>Ga0308167_1001752_pt1 | contig 23306 bp, 26 predicted proteins | sample PhyCR1_2_FD_202138 | JGI IMG/M metagenome (GOLD analysis project Ga0308167, IMG submission 202138) | Phyllosphere microbial communities from UC Gill Tract Community Farm, Albany, California, United States - DLSLRC.R1 | ecosystem: Host-associated > Plants > Phyllosphere > Unclassified | place... | reverse complement strand
AATAGATGGATTGGTAGATAGAATTCTTCAGCTTTGAACTTGCTGGTAATCTTAACTACGTTCGCTTCTTCTTTGCCCCATACTAACATTACCCCACGGCTACGATGTTCAGTACGTTCCTTCTTGGTTGCAAATGCAGTTAATTTATCCCAATCGATAGTTAGATTAACTTCATTTTTAAGAACTTCAAAATCGCGTTCCATGTCTATTAGTGCTGCACGAATTTTAGCAGTACTTTCGCGAACAAAGTTGTTGTGTTTATTAACACGAGACATAAATTCACTAACCATGTCACGCTCATATACTTTATGGAAGTCAGTATAGAAAGATATATTCTCTGAATCTTTCTGAATCCAAGCTGGTGGTAGACTATCCATCATATCATGAAACTTTTGAATTTTCTCTGCGGAGGTAACACCTTCGTCATTATACTTGATCATTAAGGTTGTTGGTGAATTTAAACTCCAACCTACTACATTGTGGTTTGCAGCGTAGTTATCAAATTCACTGAAACTAATCAATGCAACTTTTAGTTCAATTGTTTCGGTTACAGTATCTGCAAATGATGACATTTTATTGAAAAATTCTTCTTCTTCTGGTGTAATATTTCCAGTAGGAATTTCAGAACGTGAACCTAAAATTTCATCGGCAAAAGTTTTTCCTGGAGAACGAAGATAATCAATATCTTGTTCAAGTTTAGTTTTCACTTCTGGAACTTTTACAACAAGATCTGTATCATAAATGAATGAAATATCACCACATGAACCGAATGTAATTTTATTACCATAAACATCAAGTTTAACTGCTTCTTCCATAGTTTCAAAATTAGCACCAACTTCAGAAAGGCCATTTAGTAGTTCTTTCATTTTATCAGTATTGATTTCTTGATCGGTTTTATAAAACACATCTTCTACCATATTAATCTTAGCTACTGGACGTTCATTTTCAATATCGTCGAAAGCTTTCATAATATCTTCAATCTGTGCAGTACCACGAATCTGAGTTACATTTTCGTTATGCTTAATTGCACTTTCAATTTGAGTATTGAAATTCGCATTAACATCATCAAATGCAGAATTAAGTTCGAACTTACTTTTATCATTTCTAAGAACTTCTGTTCTAACAATTAATACAGTACCGTCTACTGAGTCATAAGATTCTGGACTATACTTCAATTCGTATTCATCTTGTAGAAGAATAATATTATTATCTTCTAAAAAAATCATCACAGTACCGTTATTAACGCTGATGTTCTCTAAACTAACACGCTTTCCACGTACAAGATAGTCGTCTTTAACTTCCTGTTGTGCGATAGTTGCTTTACGAATGGACTCATTGATTTCTGCCATTTCTTCGTCGGTATAACGTTCGATGACAATATCAGTATCTTTAGGAAGACTATCATAAATTGTCTCCATTGCTTCTAAATCAATATCTGATAGGTCAGGTTCATCTTCGTAGTTATGTACAATCTCAACTGCAAATTCACCAACTGGAATAGTTTCTAGAAGAACATTTGGGAAGTCAACTAAGAATTGATTGTAGATGCCTTCGATATTATGGAAGATACCAGAAGTTTCTAAGGTGATACCAAATTCAGCATGTGGATTAACTACATGAACAACGATTTTGTTTGGTGATAGGAAATAACCACTAATCTGTTCATTTTGTAATTCTTGAGTAAGTAGATTGAATAGATCAATATCGTACTTACAACCTTTAATATCAATAGTTTTAATTTCAATTTTGGTAATCATAATACACTCCATGTATATTTAAATTTAGAACTTAATTTACTCATCTTGTAGGACAGTTCTGATATCCTCAAAATTTGCACTTAACCAATCAAAACCTTCAGGTACTATCACTCGACCATAATAGTCATAGTAATGTGCAAAAGGTAAAGTACTTTCTTTAAGTAGTAATGCTATCCGTGGGTTATGTGCAATTTTGCAGATAAGCATGTTTTCCATAATCGTGAGATCTTCATCTGTCAATCCCAATACATCTAATCTATCATCACGGTATTTACGACCAGCTTTTTTCGCCTCAAAACCAGATAACGTTCTAAGATTGTCGTGCTGTTGTCCTGTAAGATACCAGTACCAGAATGCTTCCGCAGAAGCAAAGTATCCATAAGGTTCGAATGTAAAAGGTGAATAAGCAAAGTTAGATAACAATTTACCTAACTCTGTCTTAGCTTGACTGTAGATATTGATGTGGGTTATGCCATCTTCTTCAGGATTATAGATAGGGGTACTATCAAATTCGAACATAGCTTTTCCAACATAACTCCCTCATTGCAAGGGACTTATTTATTATTGTGCAACATCATTATGGTCTTCGCCTGGCATACCGCGTGAACGTTCAATATCAACATACACACCAGTACTGTTCTTGGCTTGACACTGATCCATTACCCAAGAGTATTGAGTACTGGCATTTGTAATCCAACCTTTGGTCTGACATGAACCCATTTTAAAAAGTTTAACACTACATAAAAGAGTTGCAATAACAAATGCGATTAACATTGTTTTGAAAAAACGCTTAAGGTTGTCACCGATGATAAGAACAAAATCATCTTTTAGATAAAAACGTGAAAAAAGATACCAGATGCCGAAGTTTATAACAAATGCACCTAAAACTACTAACAAGTATAATGACATAACTTCCTCTTACTCTATAGGCACGCAACGTGCAGTGACTGAACTAAATTTGGTGCCAACATATGACTTAAGCACTTGAGTCTTGATTTCTTCACAGCGTTCATTTGAGTTATAGTTACCAAAGCTGGTAGTACTCATGGACGAATTGGTACTGAGAACAAGAGTCAGAATGATAGCGTACATGTTATGCTCCTAAATTTTTTAGAATTGAATTAACTGTAAGCAAACTGAAATCGAATCTGTTGGTAGTGTCGATTTGGAATGCCTGAGCCTCAAAATCAATCTTATCAAACCAATCGCAATTTATCAAGTACTTTTTATCTCCCACATACAACTGAAATTCAATTTCATCAACATCAAAGAGAGTTAAAATTTCGATAGAATATAATTTTTTATCAATAAATGTAAACAATGAATATTCGCGTTGGTTTAATCTACATTGCCATACATATATATCATCATCTTTGCGTATAACTAATTCATTCTCACCTGAAAGATTTACTTTTTCTTTGTTGGGTAGATAATCAAATACAGTACGATCATAAGTAATAAACTGCCTTACTATTTCATCTAATTTGTCAATAGTTTCTCTCATTTTAGAAAATTCTCATACATATCAATCATGCATAATATACTAATATCATTATCTCCTACATCTTTAATAAATGCATCAGGTGAATCATATTTGTACCATTCACCATTAGCTAATACATCATTATCATGAAAAATAACTGAATGTACAGATCTCAAACCATCATTATCTAATAAATTTAAAGATGAATAGTTAGAAGACCATTTTTCATATACAGTAATTTTTAAAAGTCTTTCTTTAGTACAGAGAATTTCTACTTGATAATAACTAATTTGATCTGCCGGATAAACGACAATTGGGCTGGATTGTTGTTGATATATACCGGTTATTGTACCTTGAATTGGTGCTGTTCCAGGGGCAGGAAGTGGTTTATTATACTGAATTGCATTTCGTGTACATTTAAATGAGTACAATCCTTCTTTCTCTAGAGTTATATTTGTTTCACTATAACCATAGCTGCCGACGAGATCGATTACATTAAAATTACATTTATTAATTATGCTTAGTAGATATTCTAAATCTTCATACCAAACATCAAAAGGTATTGTTGCGGTCATTTATTATCCATAGAAAAACTGCCCCGAAGGGCAGTTGTATTTTTTTTTAGTGTAGCTTAATTACTTCTTGGCGACCGGTTTCAAAAGCTTTAACAGTACGGTCATCGGTAATAACCTGACATAGCTTGTCAATGTTCTTACTTGGGAATTTATTGCTTAGTACCATGCTTGACCAAAAGCGACCACGATATTCTTCATAATCAGAACACGCATCAATTTTAAGCTTCTGTGCATTATTGAATGCATCACGGCCTGCATCAATAGTAACCATTAACGTCTGATACATCTTTGGAGACAAGTTAGGCATGTTCTGGTTCACAAATGAACGAACATAATTCTCATCTTGTTTACCACGACCTTCAAAGTACGCTTTAAGTGTCTTCTGTAGATCTTCAGCATACATCGATGGGATCTGAACCTGTTCCTGTACTTTAAGGGTATAAGTACTCAACTGGCTTTGACTTGCCTGATCATAACGCTTAATATTTGCTTCATAGCTGTTAGCAGCATTGTAAGTACTAGTATACATACCCGAAATACCAAGAGCACCAACTACAACTACAAACAGTACTGCAATGGCAACGATTAAACCCGTTTTCATAACTTATTCCTTCCTACGTAAATTCCAACACCAATTGAGATTGCCGCTGACATAATGGATGATAAGATAACAATCCATAAGCTCGGTTCTAGTTTATATTTCAAATATTCGAATTCTTTATTAGGAAGACGATTGAAATGTGTATCAACATCTTGTACTAACTTCTGAACAAGACCAAGAGACATTTGCTCGGTCATTGCATCCATCTTCATCGTACTATGAAGTATTTCGTTTTTCATGCCCTGGCCGAATGAAGTACTACTGAAATTACTTACAACACCTTCATCATCTAAACCAACGAACATGATAACGTCATTCTTTTTTCCACCACGCCATTTTGCAGTTAATGCTTTTACTAAATTCACATCAGACTGTGGATACATTACCAGAACAATGTTTACTTGTTTTGCTGCACCCATATCACGTAGAACCATATCGATGTAATCATTATAACCAGTACTATCATACTTCGTCAAGTTTAAAACATGATTTACACGATAATAATCATATACTTCAGGATAGTCCGGTAATTTCTTTTTGTAATCCGCCGTAAATTCTTTCTCGTACTGATGTTCAAAGAACAATGAATCTTTATTGCCTAAAAGATAATTAATGTAAGTATTCTCTCCAGCAGCCGGATCACCAATTTTTATGTTCGCCCAACGGGAAGGTATAGCAGTACCTTGGCGGTTTACACGGTCAATTGTATGTGACCCTACTGAAGTCTTAACTTCCCAATCTACTTCATATGGATAGTCAAATACTTTATAGGATTCACAACTTTTATGTCTCTTACCTTTACTGTCAGTATAATATGAGCATCGTTCACGTGTATGATAATGCTTACATGAACTGTACTCAGTACAGGTTTCAACTTCTCGATATTTAGAAAGTACTTTACCATTTAAAATTTCAGTATCACCCATTGATGCATACATACTTGCATATGTAACACCCATCATTAAAGCAATACTTGCACAGACCGCCAGAAAGTGAATACCAAATTCTTTTGGTGTGATTTCATGTTTATAATAGTACTTCATTATCAAGCAAATCAATAATGCAGGTAGTGCGATAATGATGAAGTTCATCGTATTCGGCTCATGATTAATTTATGTATACATTGTAAAGTACTTTGTATATTAAGTCAAGCTTTTTTATGCGTTATTTGAGAATTTTTGCATCATAAAAGAAATATAAAGAGCTTCTTTTGCTGCATCATAAAGTGGGTTGTGTAAACACAATGGATACAACAAACCCATTTCATCCACTTCTTCGCAGAATAAGTCCAAGTGCAGTTGAGTAGCTTCCTTCATTTCTAATTCATCATCTTCTGACATTAGTAAACGTAAAGTACGTACATTGTTAGGAGAACTGTAATGCCATAGACTTCCGTCATTAAACATTACACGATGGTTATCCTGAAGAATACTACAGTCGAAGTGACAACCATTGCCAAATACTTTAGTATTTGAGGATGGTTCACCTAAGAACTTATGTAGTGCTAGTGGGATGTTGGTTGTATCAAATTTTTCACCTTTACTACTTAATAGTACTGATGGTGATGTAAGTGTAAAAGACTTCTGCATTTCACAAAGTGCAAGTGGAAATTCCTGTGCACAGATGTTAAACCAGAAATCCATAGTTCTTGCATCAACCTTCAAACCATTATCAAGTTGATCCTGGATTGGAAGTTGGGTATACATCCAATCAAGTTTATGTGTTAATACTTCTGGTACTTTAACTACTGCATAGTTAGGAATAACAATACCATATCCAGAATTTTCAGGTGTAGCAAGTGATTCAATATCTAATGAAAATAAATCCATAATTTACCTTTTATATGAAAAAAGCCCCCATATGGGAGCTTTTCATTTACGTGCTGATTTTATTACTTTTTGTTCGCAATGTCGCGTAGTGCAAGTTTCAGATCCTGATCCATTTTGTTCATTAGGACTGCTGCCTGTTTGCGTTCTTCGCGACCTTTACGTTCGATGTTAATGGTTTCATTGATACCATTCAACATGTCAGTTTGAATAGACTGTAGAGTACTTAAGTCTACTACGCCACGCTGGTTTGCAGCAGCAGCATCGGTCATGTTCTTAGCCACGGTTTTCGCATTACTCTTCAATAAGCGGTTAGTTTCATTGTCAATCATATTTGACAATTCGTTGTCTTTCTTCTGCTGTAAGCTGATGAGTGACAGACTCATGTTATTCTGCCAGGCAGGAATAACAACACTATTAAGAGATTCAAACTTCTCTACAGTGTTCATGTTAACTTTACGCATTGACGCAATCTGAGGTGCAGTCAATTTGGTAAGCTGGATCAGACGACGAAGTTTATCAGCCTGTTTATCCAATGCATCGGTAAGCATACGTTGCTCATCCAGAATGTTCATTGGAGTATCTGGATTAGCCATTAGTGCAGCCAACTTTTTATCTTCAGCTTCTTTTACTGGCTCCAGATGTTCCAGAATATGATCCAGTTCATGGAGATATTCAATGTTTGCATCATATGCACTTTCAAGCCATACAGCTTCACCACGCATACGTTCAATGCCAGTACCCAAAGTTGTAGAGATTTTGGTGATCTGATCTTTGCTGGTTTCGAACTGGTCAAGTACTTTCTGTTTGGTGTCACCAAAGATGTTCCAGACGCGTGCCAACATACCATTACGTTGTTCACCCAATTTGGAAACATCAACCTTACGAGTTAAAGTAAGGATACTTGCAATACCTTCACCGAGTTCACCGGTATCTGAAACTTTCACTTTAGACAGAATTTCTTCTGAAAGTTTACCAATGCTCTGACCTGCGTCCGCACCCAAAGTATGGATGTTAGCGACGGTCAACTGAATTTCAGTACCTTTAGAATCACGAAGTACTGGCAGGCTTTTTTCAGTTTGACTGATTTCTTCCTGATCGAAAGTTTGTGCTTCTTTTTGTTTAGTAGCCGCAGGCTTACGCTTACGCTGGGTAGTTTTCTTTGGCTGTGGTACTTCTTCAAAGCTGTTAGTCGTGTCGTCGAGTGCCATTTTTTTAATCCTGTTCTTAGTTAAATTGAGTATCGGCTGTATATGAACATTCTACCGATACTCGCATGATCTGTCAAGGGTTTTTAGGAGGATCTAGAGGTTTATTTTCCTCTGTTGCCGTGTCGCGATACGCCATATTGCGAATCAATGCGACCGTCTCATCATCCACTTTCTTTGAAGCCTGGTTTTGTAGTTTAACAATCAACAGTGGTACAAGTACTTCTTGGATTTCACCAAGTTTACTGAGATTGTTTAAGAAACGTTTATTAACCGTAGTTAATGACATTTCTGAAATATCCGTGGTTGCACGGAGTTTCATTAAACGTTCCTGACGTAATTCGAATTCATATGGATCATCATCAGTACTGATGACATATTGACAGCCGATGATACCATGCTCAACATTGTCTTTGATACCTTTGATCTTATCCTGTAAACCTTTGAACATAGTACTAACACCACTGAAGCGGTGTGGATCAATTTTCACTGCATTGTTCAAACAGCTTAGAATAGTCCCGATTTCATCCTGCTTAACAACGATATCTTTCTGAGTACCCAACATACGTTGTAAGAACGTTTGTTTCAACGGGAATAATGTTTCAAGAACATTAGTCAGATTGTCAAACACACTTGAGATGTATTCACTATTAGTTTGGAGTACCTTAACCAGATTCATTTGTTCTTCCGCAAGTTCGCGGTTACTGGTAGTAATTTCCATACTACAAACTTCAAAGTTCTCAACCCAATCGAGTACTTGCATTGGTTTAAAGTTGAAGTCTGATTTCATTTCGATAATAGCTGGCAGGCGTGGATCGTTTTCTGACAGTTCTTTTCGAGTGAATACAATTGGTGCTGGCATAGCTGGTGCAGCATTTTCAATAACTACTGGTTTGGCACGGCCTGCTTCATACTCCTGGTATTCATGCTGTAAACGCGGTACTGGAAGATCCATAATGCTGATACGACCAAAATAGATATCGTCGAGCATCATTTCCAGAACACGTAGGCGAGTACTGTCATAATAGATTTCATTAAGGTCTAAAGAACGTACATCAAAGATCGGCATACCGGCACCATCATATGTGCGGCTAACGATAACATTGAATTTGTATTTTTTCTGTACATTCTTATCAAATACTTTCAGCAAAGAGTTACGAACATAATCGTAATCGAATTCCTGAATTTCGATGCTTGCACCCGTAGAATCCTTGAAAAAATATTTGCCTTTCATGATGGGATAATCTCTCTTTTAATTAAAAATTGGGAGATTAAATCTCCCAAGTATATCTTAACGCCAGACTACTTTATCAACAGAAGCTGTGGTCACAACGCGTAGTACAGTGAATTCGCGTTCTGGATTTGCTTGTGCTAGGCGTGCTGCTTCTGCCTTTGCTGCTGTTTCAGATGTGTGTGGCTTTGGTTTGTCGGCCATTGAACTTTGACCAGTTGCCTTATTAGTACTGACAACAATATACTTACCAGTTTCCATTATTATTATACCTACTTGTTTAAGTTTACTTTTTTTATTTTAGAACGTCAAGTGCTTTTAACGCTTCAATTGAGTTCTGATCAAGACCTGCTGCTGAAAGTTCTTCGCTTACAGTCTGTGGTGTACGTGTAGCGGTTGCTTTAGCAACGCTAGGAATACCCTTTAGTACTTCCTGTTCTTCTTCTGCCGGTGCTGGGCGGGATTCATCACCACGAGTGCTGCTGGCGGTGACGTACTGTGCTTTACGTGCTGCACGGCGTGCTGCGTATTTTGCTGCTTCTTTCGCTTCACGCTCTGGTGCTTTCGCTTCACGATAAGCCTTAACGCGTTCAGCTTCTGCTTCGATGTTTTTCTGACGCTGAACACCAGCACCAACCGGAACAATTTCGAAGCTGGTATACAGACTTGGGATAATAGTAACTTCACCATCTTCCAAGTCTTTCACTACTGCATAAAGAAGATCGTCCATGTCGATTGAACGCATGTTGTGACCAGCGATAGTACGGTCAGCGTTATGTGCCTGCTGTACATAAGAAAGAATTCCGCTGTCACGATCAACGTTAATTTCAACAACGCTGGTGGCTTTGAAAGATGCAGATTCGGTAAAGAAGAATTTAATAGTGTACATGATATTCCTTGTTTTCAATTTACGATTTTAAAAGTATAATTTATTTCTACAGAGAAATCCAGCTAATCTGCCGTCTTCATGAGATAAATCATACGCCTCTTTTGGCAGACTGTCAAGCGACAAAAACAAAAAAGGACGAAAAAATTACGTCCTTTTGATATTCCAATGAAATGATGAGACAGGAACAAACCTTTCAGGGGCCGGTGTCATGTCATACATCGTTGCATTTCTAAATTTTAAAATATAGGTATTCTGTAAAGTTGCGACCGCTTTATTCAAAGCCTGCATTGCACGTTCTTTCCAGAAGTTTTCATAGGGTTCAGGACATTTGATATAATCATATCTATACATACCTAAACTTGCTTGAAGTAGTCTATGTGGAGATTCAGTCCTTCCATCTACTAAACTTGCACCATGTTGTACTGAAGTCCAGCCTGGTATTCCCGGTAATGAACAATGTAAATCAAAGTCTCTAATACTACTGCACAATGTTGAATCAACAATCTGATTATGGATAACAGCATCCTTTACGGTGTTGTATAAATTAAATTCCATATAAAAAGGTTTGTTGTCAAAAATATGCTGTAGTTCATTATATGTTGTCGGTACTGGTAGTTCTGGTAATAATTCACCAAAAACTTCACCACAAAATATCTTCCATAGACCATTCGTAAATGCAACTTCTGACTCGTATATCTCATCAATCATATATCTGCCACGCAGACGCTTTTCATTGATAAAGACTTTTCGAGCCAGATATGATCTTAACACCATCTCAGTACTTATATCTCTTCGATTAATGTTATCGTAATTTTTACCTATACGATTGATTTCATAAGTCCTAACGTACATACGTTTACTTATTCCAACATTACCTAGTGAGTGTAAAGGAGTTCTCGTACTTTCATGCAGTGCCACTAACATATTATATATTTTCATTATCTTAGTACTACGTACTTTCCATTAATACCAACAATGTATTCATTTCCAGATTTAAGTACATCATAGTTATCACCAAGAACTGCACTCAATCTTGTACCATCAAGGCTTGAACCTTCATTAAGTAGATTTTTAACGTATGACTCATTGACAATACCAGAACCTTTACTGTAATGCAACTCAGTACCATAAACACTTTTAATACAGATACTTTCATTTACGATTTCTACGTTCACCGCAGCAAAATCGAAAAATTCTTTTAGTTCTGTTTCGCTTACAAGTTCCATATCATTTGTTATCTGATCAACATCTAAATCGATTGGGTCATTTACACCGTACATCTGTAATTTCCAACCGGGATTAGGACAAATGTTTTCTATTGATTTCATGAGTTCAATAAGCTTAGCTGGAAATTCACCATCCCGCTCAAATTCAACGAATACCTGATACTGTCCATCTACGTTTGGTGTTTCAGCAGCTTCAGTATCAACAACATCTACTGGTGATCTTTCAATAAATGAACTTAAATCATATGCTGCATCAAAGTTATCTTTAACTTGGAATAGTACTACTATATTAGATTCATCAATCTTCGGTGTATATTCGTCAACGCTGATTACCGGATGAATCAAATCTTTAAGTACTAATGGGCGTAAAGCCCTTTCATAAATTCTCTTAGACATTACATCCCTCCTTGTTCATCGAATTGAATATCATCTGAACCATCATCAGCCTGTTGCTGATCTTGTGGTTGTTCTTGTGGCTGTTGTTCTGGTGCATCAGTTTCATCATTTACTGAATTACTGTTAAAATCAGAGGCCATAAGTTTGTATTCATCAAAACTTTCAGGGTTAACTAAACGTCGTGGAATCTGAAACTTGTATAAAATAATTGCTTTACGCTCATCTTTAGGTTCACGCATTGACGCAGAATTACCTAAGACGCTTTGCATGTCCTGATTACCACGAGGGTGAGAGATAGGGTAAACTTCCCAATCTGGACGTACTGAAATAATTGTACCCTGCTTTTCGAATATCTTTGTAGCTACAGGATCTGGAAATGTTTCATGATCAAACTTCAATGTGATCTCAACCCAATACTTACTTACAATTGGGCCTTCAACAACTTCACCATAAATCCAGTTCTTATATGCATACAAGTCCATGTTGTCAAAATATTCTTCAACACCAAGAAGGATATCTAATAATCCATCCTGGTCATAAAGAGTTTGAACTGCTTGTGAACTATCCATGTATATCTTCCTTTAAGGTTAATAATATAACCTTATTTACTAATAAGAATTATAGAAGCTCTCCATCTATTTTTAGACTAATATAATCAGCCATTTCACGCCAATCAGTTACAAAATTATATTTTGGATTATCTTTTTCATTAGTGTTGTGTCTACATTGAAGTACTACAGCATCTAATCCAAGTTCTAGTGCAACATCAATATTAGCTAGATGATCATCTACTACAGTTACAATATCATATTTTTTAGACAATAGATTATATGTACCACGTTTGCTTTGATAGTTTTCAAGAATAATAATATCATCGAAAATATCACCAAAGACATTATGTAAGTTAACTTTACGTAGTACTTCCCCATGTCCAAATGTCCCACTTTTAGTAACAACAATAAAGGCTACTTCAGGGTGGAACATTTCAAGAAATTGCATACGATCTACTACATATTGGTCCATTGGTTCTAGTAAACCGAATTCGTATGAATAGAAGTTAAAGTTCTTCAATAGATCCATAACTTGTTCACCATCACACTGTAGCCATTCCTGTAGATTATATTGTTCTGGCTCACCGACTGTCTGAATGTCGTGGTACTTTTCCACGTACTTTTTAAATCCACCTAAGTGATTTAGTAGGATCTCATCGCAATCAATGATTACGGCTTTCTGCTTATTGGACATTAGTCTTCCTATTACATTTGGTCGTTGCAAATCAAATCTACTTCACATAGTAGAGCGGATAGGTTCATTTCACGATCAGATACCGATGCCTGCTTTACTACTGCATCGCGAATCTTAACCTTGATCTTCATTTCTTTAATTTCATCTTTAGTAAACATGTCCACGTTCTGATACAAGAATGAGAAGAAACCATCAATTTCATCTTCTGGAATATTCTGTACAATCTGTTCACGCATTTGACGAATGTTACCTGCTTGTAGTGCTTCAATGATAGACGCACGATAACTCGCAGTACTGTCAATAGAATCTTCAAGCTTAACCAACTTACCACCAACTACAGAACTCTGTAATGTGTTTAGTGTCTTACGGAAGTCAGGGAAGGTACACTTAATATATTTCTGTACTAAGTCTAGACTTTCTTCTGAATCCAGTTCAACACCTTCAGACATTAAGATTTCAATGATTCTAGTAGTAAATTCATCCTGATCATGTTTTTCAATCATAATAGATTGTACACGAGAGATGATTGGTTTTAGAATTTTGTGCGGTTCATTTGATGTAAGAATGAAACGAGCATTCTCGTGATAATCTTCCATAATACGTTTTAGTGAACCTTGAGCCTTAAGACCCATTTGTTCCATTTCTTCTAATACGAAGATACGGTAATCACCAAAAGCTGATAGCCGAGCCGCAGCATCAATTTTTTCACGTACTGCATCCATACCTTCATCTGACATATTAAGAGTGGTTACGTCTGATGGATCAACAAAACCATTTTCAACAAGGCCATTGATTAGTACTTTAATTGCAGTAGTTTTACCGGTGCCAGCAGGTCCAAAGAAACCGATATGTGGAATCTCACCAGTTTCAATCCATTCTAACATTTTTTGTTTGAATGCTGGATTTTTAAAAACGTATTCTTCAACTGTTCCTGGGCGGTACTTTTCTGTCCATAGAGTGGTCATTATCAATTCCTTTTAATTAGGGTTTTCGTTTATCCATTCAGGATATAGTAGGGCGGTAAATATATCTTCATTCATTTCTATTTGGTCTAATAAGAACTCAAACGTATTAGCCATTTTGGGATTTTCATGTCCCGTATTCTTAATATTTGAAGCACTAACCAGAAGAGTTTTAAATAAATCTTCATCTACTTCAAATACTCTGCTTGTATTTTTAACTGCCTGCATGTAAAACTTGCCTGTCTTATTAGTACTGTTTAGTTTTACATTATAGAAATTAAATTTACCATCTATGGTCATGCTCATAATATCTCGACAAAAATAATGCCCTGACTAAGCAGGGCATGTAATATTAATATCCGAGTCCTAAGAACTCAGGTCTTTCATCTCCAGCGGCGAGAACACCTTTTGGATAATCAACTAAATTTAAAGAAACATCATTGATGGTGATTGTACGTGACCATCTACCGTGTGCGATTAAAATCCAATCACCTTCTTTAAGTTCAGTAATGTCTTCACCGACTGAATATACTTTAGCCCAACGGCTATGTACACCACGTACAGTACCGTCATCATCACGAAGAACAATGCCGGATTTTAATTTTTGTTCACCAGTATCTAAATGTGTTACGAGAACTTTGCCTTTACAAGCGGTAAGTACTTTCGACTCCATGTGAATATCCTTATTCTTGTTCAGTATCATCTTTTACAGTTCTAGCACGTTTCACAGGTGCTTTCTTCTCAACTTCTTGAGTAGCATCACCAGTAGGAGTACTTTCAAACTGTGAATCATCAAATCCAGTATCTGCGAAGTCCATTGAGTCGCCCATCTGAGGTGCTTGAGAATGGCTTTGATGTTCTGGACTAATATCTGGTTTTTGTAATTCGCGTTCACGCTCAGCAAGCAAATCTTCACGCTTCTTAACAACTGTACCGCCACGTCCGATGATATCACCGCGTGCGTTCATGTTTGCGTTTCCAATCGCTACACTATGCTGATGCTGGAATTTCAACATTTCCATGTCGATCTTCTGACCGCGATAGCTTGTGTGTTTTTTCATAAAAATCCTTTTTTACGTTTCTTGGTACATTATACCATAAAAATTATTACCATTTCAAAAATTCGTTAACATCTAAATCATATTTAATAGAATCCACCATGTGTAATTCAATCAAAAATAAACAATAGCTGCTAACAGAACTTCCACGACCTAATCCCCAAAAGATATTATTCTCTTTCAAGTAATCTACTAGCCATATCATGCAGCGTAGTAGTTTAGTCATATTGTAGCTCTCATATAGACTCAACTCATATAGTACTCGCTCACGAGCTTCATCAGTAGTACATAAGTTAAGAAAATAGTCTTCCAGATTTATCTTGTCATAAGCAGGATCATAACGCCATAATTCATGATTCTTATCATGGTCAATGGTGTAATCTAACATACGTTCTTCTAATCCGAACTTACGGCAGTTATCATTGAACTTTAAACGTTCAGCTTCATCCTGCTCATTCAATTGGATATAGCTTATATTAGCACCGCAGTTTATCGCATAAACTACAGCATTAAGATCTAAACGTACATCACCATGATCGCTTATAAACCGATTTCCTTGTACTTTCATTTTTCACTTCATTTGTTGAATTAAGATACTTATCTGAATCAAATACACATGAGTTCTTTTCTTTCTGCACTTCTTCCAGATTTACCTTGGCTTGTCTGGTACGAAGTTCTTCTTCACATGCATGAATAACAGAAAACATTTGTTGGATAACTTCGTATTGAACACCCGCAGAACGGGCGTTACTTACACGAATGGATACTTCATTAATCTTATCAAAAAGTTCTTGATTACTCAAAGGTGAAGGATCAAAAAATGGATGAAACATAGATCCTCCTTATTGGAATAAATTTGGTGCTCTTAGAGCTGCCATGAATGTTTCACGTTCATAACGTTGGTTGTTTTGTACATAGTAGTTAAACTCTACTCCAGAAACTTCAAACTCAAGATTCAATAAAGAACCATGTTCGTTATTTTGGATAAGGCTATTAAAGAATGATTCTCCCGTACCAGGCTGCAAGTATGCAACAACAATACAAGGGAAATACATAGGTTTAATATTACCTTCAATGTATGGATGGTTCATGAAACGTGGAACAGTATCAATCATTTCATCTGACAATCCGTTAATAGCATCAACTACGACCGCACGATTGTTAAAATCAGTTGGGTCTGTTAGTAGGTTAGTAGTGTCTTCACCTAGTATTTTGTATGCATTTTGACGTAGGCCGTAAATCTCAGAAATGACATTAGTACTGTAATCAGAGTATACAAGAGGTTTAAGACTTAAACTAACTAGTGTTCCTTCGGGGTGCAATTCACGGTATAGAACATCATACAGTACATTACCTAAATTGTCAAGAGCAGAACGTACTTTATAATTACCTAGTACTAATCTAAATGAACTGTCTGGAGTTGCCGCACCAGTGGTGGTATTAATAATTCCATTCCGAACCTTTGTAGCAGTACTCTTGATACCATCCCATGCATTCGAACTATTAACAAAGTTCTCTTTTAGTAAAATACGTGGTACTTTACGAATACCATAGCGAGGGTCTGATGTTCTGTAATATGAAGCTTTACTGAATGCGTTAGTACTTATTACATTAAACCAACTACGTTCCATAGATAGTGAAGGACAAATATCAGCACTCATAAAGTTCTGACCGAATCCACGAACTATCGTAATTTTAAATCTCTGAGTAAGAGCCTTACCATTTTTACCAGTAGCTACTACGTCAAATTCCAAGTTAATGTCATCGTTTGCTGAAAAATCTGAACCTATTGCATATGCAGTACCAATCACTGTTCCATCTGCACTTAAATCTAAACCATACTTACGAATATCATTAGGAGAAGTACTTTCATTAATGGTATAAGAAATTAATTCAGAACCCGAAGCTACTATTTTCGGATACACAGTATGACCATAGTATTCACCAACATGAATAGTTCCTAAATTTGAATCTGTCTCAAATGCAATATCCGAACCAGTTTCATCATTCAGTACTATTCTGAAAATTCTAGTTTCACCAATTTGAGATGAACCTAACGATTCATTATAAACTCCCAAATCATACCACTTTGTAGGATCATAATACGTAAATTCAGTACCTTCAAATATAACGTTACTTACTACATAAGGATATATCTTAGTATCTCTTAATTGATATAAATGTTGTGCACTTGGTGTTTCTTTAAAACCAGATATATCATCCGGTGCTACCCATGTTTGATATGCACGGAAACGCTTACCTTCATAATAGGCTGATGCCTGCGTTGTGTAATATGATTTCACTGATACAATTCTTACTTTGAAATAAGCATCGATTGGGTCAGAATCATATAACATAGTCTGCGTTATTTGACCGTTGTTACCATTGAATTTTAAACCAGTACTGACTAGATTTCCAGTACTATCTTTAACAAGTAATGGAATCTCTTCAATTAAACCACCTGACAAATCAGGAACAATAATTGTACCTGAACCCGTAATGTGGGTTGAGGGTTTTTCAGCATCAGTGATTGTTAAAATTTCATATGCAGGCATGAAAACATTGGTTGTTCCTGATATAACTTGGCTGTTACCAAATGCTTGAACAAACAAGCGACTTTCAGCTCCATAGCCTATACCACCAATGGTATATAAATTGTTACCGTGTGTAGTGAGATTTGGAGTTAACCATATTTCATCTTCGGTGTTATAATTAAGGGTAGCAGTACTTACACCAATAAAACCGCTTGCATTGGTATTTGCAATTTGGTCATCTATTAGTGTTATTACATTAATGCTATCAATATTAAATGTTAATGATTCCGGGCCATCCCATATACCATCTTCTGGACATTCAATTTTGAAGTAATAGGCATCGGTAAAAGTACCAGTACCTAAGTCGAAGTTAGTTTTATTAAACTTAACTACATGTGACCCTTGAATTGTGGATGAGCCAGTACCCGCCTGACCAATAATAACTAGATTGGAAATGTCTTCTCCGACTGATACTACAAAATCGCGTTCTTCAAGGGTTTCCCCTGCTCCAACTATATTGAAGCTAAATTGCAAGTACTGATCATTTTCTAATACATATGATGATTCAGTTGATTCTTGATTTTTAGATAAACGTAATCTAAAGTATGTCGTTTGACCTTCCTTAATTGAATTGGTGTCGGCTATCAAATCCCATTTGGGTTCGAAATTTGCCATATATAATCTCCAAAACATAAAAGCTTTGTGGTATTTATTACATCGCTTAAGTAAAAAATAAAGGACGCATTAAGCGTCCTTTTTTATATTACTCTGCATCTTCATCATAGACGATGTTCATGTTTCGTAGCTCTACAAGTTCTTGCTTATAGATATTCCAGATTTTGTCTGGATTCTGTAGCAATTCACTGTATTCATCCATTTTAGCCAATGCATCTTCAATATCTTGAAGTACTTTATCGTAGTTTTCCTGAGTCCAGCGATAACTTGAGAAGTTAACAATATTTTGAATATTTTCTTCGCTAGCTTCAATCTCAGCATTTAGACCAGTTACAAAGTCAACAACTTCTGCACGGTTTTTGAATGCTTTAATTTTACTCATCATATCGTTATCAAAGCATTCTTTGATTAAGATTTTATAACGGACTTCGGCATCTGCATCAGATAGAAGTTTTTCGTAACGCTTAATGTAGTATTTGAATCGGAACTGAACGAAGTCCTGGATAATACCCCGAACATCATCATAACTTTTTACTTTTCCGTTTTCACCTAAAACATTAAGGGTATGTGCCAATTTAGTTGAAATGCCAAAATACTGCATTACATCCATTTCATTCCATGAAACTGCTGTTCCACGTGGCAATTTGATAGTTATATCAACTTTACCAGAACTATCATCACTATAACTACGAATCTTACCAGCGTCTTCCATCTCGTTTAAATCTTCGATGAATTTCTCTAGCTTCATACGTGGTGATAGACCTCTGATACGAACAGTACTTGCATCAATGATTTCTGCTTTACCGAAGAATGTATACTTACCTTCTCCACGGTCTTCAACATAATCATTTGCACCGTAACTTGCATAGTATGGTGTCATTACTTGTAGTTCTTCACCATCAATTGCACGAATTGTATTATCGATAATGTCATTCATACGATATGGGAAGATAAAACTTTTATATGCTGTTGCCGTACCATCCACACCTAGTAGTGCTAGTGGGATTAGTGGTAAGAAGAATTTAGGTTCCATAGTGGTTCCGTCATAGTTCTCCTGCATTGGTACAACATCCATATCACGAAGTACTAATGCTTCAGTTAGCTTAGTTTTCTTCACGTATGTATAACGTGGGCTTGCTGGGTCAGGGTTTACCTGAGTACCAAAGCCACCACGCTTGCCGATTAGTGGATAGTTGTTCACAACTGGACTTGCAAGATTTTGCAAAGTACCTGAAGCTGAAGCATCACCATGAAGGTAGATACCATCGCTAATCATACGACCTGCACATGATACGGTTTTAATTTCCCCGCTGATTTTGCTTAGGGTGAAGATTGCTTTACGTTGTGAGTTTTTAAAACCGTCAATACCAGGTAGTGCACGGTCAAAAGTACTTAGAGCATATTCTAAGGATGATTGGTTAATATAATCTGAACTTCCAAAGTCCAGTAGGGTTAATTCGTTTGGAACTACTTCTTGTGTTTGAGTTTTCTTTGATTTACGCATTCCATTTGCCTCTTTGTTATTTCGGGGTACATCCTGTACCCCACTAATTCTTAGTCTTCTTTAGTCCATTCTTTTCGGTCGTCAGCACGTTCCTTATTAAAGATTAGGTCTAAGGTTGCCCCTAGATTGCCATCATCAGTAATAGCTACTGCAACGCCATTTTCTAATGCATCACGGAAGTTTGAAACTTCTAGAGTCCCAAGACCTTTTGCACGAGTGGCTTTCCAACCTTTCCATTCTTCAGGATCGTATTCATGGACGTTATGACCATAGAAGTATCTTGATTCTTTACCCTTTTCTAGAATAATAAATGGAGTTTTGAAAATATAAATGAATGGATTTTCTGTATCTGCGAATAGTTCAGGCCAGAACTTATAGAAAAAGTTCACGACTAGAGCACCGATGTTTTTACCATCTTCATCTTCGTCAGCACAGATATATAATTTACCGAAGTTTAAACTATCACGATCTAGTTTTTCTCCAGGAATAATATTTAATGAAGCCATAATGTCATGAATAGCCGATGGTTTGTCTGCCGTACCCATTAGATCCTTAGTCTTCTCTTTACCGTTTACGTTTTGGATTTTACCACGTAATGGAAGAATACCATGAATAGCTGAGTTACGAGCTGCTGTCATTGAACTGACCGCTGAATCACCTTCTGCAATTAGAAGAATACATTCTTTACGTGGAACAGTATCGTTAACATCGCGAAGCTTAGCTACTTTACCTTTAAGTAAACGCTTAGCCATTTTGCGATCTTCATCTGCATCTTTCTTATTAGTACGCTCAGCACAACGAGCATAAATCTCTTCGACCCAATCATTATTCTTCTTGATTAGTTCTACAAAGAATTCTTCGCTAAGTGCATTCTGTACTGGTTTAATGACATTTTCATTAGTTAACTTGGTTTTGATTTGTGAGTTGAATGTTGGAGTATTCATCTTAGTGACGTTATAAATCAACAAACCTTCTTCAATATCAGAACGGTTAGGAGTCATCTTCTTTTGCTTAGACTTACGTTCAAGTGCTTTAATTACACCCAATGCAAACTTCTGCTGGAACGTATCTAAGTGTGTACCACCTTCTAAGGATGGTGCGTTGTTTACAAGACCTTGCATATGCAAGTTCTTACTCAAACCCTGTACTGCATTTGGTACGATTAAGAAAGTACTGTTCAAGCCTGTTTCTGCATCGTCAACTTGCAATGACATAGTTTTAGCAGAACCGAACAAACCTTTACGTGCAACGGTAATTTTATCACCATTCAAATAAATTTTATAAGTAGGGTTAGCTGCTGCAATTTCTTTAAGAATACTGAAGACTAGTTCAGTAGGTAGAGTGTGTACTTTAAACACTTCTTTACTGATTTTAAATCTTACTGTAGTTCCTGTTTTTTCAGTAGCAATCTTACGAATAGATGGCTCGTCAATTCCAAGTTCAGGAAACATTTGCGTTCCTTCTGTGAATTTCTGAGTAAACTTATATGTACCATTATATTCGGAGTTTGCTTTATCTGTTTTGTAAGGCTTACCAGTACGATGAATTTCAAGTTCAGCTTTCTCACTAACAATCATTACTACTGAACCACCAAGACCGTTCATACCAACTACGTTGTTACGTTCATCATCATTAAAGTTACGTCCAGTTTTCATTTCTGTTAGAACCATAGTACAGACATGTTTCTGTGCTTCTGGTACATAGTCAATGGGAATACCACGACCATTATCGCTAATTTCGAACTCAAGTTCATCTTCATTATATGTTACATGCAAAGTTGGGCTTTTAGCACCGGACTTTACGAATTCATCTAATGAGTTGTCCACGATTTCGCGGAATGAAGTTAGTAAAGCTGGAACCCAACGTAAATTTTGTACGTTAAAACCATCTTCACCGAAAAGTAGTACTGGTTGTTCATGTTCTGATTTAGAACCCAAATACATTTCAGTACGGATACGAGCATGTTGATATTCAGTTAGTTGTTGAACACCGTGTTCTGCTAGGACTGAACTTTTCTTTTCCTTTGCCATTTTTTAATTCCCTTTATTGTTTCTTAGCCAGTATATTATAGCATAAATTGTTTCTTTGTTTCAAAAAAATAACGACGCATATAGCGTCGTTAATATTTATAGAAGAACTAAGATAGCAATAATGACGTAGTGAGTCAAATGGTGTGCCATCTGGTCTAATCCTAAGTACCACCAGAACTGAGGTTTAGTACTGTCAGTAGTTCGTGATGCCTCAACCTTTACTTTATCTACAATAAAATGCACTACAAAGTCTAATACTGCAACAGCAAGTGCAATTTTAAATCCAAAGAATAAACCAATTAAGAAAGTACCGATGAAATGTACCGCTGCGTGTGCAGTTAATGGTAATTCCCATCCTTCTTTCTTAAACTTACCTAACATGTAAGTACCCTGCAAAGGGTAATCACATACAAAATGCTTAATTTGAAATGCTATTAAAAGAATAAAAAGTGTGACAATCATACTTACCTTATTTTACTAGTAGGAATTGAAGGTCGGCTGAAGGTGAATCTTCATCGCCCCAATATTTGTGAAATTTCTCTGGTGTTGCTCTTTGAATAATTTCGCCATCAGAAACTACATATACTTCATGATTGGAAATTAACTTCTGCCAAAAACGAATAGCATCTTCTGAATGCAACGTATCACTCAAAATCTGTAGACCGCTTTTAATCATATCCATATACATCTGATAGACTATTCCTTTACGTCCACGCTTTGCTGCAATAGCTTCAATGTGAAATACCTTACCAATTAACTGACCACTAACTACTGCAATCTCATTACCTGAATCGTCATACGCCATATATCCAGAACCATTTTTTGATTTAGCCACGGAAAATCCATCATGTTCAGCAACAGGGATCATTTTATCTCTTGAATTCAACTTTGCAGTTTTATCAACAAATTCAACAGGGTCTGTATCAGCAAATGCATCAAATCGTTGTGGCATTTCTTGTAATTGATCCTTATTAATTAATTCCTGTTCATCAGCATCATCAATATCGTGCTCTAATTCTGCATTCTGAACAATATCAGCTAACCCACGCATAGAAGATTCAGCCATTGCAGACATACGTTCTTTACGGGATGCAGTACGTTCTACGTAATAATCTAGACGCTCATCAAAATCAGCAATATCACTTGCACTTAGGAGTGCTTTAGAAATATGTCTAGGTTCAACTTCGGGTTTGTAATAACTTTCAAATAACTTGTTGGCAAAAGATTCAAAATCTTGTTCCTTCAAATTATTGAACATGTTTTCACCACCATTCATGTCGAGTGAATATTTTTTACCAGAAGATTGAACTGTCATCTTGAATTTTACACCAGCCATCTCAATTTCAAAATAACCTTCATCTTCAATATAATCATTAAATGTGATGTTCTTAGTACTATCTTGATTTAAGAACTCTGCACTTTCAGCAAGGTTTTCAACTGCAAATAATAACCCATTTAAATTTGCATCAGGAGTTGATTCATCTTCTAACTTGTCTTTTAGCTTTAGAATATTTCTCATATTTCCAAGATATTCAATTGGTAATGATGCCATTTGTTCTTTAGTTAGATCAATGCGAAGCTTTTTCTCATCACCTTCTTTAACTAGTAGGAAATATTCGTCTTCGTATCTTTTTCTAAAAACTACTGAATATGATGGTTGATACCCACCATCAACAAATAATGTAAACTGTTCTGGATCTTCCATATTCACATTGTTATTGGTGGTTGGTTGCTGATCATATTCTCTCCATACTCGAAGATATAAATCCCCCATTAGGCTTTGTCCAGCTTCAGGGTAATCTAAACTCTTTTGTGAGTGGTGCCCGTCAGAAATATCCTTCTCTGATGAATCAAATTCATGATCTTCATCTTGATTTAAATCATTATCATAAAAGTTATTTACGAACTTATAAATCAATTTCATTGCCTTATTTGCACGAGCATCCTCTTTGTACTTTCTAAGTACTGAAATGATTTTAGATTGACCAAGAGTTTTCATAGCATATTGTATGGAATTGGAAATATCTTTATTTTTATTTCCAGTAAGTTCATCTTTATTATTTTCAAGCCATTGAGTTGCACGCAACGCCAAATCTTGAACTTGTG
>Ga0308167_1001747_pt1 | contig 23364 bp, 9 predicted proteins | sample PhyCR1_2_FD_202138 | JGI IMG/M metagenome (GOLD analysis project Ga0308167, IMG submission 202138) | Phyllosphere microbial communities from UC Gill Tract Community Farm, Albany, California, United States - DLSLRC.R1 | ecosystem: Host-associated > Plants > Phyllosphere > Unclassified | place... | reverse complement strand
CGAAACCGCCGGGTTCTTCCGCCACCTGTGCATGGCCCAGGAAGTGCCGGTGCAGAGCTTCGTGGTGCGCAGCGACATGGGTTGCGGCTCCACCATCGGCCCGATCACCGCCAGCCACCTGGGCGTGCGGACCGTGGACATCGGCTTGCCGACGTTTGCCATGCACTCCATTCGCGAGCTGTGCGGCAGCCATGACCTGGCGCACCTGGTGAAGGTGCTGGGTGCGTTTTACGCGAGCCACGACTTGCCTTGAGACCGAGGCGCGGCCATTGCGGGCAAGCCCGCTTCCACAGGGGAAGTACTTTCCAACCGTGGGAACGGGCTGGCCCGCAATGACGATTAAGAACACTCACATCGCTATCTGACCCACATCAATCCCATTTCCCGTAATCCGACCTAGACTTGTCAGTATTCCCACTCCGACAAGGCCGTCGCATCATGATCTCCATGTCCTCCTTCCATGCCATGCTTATCCCGATTCTGATCGGTATGATCATGTTGGCTGTAGGCTTCAACTTCCGTGACAAGCCCCTCGGCGTGTTTGGCATGTGGATCGGCATGCTGTTGATCCTGGGCACCGTGGTGTACAAGATCCTCGCCAAACTGGCCGAATGACGATTGCACTCGTACACTCGGTCAATTCGTCGTTTCCAAGGTTGACCGCCTCGTGCTTTCCCGTCTGTTTGCCCTGCCCTGCTACTGTTTGATCGCCCTGCTGACGCTGCTGCCGCTCACGCCTGCCCAAGCCGTGGGCTTGCCCGGCTTGTTGGGCAGTACCAACAAGACCCAACCCCAGGCTGAAGTGCCCCTGGGGCAGTCGTTGGACGAGGTGATCAAGACCCTCGAGAACGACCAGCAGCGCACCCAGCTGCTGAGCGACCTGAAAAAACTCCGTGAGGCCACGAAAAAAGCCCAACCGGCCGCCGAAGAAGGTGTGCTGGGGCTGATCGGCGGCACCCTGGCCAACCTGGAAGCGCAGTTCTCCGGCGCCGACAGCCCGTTGGGGCGCTGGTCCAACGAAGTCGACCTGGCCAAGGAAGAACTCAGTGCACTGATGCTGCCGGCCAACGAATGGCTGCCGATCATTTTCGGTTTTGCCTTGATCCTTGCGGTATGGAGCCTGCTCGCCGCCGCACTGATCTGGCTTAGCCACCGCGTACGCGAACGCTTCGGCCTGCCCGAAGAACTGCCGCAACACCCACGCACCTGGGACATGGTGCGCTTTGCCCTGCGCAAACTGGGCCCGTGGCTGATCGCATTGGTGATCACGGTCTACCTGAGCTACGCCCTGCCCTCGTCTTTGGGCAAATCCCTGGCGATGGTATTGGCCTACGCGCTGGTGGTGGGCACCTGCTTCTCTGCGATCTGCGTGATTGCCTTTTCCGTACTCGACGGCCCCCATCGCCATCGCGCGCTGTACATCCTGCGCCACCAGGCTTTCCGCCCACTGTGGTGGATTGGCAGTTTTGCCGCCTTCGGTGAAGCCCTGAGCGACCCACGGCTGGTCCAGGCGCTGGGCCAGCATTTGTCCCATACCGCTGCGACGGTTGCCAATGTGATGGCGGCGCTGTCGACCGGTGTGTTTATCCTGCGTTTCCGCCGGCCCATCGCCCACCTGATTCGCAACCAGCCACTGTCCCGCCGCCTGACCCGCCGTGCCCTCAGTGACACCATCGAAATCATCGGCTCCTTCTGGTACATCCCGGCCTTGTTGTTGGTGGGTATCTCGCTGTTCGCCACCTTCGTCTCTGCCGGCGATACCAGCACGGCCTTGCGCCAGTCGCTGCTGTGTACGGTGCTGCTGGTGCTGTGCATGGTGATCAACGGCCTGGTGCGCCGCCACGCCCTCAAGCCGCAACGCGGGCACAAGCGCCACGCGCTGTACTCCGAACGCCTGAAGAGCTTCGTCTACACCCTGGCCCACCTGGTGGTATGGCTGGTGTTCATCGAGTTGGGCCTGCGGGTGTGGGGCCTGTCGCTGATCCGCTTTACCGAAGGCGATGGCCATGAAGTCAGCGTCAAGTTATTCGGCCTGGCCGGGACCTTGTTGTTTGCCTGGCTGATCTGGATTCTCAGCGACACCGCGATCCATCACGCCCTCACCCGCTCGCGCAAAGGCCTGGCCAATGCGCGGGCGCAGACCATGATGCCGTTGATCCGCAACGTGCTGTTCGTGACTATCTTTATCATCGCCGCGATTGTCGCCCTGGCGAACATGGGCATGAACGTCACGCCGCTGCTGGCGGGTGCCGGCGTGATCGGCCTGGCCATCGGTTTTGGCGCGCAATCCCTGGTGGCGGATCTGATCACCGGCCTGTTCATCATCATCGAAGACTCGCTGGCCATCGACGACTACGTGGATGTCGGCGGCCACCTGGGGACCGTGGAGGGCCTGACCATCCGCACGGTGCGCCTGCGCGACATCGACGGCATCGTGCACACCATCCCGTTCAGCGAGATCAAGAGCATCAAGAACTACTCGCGGGAGTTCGGCTACGCGATCTTCCGGGTGGCGATCCCCTACAACATGGAAATCGACGACGCCATCAAGCTGATGCGCGATGTCGGCCAGAAAATGCGCAATGACCCCCTGCAACGCCGCAATATCTGGTCGCCATTGGAAATCCAGGGTGTCGAAAGTTTCGAATCGGGCAGCGCAATTCTAAGGGCGCGGTTCAAGACAGCGCCAATCAAGCAGTGGGAAGTGTCGCGGGCGTTCAACCTGTCGCTCAAGCGTCACCTGGATGAAGCCGGGCTGGACCTGGCGACGCCGCGCTTGAGTGTGCAGGTGGTGACAGGGGCTTCGGGCGGGCTGGAGAAAGAAAAGACTAGCTGAACAGTCGGCGCCGGCTTGTGGAATCGTCGCAGCGCGGCGATGGCGTCCTTGAGCCGGCGCCTACAGGGGTGGGGAAGAATCAGTTGGTCAGCGCTGTACCGTCCATCTTCTGGCGCAAGCTCAACGGACGCATATCGGTCCACACTTCCTCGATGTAGGCCAGGCACTCTTTCTTCATGCCGCTCTTGCCCACGGTGCGCCAGCCTTCCGGTACAGCCTTGTAGTCAGGCCAGATGGAATACTGTTCTTCATGGTTGACCACTACCTGAAACAGGATGTCGTCGCGGTCAAATACTGAGGTCATTGCTGTTCTCCATCGCTAAAAGGCCGGCTGCGCACCGCGCGCAGCACTGATATCTGTAGAAACGTACCAAGCTGCGAAAAAATTAGAGGCTGGCCACCGCCGCAGCCAACGCGCGTCCGAAGATGTCCGCCACGCGGTCCACTTCGGCGGCGGTGATCACCAGCGGCGGCAGGAAACGCACGACACTGCCGTGCCGACCACCCAGCTCCAGGATCAGGCCGCGCTTGAGGCATTCGCGCTGCACCAGCGGCGCCAACTGACGATGCACCGGCGGATGGCCCTGGATGTCTGGGATGCCACTTGGGTCTACCAACTCCACGCCAAGCATCAGCCCACGGCCGCGAATATCGCCCAGGTGCGGGAAATCGCGCTGCAGGATGCGCAGGTGTTCACCCAGGCGCTCGCCCATGGCGGCCGCGTGGCCGGCAAGGTCGTGGTCCTTCAGGTAGCGCATCACCGCCGAACCCGCCGCCATCGCCATCTGGTTGCCACGGAAGGTCCCGGCATGCGCACCCGGCAGCCAGGTGTCGAGCCAGTCGCGATACACCACCACCGCCAGCGGCAGGCTGCCGCCGATGGCCTTGGACATCACCACCACATCCGGGATAATGCCGGCATGTTCGAAGGCAAACATCTTGCCGGTGCGGCCAAATCCGCTCTGGATTTCATCGACGATCAACGCCACACCCGCTTGTTCGGTGATGCGTCGCAGGCCACGCAGCCAGTCGAGGTCAGCCGGAATCACACCGCCCTCGCCCTGCACCACCTCGACAATGACCGCCGCCGGCAGCAATACGCCGGCCTCCGGGTCGTTCAGCAGGTTTTCCAGGTAATGCAGGTTGACCCGCACCCCTTCTGTGCCGCCCAGGCCGAACGGGCAACGGTAATCGTAGGGGTAGGGCAAGAATTGCACGCCATTGCCAAGCAAGGCTCCCAAGGGTTTCTTCGGCCCCAGGCTGCCCATCAGGCTCAAGGCACCCTGGCTCATACCGTGGTAACCGCCCTGGAATGACAGCACCGTGCTACGCCCGGTGGCGGTGCGCACCAGCTTCAACGCGGCTTCCACCGCATCCGTGCCAGTGGGTCCGCAGAACTGGATTTTTGCTTCCCGTGCCAGCGTCGGCGGCAACAGCCCGAACAAGTCCTGCACGAACTGGTCCTTGACCGGAGTAGTCAGGTCCAGTGTGTGCAGTGGCAGTTCATCGGCCAGCACCTGCTGGATGGCCTCAATCACCACCGGGTGATTGTGCCCCAACGCGAGGGTGCCGGCGCCGGCCAGGCAGTCGATAAAACTGCGGCCCTCCACGTCTTCCACGTAAATGCCCTTGGCGCGCTTGAGCGCCAGGGGAATGCGTCGGGGGTAGCTACGGGCGTTGGACTCTTGCTGGCGCTGGCGGGCGAGCAACGGGGTTTCGTCGAACTGGTAGAGCGTTTCATGCACCTGGGCGTCTTCGATACGGGTGGTAGCGACTGACATTTCTCGATCCCTCAATACGCTGATGATGGTGACCAAACTGCCGATCCGCTGGCGTCTGGCCCAAGGGGCATGCGCACGGATTTCCTGTTCTGGAAACGCACCAGCACGGGAGGGATTTAGTGACCACCGATCTTTAACTGATGGATGAAGCCCCAAGCCCGCTCCCACATTTGGAATCGCACTCGGTTTTATAACCCAAGGTATTTTTCATTCAGCGCATATAAAATCGCGCAGGTCTCCGCATCCAGAAACCCGCAATAATCCCGCGACCGAAAGTGCATCTGGAACGCCCGCGTTCTCTGTTCAAAGGCTTGCCGGTTCTTCGCCGGCGCATACCCGTAACGCTGAAACGCCCGCTCCACCTCGACCTCCGGCGGCAACCCGACACAGAACCGACGCTGATACATTGCCTGCGTTGCCTCATCAAACCAGGCCCCTACCCCCGCTTCATGCAGACACTGCCACGGCAGCCGGGGCCCTGGATCGCTCTTGCGCCCGTACGCCACGTCCGAGTGCCCGAGGATGTCGGTAGGCCCGATCTGTGGATAACGCCCAAGAACGTCGCGAACCAGCGCAATCAACACCTCTATTTGTTCCTCCGCGTAGGCAGGAAACGTGAACACGCCGCCGTCGTCCCGCGCCAGGTTGACGAGCTCGACGCCGATCGAACGACTGTTAAGGTTATCGCGCCCCGCCCAATGGCTCCCCCCGGCATGCCAGGCGCGCTTGTCCTCCTCCACCAATCGAAAGACCCGCAACTCTTCATAGCCGGCAGCGCTGTAGCTGGGGTCGTCGGGGTCGGGCAGCAGATAGTGCGCACTGACCCCATCCTGCGTCAGGGTGCGCAGGGAGGAGCCGAACGGTGCCGCCGTGTAATGCAGGATCACCTGCCGCACCGGCTCGCCGTCACGTTCATTGAAGCCTTGGGCAGGAAAACTGGTATCGATGACCAACATAAGAACCGTCCTTTTCAATACAGGCCGAGTCGTTCAGCCCGTTCAAGCGCAAAAAAATTACCGCCATCCTGAAGCCTTGAACTTCAGGAGGGCGGTAACTATTTGGCACTTGAAAGGAAAGTAATCAGCGCCGCAGCGGCATACCCAGGTCCACGCGCAGGCCATCTGGCTGGCTGTCGAACTTCAGCGAGCAGGAACAGCGCTGCACAATCGCTTGCACGATTGCCAGGCCGAGGCCGCAGCCTTCGCTGTTGCCGTTGCGCCAGAAGCGCTGGGTCAGGTACTGCAGGTCCTCGGCGCTAATCTGCTTGCCGTGGTCACGCACGCGGAACACCACGTTATCGGCGGCAGTGAATACACTGAGTTCCACCCGGGTATCAGCCGGTGTATGGCGCAAGGCGTTGTCCAGCAGGTTGCGTAACGCTGCGACCGCCAGGCCCACTGGCATTTCCACCGGAGTGGCCAAGAGGTTGTCCGGCAGGATCAGGTCGATACGCGAGTTGTCACCGGCATTGGCATCCTGGATCGCCAGCCGTGCCACATCCTCGGCACTGGAGTGCATGCCATCGTCGAACGACAGGTTACCCTCCACCCGCGCCAGCAGCAGCAATTGCTCCAGGGTGCGGTGCAGGCGGTCGGCGCCCTCCTCGGCGTGGGCCAGGGACTGGTCGCGGGCCGCGCCTTCGGTCATGCGCGCCACTTGCAGATGGGTCTTGATCGCCGTCAGAGGGCTGCGCAGTTCGTGGGCAGCATCACCCGTAAGGCGGCGTTCGCGCTCGATGGTCTTGGCAATGCGTTGCAAGAGTTGGTTCTGGGTGTCGAGCAGCGGCTTGAGTTCGCTGGGCAACGGGTGGATCTGCAGCGGTTCGAGGGAGTCAGCACTGCGGCGCATCAAGGCGTCACGCATGCGATTGAGCGGCAGCAGGCTCTGGCCAATCCCCAGCCACAACAGGCACAGGCAGCCAAGCATCGCCACGCCCACCGGCACCGACGCCGCCAGCAAGATCGACAGGTTCAGGGCCTCGCGCTCCACTTGGCGGTCGGCGGTGGTGATTAAAAGATCGCCGCGGGACAGGGTGAAACTGCGCCAGCCCACGCCATCGATGACCTGGTCACGAAACCCGCTCTTGCGCGATTCCAGCCCTTCGTCCGGCGTGGTGTGGCTGCGCGCCAGGACTTCCCCGCGCAGGGAACTGACCTGACAGGCCATGCCACCGGGCACATGCAATTGTTCGGCACTGAAGTGCGCACCGCCGCTCACACTGGCCAGGCCGGGCATCTGCTCGGTCAACCCCGCCACCATGCGGGCCGAGGCCACCAGGCGCTGATCGAGGGAGAACATCATCTGGTTGCGCAGATCGTTGAGCATCCAGGCAGCCGCCAAGACCCAGATCAGCACGAAAGCGGCGCCCAGCTTGAACGTCAGGCGCAGGCGCAGGCTTTTCACGAGGCGTCCTCGCCCCCGTCAGCCGGGCCGAGGCGGTACCCAAGGCCGCGCACGGTCTCGACAATGCCATTGCCCAATTTGCGCCGCAGGTGGTGGATATGCACGTTGAGGGCATTGCTTTCCAACTCATCGTTGAAACCGTAGACGCTGTCCTTGAGCTGCTCGCTGGACAGCACACGCCCCTTGTTATGCAGCAGCGCTTGCAACAGCGCCTGTTCGCGGCGCGACAAGTCGACGGGTTCGCCGCCCAGGAACGTCTCGCGGCTGCTTGGATCATAGGCCAGGCGACCATGCTCGATCAGGTTGACGCTGCGCCCTGCCACCCGGCGCAACAGGGTTTGCAGGCGCGCGGCGAGTTCGCGCAGGTCGAAGGGTTTGAGCAAGTAGTCATCGGCGCCGGCTTGCAGGCCGTCGACGCGGTTGGTCACCGAGTCCCGCGCGGTCAGGATCAGCACCGGGATTTCGAGGCCCTGGCTGCGCTGTTGCTGCAATAGCTTGAGGCCGTCTTCATCCGGCAGCCCGAGATCGAGCACCAGGATGTCGAACGTGGCCGCCTTGAGCATCGCGCGTGCGGCCCCCGCCGTGGCCACGCGTTCGACGGTAAAACCTTGGGCGGTAAGGCCGGCCACAATGCCGCTGGCGATCAGTTCGTCGTCTTCGCAGACCAATACGTGCATGCTGAACCCTTCATGAAAGATGGGGGTGATTAAAAGTGTCGTGGATTAAGCGCCGATTATGCCGTGAAAAGACGCCCACTAAGACTCTAGAATAGCCCCGGTTAATCATCGGTTAATCAACGCCACACATTGTGTGCCCACTTGCATCGAACTAAGGCTTGACCATGCGGCATCTGTTTATCTTTCTGCTGGTGTTGTTCGCGGGGTTCGCCCAGGCCGCGCCGGGCAACCCGTTTGAGACCAAACCTGATTTCCTCCCGGTGGGCAAAGCCTTCACCTTTACCTCCGAACGTCTTGAAAGTGGCGAGACCCAGCTGTATTGGCAGATTGCCGACGGTTATTACCTGTACAAACAGCGCATGAAGTTCGATGGGCTGGCTGAAAAGCCGGGGCTGCCGCAAGGCGAAGCCCATAGCGATGAGTACTTCGGCGACCAGGAGGTGTACCGCCAGGGCCTGGAAGTGAAGATCCCCGCCGGGGCCACCGGCCAAATCAAGCTGGGCTGGCAAGGCTGTGCCGATGCGGGCCTGTGCTATCCGCCGCAATCGATCACAGTGGACCTGGGTGGCAACCCGGCCGTCGCCGCGACCGCCGAAGCCCAGGACCAGAGCCTGGCCAGCGGTTTGCAGCAACGCAGCCTGGGTTGGAGCCTGCTGCTGTTCTTCGGCCTGGGCCTGTTGCTGGCGTTTGCCCCCTGTTCGTTGCCGATGCTGCCGATACTCGCCGGCCTGGTGGTGGGCAGTGGCGCCAGCCCGCGTCGCGGCTTTGCCCTGGCCGGCAGCTACGTGGTGTGCATGGCCTTGGTGTATGCGGCGCTCGGCGTGGTGGCTGCGCTACTGGGCGCAAACCTCGCCGCACTGCTGCAAACCCCGTGGATCCTGGGCAGCTTCGCCGCGCTGTTCGTGATCCTCGCCCTGCCGATGTTCGGCTTTTTTGAACTGCAACTGCCAGCGTTCCTGCGCGACCGCCTGGACAACGTCAGCCGCCAGCAACGCGGCGGCAGCCTGGTGGGCGCGGGGATTCTCGGGGCACTGTCCGGCCTGTTGGTGGGCCCGTGCATGACCGCGCCCCTGGCCGGCGCCCTGCTCTACATCGCCCAGAGCGGCAATGCACTGCACGGTGGCCTGATCCTGTTCGCCATGGGCATCGGCATCGGTATTCCGCTGTTGCTGCTGGTGACGGTGGGCAACCGCTTCCTGCCAAAACCGGGCACCTGGATGAACGTGCTCAAGGGCATCTTCGGCTTCCTGTTCCTAGGCACCGCCGTGTTGATGATTCGCCCGGTGGTCGATGAAAGCCTGTGGCTTGGCCTGTGGGGCGCACTCGCGCTGGTGATGGCTTACTGCGGCTGGACGCTGGCCCGCGAATACGGCCTGGCCGCCAAGGTCTTTGGCGCCGGTGCCCTGGTATTGGGCCTGTGGGGTGCCGTGCTGGTGGTGGGCGCAGCGGGTGGCAGCGACGACCTGTGGCAACCGCTCAAGGTCTACAGCGGCTCGCGGGCCGCCGCACCGACGGCCCACGACGCCTTCATGACCCTCAACGACCCAGCGGTGCTGCAAAGCCAGCTCGACAGCGCCAAGGCCCAGGGCCAATGGGTGCTGGTGGACTATTACGCCGACTGGTGCGTGTCGTGCAAGATCATGGAAAAACAAGTGTTCGGCAAACCAGAAGTGCTCGACGCCCTGAAGGACGTACGCCTGCTGCGCCTGGACGTGACCGCCGACAGCGCCGCCAGCCGCGAGCTGCTTGGCCGCTACAAGGTGCCGGGGCCGCCCAGCTTCGTGTGGATCGGCCCGGACGGTGAAGAACGCCGCGCCCAACGCATCACCGGCGAAGTGGATGCCGCCGCCTTCCTGCAACGCTGGACGCAAGCCCGGGGCGCCCTCTGATGTTGACCCTGACCATTGGCACCTTCGCCATCGCCCTGAATCACATTTTGCTGATCAGCGCGCTGATTCTCGCCACCCTGGTGGGTTGGCGCGTCGCCAAGCGTGGCGGTGAAAACCCGGAGTCGGTGCTGTTCAGCCTGTTCCTGCTGGGCATGCTGGTAGCCCGTGTCAGTTTTGTGCTGATGTACTGTAGTGATTACCGCAACGACTGGCTGCAAATGGTCGATCTGCGCGACGGCGGCTTCCTCGCCTGGCCTGGCGTGATCGCACTGGTCATCGGCGCATTGGCATACGGCTGGCGCCGCCCGGCCCTGCGCAAGCCGCTGAGCGCCGGGGTGATCACCGGCCTGGTGTTCTGGGGCATGACCAGCGTCTCCCTGAGCCTGTATGATAAAGGCTCGCAACTGCCAGAGATTACCCTGCGCAATGCCAATGGCGAAGTGGTGCAACTGGCCGACTACAAGGGCGGCCCGCTGGTGATCAACCTGTGGGCCACCTGGTGTCCGCCATGCCGCCGTGAAATGCCGGTGCTGGAACGCGCCCAACATCAACGCCCTGATGTGACGTTCCTGTTCGTCAACCAGGCCGAAAGCATGCAAAGCGTCAGCACCTTCCTCGCGACCCAAGGCCTGACCCTCGACAACGTGTTATTTGACGCCAGCGGCCGCCTCGGCCAGGCGGTAGGCTCGATGGCCCTGCCGACCACCTTGTTCTACCGCGCCGACGGACGCCTGATCAACAGCCACCTGGGCGAGTTGTCCCAGGCCAGCCTGGCCCGTGCCATGGAACCCTTCGATACCGCTCCTGAAAGGAAACCGACATGCCCCGCCTCCGCCACCTGCTGACCCTGCTGCCGCTGACGCTTGCCGCCACCCTGGCCCAGGCCGAGGACTGGCCGGCACCGATCAAACAGATCGAAGCCAAGGGTGCCAAGATCCTCGGCAAATTCGATGCCCCCAGCGGCCTTACCGGCTACGCCGCCCAGTACCAGAACCGGGGCATGGCCCTGTACCTGACCGCCGACGGCAAAAGCGTGATCGCCGGCAACCTGTACGACGCCCAGGGAAATGACCTGAGCAGCGCGCCCCTGGAAAAACTGGTGTACGCCCCCATGGCCAAGGAAGTCTGGGCCAAGATGGAAAAAAGCAGCTGGATCCAGGACGGCGACAAAAACGCACCGCGCATCGTCTACCTGTTCAGCGATCCCAACTGCCCTTACTGCAACATGTTCTGGGAACAGGCCCGCCCATGGGTGAAGGCCGGCAAGGTGCAATTGCGCCACATCATGGTCGGCATCATCCGCGAAGACAGCCCAGGCAAATCCGCCGCGCTGTTCGCTGCCAAGGATCCGCAAAAGGCCCTGGAAGAACACGAGGCCGCCGGTAAAGGCAGCAAGTTGCAGGCACTGGACAAGATCCCGGCCGATATCGAGGCCAAGCTTGATAGCAACATGAAGTTGATGGATGAACTGGAATTGTCGGCGACGCCGGCGATTTTCTATCTGGATGACAAGGGTGGCTTGCAGCAACAGCAAGGGGCGCCGTCGCCGGATAAGTTGGTGAAGATTCTTGGGCCGAAGTAAGCGTCGCCTGGACTGACGCCTTCGCGAGCAAGCCCACGCCCACACTCGATCACCTTCCTTCAGGATGAACGTGGTCGAGTGTGGGAGCGGGTTCGCTCGCGAATCGGCGCTGACAGCCGGCAAACATGTCGAGTCTTACAGCCCCTCCAGCTCTGCCATCAAATCACTCAAGCGATCCACCTTCTCGGCACTGATCTCATTCGCCGCCAGCCCCTCGATATACTCAGCCAACTCCGCCACCGTACTGCACTCGAACATCGCTCGCAGCGGCACGTCACGTTGCAGGGTTTTCTGCACCCGCGAGGCAATCTGCGTGGCCAGCAACGAGTGCCCACCCAGTTCGAAGAAGTTGTCCTGCACTCCCACCCTGTCGACTTTCAGCACCTCGGCCCAGATGGCGGCCAGGGTGGTTTCCAGCTCGTTGCGCGGCGCAAGGTAATCCTGGCTGTGCAACTGGCCGATCTCCAGGGCCGGCAAGGCCTTGCGGTCGAGTTTGCCGTTGGCGTTGAGCGGCAGGCGGTCGAGCCATAGCCAGTGCAACGGCACCATGTATTCCGGCAACTCAGCGCGCAGGCGTTGCTTGATGCGGTCCAGGCGCTCGCCTGGGTTGAGCGTTCCATCAGCTGCCACCAGATAGCCGACCAGATGCTTGCCGTTGACGCCCTCCTGCACGCCCACCGCGGCATCGCGTACTTCCGGTTGTTCGTGCAGGCGTGCTTCGATTTCACCCAGCTCGATCCGGTAGCCACGAATCTTCACCTGGTGGTCAATGCGACCGACGTACTCCAGCACGCCGTCGCTGCGGCGGCGCGCGAGGTCACCGGTGCGGTAGAGACGCTCGCCCGGTGCGCCGAACGGATTCGGCACAAACACCGGCGCAGTGCGCAATGGGTCGCTGACGTAACCGCGACCGACGCCCGTACCAGCGACACACAGCTCGCCAACGGCGCCTTGCGGCACCAGCTCCAGCGCACCATCGAGCAGGTACAAGCGGTTGTTGTCGGTCGGTGTGCCAATCGGCAAGTACGTACCACGGGTCGACGCCAGGTCGACGCGGTAGAACGCCACATCGTCCGAGCATTCCGCAGGACCGTACGCGTTCACCAAGCCAATCTGCGGGTAGCGCAGCAGCCATTGGTGCGCCAACTCCGGCGGCATCGCCTCACCGGTCGGCAGCATCCAGCGCAGGCCGTCCAGGCCAATACGGTCCTGGGCCAACATGCCCTGGATCAGCGATGGCACGCTTTCCAGCACGGTAATGCCCTGGGCCTGTACATGCTCCAACAGGCCTTGAGGATCATGCGCGAGGGTGTTCGGTACGATGTCCACCCGCGCGCCGAACAGCGGCGCGGCGAGGAATTGCCACACGGAAATATCGAAGCTCTGCGAAGCGGTTTGCGCAATAACATCCGCGTCGTCCAAGGCCAGGTACGGCACCTTGCTCAACTGGTTATTGAGCATGCCGCGCTGTTCCACCATTACACCCTTGGGCAGGCCGGTGGAGCCCGAGGTGTAGATCACGTAGGCGAGGTTGTCCGGGCCACTGTAGATGCCGGGGTTCTCCCCGCGAGCAGGCACTTCTTCCCACACCAGCAACTGGCAGTCGAAGCCTTCCAGCAGTTCGATAGCCTGCTCGCGGCACGCTTCGGTGCACACCAGCAACGGTGTGCGGCTCAAGTCGATGATGCTGCGCAAACGCTGGCTCGGCAGGCCCGGATCGAGCGGCAGGTAGCCGGCACCGGCCTTGAAGCTGCCGATGATCATGCCCAACAGGTCAAGGCCACGTTCAGCCAGCAATGCCACCGGTTGGTCCAGGCCGACGCCTGCGGCAATCAGGGCGTGGCCCAGGCCGTTACTGCGGCGGTTCAGTTCGTCATAGGTCCATTGCTGATCGAGACAGCTGGCGGCGATGCGTTGCGGATGCGCCGCCACCTGGGCTTCGAACAGTTCGACATAGCTGCGCTCCAGCGGGTAGTCATGCTCGCTCTGGTTACATCCCTGTACCAGGAACTCGCGCTCCTGCTCGCCAATCAGCGGCAGGTCGGCCATGTCGCCGTGGAAGCCCTGCACTAGCGCCAGCAGCAGGCGCTTGAACTCGCCGAGCATGCCTTGCACGGTGGTCTCGTCGAAGTAGCGCTGGTCGTATGACAGGTGCAAACCGAGGTCATCGCCCGGGTAGCACACGGCAGTCAGCGGGAAGTTGGTGTGGGTGCGGCCGGAGTCCGAAGTGGCATTCAGGCTGTGTGCGCGGTCCAGCACCGAGACCTCCACCGGGGCGTTTTCGAACACAAACAGGCTGTCGAACAGCGGCTGGCCCTTGGGCAGTTCGCTGTGTTCCTGAAGGGTCACCAGCGGCAGGTATTCGTATTCGCGCAGTTGCATGTTGCTGTCGAGCAGGCCGCTCAACCATTGGCGCACGCTGCAACGCTGGTCGTCCTCGGGCAATTTCACCCGCAGCGCAATGCTGTTAATGAACAGGCCCACCGTACGTTGCATCTCCGGCATTTCCACCGGGCGCCCGGCCACGGTGACGCCGAACAACACGTCACGGTCGCCGCTCAAGCGCCGCAGCACCAAGGCCCATGCCGCCTGGGCGAAAGTGTTGACGGTCAGTTGATGGGCCTGGGCCAACTCGCGCAGTTGTGCACCGTCACGGGCGTCGAGGCGGGTATAGCAATCGCCCACCACCATGCCGCCGCTGTGGCCCGCGTGTTCACGCAGGAACGGCCGGTCGCTCGGGATCGGCGTGGTGCGCTCGAACCCTTGCAGGTTCTGTTGCCACCACTGGCGTGCCTCGTTGAGGTTCTGGCGTTGCAGCCAGGCAATGTAGTCGCGATAACGCGGCGGCATGGCCAATTGCGCCTCGCGGCCTTCGCCCAGGGCCATGTAGATCTCGAAGAAGTCATTCATCAGCAACGAACGGCACCAGGCATCGATGAGGATGTGGTGGTTGCTCATCATGAACCAGTAGCGCTCCGCGCCGACGCGGATCAGGCGCAGGTGGAACGGTGCCTGGTTGAGCAGATCGAAACCGGCTTCACGCTCTTGCTTGAGCAGCGCTTGCAGACGCGGTTCGTGTTCGCCTTCCGGTTCCTGGCTCCAGTCCAGGTATTCGATCGGCGTGCTGCCCGGCTTGTGGATCACTTGCAGCATGTCTTCGCCGACGTTCCAGCAGAACGAGGCGCGCAAGGCCTCGTGACGGGCAATCACCGCCTGCCAGGCCTGGGCGAAACGCACGGGGTCGAGGGCGCTGTCGATGCGGTAGCGGTCTTGCATGTAATAGAGACCCGTGCCCGGCTCCAGCAGCGTGTGCAGCAACAGGCCTTCCTGCATCGGGGTCAGCGGGTAGACGTCTTCGATGGCACTGGCCGGTACTGGCAAGCTGTCGAGTTGCGACTGGGACAACTGGGCCAGCGGGAAGTCGGACGGTGTAAGGCCACCGGCATCGTCCTGAAGGCAGTGCTGGGTCAAGCTTTGCAGTTCGGCCAGATACGCCTCGGCCAATTCGCGCACGGTCGGCTGATCGAAGCGCTCGCGGCTGAAGGTCCAGCGCAGCACCAGCTCGCCGCCATACACCTGGCTGTCGACGCTCAACTCGTTGGGCAGCGGCGCATCCGGGTCATGGGCCAGGCCTGCAGACTCGTCCAGTGGATGGAACAGCGCATCGGCGCCGAAGCTCTGGTCGAACTGGCCCAGGTAGTTGAAAGTGATCTGCGCGCTCGGCAGTGCGGCCATGCTCTGTTTGCACGGGCTGTCGGCCAGGTAGCGCAGCACGCCATACCCCAAGCCTTTATGCGGCACGCCGCGCAGTTGTTCCTTGATCGCCTTGATCGAGTCGCCCAGGGCCGCTTGCGGGGTGAGGCGCAGCGGATAAGCACTGGTGAACCAGCCGATGCTGCGGGTCAGGTCGATGTCATCGAACAGGGCTTCGCGGCCATGACCTTCCAGCTGGATCAGCGCCGAAGCGTGGCCGCTCCAGCGGCACACCACACGGGCCAAGGCGGTCAACAGCAAGTCGTTGACCTGGGTGCGGTAGGCGCTCGGGGCCTGTTGCAACAACTGGCGAGTCTGCTCGGCATCCAGGCGCACGCTGACGGTATCGGCATCGCGGTTGCGCAGCGAACCTTGCGGGCGGGCCACCGGCAAAGCCACATCAGGGCCCGCCAACTGGGCCTGCCAGAGGCTCAATTCTTCACGTAACGATTCGCTGCCGGCGTAGGCCTGCAAACGCGCGGCCCAATCACGCAGGGCGCTGGTCTTGGCCGGCAGGCTGACGGACTGGCCGTCGCTCAGTTGGCGATAAACGGCTTGGAGATCTTCAAGCAATACGCGCCACGACACGCCGTCCACCACCAGGTGATGGATCGCGATCAACAGGCGCTGCTGCCCCTCGGGACCGTCCACCAACAAGGCGCGCAGCAGCGGGCCGTGTTCCAGGTCAAGGCTGCGCTGGGTGTCGGTGAACAGCGCGGTGCACTGCGCCATATCGCGCACTTGCGCCTGCATCAGCACGCCGCCCTGCGGCACAGCCAGGTGTTCGGCATACCAGTGCGCGTCGCGCTGGGAGAAGCTCAGGCGCAGGGCATCGTGATGCTCCAGCACTGCCAGCAACGCTCGCTCCAGGCGATGAGGGTCCAGCAGTTGTAGCGGCTTGAGGACCAGCGCCTGGTTCCAGTGCTGGCGCTGTGAAATCTCGGTATCGAAGAACCAGTGCTGGATCGGCGTGAGGCCAGAACGGCCGGTCAGTACGCCCTGCTCGGCCGTGACCTGCTCGGCGCGCGTGGCGACCGCCGCCAGGGTTTGCACGGTCTGGTGCTGGAACAGGTCGCGCGGGCTGAAATGAATCCCGGCCTGCCGCGCACGGCTGACCACTTGGATCGACAGGATCGAGTCGCCGCCCAGTTCAAAGAAGTTATCGTCCAGGCCCACCTGCTGCACGTTCAACACGGCGCACCAGATGGCGGCCAACGTGCTTTCAAGCTCATTGCGCGGGGCGACGTATTGTTGGCGGTTGGCTTGCGGATCCGGCTGCGGCAAGGCACGACGGTCAAGTTTGCCGTTGGCCGTCAGCGGCATGCTGTCGAGCACGATGAAGTGCGCGGGCACCATGTAGTCCGGCAGTTGCGCCTTGAGGTGCGCCTTGAGCGCATCGCGTACTGCGCCGTGCTCGGCATCACTGACCAGGTACGCCACCAGCTGTTTGCCACTCGGCGAATCCAGCGCCAGCACCACCGCTTCGCGCACGGCTTCGTGCTCCAGCAGGCGGGTTTCGATCTCGCCCAGTTCAATGCGGAAACCGCGAATCTTCACCTGATGGTCGATACGCCCCAGGTACTCAACCAGGCCATCGGCGCGTTGGCGCACCAGGTCGCCGGTACGGTACAGGCGTGCGCCATTGCGCGAAAATGGGTCGGCGACAAAACGCTCGGCGGTCATCCCCGGGCGCTGGTGATACCCCTGGGCCAGGCCGGCACCACCGACGTACAACTCGCCGGTCGCCCCCTGCGGCACCAGCGCCAGGTCGGCATCGAGAATATAGGCCACGCGGTCACCGATTATGCTGCCGATCGGTACGCTCGCAGCGCCCTCTTCCAACTGCTCGGGCGCAAGGCTGGCCAGCGGCATCACCACTGTTTCAGTTGGGCCATAGGCGTTGAAAAACACCTGCGGCTGGAACGCGGCGCGGATGCGCTGCAGGTGTTCGCCGGTGAGCGCTTCACCACCGGTGATGCACATGCGCACCGGCAAGGTCTGCTGCTGGGTCGCCAGCCATTGCGCCAACTGGCTGCCGTAGCTCGGCGTGAAGCCCAGAATATTGATGCGATGGGTCCGGATCAGCGCGCAGATTTCTTCTGCGTCCCACTGGCCCTGAGCACGCAGCACCACCTGCGCGCCACTGAGCAGCGGCACCAGCAAACGCTCGGTGGCGGCGTCGAAGTTGATCGAATAGAAGTGCAGTTCGCAGTCGTCTGGGCGCATGCCAAACCGCTCGATCACCGCCGCGCAATGCATGGCGATTTCACCGTGGGACACCACCACGCCTTTGGGCTTGCCGGTGGAACCGGAGGTGTAGATCAAGTACGCCTGGTGTTGCGCCAGGCTGATAAACGGCAGCTCGCCGGACGGGTAGTTGGCGAGCACCGGCGAGTCATCTTCGAGGCACCAGCACGCCACGCTCGCGGGCAACTCGCCGAGGGCTTCGAACATCGCCGCATCGCTGAGCAACAGGCCGATGCCGCTGTCTTCGATCATGTAGTGCAGGCGGTCCAACGGGTATTCCGGATCGAGCGGCACATAGGCGCCCCCGGCCTTGAGAATCGCCAGCAGGCCAACCACCATTTCCAGCGAGCGCGGCAGCGCCAGGCCCACTCGCACCTGGGGGCCGACGCCGCGCTCGCGCAGCATCCAGGCCAGGCGGTTGGCGCGGGCATCCAGCTCGCGGTAGCTCAGCGTTTCACCCGCGAAGGTCAGCGCGGGCGCATCGCCACGGGCTCTCGCTTGCTGGCTGAACATGGCATGGATGCATTGATCAAGGCGATGCTCGCCCGCCTCGATGCCCAGGCTGCCCTGCAACGCACGCTGCTCGGTGGCGGTCAGTAACGGCAATTCGCTAAGGCGCTGCTCGGGGGAAGCGATCAAGGCTTCCAGCAGGTTGCGCCAGTGTCCGGCCATGCGCGCAATGCGCGGCTCGTCGAACAGGTCGGTGCTGTAGGTCAGGCAGCAACCCAGGCGATGATCGAGGTCGGTGACCTCCAGGTTGAGGTCGAATTTGGTCGCACGCGCATCATTGGCCAGGTACTCGACGGTCATGCCGGCCAGTTGGCGGCTCTGCTGGAATTCCCAGCGCTGCACGTTGCACATCACCTGGAACAGCGGGTTGTACGCCGCACTGCGCGGCGGCTGCAGGGCCTCCACCAGGTGGTCGAACGGCAGGTCCTGATGGGACTGGCCTTCGATCACGGTGTGGCGCACCTGCTCGAACAACTCAGCGACGCTCATCTGCCCATTGAGCTGGCAACGCAGTACCTGGGTGTTGAGGAAGGCGCCGATCAGCCCTTCGCTTTCCGGACGGATGCGGTTGGCCACGGGCGCGCCAATGCGCAGGTCGGTCTGGCCGCTGTAGCGGTAGAGCAATACGGCCAGGGTTGCGGTCATGGTCATGAACAGGGTCAGGCCACGCTCGGCATTGAAGGCACGCACGCGCGCCGCCAGATCATCACTCAGGTCGAAGCGGTAGAGCTCGCCCCGGTGGCTTTGCACCGGCGGGCGTGGACGGTCGCCGGGCAGTTCCAGCAAGGGGTGGTCGCTGCCCAGTTGCGCGGTCCAGTAGTCCAGTTGACGCTGGCGTTCGCCGGCCTCCAGCCATCGGCGCTGCCACACGCTGTAGTCGAGGTATTGCACCGGCAACGGTGCCAACGGCGACAGGCGCTCGTCGATAAAGGCCTCGTACAACGCGCTGAGTTCACGGGCAAAGATGTCCATGGCCCAGCCTTCGGTGACGATGTGGTGCAGGGTCAGCACCAGGTAGTGTTCGCGCTCGGCGGCCTTGACCAGGCAGGCACGCAGCAACGGCCCGGTCTCCAGGTTGAACGGCGTATGGGCCTCGTGATCAGCCAGTTGTTGCAAGCGTTGCTGGCGTTCGGTTTCGTCCAGCGCGGAGAAGTCCTGCCAGTCCATGCGCAGCCCGGTCTGCGGCGAAACCTTCTGGCAAGCCACACCGTCGACACTCGGGAAGGTGGTGCGCAGGGTTTCGTGACGCATGATCAAGGCCTGCAACGCCGCCTCGAAGCGCCCCACATCCAGCACACCCCGTAGGCGCGCCATGCCGCCGACGTTGTAGGCCGGGCTGTCCGGCTCCATCTGCCACAGGAACCACATGCGCTGCTGGGAATAGGACAACGGCACCGGCTGGCTGCGATCGACCTTGGCGATGGCGGTTTGTTGGTTGCGTTGGCCCGATGCCTGGGTCAGTCCGACCTGCTCGACGAACGCGCCCAACTCGCTGGCTTCGAACAGGGTGCGCAACGGCAGCTCGACATCGCAGGCCTGGCGGGTACGGGAGATGATTTGCGTAGCCAGCAACGAGTGGCCGCCGAGGGCGAAAAAGTCATCGCGCAGGCCGATGCTTGGCAAACCAAGAACTTCGCGCCAGATCGCTGCAACCTGCTGTTGCAACGGGGTTTCGGGCTCGACATGTTCGCGCACGTGCCAAACCGGCTCCGGCAGCGCACGGCGGTCCAGCTTGCCGCTGGGGCTCAGGGGCATGGCGTCCAGGCGCATCAACAGCGCAGGCACCATGTATTCCGGCAGCTCGGCTGCCAGGGCGGTCTTGACCCGCTGTTCGTCCAGCTCGGAATGGGCGGTGTAATAGCCGATCAGCTGTGCATCACGCACCCGCACAACGGCCTGGGCGATGCCTTCCAGGGCGAGCATGCGTGCTTCGATTTCTTCCGGCTCGACGCGAAAGCCACGCAGCTTGACCTGCTGGTCGAGGCGCCCGAGGTACTCGATCACACCGTCGGCGTTCCACCGAGCGCGGTCACCGGTGCGATACAGGCGCGCCCCCTGGTGGTCGGCGACAAAACGCTCAGCCGTCAACCCGGCGCGGCCGAGGTAACCCCGGGCCAGGCCGATACCACCGATGCACAGTTCGCCCGGCACGCCGACGGGCACGGGGTTGAGCTGTTCGTCCAGCACGCGGCAGATCACATTGCCCAAGGGGCGGCCAATCGGCGAGCGCTCGCCGTCTTCCACGCGGCAGTGCCAGTGGGTCACGTTGATCGCGGTTTCGGTCGGGCCATAACGGTTGTGCAACTGCGCCGTCGGCAACTGCGCCAACACGCGGTTGCGCAGTTCGGCGGGCAAGGCTTCGCCGCCGGAGAACACGCGGCGCAGGCTGGTGCATTCGGCCGCCAATGGCTCATCGATAAACAGCTGCAACAGCGGCGGCACAAAGTGCAGCGTGGTCACGCCGTGTTCTTGTACCAGCTGCGCGATGCGATGCGGGTCGCGGTGCTCACCGGGGCCAGCCAGTACCAGGCGGCAACCGGTGATCAGGGGCCAGAAGCATTCCCACACCGACACGTCGAAACTGATCGGCGCCTTTTGCAGCAGCACGTCGGTGCCGTTGAGTTGGTAGGTGGCCTGCATCCACTGCAAGCGCTCGGCCAATGCCGCATGCGTATTACCCACGCCCTTGGGCTGGCCGGTGGAACCGGAGGTGTAGATCACGTAGGCAAGGTTATCGCCGTGCAGGTGCAGGCCAGGCGGCTGGGTGGGCCAACTGTCGAGGTGCAGGCTGTCCATCGCTATCACGCACACGCCTTCGGCGCTCGGCACCTGTTCCAGCAACGCGGTCTGGGTCAGCAACAGGTGCACACCACTGTCCTTGAGCATGTAGGCCAGGCGCTCGGCGGGATAATCCGGGTCGAGCGGCACATACGCGCCACCGGCCTTGATGATCGCCAGCAGGCCGATCAGCAGTTGCGGCGAACGCTCGGCGGCGATGGCCACGCACACGTCCGGACCGACGCCTTTGTCGCGCAGGTAGTGGGCCAGGCGGTTGGCCTGGGTGTGCAGTTGGGCGTACGTCAGGCTGCCGCCGTCCCAGACCAGGGCGGTGCTGTCCGAGGCCTGCTGGTTGAGCAAGTCGGGCAGCCACTGCCGGGCCGGCGCACACGGTGCTTCGCTCCACGGCTGCTGCTCATCCTTGTGCATCAGCTTGAGGTCGCCGAGGGCTTGCTGCGGTTGTTCACACACCGCCTGCAACAGGGTGATGTAGTGCTCGGCCAGGCGCTCGATGGTCGCGGTATCGAACAGTTCGTCGGCGTAGTCGAACGACAGGCTCACGCGCCCATTGCGGTCCTCTTCGGTGTGCAGTTGCAGGTCGAACTTGGCTTCGCGGCTGTGCCATGGCAACTCATCGGCGAGCAGGCCTGGCAGGCGGCGCAACACGCTCAGATCACGTTGCTGGTGGTTGAACATGACCTGGAAAAGCCCCTGTTCACGGGCTTGCGGAAAAGCTTCCAGCAGTTGTTCGAAGGGCAGGTCCTGATGCGCCTGGGCGCCCAGTGCAGCCTGGCGTGTCGCGGCCAGCAACTGGTTGAACGGCAGGCGCCCGTCCAGCTCGGCCCGCAGCACCAGGGTGTTGATGAAGAAGCCGACCAGGCCTTGGGTTTCCTGGCGTGGACGGTTGGCGCTGGGTACGCCGATGCGAATATCGCGCTGACCGCTGTAGCGGTAGAGCAGGCTCTGGAACGCCGCCAGCAACAGCATGAAGGGGGTCGACTCATTGGCCTGGGCGGTCTGGCGAATCGCTTCGCTGAGGCTTACGCCGAGGCGCACGGTGTGACGCGAGGCCGTGTGTCGATGGTGTGCCGAGCGCGGGTGGTCGGTGGCCAGGCCCAGGGTGGGAGGGTCTTCACCCAACTGCGCTTTCCAGTACGCCAGTTGCCGCTGGCTTTCACCCTCGGCCAGCCATTGGCGTTGCCACGTGCCGTAGTCGGCGTATTGCAGGGCCAGCGGCGGCAGCTCCAGGGCTTGGCCCTGGGCAGCGGCGGCGTAGAGGCGTGAGAACTCGTCGATGAGAATGTTGAGCGACCAGCCATCGGCGATAATGTGATGCAGCGTCACCAGCAACTGGTGGTCCTCATCATCCAGGCGCACCAGGGTCACCCACAGCAGCGGGCCCTTTTCCAGGTCGAACTGGGTGCGGGCTTCATCCTCGCGGATCTGCTGCGCACGGGCTTCGCGTTCGCCAGCGGGCACGTCACTGAGGTCGATGACTTGCAGCTCAAAATCGGTCTTGGCATCGATACGCTGGAAGGCCTGGCCGTCTCTTTCATAGAAGCGGGTGCGCAGGGCTTCGTGGCGCTGGATCAGTTGCTGGAAGCTTGCGCGCACGGCGTCTTCATCCAGCTCGCCGCGCAGGCGCAGGGCACCGGGGATGGTGTAGGCGCTGCTGTGCGGGTCCAGTTGCCAGGTGATCCACAGGCGGTTCTGCGCCAGGGACTGGGGCAGTTCGTCCTGGCGTGACAGGCTGTGGATCGCGCCTTGGGCCACGCCGCCGTCCTGTTGCAACTGCGCGACATTCGCTGCAAAGCCTTGCAGGGTCGGCGCCTCGAACAGCAGGCGCAGGTTCAGTTCCAGGCCGAGGGTTTCACGCAGGCGCGCCACGACCTGGGTAGCGGTGATGGAGTTACCGCCGAGCAGGAAGAAGTGATCGTCGGCGGCCACTGTTGCCACCTGCAGTTGCTCGCACCAGATCGCGGCGATCTGCTGTTGCAGCTCGGACTGCAGCCCACCATCGCTCGCTTTTGCCTGCAGATCGGGGAACTGCGCATAGCTGTCGAGGCCGCCATCCGCATGGCGAAGCGCACACGCGGCGCGTTGCACCTTACCGCTGGAAGTCTTGGGCAATGCACCGGGATTGAGCAACACCACCACGCTTGGCGCCTCTTGATAAGCCTCGGCAACGGCTTGGCGGATCGCCTTGATCAGCGCTTCGGGCGGCAGGATTTTCTGCACGCTGCGGCTGATTTCGGCGGCAATGCCGATGCCTTCCAGGCCCTGGTCATTTACCGCAAATGCGGCGACCCGGCCTTTGCGCACCACCTCCACTTCGCGTTCGATGGTTTGCTCGATGTCTTGGGGATACAGGTTGTGACCGCGCACGATCAGCAAGTCTTTGAGGCGACCGGTGATGTACACCTCGCCGTCACGGATAAAACCCAGGTCGCCGGTGCGCAGCCAGGTACGGCCGGCCTGTTGCACGAAGGTTTTGGCGGTGGCTTCGGGGTTGCGCCAGTAGCCGTGGGCGATGCTCGGACCACTGGCCCAGAGTTCGCCGACGCTGTTGTCGGCCAGCTCAGTGAGGGTGTCCGGGTCGGCGATCAGCACCGCATGCTCGGGCTGGCTGGTGCCGCAACTCATGATTGCACTGCCCTGCCCCGGCTCGGCGCGATTGGCGGCCAGCGCCTGCTCGTCGACGCGCAACGCGGGGATGCCATGGCCACGGGTACCGCCGGCGACAAACAAGGTCGCCTCCGCCAGGCCGTAGGAAGCGAAGAAATTGTTCGGGGTAAAACCGCACGCGGCGAACTTCTCGGCGAAGCGTTCCAGGGTGTCGAGGCGGATAGGTTCGGAACCGGAATAGGCCACGCGCCACTTGCTCAGGTCCAGGCGTTCCAGGGCCGAC
>Ga0308167_1001746_pt1 | contig 23372 bp, 20 predicted proteins | sample PhyCR1_2_FD_202138 | JGI IMG/M metagenome (GOLD analysis project Ga0308167, IMG submission 202138) | Phyllosphere microbial communities from UC Gill Tract Community Farm, Albany, California, United States - DLSLRC.R1 | ecosystem: Host-associated > Plants > Phyllosphere > Unclassified | place... | reverse complement strand
CCGCCACCGCCACCGGCGGCGCCGTTGTGCTGCCGGACCTGAGTGCCGCTGAAATCGAGAGCGGTCTCAAGGACTTTAACGATCTGCACCAGTCCCGCGGCGCCGACCGCCTTCGCGAGTCGCTGCTGCCTGACATTACCCGTGCCCTTGAGGGGCTTAACTATAAGGAAATCGCCATGGCCACACCCGACGACGCACAGCCAGCGCCGGACACTCTTCCCGCCGCGTCTCCGGACGCCGCAGCCGAATCCACACCTGTCCGTCGCCCCGGGGCGGCAAAAGAGAAAACGGGTGAAATCCTGAAGCTGCGTGATGAAGGGCTCACGCCCGCGAAGATTGCTGAGCAGCTCGGCATCGGGCAGACCAGCGTGTATCGCATTCTTAAGGCGCAGCAGGCAGACGCGCCGGCGGCGGACAGCACTCCGTCTGCAGCCACTGTGAGCGAGCCGGTCATCCCGGCCGCGACCTCTGTGCCTGCAGAGGTGCCTGCCGTTAACGTCAGCGAACCTGATGTCCCGTTGCCGGCGGCCGGCGTGACATCGACTGCCGAAGCGCAACCTGCCACCGCGCCGGCGGCTGAAAGCGTCGCGACAGCGCAGCCAGCACCCGAAGCACCGGTGACGCCGGCGTCGGCTTCACCGGGCACCTTTGATGGATTCACCGGGCTCTACGGCACCGGCGCCGAACTGCGCGACAGGCTGGCCGCGCTGGCCAGCGGTCAGGTCTCACCGGCGGCGCTGCTGCAGGACATCAGCACGCTGCGTTCACGCGTCGAGAGCGCGGCGATATCCGGCGTGTACACCCGTGAGCACGTGAAGGAGATGCAGCAGGTCTTCGACCGGGTGACGCAGGGCGGAATGGCAGGGGCAAACGTCATGGAGGTGGGTGGGTTCAGCCGCCTGCGTGGCCTGCTGGGGCAGCGCGATACCTGGAGTTCACTGCACCCGACCGGCGGCACGCTTGATATTAATACCGTGCCAGACAGGGTGGGTCAGCAGTACGCGCTGCTGGCGCGCGGGGACGTGACGCGAGCGCAGTTTGATCGTGAGGTGCGGATGCTTTACGGCGAGTTTACCCGCGCCGACCCGGGGAGCTTTACGCCCGGGCGTCAGGAGGAAACGCGCGCGGTCTTTGATCGCATGGCATCACTGGAGAGCCCTGAGCGCGCCGCGCAGTATTCGGCTGGCGCGGTGGTGCTCGCGGCTCAGTTGCCGCCGGCGTCCGCCGCTGACCCGAACGCCACGGCGCTTGATCGTATTCAGACGGCCCTGCGCGATGAATTTGTGTCGCTGGCCCGCGGTGAAACGACGGCGCCGGCGCTGATGGAAAACGTGGCGCGACTGCAGGCGCAGCTTGATGATGCAAAGGCGCTGGGCGTCTATGCCGGCGGCCACCTGAAAGAAGTGCAGGGCGCGTTTGACCGCGTCACGCAGGGTGGACTTGCGGGTATGCCCTCGCCGGACGCACCGGCTCCCCGCGGAGACTACCTCTCCCGCAATCCCGGATCCGCCTCGCTCGACGTTGCCAGCGTCCCTTCACGCATTGAGGCGCAGATTGGTCTGCTCGTTCGCGGTGAGGTCACGCGCGCTCAGTTTGAGGATAACCTGGCGGTGCTGCGCAATGAGGTCGTGCGGCTCTCAGAGACCGGCAACGTCACGCCGGCGGCACTGTCAGCCGCAGAAGGGGCCTTTGCGAACCTGGGCGCACCGCCGCTACCGGCCGCTGCGGCCACACCCGTTGCCACACCGCCCGTGGCCGCCGTGCCTGAACCAGCGACACCGGTGACAGACGCCAGTGTGACGGCTCCGCCGGCTAATGCGGCGCCAGCTGCAACGGCATCCCAACCGTCTGCGGTGCCCGCCACGGCAGCTGAGCAGACACCACCGGCCCCATCGGTCTCAGCTCCCGCTGCTTCTGCTGTGCCGGATGTCTCCTGGCAGACGGCAGCAGCGGAGGCCCGACCTGAACCCGTAGCCCGCGCGCCGGAGCCTGCGCATGAAGCAGCAGCACCCATGGCGGAGGCTGTTCCGCAGCCAGCCGTGCCGCCGGTCAACCCGCTGACCTCCGCATTTGGTGCAGAAAATGCCATCCTGGTCGGCGCACCGCGCGTGGCGGCGCAGGATGAAGATGCACCAGCCTCATCAGGATCGAAACAGGCACGCATCGATGCCGATAAGCTGCTGAGCCGCGTCACGCACGAGAAGCACCCGGACGGCAAAAGCGTGCTGTACAAGCTGGACGGCGAGGCGGCCTTCATTGACCGCGGTAATCGCTTGGTCATGGCAGAGGGCGCCAGCGCGCATCAGGAGAAAGTGCTCGCCGCGCTGCTGACCGCTGCCAATCACTATCAGGGGCGCATTGAGCTGACCGGCAGCGACGAGTTTAAGGCGTTTGCGATCGGCGTCATCGTGGCCAATAAGCTTGACGTAAGCATGAAAAACGCCAGCCAGCAGGCGGACCTGGACGCCGCGCGCCGCGCAGCGGGTCAGCCCGTGGCGCCGGCCGCCCCAGCTGATGCTGTACGCGGTGACCCGCAGGCACCGCGGGCCACTGAGACGCCGCCCGTAACGCCGGAGGCGCAGGCTGCGCCTGCACAGGCTCACGCACAAAGCGCAGCGCCCGTGACAGCGTCACAGCAGCCCGCTTCTGCACCGGCGCCTGAGCCCGCCGCGCCGAAGATTTCACCGGCGGTTCATACGCCAGCGGAAAAGGCGCGGGAGCCGGTGACCGGCAAGGTCACCGCCTGCGGGCAGGCGCCGTTCCGTTTTGAAGCGGATCAGAGCGAAAGCACCTTTATTACCCTGCGTACTAAAGAGGGGCCGCAGACCTTCTGGGGCAAGGAGCTTGCCGGCCTGCTGCGCGAAACCAACCTGAAGCCCGGGCGCATGGTCACGCTGCAGTGGCAGGGCGAACAGCCGGTCACCGTTAACAAGCCCGTTAAGGACCTGCAGGGTAACTTTACCGGCCAGTACGAAAAGGTTCAGACCCGACGCAATCAGTGGTCACTGGCCCCGGTGGGCGGAGCCCGGGTACAGACCGGAGCAGACGACATGGTGCCGCTCGCGGCCGTGGACGTGAACCGCTACACCCAGATCCAGCACACGCTGGTGAGTCGCCTCGGACTGGACGTCGACGCGCCGCCGAAGCCGGCCGACGGCCTGTACTGGCTGAAGCCGGACGGGCAGGGCAGCGCGCAGGCGGGCGATGCGCTCTCAGCGCCGCGCCCTGCGCACAACGAGCGCGCCGGCATCCCGGTGATGTCCGCGTGGGGCGATGACGGCCGGCTCGACCTGCACCTGGTGCAGGGCGACGGGGACTACCTGCAGGGCGTGGTACGTCAGGGCGGCACCTATCAGCACGTGCTGGTAAGCCTGCCGGGCAGCGCTGACGCACCGCCGATGGTGGTCAACCTGCTGACGCCGGAAGGGGCGCAGCCTGTCGGCAGCGGCAACGGCATCAACCGCTCAAACGGTCAGCCCGTGCCGCGCGAGCACGTGGTGGTGCGCCTCACCGGTGACGCTGAGCCGCGCATTGCGAAGCTCGACGCTCCGGCAGACGTGCCCGCCGCGCTGCACGCCCGTCTTGGTTACGACGAGCGCTACAAGGCAGAAGCTGCCGCCCCAAAGGACCGGCCGGCGGTGGCACCACAGGCAGCGCCGGTCACCCCACCCCGCCCGGTGTAAGCCACTTCCTGACAGGAGAACTGACATGAAACAACCCCTGACCGCCCTCGTGGCGGTCTTTTTCTGCTGCACCGCCTTTGCCGCCGGCGCCGCAACCTGTCGCGCCGGCAGCGCCGCGCAGACCGGCAGCGAGGCGGGCTATAACGCCGCCAAAAAGGCTAACGACGCGTGGGCCGCCCGTGAAAGCCAGACGTCCGATCAGCTGCAGAACTGCCTCTCCGGCATCCGCAACATTTCCATCAGCCTGCCGAACCTGCCGAGCCTGCAGGACATCATGAACCAGGCGTCAGAGAAGGTCTGCGGGGCGCTGACGGACAAAATCAACAGCAACCTGCCGACCAGCATCGATCCGTGGCAGTCCTACGGAATGTAAGGAGTACCGCATGCACAACCCCCAACACACCCCGCCGCCTCAGGAGGCGGCCGTGGTCCTGACCGACCCGGACGCCTATGAGCACGCCCTGCACGCGCAGCACGAGCGCACGCTTGGCGCAGAGTTTGCGCGCACCTGCCTGAAGAGGCTGGGCTGGAGCCTCAGCGTCAACGTCATTCAGGCGATCGTCATCGGCGCCCTTGCCGTTTACATCGTGTTTCTCCCGCGCGAGTACTTTGCTACCGAAGCGGGGCGCATCACCCCGCTTTATCCGACGGACAAGCCGGTCTGGAGCGAGAGCGACGTGAGGCAGTTTGGTGCGGACACCATCAGCAAGGCGTTTACGCTCGACTTCGTGCACTACCGCGACCAGATGACCGCCGCGGCCGCTGACTTCTCGGAGGAGGGCTTCACCGGCTACAACAGGGCGCTGAGCACCGACTCCAACACCCTGTCGCTGGTGAAGGACAAGCGCATGAACCTGACCAACACCGTCGAGCCGGGCGTCATCACCCGTCGCGGCGTGGTGGGCGGACGCTACACGTGGGAGTTCCAGTATCCCGTGACGCTGCGCCTGCAGGGCCAGAACACCAGTACGCCGCCGCTGCGCTACATCTTCACGCTGCGCATCCAGCAGGCCGATCCGCGCCTCAAACCGCGCGGCCTTGAGGTCACGCAGACCATCACCAACAACGCAGGATAATGCTATGAGCAACTTTCGCACGCTGGCCCTGTGGCTGGCGCTGTGCGGCAGCGCGGGCGCCGCCACGGCAACGGGGACCGCCCCGGCAGCCGGCACCGACGGCGGCTGGCGCTCGACTGCTTCCGCCGGCGGTGCTGCCGCGACAGGCCAGACAGGTGGCGGTACGGGCGCGCCCGCCGCGCCGGCAGCGGCAGGCCCGCTCCCCGGGCAGGCGCTGCCGCCGCCCACCTCGGTCACGTATGACCAGGCGCAGGCGACTATTGCCCCGCTGACGCCCGATGAAATCCGCCAGCTGCGTGCGCAGCAGACCGAGCAGAACCGGGCGCTGGCCACGCCGGGTATTACGGCGGTACCGCGCATCACCGCGCAGACGGTGAGCCTGCAGCCCGGCGCGAGCCTGCCGCTGGTGCGCACCGCCGTGAACTGGCCAGCGACCGTGAGCTTTATCGACAGCACCGGCGCGCCCTGGAAAATCCTCGGCGACCCGGTGAGCGGCTCCCCGGACATCGACGTGAAGTGGATCCCGGGCATGTCCTTTATGGTCATCACCGCAAAGCGCGACTTCGTGAACACGCTGGTGACCGTGGGGCTTGAGGGCCTGCCGGTGCCGCTGCAGATAAGCGTGATGAGCGGTGAGGCCGACACGGCGAAAAAGACCTGGACGGTGGACGCGCGCCTTGACCTGCGCATTCCCCGCCGCGGGCCGGGCGCGGCGCCTGACGCACCGGGCCCCTCGCGCATCGGGCTGCACGACGACGTGCTGCAGGCGTTTCTGGACGGCGTGCCACCGTCGGGCGCGAAGCGCCTGAAGACCACCGGCAGCGTGCCGGACACGGCGGTGTGGCAGCAGGGCGACGACCTCTACATCCGCTCGCGCGCGGACATCCGCGACGAGTTCGACACCACGCTTTCGTCGGCAGACGGCACCCACCTGTGGAAGCTGCCGGTGACACCGCGCGTGGCCTTCTCGGTTGACGGGCGCACCGAAGCCCTCAGCATTGCCCTGGAGTAATCATGAGCGATCAACAGAACACCGGCGGCGGCAACATCCGCCTGATGATGGGCCTGATCCTTGGCGGCATCGTGGTGGTGGCGGGGGGCGGCTACGCGCTGTACAGCTACTTTGCCGCACCGCCGCCTGAACCTTCCCGCGTTAACCTGACGCGGGTAGGCGGCAGCACGCAGGTGAGCGCACAGGAGCAGGCGGCCTACCGCGAGCTGCTGCGCGAAAACAACGCCCGGGGCGCGCAGACCGCCGCCGCCTCGGACGGCAGCTTCATCGCCAGCATCCCGCTGCAGCAGGACGTGGTCACGCCGAAAGAAACGCCAAAGGTCGCACCAGCCGTGACGCCGCGCGAGCTGCCCCGCCCGCAGGGTAACGGGCGCACGCAGGAGCAGGAGAAGGCGCTCAGCGAGGCGCGGCAGAAGTCGCTGACCGCACTGCTCGCAAAAATCCAGGCGGAGCCACAGACCGACCTCCCAGCCGCGCAGCTGCTGGGCGGAAAGGACGGCGGCTGGGCCGCATGGCGCGACTCGCAGCCGGGCAGCTACGTGCAGCAGGCCGCCGCGCGCAGCCGTCAGCTCGCCGCGAATACGCCACCGGCCACCGTCGTGGTGGCGCCTTACTGGCGCGGGCCGGGTGAAATTTACACCGGCGTGAACTCGGATAACGGCACCACGCCGGTGCTGGGCCGCATCACCACGGGCCAGTATGCGGGCGCCGTACTGCAGGCGCCTGAAGGGGCGAAGCTGTCCGGCGACGGGGTCATCATCCACTTCACCACGATGGCGCTGAACGGGCAGAACTACAAGGTGGACGCCTATGCGCTGCAGGACGATACGCTCGTGGCCAACATTGCCACCGACGTCGACCATCACTACTTCCGTCGCATCGTGCTGCCGTCCATCTTCAAGGGCATCGGCAGCGCGGGCCAGCTTTACGCGCAGGCCAACACGCAGCTGCTGAGCAACGGCTTCAACACCGTCACCACGCGCCCGTCCACGCCGGACGGCACGGCGGTGGCCGGGGTGATTGCCGGCGGCACGGCGGAGCAGGCGGCGCAGGTGCTGAACAGCGACGCGGCCCGCCTGCCGGATCGCACCGTAACGGTGAAAAACGGCGAGGTGGTGGCCATCCAGTTTATGCGCGGCGTCTACAGCACCGACGCCGAGTCGCCGCAGGGCGTATCGCAGGCGACCGGTGGCAACGCGTCGCCGGCGGCACTGAGCAGCAACCCGACCCCGAGCGCCGCGGACCTGCGCGAAGAAACCCAGGCGCGCATCCGCGCCGCCGAACAGAGAGGTATGCCCCGTGAATGAATTCGATCCGCAGCCGGCGGTCATCGCGCCGGTCACCCCCGCCGCTTCACCGCCCGCCCCGCAGCAGCAGAGCTTTCTGACGCGCCCGCGGCTGATGGGCTACTCCCTGCCCTGGCTGGCGGGTATAGGGCTGGTGATGGGCTTCCTCGGCTGGTATCTGTTCTGGCCCGCGGGCTCCTCACTGGATGCCAGCCAGCGCGCGTTCGGGCAGGACGCCGGGCTTGAAGCGGTGCAGCCCGCCTCTGCCGCGTCCGCGCCAGCGCCGCTGCAGACGGGCGGACTCAGCGTCCCCGCCGCCGCGCTCAGCGTGGCGGAACCGGCCGGCAGCGTGCCGGACGACGTGGTGAAGCTCATCCGCGAGGGGCGCGAGTTTGAGGCGGCCAACCGCGAGGCGATCACCCGCCTGTCGGACACGGTGCGCGCGCAGACGAAGGCGCTGGCCAGCCTGCAGCAGCAGCTTGCCGGCATCGCGCAGGAAAACGCCCGGCTGGGTAATCAGCTGACCGTGCTGGCCGCGCGGCCTTATCCCGAGGGGGGCGGACACGCCGCCGGCAAGCGCGCGACGCGATCGGCGCTTTCCGGCATGCGGCTGGAAAGCCTGCAGGAGGGGATGGCGTGGGTCAGCTGGCAGGGCAGGACGTGGGCGGTGCAGGCGGGGGATACCCTTGGCGGCGTCACCGTGCGCGACGTTAACGCGTCTGAAGGCAGCGTCACAACCAGCGCCGGCGTGCTGCGCTAGGGAGGCGTCATGGGAGGATCGCTTGACGGCATCACCATGCTGTCTAACCTGGCATCCGGGCTGCAGAGCTCGTTCATCACTCTGGCCCTGACGCTGGGGTCGCTGTTCGGCGTGCTCGGTGCCGGCGGCTTTCTGGTCCGCCAGTCGTGGCTTGCCCGCAAGGCGCCCGGTCAGTCGGCGAGCGGCGGGGCCGTGGTGGCCTGTCTGCTGCTGTCGGGCTGCCTGGTGGGGCTGGACCAGCTTATCGGCGCGGGGGCGCGGCAGGTGGGCTGGCAGGTTTCGTTTGACGCCATCAGCTACGTGGATCAGGGGACTTTCGGGCAGGGCGCGGTCGCGGCCAACGCCCTGCTGAGCCTGCTTCGTATGGTCGGCGTCTGGTTCGCACTGGCGGGCGTGATGCTGTGGCGCCGTTCCCGTAAAGATGGCCACTCATGCCTGACGGCGGGCGACGACGTCAACAAAGGTACCGTGAGATTTATCCTTGGGGTGTTGCTCGTGTGCAGCCCCTACCTGCTCGATGCCTTACAGAAAACCCTCGGTATGCGCTGAGGCAGATTCAATAACTTCCGTCCTCATGGACGATTCACCCGGCCATCCGGCCACTCTTATTCATTAAGGAAAACACCATGATTACTCGCTTTTACTGCGCGGCATACGCACGCGTCCTGATGCTGTCTGAAACCCTGCGCCGCATGACTTTACGCGCACTCTGCGCCTGGCTTGCCCTTATCTCGCCGGTGGCCATGGCCGACGGTGACTTAGCGGATATGGGAAAAAATGTATCCGAGGGCGCCAAGTCCCTGCAGACCAGCGGGATCGTCATTATTCAGGTTATCGGGTTCTTTTCGTTCGCCGGCGGGCTTCTCTCCATCAAGGCCATGAAGAACAACCCGCAGATCAAGCCCTGGATGATTGTACTGGCCATTGTTGGCGGGATGCTGGCTATGGGTATCCCGGAAATCATCAAGCGCGGCATGACGCAGATGGGCATGACGCCGGTGAGCGTCAGTTAACTGACCGGCCGCCCCATCACGGGGCGGCACTTTTCACGGTTCCGTCTGAACCTTTCCTGAGCTTCTTACGGAAAAGCTGATTTCTTACGGCTGGTATTGGCGTCAGATGAAGGTCGGGTGCCTTACAGAGGTGATGACTCATGAATCTTATTAAGGACTCTGGATGAATCTACTGCCGGGCCTGAATGCCACTGTTATCGACACCGGTCTGTGGCACATACTCACGAATGCCAGAACCCGCACGTTTGCAGATGTCCGCAAGCGTCAGCTGGTACTGAGGCTCATTACTGAAATGCGGCTGGATAACCATCCTTCAGGCTATCCGGATCCCACCGATATATCGATGCTGACCCATTATATTCGTGACGAGAAGTTTCACAACGTTCGCGAACAGGGCAGAGGGAGTTCAGCTGCGGCGGAAATTCAGCAGCTGATTGACTGGCTGAAGCGGCTGGAAAAGGCGGCGCTCGAGGCGCCACCTGTCAGCGTGTCACGGCTCCCCTGGTACAGAGCGTGGTCAGATCTGGCGGGCATAATCCTGATGCTGGTCTCTCCTGCCTTTTTAGCGCTTGTTGTATACCGGCCACCTGACTGTATCAGTGTTCTGACGCTGATTGTGTATGCGCTGCTGACGACGGTCGCAGAATCAATCAGCCAGGATAATTTTGCGCCGCAGTTCGCCACGATCACACGGGCAGTTCTGTTCATGACCGCTGTCGGGATGGCACTGCATTATGTGCACACAGCAGTGGGCGGTTTCTGATAACCGCCATCAGACTGGCGCTGCACCACCGCTACCAACCTCTCTGAATTTTACATCACTACGGCATCATCATCTGCATCAGGCCCTGCCTGTAAGGACTTCCTGTGTCTGTTTATCCCTCACCCTCTCCGGCGGGCGGCCTGCTGCCGCTCCTGCCGGACGTCAGCGGCGAAGACGCTGCCCCGAGGCCCGTTTCCCTTGAAGCCGGGCCACCGTGCCGCTGCTGCGGTACGCGCGCGCAGCGTCTGTGGCAGGGGCCGGACGCGCAGCCGGTCTGCACGCTGTGCTGGCTGACCCTTAACCTCGACAGCCCCACGGCGGCACACGGACATCTGGCCTGGCTGCCTGACGCCCCCGCCGCCGACATCATCAATCTGCAGCGCCGTGCGCTTATCGGGCAGCACAGCGAGAGTAAAGCCGTGCGTAAACAGGGCAGGCGCGTCTGGAACTGGCTGGCCCGTCACGCACGCGAGGTGGAGTGCATGTGGGGCACCTCCCGCGCGCCCGAGTTCGCCGCGGCCTTCGCGCGACTTCCCCCGTTAAAGCGCGCACAGATGCAGCAGCGGCTCGAAGGCTGCGTGCTCATTCTGCCCGCTGACGTTTTTACCGACCTGACCCTGCTGCTGCCGCTGGGCCGCACCGCCGATAGCGCGGTGCATACCCCGGCATGGGCGACCTATACCCGGAGCGACCTGTATGCCAAACCGCCTTATCCGCTGGACTGAAGAAGTGATCACCGCCGCGACGCGCTTTGCCGTGTCGCGCGATCTGCCCGACTACTGCGATCTGCAGACCGTGGTGCGCCTCACCGACGACGATCGCATTCGTCACCCGGAGCTGAGCGCGCCGTACATCATGGTCACTCATCGCGGTGACTATCTGACGGTTTATGAAGTTGCCGGCAGCTACAGTGAGGCAGACGAAAAGCTTGCCGCCGGGCATGACGATGCGTGGCAGGGGCGGCTTGACCGCATGACTGAGTCCTTAAACTCCCACTATCGGCATACGGGTCATAAAATCAGCACCGTACACGAGTGCGATCCGGACGGCGGCGGGGCTGTCATCAGTCGGCTGCTGGCGCCGCAGTATCAGTCACTGAAGCGCACCGGCCTGGATCTGAAATACATGCTCGATGAGCAGGTGAAGAAGCTCACGCCGTGGGTGAACCGCGAGCGCACCTGGCTTGTCTGCTACAGCGGCCGCGGCGTGCTGGCCGGGCACGAACTGCGTGATGAAAACGCCCGCCTGAAGGAGCTGGTGAAGGGCAGCCCGGCGGCCGCATTTGGGCAGAATCCGCTGCTCACCGAGCTGGCGGGCCTTAAAATCCGCCACGACGCCTTCCTCTCGCAGGTTGAGCGGGCGCTCGGCGATAGCGGGAAGGGCGTACTGATGCGCCGCATCGATGCGCACGAAGCCGGGCGGGTGCTGCGCGCGCAGGTGGACCCGGGCACGGGCCATGACTGGCAGCCGCTGCTGCCGGACGATCGCATTATCCCCCGGGGAGTGCGTCAGGGTGAGGACGCCACCGCGCTGCTGGCCCCCTGGCTTAACTTTCAGGTCATGGGCGCGGGCGTTGATGAGATACGCAACAACCTGATCAAAATTAAAGGCGTCTGGCACGGCACGCTCGCCGTGAACCTCGGGCCGCAGAGTCCGCAGAGCTTTGCCCGCCTGCGCGAACTTATTCCGCGCAGCGTGCCGTTCCGCATCCGCAAGGACCTGATGCCCGGCGGCATGCGTCGCCTCGGCGGCAAGCACGTCGTGCTGAGCATGGCCTCCTGGGTGCCGGGCCTGAAACCGATTTTCGATTCCATTTCGATGCTGGCCGAACGCGAGATGCACGAGCCGGTGTGTATGATGACCATCACGGCCGCGACTTGGGGGGACTCACCGGAAACGGTGACGCGCAACCTGACGCTGCTGCAGCAGGCGCTGACGTCGTGGGGGATATGCGGCGTAACGCAGACCTTCGGCGACCCGGTTAAGGCGTGGGTGGCTACGCTCACGGCCTCGTCGGCGTCAAGCGGGCCGTGCCTGATGTATCCGCCGCTGTCTGAGGCGCTGAACCTGATGCCGCTTACCCGTCCGACGACGGCCTGGAGCGAGGACGGCAACGCGCTGTTTGTGTCGCCGGACGGCAAGCTGATGCCGGTTGCGCTCGCGCCCTCCAACCAGACCAAGAAAACCAGCATCGTGGCCGGCGAGTCCGGCGGCGGTAAATCGGTGTTCATCAACCGGCAGCCGATCATCATGTCGATGTCCGCGCAGCAGCAGTTACCCTTCTTTGCCGGCATTGATAAGGGGTTCAGCGTGCAGGGCATGGTCTCGATACTGCGGGGGGCGCTCCCGCCGGAGCGTCAGGATGAGGTGCTGAACATCGTGCTGCGCAACGACGCGCAGCACTGCCGCAACCTGTTCGACATCCAGCTGGGGCTTTCGATGCCGCTCAGCTATGAATCCGAATTTATGGAGAACGCGCTGCAGGCCCTGTGCATCGACCCCGGCACCGGCGTGCCGCCCAACGGCCGCGATACGCCGATTATTCTGCGCCGACTGGTCAGCGACTCGTTTAAGGCCTGTCGCGAGGAACCGCGCCGCTACGAGCCGGGGCTCGTGTCGGAGGTAGACGCGGCACTGAGTGACGCTGGCATCTGGGAGGCGCACCCGGAATACCGCGACAACGCTACATGGTACGAGGTGCGGGACCTGCTGCAGGACGCGGACCACCCGGACGCCGCGCAGCGCGCGCAGTTCCAAGCGGTGCCGGAGCTCGCCGACATGGCGCCGCGCCTGCTCAGCGAGGATTTTCGCAGCATGTACGGCAACATCCAGCGCGACGGCAGCAGCGAGCCGCTGATTGAGTATATCGCCCGCTGCCTGCGCGACGCCTGCGGCCAGTACCGCATGTTCGCCGGGCGCACGCGCTTCATGATAAGCCCGAAGGCGCGCGTCATTACGGTCGACATTCAGTACGTCGCCGGCGACAAGTCAAAGGCGGGCTACCTGCAGACCGGCATGATGTACCTGTTTGCCGGCCACATCGCGGGCGGCGACTTCGTGCTGCCTCAGTATCAGGATGAGCTCTTTCCCGCGCTCCACGAACGCTGGCACCCTATGCACCGCGCGCGCGTGGATCAGCTCGACCAGGAGGTTAAAACCCGCCAGTACGACGAGCTGCACAACGCCAAGGGCGTCCCCTTTATCTTCCCGATGCTCGAAACCGCCGACCGCGAGCAGCGCAAGTTTGGCGTGCGCACCGTGCTGTCCTCGCAGTACTTCCGCGACATGCCCGACGCGCTGCGCCAGTCAGCCAACTCCGTCTACATGGTCGGCGTTGACCCTGAGGACAGGAAACTGCTGAAAGAGCGCTTTAAGGTGCCGGACGCCACGCTTGACCGCTTTGAGCGCATGGGCAGCGGCCCGGCGGCAGACGGCAGCGGGGTGCCGTTCCTTGGCATCTTCCGCATTAAGGGAGGCAGCACCATTGCCCACATCATGAAAAACACGGTGGGTCCGGAGGAGCTGTGGGGCCACAGCACCACGCCGGTGGATATGTCGCTGCGCCGCATGCTTGAAAACGACGTCGGCGCCGGCACGGCCCGGCGCATCCTCGGGCGCTTCTTCCCGAACGGCTCGGCCGAGAAGGTCATCGAGCACCGTCAGCGCACCGCGGGCGAGGCGCGCGGCGACAACGTCATCCGCACGCTCGCCACCGAGCTAATCGATAAACAGGGCTACGACCTCTGACCCCTCAGGAATTCTGACATGCATAAATCCACACCATGGCGCCCCGCGGGGCGCCGGCTGCTTGCCGCCTGCGTGCTGGCGGCGCTGGCGCCGAAAGCGCTGGCGTACCCGACCGAAGAAATGAGCAGTATTCCCATTCAGACGCAGGTCATGCCGGCGTTGCAGACTATGCAGGCCACGCTGGCTGAAATCCTGTCGGCGGAGAAGGAGACCGGCACGGCGGTGGTGCAGTCCTCGGACAAAACCACCACGGCCATTACGGAAGCGGCACGTACGCAGCGCGAAGCGGAGAACTTTAACCGTCAGGCGGACCGGCTGGAGAAGGCCCGGGCGGCCTACACGGTGCCGGACAGCATCTGCAGCGAGTCGGCTTCCGGGACGGCCGCGCAGGTGAGTCAGGCAACCCGCGCGGCGGCGTCAAAGCTTGCCGGCGGCAGCGGCGTGTCGAGTGCGGTCGTGCGGGAGACGCTGGCAAGCCTGCCCACCTCGCCCCGACAGGGCGGCTATCGCAGCGCGCTGATTCACGCGGGCTACTGCACGGCGGAGGAGGCGAAGCTGTACGGCGGTACCGGCCTGTGCCCGGGCGTCTCGCCGCTGCCGGGCGGCGACACCGAGGCGCGATCGCTTTACGACGGGGCGGGTCCTGCGGGTAAAGACCCCGAGCTCACATTTACCCAGGCACAGACCGATGCGGCGATGGCCTACGTGAACAACTCGGCGAAGCTCGACGCCGGGCGCACGCCGGGCAAGGGTGAAATCCAGACCGCCACCGGTCAGGAGTATCAGGGCCTGCTCACGCAGTACAAGGCGATGCAGAGCGCGGCGATGCAGCCGCAGCTGGACATGGTGGCGGCGAGCCAGCCGCAGGACGCCACGCAGGCGGCGCTCACCGAGGCGCGGCAGGCGCCGTCGGCGGAAAGCTACTTCCAGCAGACCGCGTCGGCGCAGGCAAAGCAGACCGGCACCATGAGCGAGCGCGAGTTTGAGGCGTTCGAGGTGGGCCGCCGCTACGCCAACACCGCGTGGGTCACAGACCTGCAGGGCATGGACGGCGACAACCTGGCGCGCGAGATGGCGCGCCAGCAGAGTCTGGCCAACTGGCTGGCGCTCGGCATTAAAAACGAGCTGCGTCAGGCCAACATCATCAGCGGCCAGCAGCTGGCGCTGGCGGCAAAAAATGAATACGCCCCGCAGCTGCAGGCGCTGTCCTCGCAGATGAGCGCCGGCGTGAGCGCTAAGTAATTCCTTTACGGAGCATTCCATGACGACAAGCGGTACCTTCGCGCCGGACGCCGGCGCGCTTTCTTCCCTGCTGGACGCGGCCGCCGGCCCGGTTCTGGTGCTGGACCCCTGCGGCGCGCTGTGGGAGGCCTTCTGGCAGGCGCCGCGCTGGAAAACGCTGTGGCAGGCGTGGCGCCTGGCGCCGGGACAGACGCAGGAGGGCGACGTATGGGACGTGCTGGGCGCGCTGCGCCACGTGTCCGCCACGGACGGGAGCGAGGCGCTGGCCGCCGCGCTGTTTCCGGCAGACGGGCACAGCGACCTGACGCGCAGCCTGATGGCCTGCGTGCTGGCGTTCGCGGACGACACGGCCCACTTTATCGGGCGCTCATCCGGGCTCGGTGCGCTGGCCGGTCAGCTGTGGGCTGACGATCTGTGGACGGCGATCGCCCGCTGGAGCCGTCAGTATCCGCACCATCCGGCGCTGCAGGCGGCGCGCGCGCTGCTGACGCATGAAGGCGCCGGCGAGTCTGTTCTGGCTATTCGCGGCCGCATGGCCATCTTCCACCATCCGCACGTGGCGGAGACGTTCACGGGCGCGCCGGGATTCAGCCTCAGCGCGCTGCGCCAGCGTCAGGGACAGGTCATCTTCCTGACGCCCGACATCCGCTGCATGGAAAGTGAGGAGCTGACGTCCGTGTACGGCTTCCTCTTTAACGCGCTGCAGGCGATGGCGGCGCTTCACCACGTAACGTTTTCGCTCGCTGAGCCAACCCTGACCGCAGAAGGAGGTTCCCTGTGAAAGATTCTGATTCAGCCGCTCCGCAAGGGAGCGCAAAGACGTCCCGCATCACGCCGAAGCGTGTGGGCTGGATAGCGCTGAACGTGGTCCTGCCGGCGTGGGAGGTGTCCAGCTGGAGCCGCCACGCCGGGCGCAACGTTTCGCGCCTGTGGCAGCGCCTGCGCGAGGTCACGGCAGGGCGCGGCGGCGGAGATTATCGCCCCGCTGACTGGTCGCAGGCGGTGGCGGACAGCGGGCTTACGCCCGACCGCCTATCGCGTAACCTGCGCGTCAGCCGCTGGATATGGTGGGGACTGATGTGGCTCACCGGCCTGCCGGTGGTGGGCTTTCTTTTTGCGCTGATTGCTGCAGGCAGCAGCATCGGCGGGACCGGCTGGCTGCGCGTGGGCTGCGTGATGCTCGTGCTGCTGCTGCTCGCGGCGACCGGGTTCGTGCAGGCGCTGGTCACCAGCTTCCGCCTGTGGCAGCTGACGGAAAAGCGGGTGTCGGCGTCAGAGAAGGGCAGTTTTCAGGACTTTCTGCAGGAGACGCGCTGGTGCCGGCAGGTGCTGAGCGGCGGCCTGCTTTAAGGAGACTGTGCATGCGAAATCAAACACTCGAACAGCTTCTTATCCGGGTGATTACGCTACTGGATAACGCCAGTCTGGGTGATCGCAAGGAGACCATTTCGAACCTGCTGCACGGCGCACGGCGCGCCAGTCGGGAGCAGGATGATTTCACGGCACAGGAGCACAGCACTGAGGCACTCAGCCAGCTGCGTAAAGCGCGGCACAGCCTGCGTCTCTCTGGCGCGGCTGAGCAGGAGATCACACCGCTTGAGTACGCCATTGAGCTGCTGCTTCCGGTGAAGGAACACGCTGCTGCGGAATCGCTGTGGCGGTATCTGCTGTTAATTTTGCTGCTTCCTGCAGGCCTCACGCTCGTTCTCACGCCGTTGCTCTGGCTGGCAGGTCAGCTGCCGGGACTCTGAAAAAGGAGATAAGCCATGTATATGCGGCTTGATGTTTTAGCCGGCCTGCTGAGAGTGCGGCCGGGAGAGCTGCTTCACGCTGTGCGCAGCACGGGCGAGCTGGACGGCATGCTGCTGCCTGCCCGCAGGCAGGTGCGCGGTGCGGCACTGATGTTCGATCAGGCTGAGGCCACGGCGTTTGCTGCGCGCTGGCACGCCCGGGAGCCTGCGGATCATCCCGCGCCCTCCGGCGAACCCCTGATACCGCTTGATGCGTTTGCAAGAGAGGCGGGCATTGCGCCGCTGGCGCTCTGGCAGGCCGTCAGCCGACGTAAGCGCCTGCGCGGTATCACGCTGCCGGTGCCGGTCAGGTCCGAAGGGCAGCTGCTGTTTGAGCCGGCGGCGGTCAGCCGGTTTGTCAGCGCCCTGAGGCGCGTATCGGACGGAGAGAGCTCATGACCCGTGATGAATGGCTGCTGAAGTTCCGGCGTCACCAGTCGCCCGACACGCTGGAGAAGGTTTACGAGATGCTGAAATACAGCGGCGACCCGGCGGACGAGTATGCGATGACCTGTGCCTGGGACCACCGCAGGGCGGAGCTCGCCGCCGGCAGGCTTTTCGATCGCGTGCCGATGCACGTGTGGCGGTTCGTGGAATAACGTTAAGCGTATTCAGCCCGCCTGCCGTTCCCATACTGCCAACCTCAATACTTTTCACTCAGGTCATCCCCTGACCCACAGGTAAACCATGAAGCTACTGACAAAAATTCAGGCGGCGGCTCTGCTGTGCGCCGCGTCCTGCCCGGCGTTCGCCGACGGCGTGGACTACCAGACCATCAGCGATGCCGCCAGCAAGACCGGTGACCTGTCCCGGCAGGCGCTGGTAATGATATTCGGCGACGTGGTGCTTACGCCTTTTCAGCCAGGGCAGGCCACGCTTATCGGCTCGCTGTTTGCGCTGCTGAACGGCGTGCTCTGCTCGGTCGCGCTGGTGTGGTTCCTCATCGTGACGCTGAAGACGGTGTTCAAAAGTGGACAGGACGGTAAGGTATTCAGCGCCGGCCGGACCATGTTGCATCCCGTGATGAGCTTTGCCGGCTTTATCACGATCATACCGACCGCGTCCGGCTGGTCGCTGTCGCAGCTGGTGATGCTGTGGGCGGCCTCCACCATGGGCATCGGCAGCGCGAACCTGTTCACCGACAAGGCGGCGGACATGATAAGCAGCGGGATGTCGCTTGTCGTGCAGCCCACGGCACCCTCCACGCGTTCGGCGGCGCGCGCGGTGTTCGAAATGAACCTGTGCAAGTACGCGACCAACCGCGAGTTGTCCTCGCTCTATCAGGACGGGCAGGCGCGAACGGCGCTGATGGAAACGAAAGGCGGAAACGGCGACTACACCACGGGTAACGGCAGCGCGCTCTGCGGCAGCGCCCGCATCCCCGAGCCGTCAACCGGCGTCATGGACAGCCTGTTTGGGTCGGCCGTGAACACGGCGAGCGTCACCACGGCATCGCGAGGCGCGCTGGACACCATGCAGTCCACGCTCGATGCCGCCGCGCAGGCTTACGTCGATGCCTACCTCAGCCGGCGTGATCAGGATACCGGTACCCTGAGCGATCCGGAGACCACCATTCAGAATGCGGCGGCCGCGTATGAAACCACGGTTAACAACGCGCTGAATCAGCTGAACTACAAAGACTCGCTGCAGAGCCAGCTGACGACGCAGCTTAAAACCTACGGCTGGATATCGCTGGGCGCCTGGTACAACACCTTTGCGACGGCCAACAGCAAAACGAACGAGGTGGCCAACGCGGCGCCGGTGACGTCAGGGGCCAGCCTGCACGGCGAAACGGGCACCGGTGACCTGTATCACCAGGTATTTACGGCGTATCGATCGCAGGTGCAGAACAGCACTTATACGGCGCCTCTGGGTTCGCAGACGGCTAAAGATGATGGGGCTGCTCTTAATGCGACAGACCCGGACGCGGTATTTGTGAGTTTTTATAAAAGTCCGATGCAGAAAATCACTAACTCTATTGCTATATGGAAAGTAGGGACTGAGGCTAGTTTCTCGGAACAAGTTAACCCTTTAATTAAAATGCAAACCATCGGTGACTACACCTTAGGTGCCACCGAAACTGCTCTGGCGGCTTATACACTCACTCTCGCTGCTGCATCTACTGCGGATAATTCAGTATTGGGAAAAATTGGCGGTCTGCTTTTCGTCAATCCGGGAGCAGTTGTTAAAGATGTTCTGACGGAGCTCTCACCGCCGTTTTATTTCGTGATGTTACTGCTGTTCGCAGTTGGATTTTCGCTGGCGGTATTTCTGCCGGCGGTGCCCTTTCTTTACTGGATGGTGGGAGTGTTTAACTGGCTGGTAAGCGTCATGGTCGGTTGTGCGGCGGGGCCTATGTGGTCGGCTACTCATTTAGGAGCAGAAGAGGACAAGGGAAGCCGCAGTGCTTATGGATATATCTTCCTTATTGACATGATGTTGCGTCCCTCACTCATGGTGCTGGGTTTTTTCTTTGCTTCCGTAGCTGTAATGGCTGGAGGGACGCTGCTGAACATGCTTTTCGGTGCAGCATTAGCTAACGCAAATGCTGACTCAATAATCGGCTTAGTTAAAATGATCGGCTGGCTGTTGATTTATGCACGTATCGCCACCTTCGGCGTCACGCGAGTCTTCGGACTGCAGGCAACGCTCGCCGACTATGTGATCACGTTCCTGGGTGGTGCAGGAATGGCCGGCATCATGGGCGGACTGGTTGATGACGTCAAAGGCATGTTTGCTGCGGCAGGCGGCGGATCCCGCAGGGTGCCTGGTCTACAAAAAGCACCTAATAGTGGCTCGCCTAAAGAGGACGGAATTAAGTAATTTCACCTGGCTTTATTTACAGTCATGCGTATAATTTAATCAGAGGAATTGCGGCAGGAGGATGCCATGAAAACAGTACAACGTCATGATTCTAGGATTGAAAGTCTTTGGGTTGTAATAAAATTTGCCTATTATTTTTTGGCCCTACCTTGTTTGATGTTTATCGGTATTGCGATGGCTTTTATCGCATACGGAACAGCCACAGGTAAAACCACGGGTGCGGATTCACAATTTTATTCGGTAGCTATAGTTGTGTGGTTATTGGCAATAGTGCCTTTAATTGTTCGCCGTTACGGCAAAGTATCCCGGAAGCGCCAGCTTAAACAAATGGTCACACTGCTTAGCAGTGAGGAGCGTTTCAGCCCACAAAAGCAGCATCAGGTTCTGGACGCGGGACGTGGTAAATATCTGGGCCTCGATACCCGGCATGGCAATATTCTGTATATCAACATGGTTAAGAAAGGCGTCGTTGATGTCCTTGGCATCACGATGGATGACTGGACGAATCGCGAACTTGAAGGCAGTACGCTTCGCCTTAATACAAAGAATCCTGAAGTGCCAGTACTGAGTATTAACGCGCATCCAACGGTGGCCAAAGAACTGTTTGATACGATCGGCGCGATGAGCCACAAGAGCTATTCAGAATCGTTCCCGCAGGAGCCGTGGCCGGAGTATGTTGGCCGCCAGAGCCGCTTTGTTGAGTTCGAACACAACGTGGTGGTCCCGCAGGTCGTCTGATTTATCCCGACATTCTGACGCTTTTCCTCTGACACCGGCCCCGCGCCGGTGTTTTCTTATCTGCAGTCTGGCGGGCCCTTGCGTCCGTCTCCGATCCCGGAAACTCTCACATGTACACCTCTAATCCGAACGCCACCGGCAATAACGAGCCGGCCATGGTGATGATCACCCTTGGCCTGACGCTGCTGCTTTGCTGGCTTTTCTTTGCTGACTTTGTGCGCTGGAGCTGCTGGTTCCTTTACTGGCTGTGGCGCTTCGCCGACTTTCCGCAGATTCACGGCTACGCCGCCGAACGCATCAACCTGCTGGCCGTGACCGGCAACGGCGCGGAGTCGGTGAAGCTGACCGAATGGCGCGACGTGATGAACCTCACCGCCGGCATTCTTTTCGTGCCCATGGTGCCGTTAGTCGCGGTGACCAGCTGGGCGCTGGCGCGTCATCCTGCGCTGGGCTTTCGCAGCCGCCGCGCGATCGATATCCATTCGCTGCCGCGCGTGATGGCCACCTTCGCGCCTTCCGTCATCCCCGTGCTGTCCGGGCATCGCGGGGACGGGCTCATGAACGACACCACGCCGGAAAACGCCTGGGCGCTGAAGCCCGAAGAGTTTGCGGAGCAGCACGGGCTGATCAAACGTCGTGTACTCGATCGTGACGCGGCAACAGCCTTATTCGATGCACAGAACGGACCGGCCATAACGTCACCTGACCAGTGGCAGCCGCATGAGCGTGCGCTGCTGGCCGTCTTTGGCCTGCAGGTGTTCACCGGCGACAGGAAGGCGGCCACCACGCTGCTGGATGACCTGAACCGCTCCTGCATGACCCGCCGACTGTTTCGCGCGCCGGAATTTCGCAGCGTGCCCGACTGGCAGGTTGCAGAAAAGCACGTGGCTCGCGTGCTGGCCAGCCCGGGCGTCAGCGCGTGGCTGAACATGCACGGGACGGTGCGCTCCGCTCTGGCCGGTCTCTATGGCCGCGACCTCCGCCTGCCACCGGCGCGCTTTCGCTGGCTGAAGGGCTGCGACCGCACGCTGTGGTACGGACTTCACACCGCTGACACCGCCAAGGTGTTCGTGGAGGGAGCGGGTATCGTGGCGCAGGCGCGGGCGGAGCGGATGGCCGCGCGCATGAATCTGCCGCGCCCGCCGCTGATGACGGATGAAGCAGTGACCGGCCTGCAGCTTGAGCTCGAGTCGCTGGGGCTCGTGTACCCGCGCGACGCGCGGCCGAAACGCGCGAAACCGCAGCGCGACATACCGTTCCCTGACGCACTTTATCTGCCCGGACAGGGCGAAGATGAATTTTCTGACGGCGCCGGCGTGCGCTGAGACAAGGACATGACCATGAATTTTTCACGCAGAGAAGGCCCGTTTGTGGCTGACATCACCGGCGACCTGCTGAGCGTCCGCCGCTATGCGACTCAGGACGCCGCCGGGGTGAACGGCACGCACTTCCTCAGTCCCGCTGTATCAGCCCCGCTTTTTGTCATGCCCATTACACAGAGGCCGTGGTTTGTTATGCACGGCGACGGGCTGTATGCGCAGAACTCACGTGATGCGCTCGCACCGCTTTACAGGGCCGAGGATGCAGGACAGTTGCTCCGCTGCATTAGTGAACTGCTGACCACTGTAGAGAGCAAACGCCTTCGCGGACGGAAACGCCGGAAAATCGGCTATGCCTTTGTGGTGGCCTGCCTGACGGGGGCGTGGCTGACAACAGCCGTTTTGGCTTCCCGCCTCTTCTTGCCCGAAGACCCGCATCTGCTCACTACAGTGGATGCCCGTACAGTGGTTCGTTCAGCGGCTGAACCTGCCGGTTACGTGCGCGCTGAGCCAGATGTCCCAACCGTGATGCCGTACCCTAATGATGCCCCGCAGCCTGGCCGTCCGCTTATACAGCAGTCTCCGCAACCCCGGCAGACAGGCACAGCCACCCCAGCCGACGGCTGGGACCTCTCGCAGAGCGTGCGCGCGGAGCTGCCGGCAAAACTTCATAACGCGGCATCGCGCGGGCTGTTCACCGTACCGCTGTCGTCCGGGCACGCGCGCACGATTTACGTGTTCGCAGACCCGGCATGCCCGAACTGCCAGCGCATGGAGCGCCACTTTGAAACCGCTGCTGGCACCGTCAACGTGGTGATTTTCCCGGTCACCATCGAGGGCCGTGAGGCGTCGCTGAAGACGCTGACGCTGGTAATGGCGCTGCCCGAGGCCGAACGTCCTGCCGCCTGGAAGCAGCTGTTTGCCGCCGATGCCGGTATCGGCGTGCCGGGCGCCGCACCGGTCGCACCGGGGGTCACCAGTGAGAACCAGGCGGAAACGGCGCGCGGGGCGATAGGCGTCAACGATGTGGCCTTCCGGGCCTACCGACTGCCGGGCACCCCCTGGACGATTTCAGACGACGGCCGCTACGTGCCGCAGAGCGTACTGAGCTCGCCGGCGGCGCTTACGGACTTTTTAAACGGAGGCGATCATGGCGGACAATAACGCTGCGCTCGAGAGCGCGCGCGTCAACCGGCACGCTGGCCGCTCGTGGCTCATCGACCTGTTGAGCGAAACCGGCACGCTGGCCTGGGGGATGCTGGCCGCCGTGGTGGCCGGCATCGTCTGGCCCGCCACGCTGGTGCTGAGCCTGCCGGTTCTGATGTTCTGGGCGCTGGTCGTGGCGCCCGCCGGCCGCTGGAAGATGCCGATGCGCATGCCGACCGACATCAACCGGGACGATCCGTCTACCGAGCGAAAGGTGCCGGCAAAGGTGCTGGGCTTTCTGCCGGTGGCCACCGTGCGCATTCACACGAGCCGCGCGGCCGGCATCCTGTACGCTGGGTACCTGCGCGGCAGGGACGCCGGGCGGGAGCTGTGGCTTTCCATGGATGACCTGACGCGTCACGTGCTGATGTTCGGCACCACCGGTGCCGGTAAAACGGAGACGCTGCTGGGTTGGGTATTTAACGCGCTGTGCTGGGGTAAGGGCGTCATTTTCTCTGACCACAAGGCGCAGAATGACGTGGCGCTGGCCATGATGTCCATGGCGCGCCGCTTTGGCCGTGAGGACGACCTGCGCATGATGAACTTCATCACCGGTGGTCGCTCCCGCGCGCAGGAGTTGCTGGAAGACGTGAAGGGCCGCCCGCAGACGAATACCACCAACGTGTTCGGCATCGCGCAGGAAACCTACACCATCAACCTGATGGATTCCATGCTGCCCAAAACCGGCAGCAGCGGCGGCGAATGGCAGGAGAAGGCGCGCTCGATGAACCAGGCGCTGGTGATCGCGCTGGTCTATAAGTGCCGGCGCGAGGGCTCGGTGATGTCGCAGCGCACCATCCAGGCCCACCTGCCGCTGCGTAAAATTGCAGGACTCTACGTGCAGGCGGTTGAGGAGCAGTGGCACGAGGAAATCCGCGTGGCGCTGGAAAACTACCTCAGCACTCTGACCGCCT
>Ga0308167_1001745_pt1 | contig 23379 bp, 15 predicted proteins | sample PhyCR1_2_FD_202138 | JGI IMG/M metagenome (GOLD analysis project Ga0308167, IMG submission 202138) | Phyllosphere microbial communities from UC Gill Tract Community Farm, Albany, California, United States - DLSLRC.R1 | ecosystem: Host-associated > Plants > Phyllosphere > Unclassified | place... | reverse complement strand
CGATCCTTCCCTGAAATTTTCATATGCTCTGTCATAATGGCTGTTACATTCAGAAATGGTCAAGCAGAGAGGTTATATGTCTCAACCAAAAATAACAGAGCACACTCAGCGAAGTAAAATCAATCCGGCGGTGTTTTACAGCTCCGCCATATTGATATTTATTATCGTTGCTTTTGCTGCTCTTTTTCCTGAACAAGCTGACAAACAGCTCAGCGCGCTGCAAAGCGGCATCTTCGCTAATGCCAGCTGGTTCTATATTCTGACTGTTGCCCTGATACTCATGAGCGTCGCCTATCTTGGCATGTCCCGGTTTGGTGACATCAAGCTAGGCCCCGATCATTCTGAACCCGATTTCAGCTATGTCTCGTGGTTTGCCATGCTGTTTTCAGCGGGTATGGGCATAGGTCTGATGTTCTTTGGCGTGGCCGAGCCGGTAATGCACTATATGGCACCGCCATCCGGTACACCGGAGAGTGTTCAGGCCGCCAAGGAAGCACTCCGCATCACGTTCTTTCACTGGGGACTGCATGCCTGGTCAATCTATGCCATCGTTGCATTGATACTGGCCTTCTTCAGTTATCGCCACGGCCTGCCGCTGACACTGCGCTCGGCACTTTATCCGATTATTGGCGATAAAATTTACGGGCCGATAGGGCATGCCGTCGATGTTTTTGCCGTTATCGGTACCGTGCTCGGTGTGGCGACTTCGCTGGGTTATGGTGTCCTGCAGGTGAATGCCGGGCTAAACCATCTCTTTGGAATCCCGGTTAACGAAACCATACAGGTGATACTGATTGTGGTTATTACCGGCCTCGCCACCTTATCGGTGGTGTCCGGACTGGATAAAGGGATCCGTATCCTTTCAGAGATTAATCTGACGCTGGCTGTTCTTTTGCTGGTGCTGGTGGGTGCGATGGGCCCAACGGTTCTGCTGCTGAAGTCATTTGTTGAGAATACCGGCGGTTACCTCTCCGAAATAGTAAACAAGACCTTTAATCTGTATGCCTATGAGCCCAAATCCAGCAAGTGGCTGGGGGGCTGGACACTGTTTTACTGGGGCTGGTGGCTGGCCTGGTCTCCCTTCGTCGGGATGTTTATTGCTCGCGTTTCGCGTGGACGAACCATCCGTGAGTTCGTTACCGGCGTATTGTTTGTGCCAGCCGGTTTCACCTTGTTGTGGATGACGTTTTTCGGTAACAGCGCTATCTGGCTGATCATGAGTCAGGGCGCGCGTGACCTGGCGGAAACTGTACAATCCGATCAGACCCTGGCGTTGTTTAATTTTCTTGAGCATTTCCCTTTCAGCTCAGTGCTGTCGTTTATTGCTATGGCCATGGTCGTCGTCTTTTTCGTGACTTCCGCTGATTCCGGCGCGATGGTCGTTGATACGTTAGCGTCAGGAGGCACCGATAACACGCCTGTCTGGCAGCGTATTTTCTGGGCATCGATGATGGGGGTTGTTGCTATCGTTCTGCTGCTGGCTGGCGGCATGAAAGCATTGCAAACGGTCACCATCGCCAGTGCATTGCCTTTTGCCATTATACTTCTGACGTCGATATATGGTCTTTTCAAAGCACTACGTATTGATTATTACAAACGCGAAAGTAAGCAAATCACCACCATTGCCTCGCCGGCCTCACGAAACCCGATCTCCTGGCAACGCCGGTTGAGGAATATTGCTTATTTTCCCAAGCGTTCAAATGTGAAACGCTTTATGAATGAAGTTATTCAGCCGGCCATGCATATGGTCAGCGGTGAACTGCTTAAGCAAAGCACCGTTTCGCATATTAATGACAGTGCTGACGATCGTGTGCATTTTGAAGTCGATCTGGGAAATGAACTCAATTTTGTTTATGAAGTTCGCCTCCGCTCGTATATCCAGCCCACTTTTGCTCTTGCCGGATTAGGCGATGAGAAAAAAGAAGAGCACCGCTATTACCGTGCGGAGGTATATCTGAAAGAGGGCGGACAGGATTACGATGTGATGAGCTGGACTCAGGAGCAGATTATCAACGATATTCTTGACCAGTACGAAAAACATCTGCACTTCCTGCATCTGGTACGTTAATAACCCGAGCCTGGCTCACTGAGCCAGGCCATCCAGTCAGCTTTTCCTTCCTTATAGTGGCGCAAATTAGTGCTACCTTGCTGCTTGTGAGTAATATAATCATCCTCAGACTCGCGTTATTTCGTACAGGAACGCCTATGTCAACATTTCCAGCACTTTTCTGTGACAGTGTCACTCCAGGAAATGAAATTCTCTCTGTGAAAAGGCTCAGGAAGATTTCATAGAGGGGCACTATCAGGAAAAAGCGCTTCCGAACGGAAGCGCCTGTCGCTATCAGAAAGAGAGGGTCAGACCCGCGTAATAGGCGCGGCCCGGCTCGTTGTAGGTTGATGCACCCTCAGCTTCACGGTAAATACGCTTATCCAGCAGGTTATTGATCCCGGCATTGGCGCGCAGATTTTTGGTAACGTCGTAGTTAAGATTCAGCCCAAATACCGAATAGGCACCGACTTCCCGTGTCGACAGTGAACTGGCTTCAGTACGCGATTCTGCATTTTCACGCGGTTTCTGACGGCCATACATCGTCCAGTTCAGGCTGGTGGAAAAATCCTGTGTTACCTGCCAGTCGAGTATCGTGTTAATGGTGTATTCCGGGATGATCGACAGCGGATTACCGGTCTTCTTATCCTTCGACTCAATCATATAGGTCGCATTGGTCCGCCATTCCAGCGCATCGCGTACCAGTGGAATGGTCATATTTGCTTCCAGACCTTCTACCACTGCCTTACCGCCGTTGCTCCATTGCAGAATATTATTGCCGTTGGAGGCAAAACCAATCCGCTCGGTACCGGCCACGATTTTGTTCTTATAATCGTTACGGAACCAGGTCATCCCGGCGATATAGCCATCCTGACTAAACTCAATGCCCAGCTCTTTATTTACGCTGACTTCAGGATCAAGATTCTCATTGCCCAGTAAATAACAACTGCCGGTCGCTATACCAATCGGACAACCGTTGCCGCGGGTCGCCAGTAAATAACCTTCTGTTGACTGATAAAGATTAGGGGCTTTAAACGCACGGGCGATACCGGCCTTGAGTTTGAAGTGTTCGCCCAGACCCTGGGAAATATTGAGCGATGGACTCCAGTTTGCACCAAAGGTATCGTGATAATCAAAACGCAGTCCCGGTATCACCTCCGTGCTGTCGGTGGCGGCGATATTATCCTCGAAATAGAGCGAACTCAGCGTGGCGCTGTTTTTACTGTTACGGGCGCCCGCATCGCCGCTCACATCACCAACTGTCACATTCGGTGCGCTGGTGCCATTCATTGAGTTGGGATCGTTTAACTCATCACGATTCCATTCGGCACCCAGCGTCACCGTCTGTTCCCGCACTATTTCCAGCGGGAAACTGACTTCGCCAGTAGCACGGTAACTCTCGAATCGACTGGTTGAGAACGTCGTGCTGTTAATCCGTCCCTCTCCGCTGCCTGCGGTACCTTCATTCAGGCGGGTATTGTTGGTTTTTTCATAATTGAAGGAGAGTTTCGACTGGCCCCAATCCCAGATCCCGTTGTGGGCAATGCCATAGGTCTGACGATAGAGGCGGTTAGTTTCTGAACCATCCAGCGATTCAATCAGGGCATTGCCCGCACCGTTGCTGTATTGAGTATCTCCGGCATAGATGTTGCCCTGACGGCTATAACCGTAACTGAAATCAATCACCTGTAACGGCGTTAGTTTCCAGGAAAGTACGCCATTGATATCTTTATTGCGCACCCCTTCGCGTCCGGCGGCAGCAGATCCGTTCTGCGACTGGTTGATATCAAAAGCATCACTGTCGGTTTTGTTGATGTTGCCGTAGAGACGCATGGTGAGCGCGTCGCCGGCCAGCGGTCCGCTGAGATTAAAGTTGGCACGGCGGGTAGCGCCTTCTTTGTCATCTTCCGGCTGGTTGGTAAACAGCGACAGTGACCCATGCCAGTCATTCGTCGGGCGCTTAGTGATAATATTGACCACGCCCCCGGCAGCACCTGAGCCGTAGCGGGCAGCAGCCGGACCCCGGATCACTTCGATACGCTCAACCATTTCCGCCGGTACCCAGTTAGAGTCCCCACGCGAATCCCGCTCGCCTCGCCAGCTATAACGTACTGAGTTTCTTGAGGTAGTTGGTACACCATCGATCAGAATCAGGGTATTTTCCGGTCCCATGCCGCGAATGTCGATCTGGCGGTTATTGCCGCGTACACCGTTGGCGCTGTTGCCGGTCAGGTTAACACCCGGCATTTTGCGGATGATGTCGGACAGGTCATTTACCGGCGGGTTCTTTTCAATATCCTGCGCGGTAATCACCGAGACGCCTGGCTGTTGCTTTAACTCCTGTTCAGCAGTGACCAGCATGGTCTGGTCATCGGCCAGCATTTCTGTCTCAGCGTCGTTCGCGGCAGAGGCGGAAGAACTTAATATTCCCGCCAGCAGCAGCGCAACGGGGCGCTTCCGGACATGCATAGTTACATTCACTTAGAAAATCTCCCTGAATCGTTAAGGTATGTAAGCAAATGCGTATGATAATGAGAATGGTTATCATTGTATATAAAGCGCAGTCATCTTTACACTCCTTAACAATCGCCGACTAATTCATCAGTTCGGGGCAGGGCCGTTTAACTTGTTGCCTCCAGAGATAACGAACAGTGCAGGCATAGAAGCCCCCTGGCGCAAAACGCGGTAACCCTGTTGCTCCTTGTATCAAGCCACAGCAGAAAGCGTCCATTTTTGTCAATAAACGCTTCGGACAAACACCTCGCTAAGTTCGTTAGTTTTCACCAGAACGCGGCATTATGACTCCAGACTTATTAGGTCTGGAGTCATAAAGGGTATGCCGTTAGAATGGATCACTCTTCAGCCTGCTCAGAACAGAAAAAGGATCATTGTGACGCAAACAGAATTACGTTCACCTCATGTTGGCCGCCATGTACTGGTCTGGCTTGATCAGGTCAGAGCAGCCTCATTAGGTGAACTCGATAATTTTGGTGACGAAGGCTCAGTCGAGCAGGTGATGAAAGTGTGGGTAAAATTATCTCTGCTGATCAGCCGCCGCCGCCCGGAAATCGCCGTATCATCACTGCTGAAACATGTTCTGCCGAATATTGGATCCCAACCGCTTAAATCGATCACCCGCTTACGACTCAACCGCCTCTATAACATACTGATTGCTGACGGCAAGAAAGAGGAGGCGCGAAGGGTATTTGCGTTGACCAAGCAATTCCTCGCCTGGGCTGAAATGCAGGGCTATCTGGATCACTCCCCGATCGCCTCAATGAAAAAACGTGATGTTGCCGGGCGCGCAACGCCACCGCGCAGTCGGCAGCTGACGGATGCGGAAATCTGGGTATTCTGGCATGGACTGGATAACTGGGCGTTATCAGAGCAGGCGCGCTGGGCGTTGCGGTTGTGTCTGGTTAGCGCGCGTCGGCCAGATGAAATCGTGCAGGCGCAGAAAGCGGAATTTGATCTGGCGCTCGGCCTGTGGAAACAGGGCACCCGTAATAAATCGCAGCGGGAACATATTCTGCCAATTTCACCGCTGATGCGGCTGTGCATTGATGCACTGATGCAGGCTGCCGATCGTGACTCGCCGTGGCTGGTTCCGGCTCCACGCGATCCTCAACACCCTCTGTCGAAAGGCGCGCTGAATCAGGCATTACGCCGTATGATCCGCGCCCCGCGAGGATTGGGTCTGGAGTCTTTTACGCCACGCGATTTACGCCGGACGGCACGCTCCAAACTTTCCGCGCTGGATACCCCTAACGATGTGGCCAGGAAAATTATGAACCATGCACTGGAAGGCATCGATCGGGTCTATGATACGCACGACTACCTGACACAGATGCGCAGCGCAATGGACGCTTATTCTGCAGCGGTTGAACAGATCGTCGGATGCGAAAGTTATGCAGCTTTGCGTCACCGCTTCGAAGGCGAAACCCTGAACCTGAGTGAGAGATCTGTTATGGCGATGTCGCGTTAAATATGCCGCTCTGGCTAGCGGAAGTGAAATCGCGACCAGGAAAATAAACGTTCACGTTATTATATACACCCGGAACAGAGAGCATCTGAATAGCCATCTTTCACTGGACGATTGACACCATCGGCAGAATAGCTGGCACAGAAATAACTCTCCTGTTATGCCTGTCAGTAATGGCTGCGATTTAACCGCACCCAGTGAATTGATCATCCGTAAAGGATCGCCACGCCGCTACCCCGTTATAATCCCCGAAGGGTTTCCTTTCATTACAGACGTTTTTGAATGCCATCACATTGATAGCAAATCAAGTTGCCGCCTTTTTCACCATGAAAACCCTTCGTCCTGAACTTATTTTTATTAATATATTCAGTTAGTTATAAACAATAGCCCACCCACTTGTGTCAGGTGGCGCCGCCAGATTATAGTCGGTGCGTTAGGATTATTGCCACGGGGCGCGAACTTATTACTGATATATTCAGCCTGCACTGAATTTTTTTCAAAATAGTTTCGGTACAAACTGAAAAAGCGCTAAGAAGGGTAATGATAATTAACAACAGGTCGGTGTTTTAAATAACCTAATAGCAGTAACCTTTGAAATGGGTGTTAAAAAAAAACCAGACGAAAGCGTAACGCGAGTCATTCTGACATAAAAATACAACCTCAGTACAATGAAAAATATCACCCCCGTGTTTCTGTTCCCGCATGACAATCATTCAGGATAAATATTGTTATGCGATCAAAATTAATTAAGCCCGCTTTTTATTTTGATATACTGCAATTATTCCCGCGCTGAACATCCTCAATTCTCACACTTTACTGAATAAATTCGCATCATTTGCTAACAAAATCTTGCAATGATAATCGCAATGCGTATATTTCTCATTTGTCTTAAAAAGAAGATCACACCCGCGCCCAGGCGCTCAGGGATAGGTTTCTGGTTCCTCAAACCATAAGCAGGGTACAGGTGCCCGCAGGAAGCATGGTCGTGAACAGTGGCAGCAAAAAAATCATAAAAAATTTGAGGAATTAACGATGTCTTTTGAAGTTCAGCACGCCAGGGAAGCGGGCAAATCAGCCCCGCTGCGCATCTCGTTACTGGCCGCGATGATCGCCACTTCGCTGGCGCAAACTAGTGCTTACGCCGCAGAAACAGCCGCACCGGCCGCCAGTGACAGTCAGACCATGACGGTGAGTGCCACAGCCGATGCAGACGGCGCGGCAGCCTCCTCTCCGGCTACCGATTACAGCGTCCCGGTCACCCGTGCCGGCACCAAAATGCTCGGCACCGTACGCGATGTGCCGCAGTCGGTCAGCATTGTCAGTAAGCAGCGAATGGAAGATCAGCAGCTCCAGTCGCTGAATGATGTGCTCTCTAACACCACCGGCATCCGCGGAATCAGTGGTGATATGGATCGCACTAACTACTATGCCCGTGGCTTCATGATTGACAACTACATGGTTGACGGCATCCCGACCGCCTTCGCCTCGCGCTGGAACCTGGGCGACGCGCAGACCGATATGGCGCTGTATGAGCGGGTCGAAGTGGTGCGCGGGGCAACCGGCCTGCTGACCGGGCCAGGCAACCCTTCAGCGGCAATCAATATGGTGCGTAAGCACGCCGACAGCAAAGCGTTTGGCGGGACCGTCTCCGCCAGCTACGGCAGCTGGAACAAACAGCGTTATGTTGCTGACCTCTCCGCGCCGCTGAGTGAATCCGGCAACGTGCGTGGCCGTCTGATTGCCGGCTGGCAAGATAACAACAGCTTCATTGAGCGTTATGGTGCGAAAAAGCAGTTTGTCTATGGCGTGGTTGATGCCGATCTGACCGATTCCACCACGCTGTCGGTCGGTTATGAGTTCAGCCAGGTAAACACAGATTCCACCATGTGGGGCGGGGCGCCTCGCTGGTACACCGATGGCAGTCAGATTCATAGCCGTCGTGGCTACAATACCGCGCCGGACTGGGCCTATAACGATAAAGAGAACCGCAAAGTCTTTGTTAACCTGAAGCAGGACTTCGACAACGGCTGGAATATCACCCTGAACGGCGCACACAACGAGATGCGACTGGACAGTAAACAGCTCTACCTTGACGGTTTCTTCGATAAGAACACCGGTGCTGGCTACTCCTCATACGCTAACTATCCGGTGGTAGGCGGAACTGGCTACAACACCGGTAAACGTAAAGTCGATGCCGTTGATGCCTTCGCCAGCGGACCTTATGAGCTGTTTGGTCGCCAGCATGAACTGATGGTCGGCGTGAACTATAGCCGTCAGGACAACAAATATTTCAGTACCTTCGAAAATATCTCTTCTGAGTCGCTGGGAAATTTCAATGATTTTAACGGACAGTATCCTGAATCTGACTGGACACCGCGGCTACCTGCCAATGACACTCAGCTGGTTCGTCAAAAATCGACTTATATGGCGACCCGCCTCTCGCTTGCCGATCCGCTGCACTTAATCGTGGGTGCCCGCTACACCAACTGGAACCGCGAAACGCTGACCGGCGAGCTGGAGAAGAATAACACCACCCCTTACGGCGGGCTGATCTACGACTTCGCGGAAAACTGGTCCGCTTATGCCAGCTACACCTCGGTGTTCCAGCCTCAGGATTATCGCGACGTCAATGGATCGTATCTGGCACCGGTGATCGGTAAAAACTACGAAGCGGGTCTGAAGTCGGACTGGATGAACAGCCGTTTCACCACCTCACTGTCGGTGTTCCGCACCGAACTGGATAACGTGGGCGAAGCCACTACCCAGACGGTAAAAGGTTCCGGTGACGTGGCCTATATTGGCCGTAAAGGTGTGGTCAGCCGTGGCGTTGAGTTTGAAGTCAACGGTGCATTAACCGATTACTGGCAGATGACCTTCGGTGGCACGCGTTACATTGCGGAAAATCGTGACGGCAGTACCTTCAACCCGCAACTGCCGCAGACCAGCTTTAACCTGTTCACCAGCTATCGCCTGCCCGCGCTGCAACAACTGACGCTGGGCGGCGGAGTGAACTGGCAAACCCACGTCTGGAATGATGTCGGTGCGCCGGAAGGCAACGGCACCTGGCGCGCCCGGCAAGGCAGTTACGCGCTGGTTGATCTCTTTGCCCGCTATCAGGTCAGCAAAAACCTGACGCTGCAGGGCAACCTGAATAACCTGTTCGATAAAGAGTACGACACCAACGTCGCCAGCTCTGTGGTTTATGGCGAACCGCGTAACGTCTCGGTTACCGCCAGCTACACCTTCTGATTCTCTTTATTGATGAAGGAAAAAACGCCTCGGCAGAGGCGTTTTTTGGTGTTCTGGCGGCTGTCCCCTCAGGTAAAACGTAAGGCCAGATGAAAACCCTGTCCCGCTTCAACCAGAATCGCCTCTGGCTGCTGTTGAAAGCTGATGTCGCCTGAGAGCAGCGCCGTTTTTACCTGGCTCAGATCGTCGGTGACAAAACCCAACGCCACCATCCGGGCACTGCCATCGTAATCTTTCGGTAACGAACCAAACCGTTGCTGTGCATAGTCTGCCGAAGCAAAACGCACCGTGGCGGCACCGGCACGCAGCACAAATGCGCCTTCCGGGCAGGCAACGATTTTGGCACTGCCAAACAGATGGCTGTAAACCTGCGCCGCTAAAGCCGGGTCCTGCGCCACGATCACAAACTCACTGATATTACGTACGCCATTCGGATGCACCTGCCATGCCGGTTGCCAGACAGCCTCTGGCGTCAGATGCTGACAAAAAAAACTGCGTCCGTTAGGGATCAGTGACGAGCGCAGTCGCACGGTGCGAAAACGTGCCTCACTGACTGAACCCGACGGCAGGGTAACCGGCCGGTGAAAGCTGGCAGGGGGATCGCCATCCAGATCCTGACGCTGCAGATGCTGATATTCACTTTCCGCATCGCTGCTCTTCCAGACCAGGCCGCTCAGACCGGCCGGCGATTGCCAGTGGTCGGCGCGCCGACCGGCATTACCCGGTTCATAGCCCAGCAGTTCGAGGTAATTTTCACCAAACACCGCCAGATGATTGCTGGACCCCAGCGAGTGGTGACCGCGTTCGGTCAACTGAAAACCAAGACGCCGGAACAGCGCATGCGCGGCATCAAGCTGATCGGCAACGTTAATCACGGCATGATCGAGAATCGGTTGCGGCACAGGCACAGACATAAGCAGGTTCCTTTTTTTGGTCATTGCGCCGCCACAATCTGCAGAGCGCGTGGTGCCAGGCGGGTGAAGTAGTTCACAGCGGGTTCGATCAATGCTTCATCGGGATCGAAACCCGCATGATGCAAACCAAACTCACTAGCGCTACCGATGCTGACAAACGCGCCGGGCACCTGTTGAAGATAAAAAGCAAAATCTTCGCCCCCCATTTGTGGCGCCGCAGCCCGCACGGCCAGATAGCCCGTTTCCTGCGCCAGTTCCAGCGCCACATCGGCCCAGGCTGGCGTATTGATTAACGCAGGCGGTCCCTCAATCCACTCCAGTTCGGCGGTGGCGCCAAAGCCGGCGGCGATGCCCTGAATCAGCGCGGTCATCCGGTGCGGGATCTGCGCCCGTATCTCACTGTTATGGGTACGCACCGTGCCCTCCAGCTCCACGCTCTCTGGCAGAACATTCCAGGTGTTACCGGCGGTAAAACGTGTCACGCTTACGACAACCGTTTCCAGCGAACTGAACACCCGGCTCGGCAGCGTCTGCAAAGCGGTGACGATGTGGCTGGCAATCACAATTGAATCGATGCCTTCCTGCGGCCGCGCGGCATGTGCGCCTTTGCCTTTAACCCGGATCACAAAGCGATCAACATTAGCGTAGAACGCGCCCGGCCGGGTCTGTAGCGTACCCAGCGGCAGATCGGGCGCATTGTGCAGCCCAAAAATGGCCTGCACCCCCTCCAGCGCACCAGCGTCGATCAGCTGACGTGCGCCCGTAAAGGTCTCTTCAGCGGGCTGAAACAGTATCCGCACCCGGCCAGGCAGCGTGGCTTCACGATGTTTCAGTTGCAGGGCGACACCCAGCATCACCGTGGTATGCAGATCATGACCGCAAGCGTGCATCACGCCCGGTTGCTGAGAACGCCACGGTCGGTCAGTGGCCTCCTCAATCGGCAGCGCATCAATATCGGCACGCAGCGCGATTAGCGCCGGTCCGTCGCCCATTTCCGCCACGACGCCGGTACTCAGTCCCAGCGGCAGCAGACGGATACCCGCCTGTTCCAGCCAGCGGGTGATACGTTCGGTGGTGGCAAATTCGTGACCTGATAATTCCGGATGCTGATGCAGTTCGCGACGCCACTGCACCAGTTGGTCAGTTGAAAGCAATGTCATGTTTATTCCTGTTGTTGCGGCAGAAAAGGTTCACCCAGTGTCAGCATCAGGCGATTCGCCCAGGCAAAAAAGGCGGTGGACTGAATCAGGTCGAGCAGGGCAAGCGTGTCCAGCCCGTGTCCCAGCAGCGCATCAATATGCTGTTGCGTTAGCTGAACGGGCGTAACGGATAACGCCGCTGAAAACGCGATCAGCGCCTGCCAGCGCGGGCTTTGTCCGTGAGACAACACCGTACCCGGCGCCACGTTCAGCAATTTCTGAATCGCCTCATCCTGTTTCGAGAGCTGACTGGCTTTACGCGCATGGACCGAAGCGCAATAAATGCATCCGTTAACCTTACTCACTACCGTTGCCGCCAGTTCACGTTCCGCACGAGGCAGACCGCCCGCGGTGTAGAAAATGCCTTTATCGGTCAGGGTGCGCTGTTCAAGCAGCGGCAGGTTGCGCGCCAGCAGGCGGAAATAATCGGAATCGCTATGGCCGAACTTCGCCAGTGTCGCCTGCTCATCCGCACTGAACGCCGCCAGCGGTTTTGCCGTCAGCCAGGGTTCCCAGCCCAGTTCACGCTGGGTAAAGGCGGTAACGGCCGTGTTGCCGCTGGCGGTGAGCGGCGCATCGTGCCAGTGACCGGCCACCACCGGTGCCGTTTCTCCTTGTGCTGCATCGCCCTGCAAGGCACGCAAACCCGCCAGCAACCGGCTCTGAAAGCTGATAAATGCCACCAGTTGCGCCAGGGTAACGATGCCACGCGGGGTCCAGCCCGCCTGCTGTAAGACGGCAATTTCTGCCGGGGATGCGCTGACCGGTTCAAAGGTCAGACGGCGGGCAAACGCCTGCGCAGCGCGATCGCGCTCAGCCTGTTCAGGCCCGGGCCGCTCCGGCTGTGCCCGCTTTAGCTCAAGGTAGTGCGCCTGCAGGCCTGGCTGGGCGTGCCATTCCGCCAGCTGAGCGGCCAGTGCCAGCCGGTCAGGTAAGGGAAAATCGTCATCCTGCTGGCTGAAGAGCAGTACATAACTGCCCTGGGTATGTTGGGTCGCAGCGTGGCGGACCTGGCGCGCGCGCGCCAGTTCAGAATCGGGGGCGATATCGGCCAGTGCGTTTAGCAGATCGTCAGGTTGAGTCATAACGTGCTCCTGTTAGCGAGATTCGCCAGCCGCACGAAGCGCTGGCGCAAGATGTTCAGCAATCAGTTCGATCGAGCGCAGCGTGTCAGCGTGCGACGGCTCTACGGAGTGCACCTGGAAGGAGATATCGGTGACGCGCGACAGCGTGCTGTCCTGTGCCAGCGACTGTTGCACCGCGGCAACGTCACCGACGTGCGCATCAAACTGCGCCAGCAGATCGTCAAACCGATCGCCGCGTAACCGATGTCCGGCCGCCTGATACTGTTGCGCCTGCTGGCTAATGCCCGGCTCAGCAACCTGACGAGCATACGCGGTCGAGTCGGCGACAAAAGCAGTACGGGAGGCGAGAATGCGGGGCGTCACACCCGCCGGTAGCGCAGCCAGATAGGCGTCGATTAGCGGATTCTGTAGCGCATCAAGCGGCAGATTCGGTTGATCGGCTGGTCGCGGCTGGGTGCGGGAGAGCATCAAACCGTGTCCGCCCTGGGCGGCACGCACTGCACCTTCCACCGAAAACGTGGCGATCCAGACGCGATTGTCCAGTTGTGCCGCTGGCGGATAGAGATGGTTATCCGGATGACCCAGCGAGTCGCCGCGCCAGGCGCTGAGCAGAGTATGCAGATGTTCAGCAAACACCGTGCCGCGTGCGTCAAAATGCTGACCAAACGACTGAAACGAGGAGGGCGTGCCGCCCGATCCCAGCCCGATCTCCAGCCGTCCTTCTGCCAGCTGATCCAGCACGGCGGCATCTTCAGCCACCCGCAGTGCATTCTCCATCGGCAGGGTGATAATGGCCGTACCGAGCCGGATGCGGCGAGTGAGCGCTGCAACGTGCGCCAGAAACAGCAGCGGTGAAGGCAGGCCGCCTTCATCCTGATGAAAATGGTGCTGCGCGACCCAGGCATTATCAAAGCCACATCGCTCCGCGTGCTGAATCTGTTCGGTTGCCAGCCGGTAACGCTGCCCGGCAGGCACCTTATCCAGCAGTCGGGTAAAAAAGCCGAGGCGACGGGTCATGCTGACTCCTTAGTTTTCAGGGAAAGCCTGTTCAATGGAATAAGTGGCGGAATGGCGGCGATGAGTTCGCGGGTATAAGGGTGTTGTGGTGCGGAAAATATCGTGACAACGTCACCTTGCTCCACCACTTCTCCCGCTTTTAATACCGTCACGCTGTCAGCGATCTGGCGCACCGTGGCTAAATCATGGGTAATGAACAGGTAGGTGAGTCCGGACTCCGCCTGTAATTGCTGTAGCAGATCCAGGATCTGCGCCTGCACGGTGACATCAAGCGCGGATGTCGCTTCATCCAGCACCAGAATATCCGGCTCAGTGATCAGCGCACGTGCCAGCGCAACTCGTTGACGCTGACCACCAGAAAGCTGATGTGGCCGACGCGTTAACATCGCCAGCGGCAGCGCCACCCGGGTCGTCACCGCTTCTACCTGCTGTCTTCGTACTTCGCGGCTCAGACGCCTGAAATTACGTAACGGCTCTTCGATAATCTCATACAGCGTCTGACGCGGATCGAGCGAGGCAAAAGGATTCTGATAGACGAACTGAATTTTGCGCCGCAGCTGACGCAGCGCTTCGCCGCGCAGCCCGCTGACGACCCGGCCATCCAGCGAAACCGTGCCGCTGTCTGCCGTTTCAAACCCCATCACGATGCGCGCCAGCGTGGTTTTGCCCGATCCGGATTCACCGACCAGTGCATGGGTTGTGCCGCGAGCTACCTCAAAGCTGACCTGATCCAACGCCTGTAACTGCTGCTGTTTACCCAGCGCAAAACTTTTTGCAATCGCGGTGGCCTGAATGGCGAGCGCAGAAAAATGGGGGCGTTGTGTCGGCGCACGGGTCCGCCGTTGCGGGGTCGCGTCATGCAGCAACTGGCGGGTATAAGGATGCGCAGGTGAGTGGATCAGTCTGGCCGCCGGCGCAGATTCCTGAATTTCGCCGTGACGGAACACCATAATGCGATCAGCCCGCTGGGCCGCCAGCGCCAGGTCATGCGTCACAAACAGCACCGCGGTGCCCGATTCACGCCGTAACTGATCCAGCAGATCGAGAATCCGTTTCTGAACGGTCACATCCAGCGCGCTGGTCGGCTCATCCGCAATAATCAGTTCTGGTTGCAGGGCAAGCGCAATGGCGATCAGTACCCGCTGCTTCATCCCGCCTGACAGATGATGCGGATACTGGTGAACTCGCTGTTCCGGATGGCTCAGTCCGACGCGTGTCAGCAACTCAATCACCCGTTGCTGACGTTGCTGTGCGCCCATTTTCAGGTGCAGCCGCAAGATCTCAGCCACCTGCTCACCGATGGTTTTCACCGGATTGAGTGAGTTGCCCGGGTCCTGAGGCACCAGGCTGATTCGGGCACCCCGCAGCGAATCGTAACGTTTTTGCGACCACTGACTGATATCAACGCCGTTAAGCCGGATTTCGCCGTGGTCACGCCGGGCATTGTCCGCCATCAGGCCGATAATCGCCTGAGCGGTGGTGGTTTTGCCGGAACCCGATTCGCCCACCAGCGCTACCATCTCTCCAGGGTTAATTTCAAAACTGACGTTATGCACCACCGGTTGCCATAGATTGCCGCTGCGATAACTCAGCGTCAGCTGATCGACCGCCAGTAAGGGTTGCCCGCTCATTGACGTCCTCCTGCAAGCTGCTGACTGATGCGGTTCGCGGCGAGTACCACCGCTACCACCACCACGCCAGGAAAGGTGGTCAGCCACCAGGCGGTGGCCAGATAATTACGGCCTTCGGCGATCAGCAATCCCCATTCCGGGATCGGCGGCGGTGTGCCATATCCGAGGAAACTCAGGGTCGAGAGCGCCAGAATGGCCTGGCCAAACTGTAATGCGGCATAGGCGATGACCGGGCTCATCGCGTTTGGCAGAATGTGACGCCACAGTACAGTGAGAAACCAGCCGCCGCTGCCATACGCGGCTTCGACATATTCACTGTGACGGATGCGCACCACTTCAGCACGCGCCAGTCGGGCGAAACTGGCGATTGACGCGATACCCACCGCCAGCGCCGCGTTCAGCGTGCCGAAACCAAGCAGAATTAACAGACTCAGCGAGAGTAACAGCGCCGGAATCGCCAGCAGCACATCGACTGCTCGCATCAGCACCGATTCCGTTTTGCCGCCTGTCGCACCCGCGATCAAGCCCAGAGCGGTTCCGGCCACCAGCCCGATAGTGACCGCGATAAACGCCGCGGAGAGCGAGTGCGACGCGCCGTAAACGATGCGGGCAAACAGGTCTCGTCCCAGCTGATCGGTACCCAGCCAGTGACCTGCCTGCGGTGCCAGCCGTTGCGCGCCAGCGATGCCCTCTACCGGGCTGGCGTCGGTAAACAGGCCAGGGAAGAGTGCCGCCAGCAAAGCCAGCAGCATTATCAGACCCGCCAGCCACAATCCAGGCTGCAGGGGAGAGCGACTTTTTCCGGACCGCGCCGGAAGCCGCGCAGTGGCGTAATCAACCAGACTCATGGTGTCCCCTTTAACAGTTGTAAGCGCGGGTCGAGCAGTGGCATCAGCAAATCCACCGCCAGGTTAATCACTACAAAGCCCAGCGCTGAAATCATCACCACCGCCTGCAGCACGGCGACGTCCTGATTGTTAACCGCCTGCTGGGTCAGCTGGCCGAGCCCGCCCAGACCAAACACCGTTTCGGTAATCAGTGCGCCGGCGATCAGTTCGCCCAGCAGCAGGCCCGCCACGGTCAGCACCGGCAGCAGGGCATTACGCAGCACGTGCCGCCACAGCACGTGGCCTTCGCTGGCACCTTTAGCTCGCGCTACCGCCACAAACGAACGGGTTGCGACCTCATCAATACTGCGCAGCAGAATCTGCGCCAGCGGCGCAGAGATCGGGATTGCCACGGTGATAATCGGCAGAATCAGCCCCTGCCACGGCGAGGGATTGATCACCGGTATCCAGCGCAGCTGGAATGAGAACAGCTGTATTAAGGCGATTCCCAGCCAGAAAGTGGGAACCGAGATAAATAGTGCTGGCAGCGATTGCAGCAGATTACGCAGGCCGCGTAGCATCGGGTGGCGCGAGAGGGCGGCCAGTGCAAACGCCAGCAGCGTCGCCAGCAAAAACCCGCACAACGCCAGGCGCAGGGTGCCCGGCAGGTTACTGTTGATTAGCTGGCTCACCGGCACGCCAGCCTGTACCGAATAACCAAAGTCACCGTGCAACATGGCGGCCAGCGTATGCAGATATTGCTGCCACAGCGGATTGTCAGCGCCATAAGCCTGACGCATCTCTGCAATCTGCTGTGGGCTGAGGCCGAGATCGGGATTCTGAAACTTAATCAGCACCGCATCGCCGGGCAACACCTGCAATAGCACAAATGAGAGGCTGAATGCGGCCCACAGGACCAGCAGCCCCAGCCCAGCCCGATGCAACAAGTAATGGCGCATCACAGACTCCGGTTTAATGTTTTTCCAGCCATGCGCCATACAGCGCCGGACGGCCTACCGCTTCAAATTTCACCCCTTTCAGCCAGGGCGCACCGGCAAAGACCTGCGGCTCTTCGAAGATCGGGATAACGTAGGCCTGATCGAGCAGATAACGCTGCACGTCACCGGTCAGCTGCAATCGTTTAGCCGGATCGACCTCGGCTGAGATGGCCACCAGCAGCTGATTAAGCCGGTCGTCGCGGAAGTTTTTCACCTTGTCGCTGGAGCCGCCTTTTTGCAGCAGGTTATCGCGGTTAGCGGGATAGAAACTGCTTTTAATCACATCCGGATCGGCGCGACCCACTTCGGTGACGTTAAGCGGGGTTTTGAGGGGATCGAGATTATCCAGCGTTTTACTGCCGGCATCACCGGCCTTCACCGTCAGGGCAACACCCACCTGACGCCACTGCTGCGCCACCAGCTGCAGCACCTCTTTGTTCTGTGGCTGCGGTAACGATTCATATACGGTGAGCGCCAGACGCTGGCCCGCTTTCTGACGGATGCCATCGGCACCCGGCTGCCAGCCCGCCTGATCCAGCAGCGCTTTGGCTTTCGCCTGGTCGAAGGTCAGTTTGTCCGCAAGATTAACGTAACCGGCAGCGGTGGAGGCAACTACCGAGGTGGCTTGCGGGTAATTCGGTGAGAACAGCGTATCCACCACCTGTTTCGCATTGGTGGCGTGCAGCAACGCCTGACGGACGCGGATATCGCTGACCAGCGGATTGTCCGGGCGGAAGCTCAGGCTGTCATTGACGCCACGGGTCGGTGCCGCATAGAGCGGAAACTTCTGCTCGCTGGCCTGTTTCTCATCATAAGCCTGTACCTGACGGATGAGATCGGCCTGTCCGGCCAACAGCGCGCCAATGCGTACGCTATCTTCCGGGGTGACCAGCACTTTAATGCCATCCAGATTGGCCGGCCCCTGCTGCGGGCTGCTTTTCGGTCCCCACTGATAATCTTTACGTGCCACCAGGTCGACTTCCCGCCCTAGTTTTTCATCGCTGACCACGAACGGACCGGAACCAATGATATGGCGGGCATCACCCAGTTGATCGAAGCTGCGTGCCAGGGTGCTGAGTGAAACCAGCCCGGAGCCGATGGTGGCAGTGCCTTGCAGGAATCCCGGCGATGGCTTTTTGAACGTGAACTTCACCGTCAGCGGATCGATAACCTCGCTGTGATCATAATTATTGATTACCTCTGACACCGGCAGTCGCAGGGCTTTATTTCCCAGTCCGTAGGTATCGAAGTTTTTCGCCACCGCGTTGGCATCTAACGGTGTGCCATCGGAAAAGGTCACGCCGGGACGGAGTTTAAAGGTGTACTGAGTTTTATCGGCGTTGGTGGTCCAGCTCTCGGCAATCCAGGGTTCCACCTGCAGGGTTTCGGGGTTCTGCCAGGTTAGTTTGTCGGTAATCTGATTCAGAATACCACCATTAGGATAAAAGCCCCCGGCCGGCGGATAGAGATTAGTATGTGCCTGCTGCTCCAGATAAATCAGCGTTCCGCCTTTGACCGGTGCGGCCACGGCGTTTACGGCAATACTCCCGGCAAGTAAAGTCAAAACCAGCGCACGCAATGGTGGCACACGGTGAAAAAACGTCTTCATGATGAATTCCTTTGTTATCAATTATCTCAACAGACGGAATCATCATCGAATGGCGCCACACGCAGATGAACTAATGAATTGGTCCAAGCTTATCTGAAAAAAACAAATGCCTGTCAGCGAGCGGAAGGCTCAGCACGATGAACGCCTGCCCGGCGCGCGGGCAGGGCAGACTGACCAGACTCATTCAGCGAATCGCGCATGACCTGACGAGCCAGTAACAGTGCAAGCTAACCTTTGCCGATCGATGCCAGCGACAGCGGCGCTGCCTGCTAATCTGAAATTTCCGGCATGGCGTACCAATCTGCCGTTCGAAGCTTTTAACGGCAAAACGTAAATCTGGCTGAACATGGCGTATTACCCACTTTATTGACGCACTTATTACCCACGCGAGATGATAAGCAGGCTATATCTACTATCGGCACGCACCGTTGCAGTGACTATTAACGATCCCGGACCGGCCAGGCGGGTTATTTTTTACCTGCTTTTCTGACAGAAACATCTCTTCTGCTCTTCTTGTTCGCGGGTAAATTAAGTGTTCCTCAGCCGAGGACGGCTTAATACGCATTTCTGCAAATCATTCCCGATTAATCTGTATAGAACCCCGAACAGTCAGCGTCATTCGAAAGTTCACCCCCATTAAATTCAACGCACTGTTTATAAAAAAGATTATTATTTACATCCGCTATTTCTTTTCCGATATGAATAAATCAAAAAACCATAAAACAATATGATGTTTTACCTGATAACACTGCCGCCGCACACTGGTCAGCAACCGGAATAATAAGGATCAGGTGAATGGCATATCGATTAAGTCTGTTAGACAAAGCGCCCGTTGCGGACGGGGAATCGCCTGCCGCCGCGTTGCAGCGCACGCTGCAACTGGCGCAGCAGGCGGAGGAGTGGGGTTATCACCGCTTCTGGCTGGCGGAACATCACAATACCGCTCAGCTGGCCAGTCCGTCACCGGAACTCTTAATTGCCTGGATTATTGCCCAGACCCGACATATTCGTGTCGGTTCGGGCGGGGTGATGCTTCAGCATTACAGTCCCTACAAGGTGGCGGAAAATTTTAATCTGCTGGCGTCACTGGCACCGGGCCGCGTCGATTTAGGCATCGGCAAAGCGCCAGGCGGATTACCGCTCTCAACCCGTGCGCTTCAGCTGGGTGTGCATCCATCAGAGAAGGGCAGCTTTGCCGAACAGCTGCAGCTGCTGGATAGCTGGCTGCAACCCGACCGCAGCAGTCACGATGACGATGAACGGTTGCAGGCCACACCATTACCGCCACGGCCAGTGAACCGTTTCCTGCTGGGTGCCAGTGAAGAGAGCGCCCGACTGGCCGCGAGTCTCGGCTGGCAACTGGTATTCGCCGCTCATTTGAACGGTGACCGACAGTTACTTGAGCAGGTGCTCAGCACCTATTCACGCCTGAGTAACGGCCAGCGGGCGCTGGTGGCGGTTCAGGTGGTGGTGGCCGATTCGCCCGCCGGCGCGGATCTGCTGGTCTCTACGCTGCGTCATTACCATGTGTCGGTTAAAGACGGTCCGGGCGTCAATGTCGCCAGTCTGGAACAGGCCGAACGTTATGTGCGTCAGGGTGGCTACCGTGATTACCAGATTGAGCCGCGCACGCCGTCGTTGCTGAAAGGGACTGCGGCACAAGTCCATGCCCAGCTTGATGCCCTGCACCATAACTTTGGTATCGACGAGTTCATTATTGATACGCCGATCGCCGAGCCACTTGCGCGTCACCATTCGCTGGCTCTGCTGGCCACGCATCATCTGGTCGCAGCCTGATCGCCCTGAGCGGAGAGTCATCATGAAGCCGAATGCATCACAATTGATCGAATGGCGGCGCGAGCTGCATACCTGGCCGGAGCTGTCAGGTCAGGAGTTTGCTACCACGGAACGGCTGCGCCGCTGGCTGCAGGACGCGGGGATCCGGCTGTCTGATTATCCGCTTGAAACCGGCGTCGTGGCGGAGATTGGACAGGGTGATGCCGTGATCGCATTGCGGGCTGATATTGATGCCCTGCCGATTCACGAAGCGAGTGGCGTACGTTTTCATTCACGTCATCCCGGCGTGATGCACGCCTGCGGCCACGATCTGCACAGCGCGGTGATGTTAGGCGCGGCGCTTCAGCTTAAAGCTATTGAGCCGCAACTGGCGGGTCGGGTACGCATTCTGTTTCAGCCCGCCGAAGAGATCGCCCGTGGCGCACGGCAGTTTATCGCCGCAGGCGTGCTGGACGAGGTGCAGGCCATTTTTGGGATGCACAATGAACCGGCGTTACCGGTCGGCACCTTCGCCACCCGCAGCGGCGCGTTCTACGCCAACGCCGATAAATTCATTATCCGGGTGACCGGCAAAGGCGCCCATGCCGCGCACCCGGAGCAGGGCGTCGACAGCATCGTGGTCGCCAGCCAGATCATTCAGGCCTTGCAGGGCCTTACCAGCCGCAGCTTCAGCGCGCTCGACAGTCTGGTCCTGAGCATTACCCGGATTGACGGCGGGAAAACCTGGAATGTCCTGCCCGGCGGCGTGGAGTTTGGCGGCACTGCCCGTACTCACGATCTCCAGCTGCGTACCGAACTGGAACAGCGGGTGCGCACGCTGGTGGAGAATTTGGCCCAGGCCAGTGGCGCAGAGGCGACGCTGAGCTGGCATCCGGGTCCACCGGTGCTGGTCAATGATGCCGACTGGGCGCAGTTCAGCAGTGACGTGGCGCAGCAGCTCGGTTACCGGGTGCAGCCCGCCGGATTGCATCTGCTGGGGGAAGATTTTGCCTTCTATTTACAACAGGTGCCTGGCGTCTTCGTCAGCATCGGCAGCGCCAGCGATTATGGGCTGCACCACGCCAGCTTTAACCCCGATGAAGCGCTGATCGCCCCGGCGGCGGACTACTTTGCGCAACTGGCCCAACAGGCGTTGCAACAGCTTAACGCGCGATGTCGGGAAGCCATTCTGACCTGATTTTTATCTGCTGATATCCCACTGCGGCTGTCGTCATGACCGCCGTTCAGCCGCCGCTTTGACTAAAAAGAGAGAGTATCATGAGCACAAGACAACTTCGGCTGGGCACTATGCTGCACGGCGCCTCGGGAAACATGTCCGCCTGGCGTCATCCAGCGGCTCAGGCCGATGCCAGCATCAGCCTCGATTACGCCAGAAAAATTGCCCGCAAAGCGGAACAGGGCAAGCTCGATTTCCTGTTTGTCGCCGATGGCTTGTACATCAATGAAAAGTCGATCCCGCACTTTCTTAACCGTTTCGAACCCCTGACGCTGCTGTCGGCGCTGGCGGGTGTGACAGAACACCTTGGGCTGGTTGGCACCGTGTCAACTTCCTACAGCGAGCCGTTCACCGTGGCACGTCAGTTTGCCAGTCTCGATCACCTCAGCGGTGGCCGTGCTGGCTGGAACGTGGTGACTTCGCCGCTGGAAGGCTCAGCTAAAAACTTCTCGCGTCAGCAGCACCCGGAGCACGCCCTGCGCTATCGCATCGCCGACGAGTACCTTCAGGTGGTGAAAGGATTGTGGGATTCATGGGAGCCGGACGCCTTTGTGCGCGACAAGCAGAGCGGCCAGTTTTTCGATCCGGCGAAGCTACATACGCTGAATCATCACGGTGATTTCTTCCAGGTGCAGGGGCCGTTAAATATTGCGCGCACCCCACAGGGCCGTCCGATTATCTTCCAGGCCGGTGCCTCAGAAGATGGCAGAAAGCTGGCCGCTCGCCATGCCGATGCCATTTTCACCCACCAGCCAACGCGTGAAGAGGCGCAGGCATTTTACCGCGACGTTAAACAGCAGCTGGTGGCAAATGGCCGTCAGCCAGAGGATCTGCATATCTTCCAGGGCGTGAGCGTGATTGTCGGCGATGATGCGGACGACGTTGAACGTCAGTACCAGACCACCGCGGCGCTGGTATCGATTAGCGACGCACTCAACTATCTTGGCCGCTTCTTCGACCATCACGACTTCTCACAGTATCCGTTGGATCAGCCCTTTCCCGACATCGGTGACATCGGGCAGAACAGTTTCCGCAGCACCACTGATGAGATCAAACGCAAAGCGCGCGAGCACGGGCATACGCTGCGGCAGGCCGCTCTGGAAGCAGCGACGCCTCGTCCGCTGTTCCACGGCACGCCCGAACAGGTGGCAGACGGCCTGCAGCTTTGGTTTGAAACCGCTGCCACCGATGGCTTCATCATCAATGGTGGCACGCCAGATACCTTTGAGCGCTTTGTTGACCGCGTAGTGCCGATTTTGCAGGCGCGCGGCCTGAGCCGCCGCGACTATCCCGGGAAAACCCTGCGCGACAGTTTTGACCTGAAGCAGCCGGTTAATCAGTTCACCTCACAATAAGAGCCTGTGCTATGCAAAAAAATAAAAGACTCATCGCCCTGATTATGCTTGCTGCCAGCGGCAGCGCCCTGGCAGACGGCACCAGCGTGGCCTACAACGGCCAGCGGGTCAGCCTCGACGCCAACAAAGCGCCGATTCACAGCGTGAAAAACCCGCAGGCGGTGGCGCAACTGCCGGCCGGTCACCGCTTTGCGGTACCGGGTTCATTTACCGTGGCGGTGGCGGCGCAGAACTCTCCGCCGCTGACGGTCTTCTCTGATGACAACAAAACCTTGCTTGGCAGCGAAGTCGATATCGCCCGCCTGGTGGCTGACAGTCTCGGCCTGAAGCTCAATATTGTGCCGACCTCCTGGGAGGACTGGCCGCTGGGCGTCGCCTCCGGCAAATATGATGCGGCCATCTCCAACATTACCGTCACCAAAGATCGTAAAGAGAAGTTCGATTTTGCCACCT
>Ga0308167_1001743_pt1 | contig 23388 bp, 45 predicted proteins | sample PhyCR1_2_FD_202138 | JGI IMG/M metagenome (GOLD analysis project Ga0308167, IMG submission 202138) | Phyllosphere microbial communities from UC Gill Tract Community Farm, Albany, California, United States - DLSLRC.R1 | ecosystem: Host-associated > Plants > Phyllosphere > Unclassified | place... | reverse complement strand
CTAAATCAATTTTAAGATGTGGGAATTCATCTTCCCAATCTTCACCGTACAGGCGTACCATTTCATCATAGGTATCCTGACGGTATTTAAACATAGTGGACAGAATCAGATCAGTACTCCGAGTATCATGTCCAGCCCAATATTTAGGTTTGTGCGTTGGTGCAATTTCCATTGTTACATCCCGAATGAATCATCGTCAGCATAATGTTTCTTAGTGACAGTAACTTTATCATTAGGGTGCTTGTCATTATTAACAAATACAATGATATTGCCATTGTTCACTGAGTCGATTAGGTAACGAACAGTTTTCTTTTTGGTATATACTTTCAGTACTACACCAGTATCATTTACAACTTCGCCATTTGCAGTAGTTTCGAATTCAACTTCATCCAAAACATTCGGCAAACCTTTAAGCATTTCTTCAATTTCACGTTTCTGGCGTTCGAATGATTCACGCTTCAGACGCAGGCCATTTTTAGCAATGTATTCTACTGATTTGAAATCAAACATTTCAACGGTAGTAACACTGCCCTGGCCGTGAATAGTACTGATACGAATTCCAAACTTTGGAAGTTCCTGAATATATTCAGGCCAATTTTCATTATCACCTTCATAGCTACGAGAATGTTTGCTAATATAGTTCCAGAACAATTTGCTCATTTCAGGTTCTGGTAGATTGTTGTACTTAGGCTCAAATACATACACCCCATCAACCATAAAGCCGTTAAGGTATTCAATATCCTTAGAGAAAGCTTCTTCATCATAAGCTTCTTCTTGTTCTAAGGTGAATCCGAAGAAACCTAAATGGAATTCGTCTGGCGACATTTTAGCAATATCGTCCAAAGCCTCATCCAATGCAGACCGCATTTTTTCGTTCATTTACAAACCTTTTTAGTGGAGTCGCATGTACCCAAAAAATGACTAAAGTTTTCTTCGACGTGTTGTACTGCTAGTATGATAGATTCTACCACAACAGTAGGTGCGTTACCAGATAAAGCCCAACTAATATCAGTAATAATACTACTAATAAAGTTAATCTTTGCATTACAAAGTACAAATGCATAATTTGCACCATTCTCCAGATAATCATTACTATTATTTCGGATAATCTGGATACGTTCAAGCATATCTGTCTCTGCTTGAACTAAAAATTCTTTTTGTTCAGGAGTCATTAAAAATCTCTTTTAAAAGGTGTTCTATAACAGGTACTGTCCAACCATTACCAAGCATTTTATACGCTTGTGTGTTCGAGGAAACTTTAAAAAAGTTATCTGAAACTCCCTGAAGACGACAACATTCTACCACAGTTAATTTACGATAGTCAATACCATTTTTACCATTTTTTAATAAAAATTCTCTATCGATATCTTCATTAAAGAATACCATCTGGCGGCGTGACTTATTAAAGTACTGATTACAATCACCACCTTTGAAATAATTAGCATCTATACAATATGATTTCACCCTGTCCGTATATTCAGATTCAAGGATACTTTCTAGTACTGGCGAATTGTATAATGCTGGTGGAATGATAATATTATCAGTACTAACCCAATAGTACCTCTGCCTGTAATGTGCAGTATAGTTTTGTGAGTTAATAAGTACTGGTGTTCTGCCTATAATACCAGAACAGTATTCTTCAAAATCTTTTTTCATTTTTACATTTTCAAACAGATAATTCACATCTGGATTTAAAGACTTTATGTGGTTGAAAATGTCAATCATAGTATGAAATAGCATACCACGAGGATCAGTTGTGCCGCCCTGCTTACCTGCAATACTCCATGCCTGGCATGGGAAACCACCCATCAGTAAATCAATAGTACTCCAGTCAATATCCCATTCTTTCCACTTAGTCACATCACCCAATTGAATAATGTCTGGAAAGTTTGCCTGACTTTCAGCAATTGCAAACTTGTCAATCTCTGATGAATAGTACTTTTCAATGGATATACCAGCATTAGTTAATGCCATATATCCACATGACATGCCATTGAATAATGACAATACATTTAACGGTTTCATAGAAATCCTTTTCTATAAAGTTTTTATTGTTCCTGTGCACAAGGCACTATCTTGTAGTACTCATACATACGATACATTAATTTACGTGCTTCTTCTAATTCTTCTGCTGACCAAGTATCACCCGGTTCATCGAAACGACTGATACGCATTTCTACAATTGAAGATTTAGCTTTTGGTGCGTCATTCCATATATTCATGGACGCTGACATACTCCAGGGCATCATACTTAGTTGATATTCCAACATATCATCATTTACCCGGAATTTAATTTGTGCATAACGTTCATACACGAACACATCATACTCACCTGAATAAAAAGACCCTTCTGGATTTTTGAGTTCGGAAGTTTTTGAACCATCATTCTCAATAGAGATTAATGGTTTAGTATCAAGGTATTCATTTGCTTTAGCAATAACTTCTAAACGAGTGAGTATGAGTTTCTTAGGCATCTTCATCACCATAACGTTCATCCATATAATCGTCGTCACGATCAAGTACATGTTTCTGACGCATTACTTCAGAACGTGCACCAGGTTCATGAGTTGTAACGTCTGCAAAATTATAGACAGTAGTCTGTTTGGACTGTACAAAGTTGACAGCTTCAAGCATCCGCTCAAGTTCTAGCTTCAGCTCTGCAATAGCTTCTTCTTGATTTGAACCACAGCCAGAAGGAGTTATTTCACCTGTGCCGCCGATCCTATTATTACCATAGTATACTTCAACAATAGTTGCAATATGTTCAATAGTACCATCTTCATGTTCGTAGGTTTCTACGACTACGCGATTGTTCCAAGACATGCTTTGGTTGCCCCTTTAATAAAGTTCTCGTAGTATTTGTTAGCTACGAGTTGGCGATAAACAGTCATTGCATCTTCTAAATGCAAGTTCTTTTTCGCCCATTCAAATGTTTTTACGTGTTCAGTCAGTAATGAGGAAAATCCTGAGATTACCCGGCGATCTTCCCACTTGTTTTGTGGAGTTGAATCATAACGTGTAACCAATTCCTGATTAAGCTTTTTGAGTTCAGCAATAGCAATTTCAAAATTATCACGATAGATAATAGTAAATTCCGAATTCATTTTTTAATCTCACTTAATAACAGTAAACTGATGTTGATCTTCTGGAAGTTCATCAATGGTGATTACTTCAAGAAGCCCTTTATTCATATACAAATTAAAGAGAGGTAAATATCGACCAAAAATATCTTCTAAATCTACCACATCTTCAGTTACAACAAGCTGTTTTTCGCCAGTATTAAGACGCTTCCAAAGCTGACGGTGTATCTCTAAAGTTTTGAACTCATCATCGTCAAGCACTCTGCGGGTATTACCAACTTTAGACATTTTAAATCTCACATCTTTAGTAATTGAATGTGACTATAGTATACGATAGTATTGCCGTGACTGTCAACGTTTTTTACAGGTTTTTCAAAGACTACTAGTGTCTTTTTGTCATAGCTGGTCATCATAAATGTCTTGTCATGACGGGTACTAGTTAGGAAATATGGCACTTAAATAACTCCAACAACTTATCAATTAAACTTACTTTTTTATCTACATGAACAGTTACTAAATCTGAATATCCAAAGAATACATCTGATAATTCAGTACTGTCACCAACAAATCCAAGTACCTGAATAGTATATTCAGAACGTATAATTTGTTGTACTAAAATATTACCATAATCATTAATGATTATATCACCAACAATTATATTTTTAGCTTTCTTTTGCATGAACCATATTACCTTGGGAGAATTCAACATCAATGTTGATTTCACGCCACATAATTTTTGAATTACTTGTAACATTACTTACTAATAATGCAATGTAAGTTTGACCATTTTTCGCAAACAAATTACCAGTACTATTACGTTTAAAAACTGGGAGTACTTTATAACCACCACTGATTTGTACAAGTACTTCAGCGTTTTCAATCTTAGTAAACATCGTCGGGGTGTCCGTAAATTAGAATTAATTGTCCTGATGGGTCGTATTCGCGAGTAACTATGCCCTTGCGTTCAGAACCACGCGTCCAGTTGATCATACTAACCTTAGTGCCATCTTTACACGTATAGAAGGTATTCTGTTCTTTATCAACAACTGATGAACATTGTTCGTTTTTAATTTTAGTCAGTACTTCAGTATAAAGTACTTGGTCTTGTCTTTTTGGTTCTTTTGCTTTTTGTTCTTCTTTAGACTGCTCATATCGTTGAGCATGTTCAGGTGATACCTGAGAAATATACAAATTAAGAACGGTGAACGCCATCCAAAATCCAATAAACCAGAATAAATTTTTATCACTCATAACTTTCTCCAGATAAAAAAAAAGCTGCGTTAGCAGCTTATAAACTTAACTTATAAATTATACCTAAAAGGCACACAAAGTCAATAAAAATCAGAGGGCGTGATTAAAAATAAATGGTGGGGATGGTCGGACTCGAACCGACACGCCCGAAGGCGTGAGTACCTAAAACTCATGCGTGCTACCAATTTCGCCACATCCCCATTTATACTTATATTATACCACAAAAGTATTTACTGTTTCATTTATTTTACCAACATTGCAACCTTTTTGTTGCAGCAATAACTTCTTCATTAGGATAAATGATTAACCCTGTTTGTGTCAGTCCATCAAAGAAGTTAAAACCATAATCGAATATGTCCAAGACAAAGAATCCTGGATGGTAATCATACCCATTTACTTGGTCGAGTACTTTAGCCTTGACCTTGTTCATATGGTCTTCATCTTTAAGTTTAAGGATAATTTTGCGGCGGCCTTCTTCATGCCAGCCTTCAAAATTAGCAACAGGAAGAATAAGATCATCATTATCTTCTGTCCTGCGACGTTCCTTATAAGTATTATAGGTTCCCCATACTTGATCAAGGCCATGACCAACCTGTGCAGAGAACTTACCTACTGGCATATTTAAATCTTCACGTAAAAGCACATAGCATTTATACTTTAGTACTGGCTGCATTTCTTATTGCCTCAGTTTTATAATAGACTGTATCTACAAATTTTATTAGGCTAATAATATCATCCATTTCAAATTCAGACAAGTCCTGAATGGTCATTTGTTGAAAATAACCTTCTTCAGTGCAGGCAGTGCGTAGAGAAGTATAATTACTTATCTGATCTGGTGCACTAAATTTCCAATGACCACTATACTTGGCAGTGACATAGTAGCTAACTGAATCATTTCTCATATCATAGTTAATATGATGATAGAATCCAGTTATCTTATATTTTAATTCAATCAAATTTTCACTTGTACATTTGATATCAAAACAATCAAAATCTCCAAGTTTAAAATAACATGCAGATTGTCGATTTACAGTTTTTTGTAGTAGATCAATCCTCTGAACGAATCTTCCGATTACGTCTTTGAGGGGCTTCTTCTGCCATGCCATTTTCTAATTCCTTCTCTAAGAGTTCGGCACCTTCAGTGAAATTATTGTTGGTACACCAATCATGCATATATTCTAAAGCTTGATCCTGAATATCTTTTGGAAGCACACGATGATGCCGTACAACGCGTACAAACCAGCGTAAACAGTCCATACGAGAAGATTCAGAATTATCTTTTTCTTTACAAAACTCCAAGCAAGTCTGCATATACCTGCGGGTGAGATCAAAGTACATTTCATTTTTATTAGACCTTATCCATGCGTCTGACCATTGTTTGTATAGGTCAAAACCAGCTTTAAAAATATATTCTTCATCAACATAGCCACTCCATTTATCATCAATATAAATGCAGTACTCGCTAACTGATGTATGCCAGTGAATGTATAATGATTCCCGATTAATTTCAGGATATGAATCTTTTACTAATTCACCAAAGCTATCGGTTAAATCAGGGTCATCTTTGTACATTATAGTACTCCAAAATCTTCCATATCATCATTACTTTCTAAGGTTTCAACAATTTCAACGCCGCTTCCGTTATAATCATCAAGGTCTTCATTCCAGTACTTCTCTGGCATGTCTTCAATCCAACCATGATTTTCAACTTCAAACTTAATATCAATACCACGTTGTTTTAGTAGTTCATTGACATGACCCAATACAAAATCTGCTGAATCCCATACAGAACGAGCATATTCCAGATCTTCGTCACACACATTAAAAGTTACTTTAGTACTCATTACCAGCTCCCGTCTCTATAACGTTGGTTGTATGCACGTTCACGTTCTGCATCAGCAGCCCAGCTTGCATCTGATACTGCTTTACTACGTGCATCTTCTGCTTTTTTATAATCGGTGTACTTTACATATTCACCATTTACATCAGGCATTAGTTCGCCATCAATTAAATCATAACGTTGTACTGTCATTATTCTTCACCATTGTAATTTTCATCTTCATGCCATGAACAACCAATTTCACAATCACCATCAGTTAGTGACCATTGAATACCATGTAAGATATTACCTTGAAGTACATAACATTCTCCCCAAGTTCCATCTGAACCAATATTAAGGCTTTCGATAAATCGACATACATCATATTCAAGATCGCATTGGTCACCAGCGGGTAGTGTTAAACATACGGTTTTATGTTTTACTGGTTTTGGATATTGGTAAAAACCATAACCAGAAACTTCTTCGTATAGCTGACGCATAATACGACGAATACCATCTTGGCGATTTTTAAATTCTTCTTCGGTTTCGATTAACCATTCACCGTTGACATGTCGCGGGGTTCTCATTGAGAATGAGTGGTCATAACGTAGACACATACTATCAATGAGTCGTGCATCTGGTTCTTGTGGGAGATTGGGTTGCATCTTTAATCCTCGGTACGGGTTTTATATATTCGGTACATATTATCCATAAATGCAGATACATCTGTATATTCGAAAGCAGAACAATCTTGAATTGTCATTTGCTGGAAGTACATTTCTTCACTGTTAATTGTACTGAAATTTTCAATTACAGAAAACTTTCTAGCACAATTATCTCGGATATATAACTTGTCTTCGTCCATGTTATATATAAGTATACCAACTATAGTATGAATCATGGTAATATTAAGTTGTATTACCCAACCACGATTCTCTTTCGTAATATATTCAATACTGGTGTAAACTAAACTACCTTCTACACTGTCATTATAATCACTGAGTAGACTCATAGTATATAGCTCATTAGTTCTGCCATTTCTTCAGATGAATAGTGGATATATTTCTTACTATATTGCTGAAAATGAAAATCTTCGTTTACCAACTTGGAAGCATGGTAGAATATAAAGTACTCATTTGTCAACCAATCACGTATATAAAGAAAATCAGTACTGGTATTATAAAGAATTACCAGTGCCGTATCAGTTTCTTCGTATGTCACTCTAAGTTCAATATAGTTACCATCAAACTTCTTTTCAAATGAATTTGATTTTAGTCGGAGTATTACATCTTCAAAATTACTTAGCTTATCCATTTAATGCATCCACGATAGAAGGTATGTCACATGCATAAAAACCAGCACAATTTATATTATTCACTTCAAGTACACAGAACCCTTCGGCATCTTCTGCAAAATCCATCACGAATGCTGGAGCAGGTGTCCAGATTTTACAGAGTTCTTCAGCTTTTTGAATAATAATATTTGGTACAACAGGATTAGTACAGAACTGTCCTCGTACTTTATATAAAGATTGAGCTACCACTTTACCATTAACAATGAACAGACGATATTCTGATAAAATTTCAACTGCTTCAGATACAAGAATATCAAGTTGGTCATTTCCACCATTCTTATAATATTCACGTAATGCATAAAAAAAGTTCTCTCTCTCAATAACCTTTGCAATTAACTGTTTAGTATCAAAGACGGGTCTGATAAAAATATTATCCCAATATGGTAATTCAACTTTTCCAATTTTAAAAAAATTACAATTTCCATTAAGGAAGTTTTCAGAACCCCACTTTTCCATCTGTAGTTTTATATTGAAATTATCATTTATAAAACCACCCGGTGTATATCCATTTTCTACTAACTGATTAGCAAGAGCATAACTACCAAATGACATAGTTGGGATTGATTTATCGAAGTACTTTTCATAAGTAGCATCAGAATAATCTTCAATGTCTTCTGGAACAAATATGTTAGCAAACGGTAATGGTTTAACTGAAGTATGTGGGATATTGTTATCTACCATATACTGTTTCATAACACGAAACCCATCTTCGTTGAAGTACTTATCCATAATCAAAAAGTGCATAATTAACTCATGTTTCTATGTACAGAAAGAAAAAAACCAGCAATAAGCTGGTTTAAATAATTAGTCGGGAATGATGGACTCGAACCACCAATAACGGCTCCGCAGGCAAAGTATTAGTTGCTGTGAAATTCCATTACAAGAATTTGTGTTTACGTCGTGTTACCCTTACACTAATTCCCGATAAAAGTACTGAGTACTTTTCTTATATCATTCTGTTTCTTGGCTGATTTGCCTCAGAAATAAATTCGATACAGCTTATGCTGTTTATAAAAGAAGGTAATTTCAGTTATAGTCAGAAATAATGACTTAGACAAAAAAAAGTAACACCGCCAAGTGTTACTCGTATGCAGCCACTTCAGGCTAAATTAGTAATGGCGATGCCGCAAATTACGTCTTTCAAGATATTCAATGAACGTACTTACAGTCCCGATAACTTCAGGTTCCCACTGATTTTCAAGACCGTAGCAAGAACAATGACCACCGTGAACTTCATAGTACTGTTCATCTTCAGGATTGAAGTAAATTACAAAAGCACTACCGGAATAATCTTCATATTCGTAAAAAGCATAGACAAATTCAAGATTGTCTAGTTCAGACTCAGGGATTCCGAATTGACCTGCAATATCGCTTGGTGATTGGAATAGTTCGTTGAATACTACTGGAAATCGTTCTTTAATTTTGTATAATTCTTCGTTAGTCACTTTTATTCTCATTAATATTTTTAGTATGTTCTTCATGAGCAGATTGTGCTTTTTGAAGTACTTCAATCAATCCGGCCCATTCTTCTTGGGAAAGATAAATTGTTTGATCGCCATCAAAAATTTCTACAGTAGGGAAATCGTCGTAGTAGGTTGCAGCTATATCTTCACTAATTTCTACAAGGTGACTTTTCATTTTAACGTTCTCGTTTTCGTTTTCGTTTTCTTGCCCTATGTGTTGGTGCTCCAAGCAGGATTTGAACCCACGGCTTCCTCATTACAAGTGAGGCACTCTACCAACTGAGTTATTGGAGCAGTACTACATTTTTATAAGCAACATAAAAACGTAGACAAAAAGATTGTGCTGATGAAGTAAAGCAACCAGGCAACCATACAACCAAGCAACTATGCAATCGAGTAAAGCCGTTTCCACAACAAAGCAAGATATAGTATCTGTTAAGTATGAACGGAGCAAACTCTTGTTTTAATTACGTTAGCGTAATTGACCATTAATCTTTTAAGGATTAATTATCATACTGACATGAGTCAGTATCTTCATCAGCAATTTGGGGTTTCCCCCAATAACACCTCAACCGCCGGTTGACATGTTATTAAACTAATTAAAGTACTTGTAGTGCTTTGAACAACTCTTGAAACTTATTATCAACATCGATTTCAAGTTTATTGTTAATGTAAGCAAGCTTATCGCTAACAATTTCCTGTTGACGCTTCAACTGAACGTATTCTTCATTAAACCTGTTATGATCCACAGAACTTAGACCAGAAACAAGAATATATGAATCACGATATTCGCTAGTGCTTTCCTGTGCATCTTTAACCTGGCGTTGAATTATCGCAAGGCGTTCTGCATCTGTTTCATCTTCAATACGAGAGAATCCTGAAAGGACACGCATTTTATTCTCAATCTTAACTTTGTCGTTAAGAAGGGAATCAATTGAAATACCGTCAATTACGGTTGAATTTGCCGCTTGTAAAGCTTCGCGAATTTCACTGATTGCATCAACTACAGATAGGGTTTGTTTAACTGCTTCTGCGTTAATTGCGGTTACTGCTGCGAAGGTATCTGACACTTCTTCGTTTGACGCTGAACGGTGTACATTCTTACGTGTACTACCAATGCGTAGATTGCTTTGTAACTCTTTTACTAAACGGTGTGCTTTACGTAGGGTCAACTTCATCGTGATTCTCCAATTCTTTGTCTCTTTTTGTTCATGACTATATTATACCACAAAAACTTTTTTCGTTTCATTTTTCTCAATTAAAATTGGGTGATTTTATTCACCCAAGTACTACTTATTGTGCAGCTTCAAGTTCATCAAAGAATTTGTTACTAATTTCGATAAGTTCATTGTACCAGAATACACCACTGTCATTCTGAGTAATAGGTAGATCAAATACTGCTGCATATAGCAATTCAGATTTGGTAATATCACAACGTGACCAAGTACCAATACCGTAGCCAGTTAGAATACTGAAATTACCATGAGATTCGTCAGCTAGTTTTTCACACAAATAAACAGTATTAATTTCATCATCTTGGAATGAACGTAGTTTAATGTTAGTACTGTTAATATAAGACATTAGGTTATAATTAGCATCAGTAGTTACTACAAAACGCTCAACACCACCATCTTTGATGACTTTCAAATCAAGAGTACAATCAAGTGCATGTACAACTTGTTCTAACAGATAAAGTTCATATCCATGATATACATTAGATTCACCGTTATCATCAAAAACACGAATTGATATACCACCTTCTTCAATTACAGTTTGGAAGCTTTCATACGCTGCTAGATGATTTTCAATACGATGAATAATATCTTGTACTTCTTTTAACATTAGTTTAGTCCTTTAATATAATTTAGTACTTCAATCCATGATGGAAACTGTTCAGTACCAAAATGGATAAAGCATCCTTCAAATGATTCACAATTTGCTTTGTGTTTACGATCATCAATTAGAATATCACCACGCAAGCAACCTTTATCTGAAGTAATAATTACTTTAGAAAGTAACTCTGGAAGATGCTCAGAAAGCCAGTGTTTCTTCTCTGAGTCAGCAAGTAAATTGTGGGTTGGAGTTTTAGTTGCAATCCAAACATCATGACCCATATTTATAAGCTCACGAACTGCTTCAATTGCCCCTTCAATCGGATCAAGACGAATGTATGTACCTGGCATCATCTTGACTTCTTTTGGGTTACGCCCTTTAAGGTTTTTTTCAAAATCAGCAATAACACCGTCCATATCAACATAGATACGTAGTGGTTTAAATTCTACCGGTTCGTGATATACACGTTGTGCATGTGGATATTCATGACCGTTAGCACAAACAGTTGGCCCTGCTGGATTACGTGCACAGCTAACACCTTCAGCATTGCAAACTGGACAGTACCCTAATACGTTTTTCATCATAATTTTTATCATTTCCGATTTTGTGAATAAGCCAACAAACCAAGAATCTTCGTCTTCTTCTGTTTTTCTCATGTACAAATAAATCTTAGTAGCTAGTTCAAGCCACGAATCTATTTTGTTTCTAATACTGTAAGTAGATCTTAGTACTGCTAAATTTTCGCGATGGCTTTTATCTTCGAAGGTATAATCTTTAAGATATTGATCAATTTCTTCTAATTTATTTTCACCTATCATCGCCATAATATGTTCTATCATTTGACGTGCTTTCTGACGATCATTCATTACTTTCATCCTCTGGTGGGCGAGGATTAAACATAGGTGGGATAGTACCGCGAGGTTTTACGCCTTTGTGAATATCACTTCTAATCCAGTCATGTTGACGAAGTTCTTTGCTGAACTCACCGTATTGGTATTCGTTAAGCTGTACTAATTTAGATTCAGGATAAATGAAAACATATCCCCGATCCCAATCAGTACCTTTATAGGCACCAGTTACTGGTGTACTTGGTCGTGGACCCATCGTTAAAAAAGTTTTATTCGCCGGAATAACAACTTCCATATCAAGATCGTATCTTAGAAGTTGTTCTATTAATTCTTGTACTGTCATCATTTCACCCTTGGTTTTCACATTCAATAAAACCCAAGGATTCGATGAATTGTGTCAGTATACTAATAATAGTATTAAGTTTTTCTTCAACTTCTGGTGTTACTTTGATGTAAAAATAATTATCGTTTAATTGTAAATCTATACACGTTTCTATACGTATATTAAACTGTTTAAGATAATTACAAAATTCTGTATATCTTGATGTAGATTCTAATTTTTCTGCATATTCAATTGAGCTAATACGAACATCAATTAATTGAATTTCATTAAATCCAAATGTACTCATGTAAATCTCCAAATAAAAAAGACGCCTTAAGCGTCTTCTTTTTCTAAAATTGTTTCATCCCAAATCAGTGCATTTTTAGACCAGAATTCATTTGCTTCATGGGCTTCTTCATACTCAAGTTTCGGATCATGTACTTCTTTAGTTGCCAGGCCGCCGATATAAGCAGTCAGTAATGTATAACCATAGTTTTCACTGTTTGGAGTACGTTTCATAATAACAACTACAGTACTACAAGGTTCTGCCTGACGATTCATCACGAAGCGAGTAGGATATTTGCGACCCAAACGCTTAGCATAACGGAATTCATCATTGTTACGTACCTGTACGCAAGTAGTGTGTCCGATTACGTAGTCGAACTGCACGGCTAATTTAATAAATGCAGCACCATTAGTATCAATGCGACTCATGGCTTCTTCCAGATGTTCCATAACATCGGCATGTACCTTGAGATGATATTTGCTGTAGTAAACCCGGTGACCATCTTTAGTAATTAATTTCATAAGAAAAAGCCCTACTGTTTTCAATAGGGCTATTTTACAGGCACGGTCATGGGAAGTCAATATAAATTTGCAGGCACGGTAAGATTCGAACTCACAATGGGGGTTTCCCCTCGCCGGATTTGGAATCCGGTGCATTCAGCCATTCTGCCACGTGCCTAAAAATCGAGAGAGGGGAAGTACTATTAAGTACTAACAAGACCTCTCTCTGTGTTACTTATTTACCGTCAAACATGGTTTCGATAACGTCTGGTGTTTCAGTTTTAACAAACTTAGCACGTAGGTTATACTCACCAAAAGCACGAGTAATAGTGATACTTGAGTTAGTAACCAATGTATCGGCTTTATCAAACTCAAGATTGAAGAAGTACTCCAATTGCTTAACAGCAACTACTTCTTCTTCATCGTCGTCTTCTGCATCATCTGCTTTAGAAGAAGATGGAGAAACCGTTGGTGTGTCTTCTTCGTCGTACCAATCAGTGTCATGCAAGCGAGCACCTAGTGCTGCTAGCTCATTTAGACGAGTACCTTCATCAGCATAGACATATGCACGAAGTTGTTCGTACTTAGCCATGAATGAGAAAGTGGTGAAGTTATTGGTATATTCTTCATCGAACTTGAATGGAATACCATTCACTGTTAGTTCAGATAGAACGAATGCGTTACCTTCACGTGCTTCAACTTCTACGTTTAGTTCTTTAAACGTTTCAGTAAACGTCTGAGTTGGGTAACGGTTAAGTTCCTCAATCAAACACTGAATAATGTCAAAGCTGATTGTCTCAGCAACATCCCAAAGAGTTTCGAACTGTGGAATGTAGCTCTTATTAACTAGCTTATCGTTTAGAAGATCTAGCATAATTTCTTTAGCTAGTTTCTTGTATTCGAAATGGTAGAAAATACGGCTCGGACGGTTGCGTAGGAATTCTGAAACACCACGACTGTTAGAGGTTAGGATGTACAATTTGTTGTACGAACCAGTACCATCAAGTAGAGTTAGAATTGATTCCTGATGCTCACGTTCGTTATAAACCTTTTCGAACTCATCAAATAGAATTAGTGCTTTATCTTCAATTGCTTTGATGAAGTTAATGAAACCACCAGAAGTATAGCAGTTCTGAATGATAATGGTAGGAATACCAAGCTTCATTAGTTCTAGACTTACATCTTTAGCTAGCTGGGTTTTACCCGCACCTTTAGTTCCGCTTAGTAGTACGCCAGTGTTTTTACCTTCACGTTTTAGGAAAGTATTAATTACTTTCTGGTTACGTGAAGTCATTTCACCATACACCTTATCGGGACGGGTGAATACTGGAGAAGATAGTAGGTAGAATTCACCAGTTTGTGGATTCTGTTCTACTGTGTAAGCTCCAGGTGGAATCTTATCAATTTTGTTACCGAATTCGTGAGCAATTGAGATAACTTCGCCGCTTTGATTATATTGAGACATTACAATTCCTAAATTAGTTATTTTTAAGTTTGACTAACAAGTACCCAACGGCGTGAGTACTTAATTTTTTATTTGTTTAAAATACGTAGTTCAACAGCTTTGTTAAAGAAAATATCATAAATGTCTAGTGGATCTTCACGCCATGACCATTCACCCGGTTGAATGACAATCATTTCTGAATCACCCATTTTATCTAGTAGAGGCTGTAAATGTGTATCAGCTTCATCTTCATACCATTCCTGATAACGAACTTTTATTTCAGAAAGAGTTACTTCCTGCCAGATTTCTTTATGCATCTTGGTAATAATATTTTCATCATCACCCCAAGGTGAAGGAATCATTGAAATAGCATCTGCCATTTCATGTAAGAACTGTGCATGAGCTGGTAAATCATGTTCTTGTCCAGAGGTCATAATAGGACGGTACATTAAGTTGTAAGTATGCATTCCGATATCAAAGAAACGTACTTCACAAACTGGACGTATAATACTTTCAAGTTCTTCTTGAGAAAGTGAAATACTATGTGCTTCAATATCTTCGAATTCTTCTGGACTTTCCAATTTCTTTTGTTCACGCAAAAAACGTGACATGTACTTAACTGGATTACGGCGGTTTGCAATATATTCATAACGATATGAATCACTATCGTACAAACCTGATACTTTTTCTTCTGCGTTAAATTCAGCAAGATTTTCTACTAACGCAAGAATCTTTTCAGTATCTTCGCCACCAAGCTTATCTTTATAACGATCAAGAATTTTTTCATATTCAAGTTTAAAACATTGTTCATAAGTCATCGCTGATTGAGCAGCAATTTCTTTAGCAATTTCATCTTCAAGAGTGAAGGTAGTGTAAATTGAATTACGGTTGTCATCAAATTCATGATTCTCATAACTCTTAGCTTGTACAACGTTAAAAATACTTTCGTGTACTGCCATTGTTGCAATATAACCTTTTTCGCTACCATACTTCCTGACAAAGAAGCGTCCACTGTGTGTCATATTCTGAATAGTTTCAAAGTCTAAATCTTCGACCTTGATACTCATGTGATCATGATATTCATTATATTTTACACCAGGTTCTGGAATATTCTCTAAGTATTCTTCTTTTAGTAAAGAAAGAATATACTTAGCCTCAATAGAATCTTCGTCGAACTCGTAATTATTATAATCAGCATAAGTAGCTTTTAATGCAATACCACCAACGATTTGAAAATTATCATGAGGGTAACATTCGAAGCCGTTATGATCTGATGAATTAGATTTGAGAAAGAACAAACGTACTGCATCACCCTCACGAATAGGAGTATGACTAATTGCACAAGTAGTATTAAACGAACCCATTAAATTTTACCTTCGTAATATTCTTTTATTGTACTGAATAGTTTTAAACTATCCATGTGATAAAGACCCGAACAGTTCCAGCAATTGTACTCAACAATTTTGATACCATTTGGAGTTTCAGCTAAATCCATAGTATAAATTTCAGAAGGTTTATATAGGTTAGCATAAACATCTGCGGTAACCTGTATAATCCGAGGAATTTCAGAACTTAAAATAAGCCGTCCATTCTTCTGATACTGCGAACCAGTAATTACTTTCCCATCAATACAGATAAAGCGATACTCTGCATCAATCTTCAATGCATCATGAACAATTACAGTTTCTTCTGCATAGTTTTCACGATGGTAGTTACTTTCAATAAAATTTTTCAGTACTTTACCCGGTTCAAGTATGCCAGCAGTAAATGCTTTAAGATCTGAACTAGGTTTAACGAACTTGGGAACATCAAATGATGCAAACAAGTCATTTGACTCTCGCAAATCTAGGATTTGTGGCTTATCATTCAACAGAGGTAAACCCAAAGTAGAATAATAAGCTTGGTCAAAGTTTGTACGGTCATATGAAATTCCAGCACGCATTTTTAGTAGTACTTCAGGTGATAATGTCTCAGATTCACCTTTAACCAGAATATCAATAATCTTTGTTCCACCACGAATGATGAAAGTATCATTCAAATCAAGTTCTTCAAGACCAGTAACAATCGTAGTCATTGGTACTAATCCATAAGGAATAATATCGTAACCTAATTTAGATAATGGCGTGAACTCATCTTCAAGTGCACTGTACATTCTCTGACTATCTTGGATTAACCATTTAATTGTCATTCTTCTTCCATAATAATACGGAGTATATCAACAACAGCCATTAGACCTAATGTAACATCATCGCACTGCATGTAGATATTATAGGTTTCGTGCTCAGTACACGCATCATCTAACCAGATGGTTCCACTAACTGAAATACCAAACCACATATCCATGTCGATGCCACAAACTGAACCATCAAAGCCGTGTGTGATTTCAGCACATAACTGACTAACTAATGATGCATGTTTTTCTGGATCAAAGTTTGGCATGTAATCACGCAAACGTTCTTTCCAGTACTGGTTATCTTCAGGACTACAGGTACAAGCAAAGTAGGAATAATAATGATTCACTACGTCAATTTCTGAACCATTCCACACTTTACGATCACGTTCTTTATTAATACGTTGTTCATATGTTACTGATTTTTCAATGTCCACATCTTCTTGTCTAAGAAGAAATGATTCAGCTTTTACTAATTTCATTTTTATTATTCTCTATATCTGGAGGTAGATGTGGGATTCGAACCCACGAGCCGCTTTTAAGGGCGACTGCCTTCTTAGCAGGAAGGTGGTTTCATCCGTCTCACCCAATCTACCTTACACTCATATTATACCAGATAATTTTTTGCCGTTTCATCTTTTTTGAACATTTCTACCAGTTCATCATAGATGCGTTTAAGGTCAATTAAATTTTCACGCGTGATTCGTGCTATAACAAGATCTTCATCTGGAATATCTTCAATTGTTGGATATTCAACCAGCCCACTATCCGGCTCCATAAATTTGTTCATGTCAAATAATGAAACCCGACCACCATCTTCGCTGTCAAATATCACATGCACAAGATCGTTATTCCACATATCAAAGAACATAATATGCTCATTGTATTGACATAGACTTACTGCTGCGGTGATATTTTTAGTAAGTGAAACAGTACTGTTGAATACCTTGTAAGGTTCATGCACTACTGATGGATAGAAATAGATGCTTTCAAACGAGCGTTCAATAGCAGCAATATTGTATCCTGATAATAAATCGTAAAGGTTCATCCCAAGCTCCTGTAGTAATCGAGTACTGTTTGTATATCTTCTTTGGTAATACCGAAAACATCATTTGCATCAGAATCTAAAAATGTATTATAATCTATCATAAACACATTAGTACGATTGATTGGGATTCCATGATGTGGATACATTAATTGCATTGAGTACTCAACTGAGTCCAATTTCATCATTTCAGGTGTAACCTGAATTTCATGATCAGTACTGCTTATTGTGAGAATCTGGTTAATTCCATCATATCGCTCATAGCGATTATAACTTTCATTATTAAAAAGTGATTCAAAAATTGGACTTAGCATATTACTCTCCCGCGTATCTTCTATAAAATAATGTTTTGACCAACTCAATATCTTCGTATAACAAAGAACCAAAGTTCCGAGTCGTACTTAGCTGGAAAAACCATTCTTCAGATACATTTTCGGGTATGCTGTCGTAATCAACAGTATAATCTAATGCTGAAACTGTCAATGATTTTCCGTTAAATGTTAAACAAAAATCTTCAGTACTATACGTTAAAAACTTTCTACCAAGATCGCGGTCGCTTCCACATATTACATATCCCGGTGCATCACGTCCTAATGTTTTTACATTATATTTTAATATACTGTTCAACATGACTACAAGTACGTGCTCCTGCACGTACTCAAGGTCATCGAACAGAATATCCTGAATTTCAGTACTCATAGTACCTCGTAGTCAGTCCAATTACGCTGTTCTTTTGAAGCAGCTTTTTGTGCATCGGTACGGTTATCTTCAAGACGTGAAACTACATCTTTTAGTACTGCTACATCGATAATACTATCCATATAATGCATATGGTCGGTATAACCGAAAGCGTATTTCAGACCAATCCATGCACGTTTATACCAAGGATTACGGATCTCCATTGAGAGATTGATGCTGCAATGACCGATTTCGGAATCATCGCTTGCATCACCTGTATTCCACTGATGGATGTGCACTGCGTGTTCGCGGGCGTCACCGCACTCACAACGGATAATATAACCTTTACTTTTAATTTCCATATTTTCCCACCGTACAAATAGTTTTTAGAAAGTCGTACATATCTGTACGAAATGATTCCCATGATGTTAGAGCGTAATCATTTTTGATATCCACAGTTTCTAACAGTTCATGGTCATCGTTGTATACTTCAAATGCAACCAAATCTGGTGAAATTTTATTTTCGACCATTACAGCCCTGATCGCATCGACCATAATAAGCTGACTGATAGTGACGTACTTATTCGTGTTTACCGGAATATCCGTTAGAAATGCGGCAGCCTGACTTTTTAACTGTGCATCTGGAACAGCACATTCAGTGTTTGGTTTATACATTACGATAAGCATTAGAAAAGCTCCAATAACATTCGACACATATCATCTGGATATTTAAATTCACCATCCAAACCATCTACTGTAATTATAGTCTTTATCTATAAGTACAGTAGATGGTTCGTGAGTTTCCTTATCATAGAGGACATACACGAATCGTGATGGATCGATGTTGTTAACTTTCAAAGAATAACGAAAGCAGGTAAGTAAAAATTCGCTACCTACTGTAATATCAATCTTTCCACACTTTACCATTTCGTCAGCATATTTCATGGCTGCGGCATCAGGCAAAGTGAAACCATTTTGTGGGTCGTAACGCACGGTTAAGTCAAACTGTTCGAGGTCCATATGTACCTTAAAAATAGGGTGGTGGCTCAGGTAATTTACCTAAACTGTCAGCATCATAGTGATACACAAAGATGAAATTTCCATCCTGGTTAATTTTATAGACGCTATGAATATGAGGAAAACCAATCCTTACATAGCCAGATTTGTGATCACGCTTAGCAAACATTTCTGCCATTTCACGAGTCGGGTAGATATTGTAAAAACGACGGAATGCGTTTACATCATGTTTGTATTCGTACAAACGATTGAACTGCAAGCCAGTTTTGTACTGTTCTTCTGTCAGTTCTTCTGATTTATTGCGTCGGCAATCAAGCATATGAACCCATGAGTTGTTTTCTTCAAACAATGCTTTGGCTTCATCAAGATCATAACTACCCGCAAAGTACTCCCAAAAATCTATCCCATGTCCACTTGCATCTGTTTCATTAACACGAAAGTAGTTCATTATTTTATCCTTCTCAATTAAAAGTACCGACTACTCGGTACGTGAACATTATACAGCTTGTAGCGTGGTTGTCCAGTCTTTTCCTTCAAGATCCAGTACACCAAGTTCATACATGTCTAAACCATTTGGGCTATCCCAAAATTTCAGTTCCAGTTCAGCTACTGGTTCTTCTTCATAACCAAGAAACTTACCTGATTCATCGGTTGCAATGAAATGGATGGTTGCGGGTACGTGTACTTCAATATCAAAGTAAGTTACCACTTTCATTTTAGTTAGTTCTACAATTTTCATTTTAGTTTCCTTTACGCCATTTATACCAGCCGTACACAGAGTTCAACAAGAAAGTAATCCACATAGCAAGTACTGCGAAACCCTGATCCTGATGATGAAGTACAGCAAAAATCCACATTACAACTGCAACAATGTTAACCATGATCCAGATTAACCACTGTTCAGCATAACGCATTACCATTAATGTAGTAGCTACGATACTTAAGATTGCAGTTGCAGAATCAAGACCTGGTGTTGCACCTTCAAGATAACGAAGGAACAATGCATAAGCTGCAATTGCAACTAACGTACCAGTGATTAGCATAATGCGTTGTTTAACCGTCATTACTTTTTTCATTACGTCAGTATCTTGTACTTTACTATTCTTAATCCAATAGTAGTAACCAGACACCTGCATAGGTAAGAATAATAATGCATACGTAATAGTTTCACCATAAAGTTTATATTGATAAGAAATTATCAAATACAAACCGGTGCCTACAAAGCCCCAAACATATGAACTGATTTTACCTTTAGCAACAAGTATTGCACCAATAATACTGGTAACTGAGCAGATAAATTCCATCATGGAACTACCCATTACTAAACTAATAACTGCAATAGATAATGGTGCAGTTATTAGCCAGGCATATTCTTTAAATGTCCATCCGTGAAAATCGGTGAAACAAGTACTAAAGACTTGAGTTAATTTCAGGTCAGTACCTGCAATTCGGTAAATGTACAACCCACAAACAACAATCAAAAAGATAGCATAACCCATCAAAAGTGATGGTGACAGATTAAGACTCGTTATCAAGGCATTCATTAGTTATTACCTGAAAGTAGTAAGTTGTTAACGAGTCCCACAGCTTCGCTGAAGCGTGATTCAAACCCGCCGCTGATAGTCGTGTAAGTCACATTATGTGCTTTACAAAGAAATTTTAATTGTTCAAAAGTTTCTTTTCTACGTTCTGGACAATAGTTCAGACGTAATGGATCATACACCCAAGGTACATCAATGTCAAGCATTATTACCAAATCATATTCTTCAGCAAACGCCATTTGACTTAAAATGGGGCTGGTTTTACCCATACACTCTGCACTGAAAAGTGTGATTAGATTATTCGTATCACTGAACATAACTTTGTTTGCAGTTTTTGCAACCTTATGTTCTTTAACTTTATGCTCCATAGCAACATAAACATAATCTTCAATATTCATCATATCTTCAGACCAGTGATATTCATTTTCACATATGGTACGACCAACTTCTTCAACATACTCAGTACTGAAGTGATTGGCTAAGTTAATAGTCAATGTACTTTTACCAGTACTTTCTACACCAATAATACACACCTTCTTAACGAAGTGTTTGTGTGCTGCTGGAGCAAGTAAATCCCAATACTTATATGGATTAGAACGAACCCTTGTAGCACTGATATTAACAAATTCACGATCAGGATCAATCAATACATGTTCTGATTCAGGCCAATACTTACTAAAGTATTCATTGTAATCAGTTTCCGAACTGAATACTTTATCTATTTCTGGATAAGAATGACAACCAGTAGTATGAAATATTTCATTCAGTACTAAGCCAGTAAAGTCTTCGCTACCTTCTGGATATGCTTCAATGGGAGTTTCATCAACAACCAGTACATTAATCTTAAGCATATGTTTAAAAGTATCTTTCAACCACATTAGACGATTTCTTTTCGTCATAATTTTTTGTAATTCAGGTGAAAGTGTATTTTGAAATTTTTCATCCCAGCACAGTACTACAAATAGTTCGTCTACTTTAGTAGCGGCTTTAACGATAGCAGCAATATGACCAGTAGTTAACGGGGCGAACTTACCGAAAAATAAGCCATTTACCATTTTACTTTCCTAGTACAGAAGTCTGCACATATACTTTATGCTTACTACGTTTTGGTAAGGTATCGATTTTATCCTGCTTCGCTTTGAGTGCAAGGGCTTCATCGAAATACACGCCAATAATATCGTCACAATCATTATGTGAACTCGCTTTACGAATAACGCAGTAAACCGGAATTTCACCCTCTGATGGAGTTGAGTTGACAATAGTTTCAAAAATCCTTTGTACAATTTTAGATGATGCTTGCATGTTAGTATTTCCATTTGCTAAAAGTTAAATGTATAATCGCCAGACAGTATGATGCCCTAAAAATTAGGGCATGTCAATATAAATTATAAATTTATTTTGGAACGTACAGAAATTCAAAGAATTGAACTTCACATCCTTCATAGATAGGGTTGGTTGCAACAATATTATAAACAAGCTCTTTTAGTGCGTTGCATTGCCACGATTTGTTCTGTCGAAAACGAAGTACTGAACCGTCATGAATAATCCAGTACCGATTCTGATAGACAGTACTATTATTACTAGGTTCTAGTAGTTCGTCTACTGGAAATTTGTCGAACAACTTTTCATTGAAGGTCACTGTATTATTCCTCGTCTGACATTCCGTGCCGGTTTGACTCATACTCTTTACCACGTTGTAAGTACTCTTTAGCACGGTCTACAGCTTCATACAAGGTCCGTCCGAAGAAAGTGTGGTGCCAGATACCTTCTTCATCTACGCCTTGATATGGGGCTTCACGGTGGCGTACAGCCCAACGCTGACGCTCATTGTACGCGTCTGTCATGCGAGGGTCATCGGTATTAAATGTTACTGACCATTCATTATTAATTTCAATAACTTCATCAATACCACATCCAAAGTACTTGAATACAGTAGTTTCTTCATCACTATTTTCATAATCAGAAAGTACTTCTTCAAATCCTACTACATTTTTTAAAAGTTTGTTATCAATTCCACTACCAGTTACATACCATTCAGTACCATCCCAAACGTACATATATTCTTCATCATATCGAGGTGTATCAGTGATGCGTTTTTCTGTCCATTCTTCACCACGATCACGACCATAATAAACTGTGCGACCAACAGCAGGAGTATCGAAAGAATGTCCTTCTTCTGTTTCACATGATACATCCAATGTGCTCATATCACCAAATGAAACTAAACGCTCTGCTAGTTCTTGTGAATTATAGTGATTTACTAATGTTTCTCCTACACCTTCTGGATAACCATCATTATGACAGTAAACACTATGGTACTTGTCATTTACTTTAACATTAATATTACTGCGAGTTGCCATTTTTAATCCCTTTATTCATTTTGTCTTCACGTACTTCAGTCTGTCTCTTCATATACACGGTTCTCCTGTAGGAACAAGTGATAACCGGAATCACCAAAACAATCCTGTGCAAAAAAGACTACGTACTGTTCATCTTCGTATGCAATACGACCATATTCTAAGCAGTACGTATCTCCGTCACCCTCTAATAAGTGCTTCTTATTATTTTCACTGTTTATAGTGATTTCATATCCTGAGTAAAACCACATATGTTCATTCAGATCAAATTCTAATCCGTATTGAGTGTTTAATTCAGCGAATTCTTTTTTAATTTGGATTGCTTTTGTTAATGCTTCATTGGTAGTCATTAAAATTTAAACTCCTGTGAATTACGTTTC
>Ga0308167_1001741_pt1 | contig 23436 bp, 21 predicted proteins | sample PhyCR1_2_FD_202138 | JGI IMG/M metagenome (GOLD analysis project Ga0308167, IMG submission 202138) | Phyllosphere microbial communities from UC Gill Tract Community Farm, Albany, California, United States - DLSLRC.R1 | ecosystem: Host-associated > Plants > Phyllosphere > Unclassified | place... | reverse complement strand
AGCACGAGCGTCACGGCGTTCACCGCGAAGCCCGCGACGGCCATGAACGACCCCCACACGACCGAGGCGATGCCGATCACGGTGCGCGGGCCGAACCGGTCGACGGTCAGGCCGCCGGGGATCTGCATGGCGCAGTACGACCAGAAGAACGCGCTGAGGATGATGCCCTGCACGGTGCCGGAGACGTGGAAGTCCTCGCCGATGAACGGCAGGGCGACCGAGAGCGCGCTGCGGTCGACGCAGTTTATCGTGTAGAAGACGAACAGCAGGATGACGACGGCCCACCGGACCCTGGTCGGACGGACGCCCTCGCGGGCCTTCGGTGTGGCTTCGGCCGTGGCGCTCATGCGGCGACCCCGCCCTCGTGGAAGAGCTCGGCGGAGCGGGCGTCGACACCGTCGACGTCGTCGAGGGTGAGGAGGTGTCCGGCCGGGACGTCGTGGCGGAGGGTCGCGCCACCGAGCAGGTAGAACGGTGCCGCGTCCTCGTCGCCGGGTCGGATGACCGGGTCGACGCCGTCGATCTCGTGGTGGTGTCCGTGCACGCGGAACGTCGTGCCCGCGGCGATCGGCGCGGCAGCCCGGCCGCCGAGCACCACGTGGCGGGCCGGCTCGGGGAGCGTCCACGTCGGGGACACGGCCTCGGCGATGGTGAGGGGGGTCTCGACGCCCATCAGGTGGTACGGCCAGGCGATGCACGCGTACCGGCCGTCGCGGCTCACGATGTGCCCCTTGCCCGCGAGCGTTCGCCAGGTCTCCGGGTCGCCGGTCCGCACGACGGCGAAGACGCCGCCCGCGAAGCTCGCCTCGCCGGGCAGCCGGAGCGCCGAGAACACGTCGACCGACCGCTGCGTCCCGATGAGTCCACCGTCGGCGCGGGCGGCGTACACGTCGGCGAGCTCGGACGGTCGGACGACCGGGTAGTGCAGGTCCTCCCGGTCGGCCGCGGCACCGGTGTACTGCGCGACGACGGTCATCTCGCACGAGTCGGCGGCGGCACGTCGCCGGAGCGCCGACACGGCGTCCGCGCGTGCGGCGAGCGTCGCGGCGACGTCGTCGCCGAGCACGAGGAGGTCGCGGAGTGCGGGAGCGTCGAGGGTCTCGTCGAGCTGGGTCACCGTGCCGGTCGCGGGGTCGAGCTGCAGGTCGTACTCGCCGGACTTGCCGAGGGCGACGACCTCGAGGCCGACGCGCTCCACCCATGCCGTCAGACGGATGAGGTTCGCGGGCTGGTCGCCGTCGCCGGGCAGGTAGCGCACACCGCGGGCGTCCGCACGGCGGCGGAGTGCGATGCCGGCGACGGTCTCGACCTCCTTGCTCACCATGACGACGTGCACGCCGTGTTCGATCGCGGTCGTCGCGTACCCGATGCCGGCGGGGACGTTGCCGGTGGCCTCGACGAGGATGTCGACGTCCGACCAGGGGAGCTCGTCCATACCCGCGACGACGGTCACCCCGTCGATGCCGAGGTCTGCGAGCATCGCGGTCACGCCGTCGCGGTCCGGGTCGACGAGGACGGTCGGGTCCATGGCCGGCACGGTGCGGAGCTGCGCGAGGAGGGTCCGACCGTAGCCACCGTTGGCGCCGGTGACGGCGACCCGGATCGGTGCGGGTGTGGCGGTGGGCGTCATCGAGGTCCTCCAGAGCGACGGTGATCGGGCAGTGCCGGGCCACCGTAACACCACCCTTCCCAAATGTTCAAACTTGTTCACACGCCTTCACATGTGGTGTCATGGGGTGACGGCAGGGTGCCGTGACGAGGAGACTCCATGCTGCGGACAGGCGTCATCGCCGACGACTTCACCGGCGCGACCGACATCGCGTCGGCTTACGTGCGCCGCGGACACCGCGCGGTCGTCGTCACCGGTCCCTCGGCCGTCGAGCCCGACGGCCGGCACGACGTGGTCGTCGTCGCCCTGAAGAGCCGCACCGCACCGGTGGAGCGGGCCGTGGCCGACTCGCTCGCGGCGCTCGACGCGCTGGTGGCTGCCGGGTGCGAGCGCTTCGTGTTCAAGTACTGTTCGACCTTCGACTCGACGGACACCGGCAACATCGGCCCGGTGCTCGACGCGCTCGCCGACCGTCTCGGCGCCGAGCGGTCGGTCGTCGTGCCGTCGTTCCCGGGCAACGGTCGCACCGTGTACCAGGGGCACCTCTTCGTCGGAGCCGACCTGCTCGAGCACTCACCGATGCGCCACCACCCCCTGACGCCGATGACGCGGTCACGGATCACGGAGATCCTCGCCCCGCAGACCGCAGGCGCGATCGCCGAGGTCCACCTCGACGTCGTCCGCAGCGGCTCCCGCAGCGACGCCCCCGGCACCGACCTGCGCACGGCGATCGACGCTGCTGACGGACGGTGGATCGTCGTCGACGCCGTGTCCGACGACGACCTCGTCGCGATCGCCGAGGCGACGGCGGACCACGTCCTGGTCTCCGGTGCAGCGGGGCTCGCCCTCGGCGTCCCGAGCGGCATCGCGGACCCCGGCGACGTCGTCCGCGACGTCGACGGTCGTCGGCTCGTCGTCTGCGGCAGCGCCTCCGCCCGCACCCGCGAGCAGATCGCACACGCCGTCGCCGCCGGACTGCCGACCCGACGACTCGACCCCGCCCGATCCGCCGCCGCGCCGGACGACGTCGTCGCCGAGACCGTCGACTGGGTGGCCGAGCAGTACCGGACCGATCCCGACGCCGTCCCGGTCGTGTACACGGTGGGTGACCTCGCGGACGTCGACCGGTCGGCGGACACGAACGCGCTCGAGCGGGTGCTCGCACGGATCGTCGACGAAGCAGTGGGGCGTCTCGGGACCGCTTCGGTGGTCGTCGCCGGCGGCGAGACCTCCGGGGCGGTCGTCAGCGGTCTCGGTGTCGAACGGCTCGACATCGGTCCCGCGATCGCGCCCGGCGTGTGCTGGTCGCGCGCCGAACCGCGGGGGAGCACGACCGGTGCGCCCCACCCGATCGCACTCGCCCTGAAGTCCGGCAACTTCGCGAGCCCGGACATGTTCACCACCGCATGGGAGGCCGCCCGATGACGACCGAACCGACCGCACCCGCCGACCAGGCAGCACCCGGAAGTCAGGCCGTACCGACCGGCTCGACCGCACCCACCGACCAGGCCGTGGCCGCCGCTGCGGAGGCGACGACCGCCTCCCGTCCGACCGTCGATGTGCACGCCGTCGACCGCCTCGTCGCGGCCGGCGCACGCCTCGCCGCGAGCGGGATCTCGCCCGGCACGAGCGGCAACCTCAGTCTGCTCGACGGCGACCGGGTGCTCATGACCGGCACCGGCACCGACCTCGGGCACCTCACCGCCGACGACATCGCCGTCCTCGACCGCGACGGCGCGCACCTCCACGGTCCGCGCCCGTCCAAGGAGGTCGCGATGCACCTGGCGATGTACGCCCGTGACCCGGCCTTCAGCGCGACGGTCCACGTGCACTCGCCGAGCGCGATGGCGCTCTCGTGCCTCGACCCGTGGGCCGAGCACAGCGCCGTCCCCCCGATCACCCCGTACTTCGTGATGCGGGTCGGTCAGACACCGCTCATCCCGTACCGGATGCCCGGTGACCCCGCGCTCGGGCAGCTCATCGCCGAGCACCCGCGCACCTTCCGCGGTGTCCTGCTCGCGAACCACGGCCTGGTCGTCAGCGGCTCGTCCGTCGACGACGCGCTCGCCGCCGCCGTGGAGTTCGAGGAGGGCTGCCGCGTCACCCTCGCCACGCTCGGACACGCGCCGAACCTGCTCGAGCCGGCCGCGATCGCCGCTCTGACGGCGAAGCACGGCACCACCTGGGACGTCGACACGCCTGTCGTAGGATGACGCGAACCCAGGAGGTGTCCGTGCCCGCGCAGTCCGTGCCCGAGCAGTCCGTGCCCGAGCAGCCTGCGCCCGAGCAGCCGCCGCTCATCCCGGAGCAGCGTCGTGAGCGGATCGTGCAGCACCTCCGCCGCGAGTCCGTGCTCAGCTTCCGACAGCTCGCCGCGCTGCTCGACGTCAGCCACATGACCGTCCGCCGCGACGTGGCCGTCCTCGAGGAAGCGGGCCGCGTCGTCGCCACCGCCGGGGGAGCCCGCATCGCCGCGCGGCTGCCGTCCGAGCCCCCTCGCGACGAGAAGACGACGGCGGACCACGACGAGAAGGTGGCGATGAGCCGGCACGCGGCGAGCTTCGTGCGCGACTCGATGACCGTGTACCTCGACGCCGGCACCACGCTGCAGCCGATGCGCGCCGAGCTCGACGCCGTCGACGACCTCACCGTCGTGACGAACGACCTGGTGATCGCGATGTCGTTCCTCGACCACCCGAGCGTCGATGTGATCGTCGTCGGCGGGCGCGCGGACAAGCGCAACCAGTCGACCGTCGGGCGGTTGCCCGCACTCGTCCTCCGGGAGCTGTCGATCGACGTCGCCTTCCTCACGACCAGCTCGTGGGACCTCCGGCGCGGCGTCACCATCCCGACCGAGGCGAAGGTCGAGCCGAAGCAGGCCGCGGTGCGGGCTGCTTCGACGACGATGCTCGTCGCCGCGAGCTCGAAGTACGGCACGTTCGGGCGCTACCGCGTGCTCGACCTCGGGGAGATCGACCGGATCATCACGGACGACGGGTTGCCGGAGGGGGCAGCGCACGCGATCCAGAGTGCGTCCGGAGCGACGGTGGACGTCGTCCACGGGACGCGGTCCGTGGTCGGGTCCGGCGAGCAGTCGGGCGCAGCCGGCTGACTGCCTGACCGGCTCCAGGTCGGTAGTCCAGGGCCCAGCCGGTGCCGAGCTTCCGATCCGGCCGACGATCGCAGCCCAGCGGTCGAGCTCGTCCTCGACGCGGTCTGCGACGGCCGCAGGGTCGTCGTGCTCCCACGAGCGGATCACGCGCCAGCCCTCCGCCGTCAGGATCGCTTGGTTCCGGGCGTCGCGCTGCCGGTTCGCCAAGAGCTTCCGTCGCCAGAGCTCGGCGTTCGCCTTCGGGAGCTGCACGTATTTCTCGCAGTGGTGCCAGAAGCAGCCGTCGACGAAGACCGCGCTACGGGCGCGTGGGAACACGAGGTCGGGGCGGACGCGGCAGCGGCGGCTCACCTGCCGGTCGACGAAGAAGCGGCGGCCTCGGCGATGTAGCTCGCGGCGCAGTGCGAGTTCGGGTGCCGTGTCCCGGCGGCCGAAGCGGGCCATGTGACGGCGGCGGGCGTCGTCGGCTTCCCACTGCTCCATGCGTCGAGCGTCACAGACGGGTCAGGCCGCGGCACGCCGAACGAGCGATCGGTGGACAGTCTGCCGCTGCGCTAGCTCTGTGCAGGGGGAGTGGACGCGGTCTCCGCCGGGACGTCGTCGTGCGCTGCGAGGAAGTGCCGGACGCGGGCGAGGCTGCGCCGGAGCTGCACGACCGTGATCGCACCGACGACGACCAGCACCCCGACGAGGACGATCCGGAACCACGACGTCGCGTCCGATGCGAGGCCGATGACCTGCGAGCTCGCGATGCCGCAGAAGAGGAAGAGCTGCTGCGCCGTGACGAGCGGGAGGGTCACTTCGAGCACGTGCGCATGGGCGACGGCTCGTGCCTCGAGGGCAGGGGGACTCGATGCTCCCGACAGGACCGCTCGCTGCACGTCGCGCTGCTCGGCGGCGTCGAGACCGCCGGCCGCGGCGCTCACGAGGTGCTTCATCCGGAACTGCGACACCAGCGTCGACAGGGCTGCGCCGAGGCCGCCAAGGGCCATCGCGCAACCGAGGCTGGTGAGGAACACCTCGAGCGGACCCTCGCCGTGGCTCAGCCACACCCCGATCGCGATCCCCGCGACGGCACCGGCGAGCGCGATCCAGACCGCCCGGCGTGCGGCTCGACGGACGGCGTCGTGCAACTGCGTTTCCACAGGGCCAACAGTAGGGCCCGGCCCGCGACCACGTCCGGCTACCATCGGCCGCGTGAGCAGCGACGTGACGCCTGGGCGGTACCGGCACTTCAAGGGCGGGGAGTACGAGGTGGTCCTCGTGGCAAAGGACGTCGAGACCGAGGAGCCGGTCGTCGTGTACCAGGCGCTGTACGGGGAGCGGGGGCACTGGGTCCGGTCGCTCGCGGACTTCACGACGCACGTGTCGCGCGACGGGTACGAGGGGCCGCGCTTCGTCCGTCTCGACTGACCAGCGGCGGCACGGAGCCGTGGGCCTGGTGGTGCACTGACGGATCAATGTCGCTCCTGGTCGCCAGCAAGCGCTCACGAGGTGACACTCCTCGCACTCGTCATGAACTGCCTGTCACACGATCTTCATTGGTCCGTGATACTTCAGTCGCTCGGTTGTTGAAGATTGATGTATGAAGACGATCAAGCACCTGAGTTCTCGTACGATCCGGGCCGTCGCGGCGGCTGCCCTGGTTTCCGGCATCGCGATCGGCGCAGTCGTGGTGGATCCCGCCCCGTCGGCTCAAGCGGCGCCGGTGGTCTCCACGCACAGCGATCCGTCCGATCTCACTCCGAGACGGTGGTCGTACGTGTGGCAGCGGTGGGACGGAACGAACTACTCCTCGCAAGCCACTTGCCTTGCCCGAGGCAGGGCGATCCTCAAGCACTACCCGGACGTGAAGTCGATCTCCTGCCGTAAGCCGTGCGGCCGTTGGTGGCTCTACACCTACCGGCAACAATGGGTGTGATGAGCCGGTACGTGGGAGAGGTCTTCGTCGTCCGCCGGGAGGGCAATCTCGTCGCTGAGCCGGCCGGCGGCCTCGCGCGACGGGATCCGGATGCTCCTCCACAGTCGTGGTTCGCGATCATCGATGACGAGACGGCAGGCCTTCCGCGGATCGGCATCGACAGGCTCTCCGCCGAGATCGAACTCCGAAGGCCGGTTCCCGACAGCGGCCTGGTCGGACGGGTCGTGCAGATCTCGCCATCGGCCGCGGCCGCTCAGGCGTCGACGGGGTTCCCGCCAGCTCGGGCTGACGACGCGATGGACCTGCTCGAGCTCGTGCCCGACGGATGGCAGCCGTACGAGGTGCGCTTCGGCGAGCTCGACGCGGAGCGGTGGGAAGCGTTCGTCGGCACGCTGTTCCCGGTGCCGGTCGAGGAGATCGTCGCAGTGCTCGGCGCGGGGTGGGAGCGGCTCGTCCGGATCGAGCCGTGGCTCGCACCGCACCGGACCGACGGTGGCGATCGAGCGGCGCCCTGAGCGGTGACGGACGGGAGGCGCGGTGCCAGCTGGCACCGCGCCTCCCGTCCGGCACGTGGTTCCGTCAACCGGTCAGCCCAGTCGCGGTCGGCCCAGTCGCGGTCAGCTCATCCGCGTCGACGCGATCCCGCCGTCGACGTCGATCGTTCCGCCGGTGACGAACGCGGTCTGGTCGGAGACCACCCAGCGGACCGCGCGGGCGATGTCGACGGGCTGCACCGGGACGCCGGCGGGGGTGCCCTGCGTCATCGCGGCGAGGACGTCGGCCGCGACGGCGTTGCCCGGGGTCGCCGTCGCACCGGGCGCGACGGTGACGACCCGGATGCCGCGGTGCCCGTACTCGGCAGCCCAGGCGCGGGTGAGCTGCTCGACTGCGGCCTTCGTGGCGGGGTAGAGCGCCATGAACGGGACACCGACGCGGGCCATCCACGAGCCGATGTTGACGATGTGGCCGCTGCCGCGCTCCGCCATGCCGGGGGCGAGGGCGGCGACAAGGACGTGGGGTGCGCGGATGTTCGTGGCGAGGAGGGTATCGACGGTGTCGTCGTCGAGGGACTCGGTCGGGCCGCCGGGGTAGACGCCGGCGTTGTTCACGAGGACGTCGACGTGGCCGCCGAGCTGCTCGCGGGCCTCGGCGGCGAGGGCGCGGACCACGTCCGGCCCCTGCGACAGGTCGGCGGTCAGGGCGACGGCGTGGCCGCCCTGGCGCTCGATGTCCTCAGCGACAGCGCGGGTGCGCTGCTCGTCGCGGCCGTGGACGGCGACGGTGAGGCCGGCGGCGGCGAGCTCGCAAGCGATGGCCTCGCCGATGCCGCTCGAGGCGCCGGTGACGAGGGCGGTGCGGGGTGTGGTCTGGTCGGTCGGTGCGGTGGTCATGGGTCGATGGTCCGGCGTCTTCGATGGCCGCGGCTTGCCCGGATCCACGAGGACGTTGCCGGATCCCGCAGCAGGACTCCCGAGCGCTGTCGCGGTCTCCGTCCCGTGGGTAGCGTGGCGACGTGGACGACCGGATCGCGCAGCACCTCGACCGTGCGGCGGCGACCGCGTCCGCGCATGCGGCGGTGCCCCGGAAGGACCGGCAGGACGCCGTCGCCCGACCAGGATCGGCGCACCACGCGGAGACCCTCGGGCTGACCGTGTCGAAGGTGCACGAGCCGACCGGGCTGTTCGACCGGCGCTACGCGCCGTCGTTGTCGGTGGTGCTGCGCGGGCGGAAGCGCTCGATCGTCGGGGACGACGACCAGGTGTGGGGGCGCGAGCGGTTCATCATCACGCCGGTGGACCTGCCGGTCGTCGCCGGAGTCGTCGACGCAGCGGGGGAGGACGGCTTCGTCGCGGTCGTCTGGCGATTGGACCCGGTGGTGGTCGGCGAGGTCGTCGCCTCGATGTCCGTGCCGGTGTCGGCGTTCGAGGTGGCTGCGGCGCCGCTGCCTCGGCTCGGGAGCTGGACGGAGCCCCTGGCTGACGCGTTCGCCCGGCTGCTCGCGCTGCTCGATGCGCCGGAGGAGATCCCCGTGCTGTTCCCGCTCGTGTCGCGGGAGATCGTGCTGCGGTTGCTGCAGACCGAGCAGGCCCCGCGGATCACAGCGGCGCTCGACGGGACCGGGCCGTCGGTGGTCGCCGGAGCCACGGCGCTGCTCACCGCGCGGATGGCCGAGGCGTGGTCGATGGAGCGGCTCGCGCGGGAACTGCGGGTGAGCGAGTCGACGTTGTTCGCGCGGTTCAAGGAGGCGACGGGAATGACGCCGGCGCAGTACCTCAAGCGGACGCGGTTGGGGGAGGCGCGGCGGCGGATGGTGGTGCACGGGGACACTGCGGCGGGGGCTGCGGCTGCTGTGGGGTTCCGGAGTGCGTCGCACTTCTCGCGGGACTACCGGGAGGCGTACGGGAGGCCGCCTGCGGCAGATGCGGTGGTGGTGCGGGGGCAGTTGGCGGTTGCGGCCGCGGTGTAGATCGAGCCGCAGTGCGGTGTCAGCGGACCGGCTTGGCCCTCCCGAATGTCCCCACCCAGAGCCCGTCACGTGCCCGGGTCATCCCTACATAGAGCTCCCGCCGGTCGAGCTCGCGCCGTTCGCGATCCGCGACCGACTCGGTCTCCGGCGCATCCGCGAGGAGCTCGGCCGGCACGTGAGGCAGGAGCACCTGCTTGAACTCGAGGCCCTTCGCGCGCTTGATCGTGCCGACGCGGATCTGGTCCGAGCTCTTGCCGGCGTAGTACTTGAGCGACACCGAGGGCACACCAGCGGCGTCGAGCACCGCTCGGACCTTATCGGCCTGCGGGTTCGTCGCCGTCAGGATCCCGACGTCGCCGTGGCCCGTCCCGACGAGCCGGAGGACCTGCTCGACCCGCGCGAGCAACGCTGCGTCGTGCGCGTCACGATCGGCGAAGTGGTGCACGCCAGGCTGCTCGCCGGAGCGCGACACCGCGGACACTGCGTCGCCGGCCCCGTCGATGCCCTCGATGTCCATGAACTGGTCGTCCGTCACCATCTGCTTGGCGAAGTCGAGGATCTCGGCGGTGTTGCGGTGGTTGACGTCGAGGACGACCCCGCGGCCCGCGAGGCTGATGCCGACCTCGCCGAGGGTGTAGCCGCCGGGGTAGATCGTCTGCTGGCCGTCGCCGATGAGCGTCAGGCCGTCGGGGCGGTCGCCGACGAGAGCGTGCAGGAGCGAGACCATCGCGCACGACAGGTCCTGGGCCTCGTCGACGATGACCGCGTCGTACCGGTCGAGGGGGAGCTCGCGCAGCGCATCGCGCGCCAGGAGCACCGTGTCCTCGAAGTCACAGACTCCCCGACCGCGGAGGTTCGTCGAGTACGCCTCGTACAGGTCCCAGACCGCCTGGCGGACCTCGACGGGCAGCGCGTGCTTCCGTCCCACACGGGCGAGGTCGGCGTACTCGTCGAAGTGCGTCAGACCGCGACCCTTGATGACGTAGGCGATCTCGTCCTCCCAGTAGCGGCGCGTGAAGCGGGCCGCCTTCAACGGACTGGAGGCGCTGATCACGTTCCACGCATCGGAGAACGCGCGCTGTGCCTCCAGGGTGTCGATCGTGAAGGTGACCCCGCGCTCCTTCAGGAGACGGTTGGCGAAGGCGTGGACGTTGACGAAGTCGACGCGGCCGACCATGTCAGGCGCGAGCCGTTCGAGCAGCGACTCGAGGACCGCGGGGAGGGTGCGGATGTACGTGGTGAAGAGGACGCGACCGCCGGTGGCCCGCGCGAGGTAGGCGGCGCGGTGCAGGCCGACCACGGTCTTGCCGGTGCCGGCAGCACCGCGGATGCGTGCCGGGCCGTTGAAGTTGCGGCGGACGAGCTTGGCCTGGGCGGGGTCGAGGAAGGCCATCCAGTCCTCGATGGGTGCTTCGAGGACGCCGTCGAGGAGGTGATCGACGAGGTCGTCGTCGAGCGTGCTGAGCCGCAGGTCCGGAACGGGATCCAGCTCGGGATGTTCCGTGCGCTCCGATCCGATCGATCTCGGGAGCACCGTCTGCGGGACAACGATCTGCGGAGGAAGGAGTGTGTCGCCCGTGATGACCGGGAAGTGTTGAAGGACCGCCCGGAGTACTGCGTCGACGCTCTTGGCGGAGAGCCGGGCCTGGGGTTTGGTGATGTGCGCGATCAGGTCACGGGTACCGACGACATCGACCGAAGCGACGCTGGCGCACACGCCTTTCTGGCCCGCGAGGGCAACGACCGCGTGGACCTCGCCGGGAGCGAGCCCGACTTCGGCGAGTGTCTTCTCCGTGTTCCAGGCCAGGTCGGCCAGGCCGGCGACACTGTCGGTGACGTCCTCTTGCCCGCGCGTGATCCGACCGTTGTGCACAGCAACCTCACGCCATGCCTTCGTGTCGACGATGAAGACGCCGCTCGGACCGACGACGATCATGTCGACTTGGGCTGTCCGGCTGCCGGGCCAGCGACGGTCTGCGATGAGGTGGTAGCCGATCCCTGCGAGCGGGGCCAGCAGAGCTGCCGTCTCGCTCTCGGTACGGTGAGCTGTCTCGAATCGGCCAGCCCGCGCCTCCGCCTCGTCGGCCCGGCGCCGGAGCTCGCGCGCGTGCCCGCGCTGACGGTGTGCCTCAGCTGCTGCCGAGTCGCCGGCGATCGTCATCGTGTTGCCCCCTGGGTGACGGTTCGCGTGCCGGACCCTCGGCACGCGTATTGAACCATCCTCGAGGTTGAGTGAGGAGGTTTCGATCACCCGTTGTGGGGGGCCGTGCTGCTGCGGGTGCTCGTTCGGTCAGCAGCTAGCATCTCGATCGTTTGGCTATCAGGCGTAAGGGGAATGCCGTGCGAGTCTTCTGGGTGAACCAAGGGCAGACCTTCGATCAGGAACGCCGGGCACGCGTTCTGTGGGCGCCGAAACGGTCACGGCCCAGCGAAGACGGACGGCCTGGCCGCCCCCAGGCGCACTGGGAGCGGATGCTCGAAGCGCAGCCGGGCGACCTCGTCCTGCACTACTCCCGAGGCGAGGTCCGCGCGTGGAGCAGCGTGCTCGAACCGGCCTACGATGGCGCCCCGCCCTTCGAGGACCCGACGACGCGGTGGTCCTCGGACGGCCGGGTTCTTCGTGTCGACATCGAAGACCTCGATGTCTCGATCGCCCGCGACGAGATCCCGTTCGGCCTTCGCGTGTCCGAGGACTCGACGCGGTGGCCGTTCCGGACGGACGGAGGGGTGAAGCAGTCCTACCTGCACGAAGTGGGGGGTGCGCTCGCGGAGTGGCTCCTCGACCGGATGGGTCTCAGCAACGACGTCGCTCAGAACCGCTCCTGGCCTGTTGACCGCGACACCCGACCGGAGCTTCCCTACTCCGGCGACCGACAGGTGGTCGCCTACCAGCGTGGCGAACAGTCGAGTCTGCGCCGAGCGTTGTTCGGCCGACGTCTCGTCGACACCTGTGCCTTGTGCGGCCGTGCGCTCCCCGTCGCGATGCTCGTTGCCGCTCACATCAAGCGCCGGGCAGACACTTCGAGCGTCGAGCGACGTCGAACCGACAACGTGATGCCGGCGTGCGTGCTCGGATGTGACGACCTGTTCGAGCTCGGGTACATCACCGTCTCGAGAGCTGGCATCATCCAAGCCGGTCCGCGCCGCCGGCCGATGACGTCTGAGCTGGCGACTGTGGTCGGTGGGCTCCTGGGGCGGACCTGCTCCTTCTGGGACGAATCGCGCGAACGGTACTTCGCTCATCACCGTCGGTTCCAACGCAGAGAGGCCGAGCGGTACGAACTGTCCTGACCCACGCCTGGAGTCGGCCGCCGACGCGTCGGAGATCGGTCGCAGGTGAGGCAGGTCCGCGAGAGACCGACACCAAGCAAGGTGGCGGAGCGCGAACGTCGCGGTGCTAGCGTTCCGGCATGGGGTTTGAGGAGCTTCGGGACGAGCTTCGGGTGTTCGTCGCCGAGCGCGAATGGGCGCAGTTCCACACGGGAGAGAACCTCGCGAAGAGCATCTCGATCGAGGCCGCGGAACTCCTCGAGTGCTTCCAGTGGCAGCCCGAAGGAGACCACGCGCGAGTCCGCGGCGAGTTGGCGGACGTCCTCACCTACTGCTTCCTCTTGGCGGACCAGATCGGTGCGTCGCCGGAGGAGCTCATCCGGGAGAAGCTCACGGTCACCAAGGACAAGTACCCGATCGAGCGGGCGCGTGGCCGGAGCGCGAAGTATGACCAGCTTTGACATCGAGAAGCTTCCGTTCACGACGCAGCACCTACGGCTCTGGCAGCAGGACGATCGACGCTTCATCAACTGGCCGGTCGTGTACGTCCTCGACGACGGCAAGCGTGTCTACGTCGGCGAAACGCTGAACACTGCCGCGCGGATGCGGCAGCATCTCGAGTCGCCGACACGGGGAACGCTCAAGGTGGTTCGGCTCGTCCTCGACGACACCTTCAACAAGTCCGTGTGCCTGGACCTCGAATCGCAACTCATCGCACTGCTCGCCGCGGACGGCAAGTTCACGGTGCTGAACAGCAACAAGGGCATCGTCGATGCCGATTACTACGACCGGCCGAGGTACCGCGAGAACTTCAAGGAGGTGTTCGACGCCCTTCGCGAGCAGGAGGTCTTCACCCGCAGCTTGCCTGAGATCGAGAACCGCGAGCTCTTCAAATTGTCGCCCTTCAAGGCCCTGAACCGCGACCAGGCGATCGTGATGGAGGACATCCTCGAAGGCCTCTTCGATGACTGGGAAGACGACGCAGCGGCGCCGATCACGGTTCAAGGAGATCCCGGTACGGGGAAGACCGTCGTGGCGGTCTACCTGCTCAAGCTGCTCCGGGACATAGCCGAGGGCAACGGGCTCGACGACCCGGAGGGCGACGCGCTCTTCTCAGACTTCTTCACGCCGGACAATCACCGCCGGCTCGGTGCCTCTCGGATCGGACTCGTCGTTCCGCAGCAAGCGCTGCGCGCGTCGCTGAAGCGCGTCTTCGCGCAGACCCCTGGGCTTGACCGGGCGATGGTGCTCACACCGTTCGAGGTCGGCAAGAGTGACGAGCCGTGGGATCTGCTCGTCGTGGATGAATCGCACCGACTCAACCACCGCGCCAATCAAGCGTCCGGCATGCAGAACAAGAGCTTCGGCGAGATCAACGAGAAGTTGTTCGGCGTGGACGCCGACCATCTGACGCAGGCTGACTGGATCCGCAAGCAGAGCCGGCACCAGATCTTCCTGATCGACTCGGACCAGAGTGTGCGGCCAGCTGATCTGCCTCAGCAGACGCAGAAGGCACTCATCGCTGAAGCGGACCGTTCGCACCGCCACTACGGTCTCTTCACGCAGATGCGAGTGCAGGGCGGGAGGGACTACGTGTCCTTCGCCCGAGCGCTCGTGGGCGGGCTCCCTCGAGAGCGTGAAGACTTCGGCGACTACGAGCTCCGCCTCTTCGACGACCTCGGGGACATGCACGCGGCCATCCGGGCGAGGGACGCGGAGGTCGGGCTGTCCCGCCTCGTGGCTGGGTACGCGTGGGAGTGGAAGAGCAAGAGCGACCCAGAGGCACACGACATCGAGATCGACGGGCAGCGCCTGCAGTGGAACCAGACGCAGACCGACTGGATCAACTCCGCGGGAGCTCTCGAACAGGTTGGGTCGATCCACACGGTGCAGGGGTACGACCTGAACTATGCAGGCGTGATCATCGGCCCGGACCTGCGATTCGATGACGACTTTCAGCGGATCGTCTTCGACCGTTCGAACTACTTCGACAAGAAGGGGATGGAGAACAATCCTCGTCTCGGGATCGTGTACTCGGACGAGGACGTCCTCCGCTTCGTGACGAACGTGTACTCGGTGCTGCTCACGCGAGGGGTCCTGGGCACCTACGTCTACGTGGTCGACCGAGCACTACGAGAGCGTGTGCGGACCCTGATCCATCCGCGCTGACTCCTCCTCCGATGCGACCGATGCGCGATGAAGACCGTGCTATTCATCCAGTGTGAGAAGCGCGAGCGTCACCATCACGATGCGGGCCCACCGTGCGTCGCCGGTTCAGGCCACTGCGAGTTCCGGCGATCGGCCCGGTCCGGCGGTGATCGTCCGGCGAGGTGAACGATTCGTCCGATGACCACCGAGGTCGCGACCGCGACCGACGAGAAGCTTCCGAAGACGACGACACCGGCGCTTGCGAGGGCAGTCGTACTGGAGATGCGGCTTGGCCGTCGGGTTCAACTCAGGACGGATCGCGGGAGGGCGGCTGACACCTTGACAGATTCGAGACGCCTCGAATTGATCACGGCGTTGATGGTGGGGCGGCTTCCGCCGACGATCACCGATCGGTCGTAGATGTCGCCGGTCACCGACCATCGACGGTGGTCGGGGTACCAGCGCATCGGCCCGCGGCCGACCTCCGTCATGAGATCAGCGATGTCATCGCCCGTTCTTCGGACGAACCAGAGTTCGCGCTCCTCCGGGGGGAGCGCAACGGCGAACGCATCGGCCGGGCGCGAGATGTCCGCATGTCCAGCCCAGTAGCCGAAGGCGATGGTGTCCCGGTCACCGCCGAGCACGCGGAGGAGCAGCGCAGCCACGGCGTTGGGGAGGTCGCCCGTTGCAGTCTCGAGTTCGAGGCGCCGCCCGCGACGGTCATCCCAGCGGATGTCCGGAGTCACGGCTCGCCCCAGCACTTGGGACCAGCTCCTCGGGTGTGCTCCGTTCGTCGTGACGGGGAAGAACACCCGCGCGTACGAGGGGTAGCCGGGTGCATGTGCTCTGATGGTCGGGCTCGCTGGCTCGACCCGGCTGCGTTCGAGATCGGTCCAGGACAGTTGTTCCGGCGTCATGCTCGGAGCTCCGACCGGAACGCGTAGGTTGCGGTGTCGAGGACGACGTCCGACCCCGTACTGACCTCCCAGTGGGCATGCAGGACGACGATGGCAGCACCGACGCTCCTCTGGCGCAACCCCTGGAGCGCAAGGACGAAGCTGACACCCTTCGAGCCGTCGTAGCGGCAGACGGAACTGTCGTCGGTGCACGGCGCCTCCGAGCCGGAATCGGACCGCGGGGGCGCGGTCTCGTCGTTCCGCTGGTCATAGGTGACCGCGATGAGTTCCGCAGGTCGTGGTCCAGCGCCGAGCTCCAAGTGCGCATGGTGTCCAGTCGTCACGCGTGGGAGCGAGCGCCAGAGATCAGCTTCGTCCGCACCAGCGTCGTCCCAGCCGTCTCGTCGGAGCCACTCCCAGTCCACGGGCTGCAGGGTGACACCCTCCACTCGCAATTCCGGAGGATCTGTCGGAGGGTCCTGCAACTCGACCAGCGCGTCAGCGGGGTTGCGCTCGACCGGCACGCACCCGGCGGACGCGAGTGCAAGAGTCGAGCCGAGCAGTCCGAGCGCTACCGTTCTGCATCTCAGCACCCGAAGCGCTTCTCCGGGCTGGCGGTCGCCGTCGTGTACGTGCGACCGGACTCGATCGAGTAGTGCGAGGAGTACCCGCGGTAGGACTGCGTGCCCCAACCCGAGCAGCGCCAGTGGGGGTGAGCGTCCTGCGAGTTCTTGGCGCCGGTGCGGGACGAAGAGTCGGACTTCATCGACTCCCAGATGAGCCAGCCCTTCTTCTGCAGGATCGTGGTCACGCCGACCTTCGAAACCGCTCGCGTGCACTTGGTCCGCCCGTGCACGGAGGCGTCGCCCCCGCTGTGGTGGGCGTAGTCCGTCGTTCCCCCGCAGCCCGCGGGGCTGATTCCGCGCGTGCCGTTCTTCGCTCCGAGCGGTGCTGACATCGCCGGCAGATCCTGCAGAGGCTCTTCCGAGGGCGTGACGGTCGCTACTGCCGCGGGCAGCGCTTGAACGACGATCAGCGCGGCGGAGACGAGGGCGGTCGCGGTGGTACGCAGCTGATGAATTGACACTGTTCCTCCAGATGAGTTGGTTGATTGGAACGTAGCATCTGAAATGACAGTTGTCCGGCGGGCGTCAGAAGGACGAGCTGTCGGCCCCGGCCCCTAGGCTCGATCCGCACCGGACGACACAGGGGAGCGCATGCAGATCACTACGGGCGGCCAAGCTCTCCTCAGCCCGAGCGACCTCAGCACGTGGGCGACCTGCGAGTGGGCGTTCCTCCGCCGCCTCGACGCCAAGCTCGGCCGCGGTGGCCCCCTGCCCGACGAGCACGACGACATGCTCGAGCGCACGGCACGCCTGGGGGACCAGCACGAGCTCGACTACCTCGCCATCCTCAAGCAGACGCGCGACGTCATCGAGTTCGACCGACCGGCACCGCCCGACTACCCAGCGGCAGCGCGACAAGCGATCGATGCGTTCGAGAGAGGCGTCGACGTCCTCTACCAACCGACCTTCCACGAGCCGCCCACCCTCGACCGCCCGGGCTTCATCGGCTTCGCGGACTTCATCCTCCGCAACGACCGCGGCGAGTACGAGGTCTACGACACCAAGCTTGCCCGCCACGCCAAGATCAGCGCCTTGCTCCAGCTCGCCGCGTACGCCGAGCAGATGCAGGCGAACGGCATCCCCACCGGCGAGCAGGTCCACCTCGTCCTCGGCGACCGGACCACCACCACGCACGACCTCGCCGACATCGCCCCGGTGTACCGGACGCAGCGGGCCGAACTCGAACGGGTCATCGCCGAGCGGATGCAGGAGCACGAGGAACTGCAGTGGGGCGACCCCCGCTACTCCAGCTGCGGCCGTTGCACCATCTGCCAGACCCAGGTGCAGCAGCACCGCGACCTGGTCCTCGTCGCCGGCATGCGCCTCGACCAGCGGAAGAAGCTGATCCGGCACGGGGTGCGGACGATCGACGACCTGGCGGACCGCACAGCGGCGGTGCCAGGCATGTCGCGATCCACGCAAGACAGACTGGTGCGTCAGGCGCGCCTCCAGACCGAGACCGAAGCCGAGCAGCAAGCAGGCCGAGCCCAGCAGGGACCAACCAAGCCCCGCTTCGAACTCCACGATCACCGCGCCCTCGACGCGATCCCCGCACCCGACCCCGGCGACGTCTTCTTCGACTTCGAGGGCGACCCCCTCCACACCGAGGACGGCGTCCACTGGGGCCTCGACTACCTGTTCGGCCTGGTCGACGACCGCGCCGAGTTCACCGCCTTCTGGGCGCACACCATCCGCGACGAGCGCCAGGCGCTGGTCGACTTCCTCGCCTTCATCAAGGAACGCCGCGCGCAGCACCCGGGCATGCACGTCTACCACTACGCGGCGTACGAGCGGACGCACCTGCTGTCCCTCGCCGCCCGCCACGGAGTGGGGGAGGACGACGTCGACGACCTGCTCCGCGCCGGCGTCCTCGTCGACCTGTACCCGATCGTCCGCAAGGCCCTGGTGGTCGGCAGCCGCAGCTACTCGATCAAGAAGCTCGAGCCGCTGTACATGGGCGAGGACCTCCGCCTCAGTGACGTCACGAACGCCGCGGACAGCATCACCGCGTACGTCGAGGCGATCGAGGAACTTCGGAACGGCGACCCTGCGACCGGCCAGCGCATGCTCGACCAGGTCGCCGACTACAACGCCTACGACTGCCGCTCGACCCTGCGGCTCCGCGACTGGCTGCTGTCGCTCCGGCCGCCGCAGTCCGAGCCGGCGACCGACGAGGCCGAACTCCTCCCGCCGATCCCCGTCGAGCGCGAGCCGAACCCCGTCTACACGGCGCTCGCCGCGCAGATCGCGGACGTCGACCCCCTCGATCGCGACGCTGACCAGACCGCCCTGGCGCTCGCCGCCGCCGCGATCGACTACCACCGCCGCGAGGCCAAGACCTTCTGGCAGGACCACTTCGACCGCCTCCGCAACCCTGTCGACGACTGGGCGGACACGCGTGACGTCCTGGTCGTCGAGCGCGCATCGGTCGAGCGGGACTGGGGATCGCTGCCGCGTGCGCGCTCGCAGTCCCGAGAGATCCGGTTGTCGGGGACGCTCGCGCCCGGCTCGCGGATCCGACCGGGAGGCACGCCCCACCTCGTCTACGACGACCCGCTCCCGCCATCGGTCACCGCTCCGGCGCCGGGTTCGAAGGGCGCGTCGGCTCGCGCGGTCGTGCTGGACGCCGAGCAGAACGGCGATGCGTTCGAGGTCCTGGTGAAGGAGAGCCTGCCCGTCGGCGGCGGCGAGCCTCACCACGACTTCCCGGTCGCCCTCGCGCCGGCCGCCCCACCCCGGGCGAAGCCGCAGCCCGAGGCGATCGCCGAATGGGGCCAGGAGGTCCTCGACGCTCTGCCGTCGATGCTGCCCGATCCGGCGCTCGACCTGCTCCGCCGGGTCACGCCGCGGGGTGCACTCGCCCCGGTCGCCGGGGACGACACCGTCTCCGCGGTCGTCACGACGCTGCTCGGGCTCGACCGGTCGTACCTGGCGATCCAGGGCCCTCCCGGCACGGGCAAGACGTACGTCGGCTCCAACGTCGTCGCCCGGCTCGTCCGCGAGCACGGCTGGCGCGTCGGGGTCGTCGGACAGTCCCACGCGACGAGCGAGAACTTCCTGTCCTCCGTGGTCCGCGCTGGTGTGCCCGCCGACCGCGTCGTGAAGGTGCCGAAGTCCGGCGCGACCGAGGACGAGCTCGAGGCCGCCGCGTGGACGCCGGTGAAGAACAACGCCGCGGTCTCGGCGTTCCTGTCGTCGTGCGCCGAGACCGGTACCGGGGGAGTCGTCGGCGGGACCGCATGGACCTTCGCGAACGAGGGCACGATCCCGCGCCGCTCCCTCGACCTGCTCGTGGTCGACGAGGCCGGACAGTTCTCGCTCGCCCCGACCATCGCATCCTCGATCGCCGCGCAGCGACTGCTCCTGCTCGGTGACCCGCAGCAGCTCCCGCAGGTGTCCCAGGGCTCCCACCCGGAGCCGGTCGACCAGTCCGCGCTCGGGTGGCTGGCGGACGGCGAGCACGTGCTCCCGCCGGAGTTCGGCTACTTCCTCGCGCACACCCGGCGGATGGAGCCCGCGCTGACCGCCTCGGTGTCGGGGCTGTCGTACGACGGGCAGCTGACCTCGATCGTCAGCGGACGGCACCTGGACGACCTCGAGCCGGGCGTCCACCCGGTGCCGGTGGTGCACAGCGGCAACACGACGTCGTCGGAGGAAGAGGCCGCGCGGGTCGTCGAACTCGCGCGGGACCTGATCGGACGCCGGTGGGTCGACGGCGACGTCTCGCGACCGCTCACGGACGAGGACGTCATCGTCGTCGCGCCGTACAACGCGCAGGGAGCGCTCATCCGCGAGGCCCTCGACCGCGCCGGCCTCCGCGGGACGCAGGTCGGGACGGTCGACATGTTCCAGGGGCGGGAGGCGGTGGTGTCGATCACGTCGCTCGCGGCATCGAGTGCGGCGGACATCCCGCGCGGGCTCGACTTCCTGCTCATGCCGAACCGGTTGAACGTAGCGCTGTCGCGGGCCCAGTGGGCGGCGTACCTCGTGCACTCGCCGGCGCTCACCACAGGGTTACCGCCGTCGATCAGCGGCCTGTCGTTGCTGTCGCGGTTCATCGAGCTGGTCCAGCCGCGAGCCTGACGCCCGAACGTGGGCTTTCCTCGCTCACCGTGCGACTGGGAGCGTCGGTGTGTGACAGACGGAACAACGACGCTCGGACAGCCGGACCCGATGCACGGACAAGTGCCTCGAGCGACGCCGATCGGCGCCCTCCCGATGACCCTCAGTGCCCGTCGCCCCAGGTACGCGGTGATGCAGGAGTGCCTTCGCCTGCAGTCCGAGGCACCGGCACGGACCAAGGTGCAGCGCTTCTGGGGCACCGACCCGGTGGTCCCCGCCGCACGATCGTGGTTGAAGGGTGCGATGGGGGAGCGTCGGGTCGCCGCGGAACTCGACCGCCTCGGGCCGGCGTTCACGGTGCTCCACGCGGTGCCGGTCGGTTCCGGGTCGACCGACATCGACCACCTGGTGATCGGTCCGACCGGTGTCTTCTCCGTCAACACGAAGAACCACAGCGGACACCGTGTCTTCGTCGGCGGTGGCGCGTTCATGGTCGGCGGGAAGAAGACCTCGCACATGAGTGCCGCGCAGAGCGAAGGTCGCAGGGCCACGCGCCTCCTGTCAGATGCGGCGGGCGGTCCCATCCTCGTGCAGCCGCTGCTCGTCGTGGCGGCGGAACGCATCACCTTCGGCAAGAAGCGTGCGCCCGTGGTCGTGCTGACCCCGGAGCAGGTGCGGCCGTGGATCGCCGGACTCGAGCGTGCGCACTCGGACGAGGCGGTTCGCTACCTCTCGATGCTCGCGGAGGACCGTGGGACGTGGCACGCGACCGCGGTCGTGCTCGACGACACGCTCCGCCTCGAACAGCGCTTCGACCGGCTGCTCCGCGAGATCGCCGACGCACGTACCCGGCGACGTCGGGCGGCGCTCGCCGTGGTCCTCGGTGCCGTCACGCTGCCGGCCGCCGGCCTCATGGCGCTCTCGGGTCTGGTAACGATCCTGGTGGGGAGCTGACGAGCGAACCGACCGCCGCGGGCTCACCGTCGGCCCGGGTCGTCGACGAGCAACCGATCAGGACGCGACGTCGCTCAGCACGTCGGCGATCCCCGTGATCGTCACGCTCGCGACGGCCCACACGAGCGGCGCGACGAGGACCGCGGCGATCAGCACGCCGAAGAGCAGCCCCGGCGACGATCGTTCGGCCGCGGGCACGCGGTTCCGCCGACGGATCAGGACGGCCGCGACGACCGCCACCCCCACGACGTAGACGACGGCGACCACGAGTGCGACGAGCAGCAGCATCGGAGTTCCTCCCCAACTCGGTGCGAAGCCGTCAGCCTAGCGAACCGCCCGAGCCGCCGCCGTCAGTCCTCGTCGTCGACGGGCACGTCCCCACGCAGCTGCGCCCGGATCCCCGCGAGGACGTCCGCGTGCAGGAAGTTCGCCGCCTCGGCGCTCGTCGGGTCGACCACGATGCCGAACTCCTCGGGCACCGCGGTCACGAGCTCGGCCATCCGGACCGGACGGGCCTCGGTTCCGGGGACGCCCTCGGTGAGCTCGGCGGGGTCGGTGAAGACCGGCACGAAGGGCAGCTCGCGGATCATGACGTGCGCGATGCTGCCGCCCTCGGGGTCGTCCGCCGACTTCCACGGCACCCACGCCGCGCTGCCGAGGAAGCCCTGGGCCGACGCGGCCATGCGCTTCCGGAGCTCGCCGGCCGCGGTGGACGCGGTGCTGTCGACGCCGCGCCCGAAGGCCGACCCCGTCGTCTCGTTGCTGCTCATCGCGTTCCCTCCGAGGTGGTGTCCCGCCATGCTCCCACGCAGGCGCTCGGAGGCCGAATGCGCACTCCGGTCACCGGTGTCGGTGCGGGCGCCTACAGTCCGAGCAAGTGTCCACGACCTGAGTCAGGAGCACCGTGTCACCAGCGCAGTTGACCCGACGATCGCTCCTCGCAGGTGCGCTCGGGCTCGGTGCGGCCTCCGTGCTGAGCGGTTGCGTCGCGAACAACGGTCCGATGCCGAGCAGTGCGGCTCCGGGCTCGAAGGCCGAGATCGGCGAGGTCGAGGGCACGCTGCGCTTCGCGTTCTGGGGCGGCAGCGACGGCGAGAACACCGGGTTCGCCCGAGCCAAGGCGGGCTTCGAGAAGCGCCACCCGAAGGCGACGGTCGAGCTGCAGACGCTGCCGTACGACGGGTTCTTCTCGGGCATCGACCGGGGCATCCTGTCGCGCACGGCTCCAGACCTCTTCCGGGTGGACTACACGAGCATCGGCAAGTACACCTCGCACGGGGTGCTCCTCGACATGACGCCGTACCTCAGCACCGCGGAGTCGAAGGCGTTCCTGCCGGCGCTGTACGACGCGGTCCGGTTCGAGGGCCGCACGTACGGCGTGCCGCACCAGACGGACACGTCGGCGATCGCGTTCAGCCGGAAGGCCCTCGACGAAGCGGGCATCGGCGCCGTACCGGACCGGCTCGAGGACGCCTGGACGTGGGAGGAGTTCTCCGACGTCAGCACGAAGCTCCGGAAGAGCCTGCCCGACGACAAGTACCCCTTCGCCTACGACTGGACGGCGGCCGGCGCGTACCGCTGGGCGAGCTTCCTGTACCAGGCGGGCGGGTCGCTCCTCACGCCGCAGCTGACCCGTTCCGCGGTGGACAGCGACGCCGGCAGGAAGGCGATGGCGTTCACGCAGCGGTTCTTCGACGAGCGCTGGGTGCCGGCGAACAACACGATCAAGACGACGGTCTACTCGGACAACTTCTTCCTCAACCAGACCGTCGCGATGACGTTCGTCGGCGACTTCCTCGTACCGGAGCTGGCGGACGGCACGAACGGGTACCAGGGCGGCGAGTGGGCCACCACGTACATGCCGCGGGACCGGGCTGCGGCATCGGACCTCGGCGGCAACGCGATCGTCGCGACGCGGGACACCGAGAACCCCGAGCTCGCGGCGGCCTTCCTGAAGTACCTCGTCGAGGAGGACCAGATGCGTGACTTCTGCCAGCGGGCCAACGAGCTGCCGACGCTGCTGAGCCTGGCGGACACCCCGCTCGACTACGCGGTGCGCCCCGACGTGATGGACGTCTTCACGCAGCAGGCGACGACGATCACGGAGACCGCCGTGCGGGAGACCGTCGTGCCCGGCTTCGCGAGCGTCAACACCGCGTTGCAGGACCAGCTGGAGCTCGCCTTCCACGGGCGGAGCACCGACGCCGCGATCCGGGCCATCGACGCCGCGATCGACGAGGCGGTGGCCGCATGACGGACGCGACGGAGCGCATCGGAGGCGCCACCGCGCAGGGAGCCGTGCGGCGCGGACCACGGCGGACCGCCGGGCGGTTCTCGGCCTCCAGTACGGCCGCTGCGTCCGCGTTCCTGC
>Ga0308167_1001740_pt1 | contig 23439 bp, 19 predicted proteins | sample PhyCR1_2_FD_202138 | JGI IMG/M metagenome (GOLD analysis project Ga0308167, IMG submission 202138) | Phyllosphere microbial communities from UC Gill Tract Community Farm, Albany, California, United States - DLSLRC.R1 | ecosystem: Host-associated > Plants > Phyllosphere > Unclassified | place... | reverse complement strand
GGTGCCGACCCCCTGGACCGGCGTGTGGAGGCCCTCGTCGGACACGCCGAGGGCGAGTCCGGGCTCCCCGCCGGACTGCGCCATCAGCATCGTGCGCCGGTGGAGGGCCGTGAGGGCGTAGATGACCATCACGAGAGCGAGCACGCTCCCCAGGACGAACGGGCCGAGACGGCCCCACCACCAGAGCGCCGCGACGAGCACGACGGCGAGGCCGATCATGAGCGCGGCGGTGACGACGTTGCGACGGACGATGTCGTGCCACCGAGCGGGCAGGTAGCGGACCTCGTAGCGCCCGCCCCCCGCGAAGAAGTCGCGCCAGGTCTGGCGCCTGCGCTCGTCCTCGGGCGAGGCCGCGGGGCTCACCACCCCGGCATCCCGGCGCACGCCTGGCCGAGCTGGTCGAAGCCGCGCACCGGGTCGGTGAAGGCCTGCCAGGCGCGACGCGGGTCACGGGACTCGACGCCCGCCTCCATCTCGGCGAGCACGGCGGGGGCGGAGGCGGCCCACGCGTCGAAAGCCGGAGACGACGTCGCCGACGGCGCCGAGGCCAGCACGGCGCGGACGCCCTCGACCGCGGCCTGCACGCGCACGAGCGCCCCGGGGTTCCCCTGCGCCAGCATCGTGGCGCTCATCAGCTCGATGGTGGGCGCCTTCAGCGCCGCACACGTGGTCTCCAGGTCGTCGGTCACGTCTCTCCCCCGTCGTCGATCGGACTGCTCCGATGGTAGCGAGAGGGGCTGCCGGTCGGGGCTGGTCGCGGCTGGTCGGGCTGCGATCGGGCTGCGACCGGGCTGCGACCGAGGCCGGCCGCGGCGGCCGTCAGCTCGCGTCGACGACCCAGCTCGCCTCGGCCTGGCTGCGGCCGTAGCGGCCGCCCATGCTGAAGTTGTCGAAGACGACGAGGCTCGGCTCGGCCCCGGCGGGGGCGGTGAGCACGACGCACGTGGTGGCGGAGCCCTGCGACAGGTCGGGCGCGACGGCGCGCCCCTCGAGCGGGCAGTCCGCGGTGAAGTCGTCGTCGAAGGCCAGCACGCCGGGCAGACGGTCCCCGTGCACCAGCTCGTCGTCCACCATGAGCCCCCAGTACTGGCTGCCGAAGCCGGGATCGCCCTCGGGCGGGATCGCCCCCTCGGTCACGGCGAGGTCGACGGTCGCCAGCCAGACGTCGACGCCCGCGGCGTCGAACTCGTCCCACGAGGCGACGTCCTCGGGATCGGCCCGTGCGATGTCGGTCACGGTGACCTCGACACGGGTGTCGTCAGCTGACGAGGTGAGCGCCGGGTTGACCGTCACGGTCGAGCCGAGGTCGAGGTCGCTGTGGTCCGCGATGTTCACGCAGCCCGAGAGGCCGAGCACGGTCACGGAGGCGAGGGCGACGAGGGCCAGCAGGGAACGGCGCGGGGTCGTGGTCACGCCGACAGCCTAAGGCTCGTCGCGGTCTCGGCCCGCGTCGCGGTCTCGGCCGGCGTCACGGTCTCGGCCCGCGTCACGGTCTCGGCCTCGGTCAGCCGGCGGCGACGGTCGCGCCGACCGAGCCCAGCTCGAGCTCGTCGCCGGGGCGCAGCGCCACGGGCCGCCCCTCGACGCACTCGATCTCGACACCGGCTCGGTGCACCACGGTGCCGTTGCCGGAGCCGCGGTCGGTCACCACGAGCTGCCCGTCGACGACGTCGAAGGCGGCGTGGGCGCGCGAGGTCGACCGCTCGGGATCGGTCACCGCGAACGCGGCGGACCCGGCCTCGGCCGCGGCCTGCTCGGGACGACGCCCGACGACGACCGGTCCGTCGACGACGAGCCGCTGCCCGGTCGAGAACGCCACGACGAAGGTCGCGTTCGCGACGACGGGCGAAGGAGGCGCGGGCGCGGCCACCGGGACCGGTGCGGCAGCAGCGGATGCAGGTGCGGGCGTGGCCGCCGGGACCGGTGCGGCAGCACCGGGTGCGGCCGCAGGCCGGACGACCGGCGGCGCCGTGCGCTCGAGCGGCGGCCGCGTGCTCGCCACCGGTGCCGGCAACGGCGCCGCGACCGGCGCCCGCCCCGACGTCACGAGCTGCCCGCACGACAGGCAGAACATGCTGTTCGGGCGCAGCTCGGCCCCGCAGTACTCGCAGCGCGATGCCATCAGCCGTCAGTCCCCGTCACGTCGTCCCCTCGAAGCCGTCCCCCACGATACGCGACCCGCCGATCCCGCCCGGCGTGCCGGGCCCACGCCTCCCTGCGGCATGGTGAACCGGCAGGAAGTGCGCTCCTCCGCCTGTCGGAGAGCACTTCTCGACGGTTCACCGTGACCGCTGTCGGCGGCACGGCGGCACGGCGGCACGGCGGCACGGCGGCACGGCGGCACGGCGGCACGGCGGCACGGCGGCACGGCGGCACGGCGGCACGGAAGGAGGCCGCGTCAGCGCGTCACGTCGGGCACCTGCACCTGCGCCCAGCGCCCGCCGCTGTGCAGCGCCCCGCCGCCGGCGCCGGCGCGCCCGACCATGAACTTGGGGATCTTCTGCCCGAAGAGCTGCGTGCCCACGAGGGCCGACGTCGGGGACAGCACCAGCCCCTCCTGCGTCTTCCGCACCTCGCCGTACGGCCCCGAGAACGTCTTGCCGGCCGCGTCGGGCGACAGCGCCACGACGAAGGCCAGGCGGTCGCGGTGCGCCATGAGCGCCTGCTCGAGCGGGGTGTCGCGGAGCGTCTCGACGTCGTCCACGACGACGGTGAGCACGACGCCGTCGCCGACGCGGGCCACCTCGGCCGCGAGGTCGTCGCCGGCCGACGGCGACGACGGCGAGACGGCGAGCGGCACCTCGGCGGTGCGCGCCCAGCGCGACAGCGGGGACTCGCGCGTCGCGACGACGAGCACGGGCCGCGCGTCCCACATCAGCTGGTGGGCGATCGACGCCAGCGCGGTCGAGCGGCCGGTGCCGCGGTCGCCGACCACCGCGAAGCCGCCGATCGCGGGCCAGTCGATCGTGTACCGCGACAGCACGTCGCCGCCGACGCCGACCGTCGGCGACTCGGCCGGCGACCAGGAGGCGCGCGGCAGCTCCGCGGCGTCGCTCAGCGAGAGCGCCCCGGGCAGGGCGTCCACGCGGAACGGGACCGGCAGGGCAGGGTCGCGCGGGGCCGCCTCGAACGCGGCCCGCGCCTCCTCGACGATGTCGCGCAGCACGGCCGTCTGCGCCTCGGCGGAGGCATCGCGGCCGATCACCGCGACCTGGGCCTCGCGGGCGCTCGCGCCGAACATGAGCCGGCCGGCGGGCACCGTCTCGGGCAGCTCGCGGATCATCACGCCGGCGCCGCGGTAGTCGTTGACGTCGCGCAGCGGCAGCACGTACTGGTCGCCGATGAAGCCCGAGACGCGGTCGCCCGAGACGGTGCGGTCGGCGGCCATGACGACGCGGATGCCGACGCCGGGCCCCTCGCGGAGCACGCGCGTCACCTGGTCGCGGAACAGCACGAGCTCGTCCGACTGCAGGGTCGAGGTGACCCGCTCCCAGCCGTCGACGGCCACGACGACGAACGGCAGGCGGTCGGCCGGCTCGGCGCGGCGGCGCTGCTCGACCACGCTGCCGACGGAGGCACGCGACAGCACCGTCTGACGGCGCGACAGCTCGTCGAGGAGGCGCGTCATCAGCCGCGGCAGCCGCGTCGGCTCCAGCGCGGTCACCACGGCGCCCGTGTGCGGCGCCCGGGCCAGCGGCAGCAGCCCGCCGTTGCCGTAGTCGACGACGAAGAGGTGCAGGTCTGCGGGGTCGTGCGCCCGGACGGCCTGCGCGAGCAGCGTCCGCAGCGCGGTCGTGCGGCCCGAGAGCGCCGAGCCGATGAAGAGCAGGTGCGAGCCCGTGGCGACGTCCCAGACGAGCGGGCGCTGGGTCTGCTGCGCGGGCACGTCCTCGAGGCCGACGACGAGCTCGTGCGGGTGCGCGGCGGTGCCGGTGCCGTCGGGGGCGGGGGCGTCCGCGGCGGACGAGACCACCGCCTCCAGCGGGAGCATCGTCGGCAGCGGCAGCAGCCAGGGCGACGGGTTGGCCGGCACGCCGAGCAGCCGCGTCGCCTCGGTGACGAGGTCGACGAGGGCGCGCAGGTCGGTGTCGTCCTGGTCGACCCCGGCCGACGCGGCCCCCTGCGAGGGGAACCGCGGCTGGTAGCCGACGGCGCGCCAGTCGAGCTCGGCCAGCGCGGGCAGCACCTTGCGCGTGCGGTGCGCGCCCGGGCGCACGCCGGCGACGCGGGCCGTCTGGAAGGCCGCCGGCGCGACGCCGACCCCGGCGCGCACGAAGCCGCGGCCGGGCGTCGCCACGCCGATCAGCGACGCCTCGGGCGAGCCGAGCACGTCGGTCGAGTCGGCGCGGTCGGTGACGCGCAGCGCGACGCGGAGGTTGATGTTCGACTGCATCTCGGGCGTGATGACGCCGCTCGGGCGCTGCGTCGCGAGTACGAGGTGCACGCCGAGCGACCGGCCGACACGGGCGATCCGGACGAGTCCGTTGATGAAGTCGGGGTGCTCGGTCTTGAGCTCGGCGAACTCGTCGATCACGATCATCAGGCGGGCCAGGCCGAGGCGGGCCGCCGCCGCCGGGTCCTTCGACCAGGCCGCGTCGACGTCCTTGACGCCCAGCTCGGGGCGGCGCAGCACGGTCTCGCGGCGCTTGAGCTCGGCGTCGAGCGACTGCAGCGCCCGCTCGGTCTCGCGCGCGTCGAGGTTGGTGACCATGCCGACCGTGTGCGGCAGGCGCGAGCAGTCCTCGAACGCGGAGGCGCCCTTGTAGTCGACGAGGACGAAGTTGAGGGCGTCGGGCCGGTTCGCGAGGGCCAGCGAGACGACCCAGGTCTGCAGGAACTCCGACTTGCCCGAGCCGGTCGTGCCGGCGACGAGCGCGTGCGGGCCGTCGGCGGCGATGTCGACGGCGAACTGCGAGTCGGGCCCCGCGCCGACGACGACGGCGGTGCGCCGCGGCGACAGCTGCCAGCGGTCGACGATCGCCTGCGGGTCGTCGAGGTCGACGCCGAGCAGCTCGGTGTACCGCACGGACGTCGGCAGCATGCCCTCGTCGCCGACGCCGCTGACGTGCTTGATCGAGCACAGGCTGCGGGCGATCTGCTCGGCCGCGGGCAGCGACAGCCCGTCGAGCAGCACGTCGGGGTAGTAGGCGGCGTCGGACTCGAGGCGGGCCAGCGAGTGGTCCTCGCCGTCGACGACGACGACCGTGCGCGACTCCTCGGGCAGGCGGGTGCGGTCGGTGTCGATCGCGATGACGTGCACGTCGGCCCGTCCGCCCGACTCGAGCAGCGACACCATGCCGGGCAGCATGCGGAACCGGCGGGCGCCGTCGACCACCACGACGACGGTCGAGTCGAAGGCGGCGGAGCCGCGCTCGGTCGAGGCACGGAGGCGCGCGGTCGTCAGCGCGCTCAGCTCGCGGAGCCGGTCGCGCCGGGTGTCGTCGGTGTTGCCGACGAGGGCCACGACCGACGAGCCCGCCTGGGCGTGGGGCAGCCACTGCACCCACTCCCACAGGGCCGCGTCGTCGTCGTCGCAGAGCACGACGACCTGCGCGTCCCGCGGCGAGCGCAGGGTCGCGAACGAGGCGAGCATCGCGCGGACGGCGCTGCGGGTCGCGTCGGGGGCACCGGCGAGGCCGACGACGCCTGCCGCGAGGTCGACCGCGACGGGCGACGGGGCCACCCCGACGTGGCGAGGCGTCGCGCGGTCGCGGCTGCCGCCTCCTTCGAACCGCACGTCGAGCGGCACCTCGGTGACGCCGACGCGCACGTGCACGGCGTCGGCGTCGCGCTTGCGGCGCTCCCAGAGGCGCGAGAGCGGCAGGGTCGCGACGTCGCGCACGACCACCGGGTCGGGATGGGCGTACCAGCGGTCGAGGCGCTGCTCGCGGACGAGCCGGGCGATGCGCGTCCGGCCGTCGACGATGTCCTGCTGCCACTCGTCGAAGGTGCGCACCCCCTTCTTCTTCGCGCGCGAGCGCGAGGTGAGGAACGTGCCGATCACCATGACGGGCGACGCCGCCGCCATCATCAGCATCACGGGGCGGTTGAAGACGAGGGCCATCGTCACCCCGAGGATCACGGGGATCACCGCCGACAGCCACGGCAGCGGCGTCTTGTCGGCGTCGTCGGGGCGGTCGCCCGGCAGCACGACGACCGGCGGCGTCGTGGCGGGCGAGATGCGGGAGGTGCGGTTGAAGCCGCGCATGCCGACCTCGTCGGGCGCGGTGTCGGCGTCGCTCCACGGGGCGAGGCCGATGCGCACGACCGAGCTGCCCAGCTGCACGACGTCGGCGGGGACGATCCGCCCGTCGCCGGTGAGCGGCTCGCCGTTCACCGCGATGCCCGCGGCGCCCTCGACGACCGAGAGGCGTGCGGCGAGCGGTCCGCGGCGGGCGCCGCCCGCCGCCGTGGCCGCGCCGCCCGGCTCGTCGACGGCGTCGAGCGTGAGCGTGACGTGGTGCCCGGCGAGCCACGGGTCCGCGATGCGCAGGTCGGCCCCGGCGCCGCTGCCGATGCGCAGCGGGGTGCCCGCGGCCAACGGGACGACCTCGCCGGCGAAGGGGCCGCCGACGACCTCGAGGCGGGGCTGGCCCGGGTGCAGGGCGGGCGCCTCCTGCGGGGGCAGGGTCTGGCCGTTGAGCACGGACGCGTCGACGAGCGGGGTGTCGGGGTGGACCGTCGGGGCCACCAGGGAGGGGTCGACGCCGAGGCTCTCGGCCACCTCGGCGACGGAGGTGTCGTCCGTCACGTCGAGCAGGACAGACCGCGGCGGCCCGGCGGGGGCCCCGGTGGCGGCGTCGGTGTCGCGCAGGCTGAGTCGCAGGGTCACGGGGTGCCTCCGAGGCGGTCGAGGATCGAGACGAGCGGCGCGAGCAGCACGGGCGCGTCGGGGGCGCCGTCGTCGCCGTCGTCCGCGGGCAGGGCGGGGACGAGGGTGCGGACGGCGGGGTCACGGTCGCCGTCGGGGACGGGCGCGACGCGGGCAGGGCCGACGGGCAGCGCCTCGGCCGCGTCGGAGCCCGCCCGCACCAGCGTCACGCTGCCCGTCGCCTGGCGGCCGTCGGGCGTCGCGACGTGGAACGCGAACTGGTCGACGTCGGGGGCCGGGTCGTCGTCGGTGCCGACGGGCGGGGTGTAGACGGCCTCGTCGCCCGAGCAGCGCACCGTTCCGGCGGCGGGCGCGCCGCAGCCGAGCAGGCGCGGGTCGTCCGCCCCGTCGGCGCCGCTGGTCGGGCCGGCGAAGGTCAGCGCGCCCAGGTCGACGACCGTGTCGCCCTGCTCGGCGAGCGGCACCGTCACGGCGAGCGCCTGCAGCGGCCCGGCCCCGGCCGCGCCCGCCCCGGCCGCACCCGCAGGAGGAGCGGTGAACGCCACCGTGAGACTGGTCGTCTCCGACCACTGGTCCTGGGCGTCGCGGAGCCGGTACGACACGACGGCGTCGCCGACGAACCCGGGCGCCGACTGCACGGCGAGGTGCGAGGGGGTCGCCCTGGCCAGGGCCGCGCCCTCGGGCGAGACGCCGCGCACCTGGAGGCGGGCGCCGACGCCCTCGCAGCCGTCGCAGCGGACGAGGAGGTCGGACAGCGGCACGAGCGCGACCGCACCGGAGTCGAACGGGTGGTCGTAGACGAGCTCCGGAGCGGCAGGCGGGGTCGGCGGCGCCTGCTCGACGCGGTACGAGACGGTCACGCGGGTGGGGCCGGTGCGCAGCTCGACCGGCATGACGACGGTGCCCGCGTCGGGGTCGTACTCGTCGACCGAGAGGGTCAGCCGGCTCGGCTCGCAGCCGAGCTCGACGCCCTCGGGCGGGACGACCGCCGCGCAGTCGGCGACGGACCACCCCTCGGCCATGGGCACCTCGGCCTCGTCGCCGAAGGGGATGCTCACGAGGCCGGGATCGGCGGGTGCCTCGGCCTCGCCGGGCGGCGCGGTCGAGCCGGGCGTCGCGGTCGAGCCGGGCGCTGCGGCAGTCGAGCCTGGGGCCGCGGCGAGCGCCGGCCCGGCCGTGCCGGTGAGCAGCGCCGAGGAGGCGGCGGTCGCGACGACCACGGCGAGCACGGCGGCACGCAGAGAACGTCCCACTCCCCGGCTCCCCTCTCGTCGAGTGATCCATATACTAAGGGCCACCGTCGACAGACCGGGCGGTGACGGCCCAGGGGGACCATGAGCGACGGACAGCACCGCGGGGGCGGCTCCGAGGACGAGTCCGAGGGCGTGCGACCGACCGAGGCCGACGACGACCTCGAGCTGACCGTCACGCGCGGCCGCCGGGCCCGGCGTGCTGCTGACGTCCCGGTGGACTCGGCCGAGGCTCTCCCGACGTCCTCGACGCCGCCCGCTGCCGCGGCCGTGCTCCCGCCGATGCCCGCCTCCTCGCCACCGCCGGCCCCCGCCTCCTCGCTCCCGCCGGCCCCCGCCTCCTCGCTCCCGCCGGCCCCCGCCTCCTCGCTCCCTGTCCCCTCGGGCCCCCACGCCCCGTCCTGGACGACGGCGCCCGGCTCGCTCACGGCGTCCCGGCTCGGCTGGGAGCCGGGGGCTCCGCGGCTCGGCGAGGGCGGCGAGGCGGTCGAGGCCGCACCGAAGAGGCCGCTCGGCAGCGAGATCGGCGTGCTGCCCGAGCTCGAGCACCGTGAGGAGAAGAAGCGGCCGCTCTGGCGGCACCCCGCCTTCATCGTGTCGGGAGTGCTCGCCGTGCTCGCGGTCGGGGTCGGGGCGACGCTGATGATCCTGTCGCTCACCTCGGCCGGCCCGCCGCAGGTCACCGCGTTGACCGTCGCCGTCGGCGAGGGCAACGTGCGCCTCACCTGGGACGGCCCCGACGTGCCCTACGACCTCTACGCCGTCGCCTCCGACGGCGCGGCGACCGACCTCACGCAGCTGGTGCGCGGCACCGAGGCCTGGATCCCCCGGGTCGGCGGCCTGGTCACCGACGACTCCTGCTTCGTGGTGCGGGCCGCCGAGGCGACCGCGGGCGACCCCGTCTCGCTCGAGCCGGCCGACCTGGGCGACCAGTCGGCCCAGAGCGTCTGCGTGGCCGACGCCGATGCCGGCTGACGGCTGCTCGCGGCGACGCCTGCTCGCGGTCGTGGCCCTCCCGCTGGCCGCGGCGCTGCTCGCGGGCTGCGGGTCGGAGCCGCCCGCCGTGCCGACGCCCACCGGCATCGCCCTCCCCGACGTCGAGCTGAGCGACCCCGACCGGAACGGCCTCGAGTACCTCGACGGCCCGACGGCGCTCGACTCCGTGCTGCGCTCGGTCCGCACCGCCACGTCCGTCACGATGGCCGGCACCTTCACCGAGCTCCTGGCAGCGCCGCAGGGGTCGGACGTGCAGCCCGAGGGCCGCGTCCTCGGCGTGTCCTTCGTCGGGACCGCCTCCGACTACTCCGCACGGGTCGAGGTCGAGGACGACTCGGGCGTGCAGACGACCTACGTCCGCACCTCGGGTGCCGAGGCCGAGATCACGACGGACGGCGCCTCCTGCGTGTCCGCCGCCGACGACGCCGTGACCCGGTTCGCGCCCCTGCTCTCGCCTCCCACCCTGCTCTCGACCCTCCTGCGCAGCGGCGACGCCGCGGTCACCGTCTCGACGGGGGCCGTCGTCGAGGGTGGCCCGGGCGAGCCCGACACGGTCGAGCTCGTCGTCGGGGACGACACCTCGGTCGTGGGCACCCTCGTCGTCTCCGCCGAGGGCGAGCCGCGGCCCGTGTCGTTCACGGCGGCCGACGCGTCGGGGCGCGCGGTCTTCTCGTTCAGCCAGTGGGACGAGCGCGCCAGCCTGCCCGAGCTGGGCTGCTGAGGCGGCGGCAGTTCACCAGGCGCAGAAGCCGCCGTCGACGAGCAGGTCCGTGCCGGTCACGAAGCTCGCGGCGCCGGACAGGAGGAACACCGTCGGCCCGGCGATCTCGTGCGGCTCCGCGACGCGCTGCATCGGCGTCTCCGACGCGAAGACGGCCATGTGGTCCACCATCTCGGGCCGGAGGTTCATCGGCGTCGCGGTGTAGCCGGGGCTCACGGAGTTCACGCGCACCCCGCGCGTCGCCCACTCCATGGCGAGGGACTTCGAGAGGTGCTGCACCGCGGCCTTGGCGCTGTTGTAGTGCACCTGGTTGAGCCCCCGGTTCACGATGGTGCCCGACATGGACGCGATGTTGACGATCGAGCCCCGACCGTGCGCGAGCATGGCCCGGCCCTCGGCCTGGCAGCTGAGGAAGACGCCGGTCACGTCGATGTCGTAGACCTTCTGCCACTGCGCGAGCGGCATGTCCTCGGCGGGCGAGGCGTTGGCGATGCCCGCCGCGTTGACGGCGAGGGACAGGTCGCCGAGGTCGCGCTCGATCCGGGCGACGGCCTCGGTCATGTCGTCGGGCGACGTCACGTCGGCCTCGACGGCGAGGGCGCGTCCCCCGGCGCTCTCGACCTCGGCGATCACCGAGCTGAAGTCGGCTCCGACCAGGTCGACGAGACCGACTCGACCGCCCTGCTCGGCGATGCCGATCGCGATGGCGCGGCCGATGCCCGAGGCGGCTCCGGTGACGAGGGCGACGTCGCCCTCGAGGGTGAATGACGGCATGGTTCTCCTGGGTGTGGTGGGGGGACGGGGTGGTGTGGTGCGGTGCGCGGCGGTGGTCGTGCCGTGTCAGGCGTCGGCGAGCAGGCGCCGGGCGGTGGCCACGTCGGTGACGAGCACGCTCAGCCAGCCGCCGCGCAGGGCGGCGCGGATGGCCTCGAACTTGCGGGCGCCCCCGGCGACGCCCACGCGACGAGGCACGTCGAAGAGCTGTTCCGTGCTGATGCCGAGGACGCGCTCGTGCAGGTCGGAGTCGATGACCCTGCCCTGGTCGTCGAAGAAGCGGAGGCAGATGTCGCCGACCGCACCGGCGTCTCGGAGCGCGCCGGTCTCCGACTCGCTCAGCGAGTTGCCCGAGTTGCGCAACAGCGGCGACGGCTGCACGCTGCCGATGCCCACCAGCACGACCGAGAGGTCGTTCCAGAGCTCGGCGACCTCGGCGACGAACGGGTCGTCGAGCAGGGCGTCACGACCGGAACGCGACGACACCACGCCCGGTGCGGCGAGGTAGCGGGGGACGGCGCCGGTGACCCGGGCGAGCCGGTCGGTGAGACGCGTCGCCATCACCTGGACGCCGGGTGCGCCGACGCCGCCGATCACCTGGACGATCTCGGTCGCCGTCCGCACGGTCTTCGGGGACATGGCGTCGACGGTCGCCAGCAGGGTGGCCGACCACGAGGACAGGCCGACGCGCTGCCCGCCGGTCAGGCTGGTCTCGAGGTAGACCGCGGCGGCCGCGCCCAGGGCGTTGAGGATCGACGCGTCGTCGTCGTCGCTCGGGTCCGCGACGACGACGTCGTCCAGCCCGAAGAGCTGCTGGAGCTCGTCCTCGAGGTCGGGGTGCACGCCCTCGGGCGGCACGACGACCGTGCGGACGATCCCCGCGGCCACCGCCTCCTTCAGGAGGCGCGACACCCGCGACTGCGACAGGTGGAGCTTGTCCGCGATGGCCGGCTGGCGGAGGCCCTGCTCGTGGTAGAGCCGCGCCACCTTCGTCATGAGTGCCAGCTGCTCCGTGGAGGGCAGGGCACCCGGTCCGATCCGCGTCACGTGGGCTCCGATCGAGGCTGGTGGCCGCCCTCCCGTCGTCGGGCCGGGCCGCGACCAGGCGGGGAGCTCCCTGGCTCCCGCCTGCCGCGTCCCTACTGTATTGGTCGGCATCGGTCAGGCCGTCGCCAGGGACATGACCCGGCCCGGGGTCGCCTCGGCCCGCGAGAGGACGCCCCGCGACTCGCCGTCGGCGAGCACCATGACGCGGTGCGCCAGGCCGAGGACCTCGTCCAGGTCGCTGCTCACGACCACGACCGCGGTGCCGCTCGCGGCGAGCGCCGCGACGACCTCGTAGATCGACGCCCGGGCGCCCACGTCGATCCCGCGGGTCGGCTCGTCGAGGATGACCACCTTCGGGGCGAGCTGCAGCCACTTGCTGATCACGACCTTCTGCTGGTTGCCGCCGGACAGCGACGAGGCCGGGTCCTGCAGACGCCCCTTGACCCCCAGGCTGCGCGCGGCGTGCTCGGCGACGCGTCGGACGGTCGCCCGGCCGACCCAGCCGCCGGAGCCGAGCACCGGGAGGCTGGGCAGCACGATGTTGTCCTCGATGCTCTGGTCGACGATGACGCCCTGCTGCTTCCTGTCCTCGGGGACGAGCACGACGCCGGCCCGGATGGCGCTGCGCGAGTCGCCCAGGACGACGTCCCGACCGTCGACGACGACCCGGCCCGTCACCCGCGAGTCCGCGCCGGCGATGGCCCGCACGAGCTCGGTGCGGCCGGCGCCGACGATGCCCGCGATTCCGAGCACCTCGCCCTTGGCCACGGTGAGGTCGATGTCGCGGAACCGCCCCGTGTCGCTCGACAGCCCCTCGACGCGCAGCACCTCGGTCTCGGTCGGCGCGGCGATGTCGGGGAACAGCCTCGCCACCGAGCGGCCCACCATCTCCTCGACCAGCTGGTCCGGGGACACCTGGGCGTCGTCGTGGGCGGCGACCTGGCGGCCGTCGCGCAGCACGACGATGCGGTCGGCGATGCGGGCGATCTCCGAGAGCCGGTGGCTGACGTAGATGAACGACACGCCCTCGCGCTTGAGCTCGGCGACGGTCGCGAACAGGGCGTCCGTCTCCGCCTGCCCGAGGGCGGCCGTCGGCTCGTCGAGGATGAGGAGGCGCGCGTCGAGCATGAGCGCCTTGGCGATCTCGACCTGCTGCTGGCCGGCGACGCTCAGCTCGCGCACCTGCTGGTCGAGGCGACCGGTGAAGCCGAGCTTGCGCAGGGTCGCGCCCGCCTGCTCCTTCATCCGTCGCTCGTCGAGGAACCCGGCGCGGGTGGGCCAGCGACCGACGAGCACGTTCTCGGCGACGCTGAGGTCGGGGAGCAGCCGCATCTCCTGGTGGATGAGCCCGATGCCCTGTGAGATCGCGTCCCCGGGGTCGGCGGGCGAGTACGGCTGTCCCTGCCAGGTCATCGTGCCCTCGGTGGGCGACGTGACGCCGGCGATGATGCTCGACAGCGTCGACTTGCCCGCGCCGTTCTCGCCGAGCAGCGCGACCACCTCGCCGGGGGCGACGTCGAGGTCGACCGAGTCGAGGGCCGTCGTCCCCGGGTAGACCTTCGTCGCCCCGCGGACGGAGAGGCCACGGCTGCTCGTCGGCGTCACGGTGTCGCTCACGGGTGCTGGGCGATGAAGGGGGCGACGTTGTCGGCCGTGGTGAGCACGCCCTCCTGCAGCTGCTCCGCGGGCAGCTCGTCGCCGTTCGCCAGCTTCACGGCCGACTCGAGGGCGAGCTTGCCCATGGCCTGCGTGGGCTGCGTGATCGTGGCGGCGAGGGTGCCGTCCTGCACGGCCTCGAGACCCGCGACGTCGCCGTCGAAGCCGACGACGAGGATGTCGTCCCGGCCGGCCGAGCGCGCGGCCGTCGCGGCGCCGAGGGCCAGCGCGTCGGCCCGGCCGAACAGCACGGTGATCTCGGGGTGCGCCTGCAGCATGTCGGTCGCGATGTCGAAGCCCTCGTCCTGCGCCCACTGCGACGACGCCTGGCGGGCCACCTCGGTGAGGCCGGGGCTGGACTCCAGCGCCGTGGTGAAGCCCGCGTCACGGTCGATCTCCGGGGTCGTGCCGACCTGGCCCTGGATGACGCCGACGGCGCCCTCTCCCCCCGTCTGCTCGATCACGTAGTCGCCGAGCGCCTCGGCGGCGGCGACGCTGTCCGTCGCGATGAAGGTGTCTCCCGGGGCGCCCTCGGGGTTGCGGTCGACGGTGACGACGGGGATCCCCGCGTCGTCGGCCGCCCGCATGGGGACCGTCGCCGCGGTGGCTCCGGCCGGGATGTAGATGATCGCGTCGACGCCCTGGGTGATGAAGTCCTGGATCTGGCTGACCTGGGTGTCGGAGTCGCCCTTCGCGTCGGCCACGATGACCTCGACGTCCTGGCCGTCCGCCTCGGCCTCGACGGCCTGGCGGATCTGGTTGAAGAAGTCGGCCTGCTGGTTGGCGACGGCCAGGCCGATGGTGACGGTGTCGTCGTCCTCGCCGGCGGCCGTGAGGGCGCAGCCGCTGAGCGCGACGACGGAGGCTGCGGCGACGAAGGCCGCCGCGACTCGGGTGGTGGTGCGGGACATGGTGTCTCGTTTCTCTGGGCGGTCGACCGACTCTGGTCGCCGAGGGGTGAGGTGAGGCGGGGAGGGGGAAGGGAGCTGAGGAGGAGGGGTGCGGGTCAGGCGCGTCGGCGGCGGAGGACGTCGATCGCGACCGCGAGCGCGATCACGAGGCCGATGACGATCTGCTGGATGAACGGCGAGACGCCGAGCAGGTTCAGGCCGTTGCGCAGCACGCCGATGATGAGGACGCCGACGATGGTCCCCGTGACGCGTCCCGAGCCGCCGACGAGGCTCGCGCCGCCGATGACGACCGCCGCGATGACGTCGAGCTCGTAGCCGGTCCCGGCGCTCGGCTGCGACGAGTCCAGGCGGGAGGCGAGGACGATGCCGCCGACGCCCGCCAGGGCGCCCGCCGTGACGTAGACCCAGGTCGTGACGCTGCGCACCCGGATGCCGGCGAGGCGGGCGACCTCGTGTCCGCCGCCGATGGCGTAGATCGCACGGCCGCTGCGGCGGTAGGTGAGGAACGCCCAGCCGGCGACGTAGAGCACGATCAGCAGGAGGGCGGTGATCGCGAGGAAGCCCAGGTAGCGGTTCGAGGACAGCTCGTAGAACCACTCCGGGTAGCCCACGATCTGCTGGCCGTCGGTGATGAGGTTCGCGAGGCCACGGGCGATCGACATCATGGCGAGGGTCGCGATGAACGGCGGCAGCCGGAGCATGGTGACGCCGAGCCCGTTCAGGGCACCGGCCGCCGCCCCGACCGCGACCGCCACGAGCATCGCGAGCGGCAGGGGCCATCCGCCGTCGTGCGACAGCCAGCCGAGGACCATCGTCGACAGCGCCAGGACGGACCCGACGGAGAGGTCGATGCCCCCGGTGATGATGACGGCGGTGGCGCCGAGCGCCAGGATGCCGATCACGGTCACCTGGTCGACGACGTTGACGAGGTTGCGGCCCGACAGGAAGTTGGGCGCACACAGGGACAGCACGATGAAGAGGACGATGAGGCCCGCGAGTGCGCCTCCGGAGCCCTGGAGGAGGCGGCCGGCACGGCTGCGGAGGTCCGGGCGGTCCTCCACGGCGGGAGTTCGGTGGGGAAGGGTGTCGGTCATGAGCGGGCTCCGTCGGCTGGTCATGGGTGGTGCGGGTCGGGTGGGGGGATCGAGCGGGGGGCTGTCCAGCTCATGGCTGTTCAGCTCATGGCCGTTCAGCTCATGAACATGCCGCCGTCGACGTTCACGGCCTGGCCGGTGATGTAGGTCGCGGCGTCCGAGGCGAGGAACAAGAGGAGGCCCGCGATGTCGGCGGCCTCCGCGGGGCGTCCGAGGGGGATGGCGTCGATCCACTCCTGGATCAGCTCGCCCGGTGCGTAGTCGCCGAGGCGGCGACCCCACTCACGGTCGTTGTACTGCCACATGTCGGTCTTGACGATCCCGGGGCAGTAGGCGTTGACCCGCACGTTCGCGGGGGCGAGCTCCTTGGCGAGGGACTGGGTCAGCCCCACCACGCCGAACTTGCTCGCCGCGTACGCGGGCGTGTAGATGAAGCCCTGGCGAGCCTGACCGGAGGCGGCGTTGAGGACGACTCCCCCGCCTCCTGCCTTGAGCAGCGGGGCCGCCTCGCGGCAGCAGAGGAACATCGCGCTCGTGTTGACCGTCAGGACCCGCTGGAAGTCGTCGAAGCTGGTCGACTCGAGGTCGTCGATGGTGATGATGCCCGCGTTGTTCACGAGCACGTCGAGCGTGCCCCAGCGGTCGGCCGCGTCGGCGAACAGGGCGGCGACCTGCGCCTCGTCGGTGACGTCCGCCTGGACGCCGACGGCGTCGAGGCCGCGCGCGGCGAGCGCCTCGCCCGCCTCGACGACGTGGGGATCCCGGTCGGTGACGAGGACCGAGGCGCCGGCCTCGGCGAACGCGGTCGCGATGCCGAGGCCGATGCCGCGGGCGGCGCCCGTGACGACCACGCGACGGCCGGTGAAGTGGCCGGCGAACAGGGGCTGGCCGGTGGACGTGTCGCCGCCGGGGCGGGGGGAGGTGTCGGTGCTCACTGCTGCTCCTTCGCAGGGTGGGTCGTCATGGGGGCGAGGCTCAGCTCGCGACGACGGGAGAGAGGGACGGTCGCGGTGCCGTGGCGGCAGCCGCGGACTCGGAGGGCGACCGCGACCGGGACCGCGCGAGCGCGGCGAGCCAGCGGGCCCTCCGGGCGCGCGCGGCGTCCTCGTCGCCCTGCACGTCGAAGCGCGTGCGGTCGCCACGGAGGGCGGTCGTGTCGGCGTCGGACCACAGCCCGGCCGTCCGGCCGGCGAGCTGCGCGGCGCCGCGGGCCGAGAGCTCGGCCGTGTCCGAGCGCACGACGACGCGTCCGCCCAGGTCCGCCTGCAGCTGCATGAGCCAGTCGTTCCGGCTCGGGCCCCCGTCGGCGAGGACGGTGCCGACGTGGTCGCCGTGCTCGCCGACGGCCGACAGGACGTCGTCCACCTGGAGGACGATCGACTCGAAGGCCGCACGGCTGAGGACGCCCGCGTCGGTGCCGAGGTCGAAGCCGGAGAGGACCGCGACCGCCGACTCGTCCCACCACGGCGCCCCGAGGCCCGCGAAGGCGGGCACCAGGTCGACGCCGTGGTCGGCCGGGGCGGCCTGCGCGAGCACGGCCAGCTCGTCGGGGGTGCGGCCGAGGAGGCGTCCCAGCCACGCCACGGTGGCCCCGGTCGAGAGGATGTTGCCCTCGAACGCCTCCACGGGCTCGGGATCGGCCCACGCGACGGTCCGGACCAGGCCGGCCCCGAGGACGGCGGCGCCGCCGGAGAGCCCCATGATCGACGAGCCCGTGCCGTACGTCACCTTGACCTGGCCCGGGGCGCGCACGCCGTGGGCGAAGAGGGCCGCGTGCGAGTCGCCGAGGACCCCGGTGACGCGGACGTCGGGTCCGAGGCCGGCCACGCCCGTGACCGGGGCCGAGACCCGGGTCGAGGGCGAGACCTCGGGCAGGGTCTCGACGGGGACGTCGAAGAGGTCGAGCAGCTCGGGGCTCCACGCCGCCGAGTCGAGGTCGAGCAGCTGCGTGCGGCTCGCGTTGCCCAGCTCGACGCGGTGCTCGCCCGTGAGCGAGGCCACCAGCCAGCTGTCGACGGTGCCCACCGCGACCTCGCCCCGACGGCTGCGGGCCCGGTCGGGGTCGACGGCGTCGAGCAGCCAGCGGAACTTCAGGGCCGAGAACATCGGGTCGAGGGGCAGGCCCGTCACGCGGCGGACCCGCTCCGCGTGCCCCGCCTCGGCGAGCGCGGAGCACAGGGCCGTGGTGCGGCGGTCCTGCCAGCCGAGGAGCGGTGCCAGGGGACGTCCCGTCGAGCGGTCCCAGACCACGGCCGACTCGCGCTGCGTGCTCAGGCCGATGCAGGCGACGCGGTCGCCGTAGACGGCTGCGGCCGCCTCGAGGCAGCGGACGACGCTCGCGAGGATCTCGTCCGCGTCCTGCTCCACGTGGCCGACGGCGGGGTGCGACTGCCCGATCGCCACGGAGGTGCTCCAGACCACGGCGCCGGAGGCGTCGACGACGAGGGCCTTCGTCGAGCTCGTGCCCTGGTCGACGGCCACGACGACGCGGTCGTCGCCCGTCGCGCCCGGCCTCTCGTCAGCCACGACCCGCGACCTCGCGAGCAGCCGCGACGATGCTGTCGGCCGTCAGGCCGAAGTGCTCGAGCAGGAAGTCGGTGCTGCCGGTCGGCGCGAACTCGGTGAGGCCGAGCAGGCGGAGCCCGACGCGCGAGTCGCCGGGCAGCTGCCCGACCACGCTCGCGACCGCGGCGCCCAGTCCTCCCGCGACGTTCGCCTCCTCGGCCGTGACGATGCCGCCCGTCTCGCGGGCTGCTGCCTCGATCGCGTCGACGTCGAAGGGAGCGATCGACCAGGCGTTGAGGACCCGGGCCTGCACTCCCTCCGCCGCGAGCAGCTCGGCGGCCACGAGCGCCCGGGAGACGAGGGTGCCGGTGGCGACGAGGGTGATGTCGCGGCCGTCCCGGAGCTGCTGGAACCGGCCCCGCTCGAGGACGGAGCCCTCGGGCGTGACGTCGGGCACCTTGTGGCGGCCGACGCGGATGAACGTGGGACGGGGGTGCTCGACGGCGGCGCGGACGGCCTGCCGGGTCTGGAGGCGGTCGGCCGGGACGACGATGTCGAGCCCGGGAAGCGCCCGCAGCCACGAGAGGTCCTCGACCGAGTGGTGCGTCGGGCCCAGCTCGCCGTAGGCCATGCCGGGACTCATGCCGCAGAGGATGACGGCGTGCTGGCTGTAGGCGACGTCGGCCTTGATCTGCTCGAGCGAGCGCCCCGTGAGGAAGGGCGCCGCGGCGCAGACGAAGGGGATCATGCCCGCGCTCGCCAGCCCGGCGCCGACGCCGACCATGTCCTGCTCGGCGATGCCGACGTTGACGAGGCGGTCGGGGAACTCGTCGCGGAAGTCGGTGAGGTTGCTCGACCCGACCGAGTCGTTGCAGACCGCGACGATGCGGTCGTCGACCCGGGCGAGCGCCGCGAGCTCCTCGGCGAAGGCCTTGCGGTTGTCGTGCACGGGCAGGTCGGCGCCGGTGGGCGTAGGGGCCGTCGTGGTCATGCGAGTTCCTCCAGTGCGGTGCGGACCTGGTCGGCGGTGGGCACCTTGTGGTGCCACTCGACGCGGTCCTCGATGAACGAGACGCCCTTGCCCTTGACGGTCTGGGCGACGACGGCGACGGGCGAGCCCGTGGTCGACGGCCCGAACGCCTCGATCAGGGCCGAGAAGTCGTGCCCGTCGACGACGCGCACCTCCCAGCCGAAGGCCGCGAGCTTCTCGTCGAGGGGGTCGAGCCCGTTGGTGTCCTCGGTGCGGGCGCCCTGCTGCAGGCGGTTGCGGTCGACGACGGCCGTCAGGTTGTCGAGGCGGTGGTGCGCCCCGGCCATGAGGGCCTCCCAGTTGCTGCCCTCCTGCATCTCGCCGTCGCCCATGACGGCGAAGACGCGGGCGCCGGTGCCGGTGAGCTTGGCGGCGATGGCCTGGCCGACGGCGACGGGGAGCCCGTGCCCGAGCGGCCCGGTGTTGGTCTCGACCCCGGGCACCTTGTTGCGGTTCGGGTGGCCGTTCAGGGCCGAGAGGGGCTCCATGAACGTCGTGAGCTCGTCCCGGGAGAAGTACCCGGTCTCGGCGAGCGTCGCGTACAGCGCGGCCGAGCAGTGGCCCTTGCTGAGGATGAAGCGGTCCCGCTCGGCCCAGTCCGGACGCGTCGGGTCGATGCGGAGCACGGCGGAGAAGAGCGCCGTGAGGATGTCCGTCACCGAGAAGTCGCCGCCGATGTGGCCCTGGCCGGCCCCGGAGATCATGCCCACGACGTCGCGCCGCACGGCGCGGGCCCGGGCGGCCAGGAGCTCGTCGCGCTCGGTGTCGTCGACCTCGTCGAGGCGGCTGCGGAACTCGGACCAGGCGGTGGCCTGGGAGACGTCGGTGTCTAGCATTGAATACCTATTCAGTAGTGATTCGGCTTGCACTGAGCGTGCCAGCACCGACGCTGGCTGTCAAGGACGAGTTCTCGACGGATCGTCTCGACGGGTCGTCTCGCCGCCCCGCGAGGGCACCGCGCCAGCGCGCGGTCTAGCGTCGTCCGCATGACGACTGCGACGCGACAGACGGCCAGCGACCCCGCGACGGAGGCGACCATCGGCGACGAGGGAGGACCGAGCAACGAGCCGGTGACGCTCCTGATCCTGGGCGCGTCCGGCGACCTGGCCGCCCGCCTCCTGATGCCCGGGCTCGGGGGGCTGCTCGCCCACGAGTCGGCACGACGCGTGCAGCTGATCGGCGCCGGCGTCGAGGAGTACTCGGACGAACAGTGGCACCAGCGGGTCGTGGACTCGTTCGCGAGCGTCGAGGCCGCCGGGCCCGCGGTCGACGCCCTGCTCGCCTCGACCCGCTACATCACGGCGGACGTGACGTCGGCCGACGCCCTGACCACGCTGCTCGACGCGTGCGAGGCACCTCCCTCGATCTACTTCGCGCTGCCGCCCGCGATCACCGAGAAGGCCTGCGAGGCCCTGAAGCAGATCCAGCTGCCCGAGGGCACCGCGCTCGCCCTCGAGAAGCCCTTCGGCACCGACGTGGCGTCGGCCGGGCACCTCAACGAGCTCGTGCTGCAGCTCGTCCCCGAGGAGCGCGTGCACCGCGTCGACCACTTCCTCGGCCGGGCCACGGTGCTCAACCTGCTCGGGCTGCGCTTCGCGAACCGCCTGATCGAGCCGATGCTCAACAACCAGCACGTCGAGAGCATCGACATCGTCTACGACGAGACCCTCGGCCTCGAGGGCCGGGCCCGCTACTACGACCACGCCGGCGCCCTCGTCGACATGATCCAGAGCCACCTGCTGCAGGTGATGGCCGTGCTCACGATGAACGCGCCCTCGACCCTGACGGCCGTCGACCTGCGTGACGAGAAGCAGCTCGTGCTGCGCGCCACGCGCCTCCTCGACGGGGACCCCGTCGCGAACAGCCGCCGCGCCCTCTACACGGCCGGCACCATCGAGGGCCGCGACCTGCCCGCGTACACCGCCGAGGAGGGGGTGGACGCGTCCATCGAGACCGAGACGCTCGCCGAGATGGTGGTCGAGGTGCAGAACTGGCGCTGGGCCGGCGTGCCGATCCGGCTGCGCTCGGGCAAGGCGCTGGCCTCGAGGAGGCGCGAGATCGTCATCACCTTCCGCCCGCCGACCCACGTGCCGCGCGAGTTCGTCGGCGGCGGCACGCCGGACCGCCTCCGCATCGCCATCGCCCCCGACGAGATGTCGCTCGAGCTCAACGTCAACGGCCCCGGCGACTCGTACGACCTGTCGCGGGCGACCCTGCACGCCGAGTTCGGCCTCGGGGACCTCACGGCGTACGGCGAGGTGCTCGCCGGGATCCTCGACGGCGACCCCACCCTGTCGGTGCGCGGCGACTCGGCGGTCGAGGGGTGGCGCATCGTCGCCCCCGTGCTCGACGCGTGGCGTGCCGGCGACGTGCCGATCGACGAGTACCCGGCGGGCACGGCCGGCCCGTCGTCGTGGCCCGGGGTCGAGGACGACTGAGCCGCGCCGGTCAGCCGGGGGGGCGTCCTCCGTGCTCCGTTCCGGACAAGATGCCTCGGCGTGCCGGGGCATCTGGTCCGGAACGCGGCATCGAGGCGGATGTCGGCTGCTCCCCCGCTCAGCCGAGGCTCCTGGCCTGATGCTCAGCCGAGGCTCCTGGCCTGATGCTCAGCCGAGGCTGACGAACGCGGTCACGTCGTCGCGGGGCAGCTCGTCGGCGACGGCGCCGACCTGCATCGACGCGACGGTCACGGCGGCGCCGTGGCTGGTGAGGAACGCGGTGTCGCTCGCGTCCCGACCGGTCGCGATGCGCAGCAGCGTGCTCCGCGGCGCGAGCGTCGTGGCGTCGACCACGTGCCACTCGTCGTCGACGAAGGCCTCGGCCACGGCGTGGAAGTCCATCGGCGAGAGGCCCGGCGCGTAGACCGACACCAGCCGGGCCGGGACGTCGAGCGCGCGGAGCAGGGCGATCACGAGGTGCGCGTAGTCGCGGCAGACGCCCTGGCGGTCGAGCAGGGTCTGCACGGCGCCGTCGGTCGGCGCGCTGGCGCCCGGGACGTAGGCGAGGCGCGACCCCACCCACGAGCTGACGGCCGCGAGCAGGTCGCGGCCCGTGAGGCCGCCGAACTCCGCCCGCGCCGTCGGCGCCAGGGTGTCCGACTCGCAGTAGCGGCTCGGGCGACGGGAGCGCACGAGGTCGAGCTCGTCGACCGGAGGCGGGGCGAGCCTCCCCTCGACGACGACGCGGTAGTCGACGAGGACCCGGCCGGCGCCGACGTCGCACAGGTGCAGGCGGGTGCCGTGCTGGTCGACGAGCTCGCGCACGGCGACGGGGGCGCCGTCCTGGGTGACGACCAGCGCCTCCTCGGCTCTCTGTTCGTACAGGGCGGAGGCGGCGACCGACAGGACGAACTCGGCCGGGCCGGCGACGTCGAACTCGAGGCGGGCGGAGGCGGTGCGCTTCATGCCCCGAGCCTGCCAGGCCCGCGGGTCGGGGCCGAGTCGGGCGTGCGTCGCGCGTGTGAACTCGTCGTCGAGTGGTCAGCAGATGCTCTGCCGAGGCCGTGCGACGACACCAGGTGACCACTCGAGACCACTCGACGGGCGGAACGGCGGAGCGCAGGAGGCGCAGCTCGACACGGCAGGATGAGGGCATGCCCTCCTACCGCGTCCTGCTCGCCGTCGGCTCGCTGCGCCCCGGGGCGCGGCCCGACGCGTTGCTGCCGAGCGCCGCGGCATCGGCCGCCGAGCACACCACCGTCGAGGCGAACGACATCATGATGGTCCGGGGTGAGCCCCAGCTCGTCGTCCGGTTCACGGCCGCCGACGACCCGTTCGCGCTCGGCGTCGGCGCCGCGGTCGAGGCGACGGTCGCCCAGCTGGCCGACGTGCGGAGCGCCCGCGTCACGCGTCGCGACGGCGGGGCGTGGACGCTGGTCGGCGCGATCTGAGGCGACGGGGCGGTCGCTCGCTCACGCCCGACTTCACGTTCGCCTCATGAGCTGACGGCAGGGTGCGGGCATGACCGCACCACGAAGCACGAGCACCAGCCCTCACACCGGCAACGGCCCACACACCGGCACCCGCGACCTGCCCGGTGCGCGCCCCCGACACCGACTGCTGGCCGCCGCGGGAGCGCTGGTCGCCGTGGTGTGCGCCCCGGCCGGAGCGATCGGCTCCTCCCCGCGCCTGGACGAGGGGAGCGTGGTCGTCCCGCTCGGCGACGGCGCCGCCCGCATCGACCCGGCGACGCTGCGGATCGAGCACGAGGGGCCGCAGGGCCTCGACAGCTGGTCCGCCGCGAGCCCGACGGCTCTCGGCACGCCGACCGCTCCCGTCGTGACGCCGTCCTCCGCCAGCTGGGGGTACGACGGGTCGGACCTCACCGTCGTCGCGTCGGAGCAGCAGGGGCGGCTGAGCATGGTGCTGACCACCGCATCGGAGGAGGTGGTCGCCTGGCCGGTGACGGCCGGCCCCGACGTGCGGTCGATCGAGTTCCCGAACGGCGGCGGCCTCTCCGTGCCCGTGGCGGACGCGTTCTGGTCGTCCGAGGAGGCGGGGCTCACCGAGACGACCTGGGACTTCGCCGGCGGGCTCACCATGCCGTTCTGGGGCGCCACCCTCGCCGACCGAGGGGTCAGCTACGTCGTGGTCGACGACATCGGGACGTCGCTGGCCTTCGACG
>Ga0308167_1001739_pt1 | contig 23444 bp, 20 predicted proteins | sample PhyCR1_2_FD_202138 | JGI IMG/M metagenome (GOLD analysis project Ga0308167, IMG submission 202138) | Phyllosphere microbial communities from UC Gill Tract Community Farm, Albany, California, United States - DLSLRC.R1 | ecosystem: Host-associated > Plants > Phyllosphere > Unclassified | place... | reverse complement strand
GAACGCATGGGCGACGATCGCCGGCAACAGGTCGTGGACGGCCGCACGACACTCGGCATCGAGCTCGGCTCCACGCGCATCAAGGCGTGCCTGGTGGACGAGGACCTCGTGCCCATCGCCGCGGGCGCCCACGAGTGGGAGAACGCGTTCGTCGACGGCCGGTGGACCTACTCCCTCGAGGCCGTCGAGACCGGACTCCGCGCCGCCTACGCCGCCCTCGTGGCCGACGTCGAGGCGCAGTACGGCGTCACCCCGACGACCTTCCGCGCCGCCGGCGTCAGCGCGATGATGCACGGCTACCTGGCGTTCGACGCCGCGGGCGAGCTGCTCGTGCCCTTCCGGACCTGGCGCAACACCTCGACCGGTCCGGCCGCCGAACGGCTCAGCGAGGCACTCGCCTTCAACGTCCCGCTGCGCTGGTCGGTCGCGCACCTGTACCAGGCAGTGCTCGACGAGGAGCCCCACGTCGCCGAGCTCGCCGGCATCACGACCCTCGCCGGGTACGTGCACCGCCGGCTCACCGGCCGCGACGTCCTGGGGGTCGGCGACGCCTCCGGGATGTTCCCGATCGACAGCGGCCCCGTGGACAGCGGGCCGGGCGAGCCCGGCCACCGCGACTGGGACCACGACAAGCTCGCCTCGGCGCAGGACCTGCTGGGCGGGTCCGTGCCAGATCTCCGCGCGCTCCTGCCCGAGGTGCTCGTCGCCGGGGAGCACGCCGGCGACCTCAGTCCCGAGGGCGCCGCGTGGCTCGACCCGACCGGCTCCCTGCAGCCCGGTGTCCCGCTCTGCCCGCCCGAGGGCGACGCCGGCACGGGCATGGTCGCGACGAACGCCGTCGCCCCCCGGACCGGCAACGTCAGCGTCGGCACGAGCATCTTCGCGATGGTCGTCCTCGAGCACCCGCTGAGCACCCCGCACGAGGAACTCGACGTCGTGACGACCCCCTCCGGTGACGCCGTCGCGATGGTGCACTGCAACAACGGGGCGAGCGAGATCGCGAGCTGGGCGAAGGTCTTCGGCCGGTTCGCCGAAGCGTCGGGCAGCCCGATGGCGACGGACGACGTGTTCCGGGTCCTCCTGGACGAAGCCGAGCACACCGACCCGGACGCCGGCGGGCTGCTGTCCTTCAACTACCTCGCCGGCGAGCCCGTCACGCACGTCGAGGACGGCCGGCCCCTGCTGCTCCGCACCCCGGACGCGCGGTTCACGCTCGGCAACCTCGTGCGCTCCGAGGTGCACGGCGCGTTCGCCACGCTCGCGATCGGCATGGAGGTGCTGCACGGCGAGGACGTCCGGGTCGACCGGATGACGGCGCACGGCGGACTCTTCCGGACCCCCGGCGCGCCGCAGCAGCTCCTCGCCGCGGCCCTCCGCGTGCCGGTCGCCCTCGAGGAGACCGCGGGCGAGGGCGGGGCCTGGGGCATCGCGGTGCTCGCGGCATACCTCGAGCACACCGACCAGCATCTGGCGGACTTCCTGGCCGACACGGTGTTCGGGGGTGACGCGGTCCACGTGGCCGACCCCGAGCCACGGGACGTCGACGGCTTCCAGACCTACCTCGACCGGTACCGCGCGGCCCTGCCCGTCCAGGCAGTGGCGGCAGCGGCGACCCGCACCAGCGCGACCACCGACCACGGCGAGCCGACGGCGGCGGCCGAACCGCGCCTCCAGGCAGAAGGAGCGACCCGATGATTGACGAGACCCAGCAGGCGGTCGCCGCCACCCGCGAACGCGTCGCCCGACTGCACGGCGAACTCGTCCGCTACGGCCTGGTGATCTGGACCGGCGGCAACGTCTCCGAACGCGTGCCCGGAACCGACCTCTTCGTCATCAAACCGTCCGGGGTGTCGAGCGACGACCTCACGCCCGAGAACCAGGTGGTCTGCACCCTCGACGGTGTCCCGGCCGACGGTTGGGGCAACGAGCACGGTCCGTCCTCGGACACCGCGGCCCACGCCTACGTGTACCGGAACATGCCCGAGGTCGGCGGCGTCGTGCACACCCACTCGACGTACGCGACCGCGTGGGCCGCCCGTGCCGAGGAGATCCCGTGCGTGATCACGGCGATGGCGGACGAGTTCGGCGGCCCGATCCCGGTCGGCCCGTTCGCGATCATCGGCGACGACTCGATCGGCCACGGCATCGTCGAGACCCTCAGCGGGCACCGGTCCCGGGCGGTCCTCATGCAGAACCACGGCGTGTTCACGATCGGTCGCGACGCCCGTGACGCGGTCAAGGCGGCGGTGATGTGCGAGGACGTCGCCCGGACCGTGCACATCGCACGGCAGGGCGGCGAGACCGTTCCGATCGCACCGGATGACATCGATCGACTCTTCGATCGCTACCAGAACGTCTACGGACAGAACCCCGAAGGAGCACTCTCATGACGCACGTCGTCGACCCCGCCGAGACACTGGCGGGCTACGAGGTCTGGTTCCTGACGGGGAGCCAGGGGCTGTACGGCGAGGAGACCCTGCGCCAGGTCGAGGAGCAGTCACGTGCCGTGCACGCGCAGCTCGAGGGTGCCCTGCCGGTCACGCTCGTCTGGAAGCCCGTGCTGAAGGACGCCGACGGCATCCGCCGCGCCCTCATCGAGGCGAGCGCCGACGACAAGGTCATCGGCGTCACGACGTGGATGCACACGTTCAGCCCCGCGAAGATGTGGATCGGCGGGCTGCAGGCGCTCACGAAGCCGCTGCTGCACCTCCACACGCAGGCGAACGTCACGCTGCCCTGGGCGGACATCGACTTCGACTTCATGAACCTCAACCAGGCGGCGCACGGCGACCGTGAGTTCGGGTACGCCCTCGCGCGTCTCGGTGTCCGGCACGCTACCGCCGTCGGACACGTCTCGGACCCCCGCGTGCAGCAGCGGGTCGCTCACTGGACGCGGGCGGCGGCGGCCGCGGCCTCCGTGCGTGAGCTGAAGCTCACCCGCTTCGGCGACAACATGCGCTACGTCGCGGTCACCGAGGGCGACAAGACCGAAGCGGAGATCGAGCTCGGCGTACAGGTGAACACGTGGGCGGTCAACGAACTGGCGGCGGCGGTGTCGGAAGCGGAAGCCGACACAGCAGCGGTCGACGAGCTCGTCGCCGTCTACGAACGCGACTACGACGTGGACCCGTCGCTGCGCCGCGACGGCGGTGACCGGCACGCCGCGCTCCGTGACGGCGCCGCGATCGAGCTCGGCCTCCGCGCCCTGCTCGCCCAGAACGGCTCCGCCGCCTTCACCACGAACTTCGAGGACCTCGGCTCGCTCAAGCAGCTGCCCGGTCTCGCCGTGCAGCGCCTGATGGCCGACGGCTACGGCTTCGGTGCCGAGGGCGACTGGAAGACGGCCGTCCTCGTCCGCGCGATGAACGTCGCCGGCGCTGGCCTGCCGGGGGGCGCGAGCCTGATGGAGGACTACACGTACGACCTCACGCCGGGTGCCGAGAAGATCCTCGGCGCGCACATGCTCGAGGTCTCGCCGACCCTCACCACGACGAAGCCGACGCTCGAGATCCACCCGCTCGGCATCGGCGGAAAGGACGACCCGGTCCGCCTGGTCTTCACCGCGGACGCCGGCGAGGCAGTGGTCGTCGCGTTGTCCGACACCCGAGACGGCTTCCGCCTCACCGCGAACGTCGTGGACGTCGTGCCCCCGACTGCGGCGCTGCCGAAGCTGCCGGTCGGCCGTGCCGTGTGGGAGCCGCGCCCGTCGTTCCCCGTCGCGGCGGAGGCCTGGCTCACCGCCGGTGCTGCCCACCACACCGTCATGACGACGGCCGTCGGCCTGCAGGTCGTCGAGGACTTCGCGACGATGGTCGGCACCGAGTTCCTGGTGATCGACGAGCACACCACGGCCCGCGGGTTCCGTGACGAGCTTCGGCTGCAGCAGACGTGGCACCGTCTCGACCGGGGGTTCTAGGCTCGTGACCGTGATCGCAGAGCAGCGCACGCGGACGAACTGGGCGGGCAACGTCACCTACCGGGCGTCCGGTCTGGCGCGTCCGACGTCCGTGGAGTCGTTGCAGGAGCTGGTCGCGTCGACGCCGCGCCTGACGGCGCTCGGCTCGCGGCACTCGTTCAACACGATCGCCGACACGGACGCCCTGCAGGTCTCGCTGGCGGACCTGCCGCCGGTGCTCGACATCGACACCTGCCGTCGCGTCGTGCGCGTCGCCGCCGGCATGATCCACAGCCAGGTGGCGGCCGGCCTGGAGGCACGTGGCTGGGCCCTCGCGAACCTCGGGTCCCTGCCGCACATCTCCACGGCCGGCGCCGTCGCCACCGGCACGCACGGCTCCGGCATCCGCAACCCGTCGCTCGCGCAGGCGGTGGTCGGCCTCGAGGTCGTCCGGGCGTCCGGGGACGTGTCGTGGGTCGATGCGACCGCGCCGGACGGCGCCCTCGATGCGCACCGGGTGGCACTCGGCGCGCTCGGCGTCGTCACCGCGGTCGAACTCGCCATCGAGCCCACGTTCCAGGTCGCCACGACCGTGCACCTCGACCTGCCGTGGGACGCCGTCGTGGCCCACTTCGACGAGGTCATGGCCGACGCGTACTCGGTGTCGATGTTCACCTCGTTCGACGACCGGGGCGCCCGGCAGGTCTGGGTGAAGCACCGCGTCGACGAGCCGGCTCCGGCCGTCGACCTCGTCGCGCTCGGGGCCCGGCCGGCGACCGGGCCCGTGCACCCGGGGGAGAACGACCCCGCCGGGGTCACCGAGCAAGGCGGCGCCCCCGGGCCGTGGTCCGAACGGCTGCCGCACTTCCGGTCCTCGTTCACGCCGTCGACCGGTGCCGAGATCCAGGCGGAGTACCTGCTGCCCGCGTCGTCCGCCGTCGACGCGCTGCAGGCCCTGCGTCCGCTGCAGTCGCTGTTCGCGCCGCTGCTCATCGCCGCCGAGGTCCGGACGGTCGCACCCGACACCGCCTGGCTCGCGCCGTCGTCCGGGCGGCAGTCGGTGGGGATCCACTTCACCTTCCGGCGCGACGCCGACGCCGTGGCCGCCGCGGTCCTGCGCATCGAGGAGGCCCTCGCGCCGTTCGACGCCCGGCCGCACTGGGGCAAGGTCTCGGCAACGAGTGCCGAGCGGTTGCACGAGGTCTACCCGCGGCTGGACGCGTTCGCAGCGGTGGCGCGGGACCTCGACCCCACGGGGAAGTTCCGGAACGAGTTCCTGGCGCGTGTCCTGTCCTGACCGGGGGACGGCGCGCTGACGGCGGCGTGCGACACCGCCGTCACGGGAGGAGCGGTGGTCGGTTGCCCCGTGCGACCTCGCGCGCCGCGAGCGTCCGCATCTCGTCGTGGACCAGTTCGAGCAGCAGGTCGGCGGCGACGAGCCCGTCGTGCTGTCGACGGAGCACCGAGAGCGGCGTCGTGGCGTGGGCGTCCGTGACCGGGACGTACTGGACGCCCTCGAAGGCGTGCAAGGTCGACACGAACGGCATGAGGGAGACTCCGAGTCCGCACGCGATCGACGACAGCATCGCGACGTCGTCGAGCGAGTACGTCCGGATCTGCGGGGAGAACCCGGCCCGGACGCACGTGCTCACGATGGCGTCGTAGCCGGGGATCCCCTCGTCGCGGTGGAAGAGCACGAACGGGTCGTCACGGAGCTCCACCAGGTCGATGCGCTCACGGGACGCGAGTCGGTGCGTCGCGGGGACGGCGGCGACGAGCGGTTCGTGCGCGATGAACGAGTGGTCGACGCCCTCCGGCGCCTCGGCGAGGCGACCGAACGCGAAGTCGACGCGGTGTTCCAGGACCGCCCGGTAGACGTGGGTGTCGAAGACGCTCATGAGCGACACGCGGACGTCGGGCATCGCCGCGCGGAGCCGAGGGACGACCCTGGGCACGAGGCCGGCGAACGTCGACGAGATCGACGAGACCTTGAGTGGGACGGTCGCCGTCGGTTCGTCCACCACCGAGGCCTCGACGCGCTCGGCATGGTCCAACAGCGCCTTCGCCTGTTCGGCGAGCACCCGGCCCTGCGGCGTGAGCTCGGGCGCCCGCCGCTGTCCCCGCTCGAACAACGACACCCCGAGCTCCCGCTCGAACCGGGAGACGGACTGGCTGAGCGCCGATTGGCTCACACCGAGCCGAGCAGCGGCGTCCTTGAAGGAGAGGTCCTCGGCGACCGCCGTGAACGCTCGGAGATCGCGCAGTTCCATGACCCGATGGTCGCACGGTACTTCCACGGACTTGCGATACGACGCCGTAAAGGTCGTGTTACTAAATTATTTCCAAACGTTTTTCGGGTACTTGCGTCGCTTACGGTGATTTTGCCCGCACCACTCATCCTCCCCAGCACAGGAGTCACCATGCGACGCACCCACTCCAAGGCCGCCGCGGTCGCCGTCATAGCGGTCCTCGCCGTCGGGCTCACGGCCTGCTCCGCGACTTCCTCCGCCTCGACGTCCAGTTCGTCGAAGGACTACGGCACGTTGACCGCCGGCACGCTCAAGATCGGCACCCTCAGTGACGCCAAGCCCTACGCCTACACCGAGAACGGGAAGCTCACGGGCTTCGAGGTCGACATGGCCACCGCGATCGCGAAGCACATGGACCTGAAGCCGGTGTTCGTCCAGCAGGAGTTCTCGACGCTGCTGCCCGCCGTCGCCGCCGGTTCGCTCGACGTCGCCGCGGCGAGCACCTCGGTCACGGCCGAGCGCAAGAAGTCGGTCGACTTCTCCAACACCTACTTCATCGGGTACATCTCGATCATCACGCCGTCGGGATCGACGATCACCAAGAAGGCCTCGTCGCTCAAGGGCAAGCGCCTCGGGCTCATGCAGGGCACGCTCGAGGACCAGTACGCCCAGGACCACTTCCCGGGCGTCCAGATCGTCCGGTACCCCGACAACAACGCGGCGAAGGCCGCGATGCAGGCCGGCAGCATCGACGCGGTCTTCCTCGACTACCCGATCGCCCAGGACTTCGTCGACCAGGACTCGTCGATCGAGATGCCCATCAACATCGAGCTCCCCGAGTACCCGGTCGCGATGAGCATGCACAAGGACAAGCCCGCACTGAAGAAGGGCATCAACACGGCGATCAAGGAGATCATCGCGTCGGGTGAGTGGCTGAAGATCGAGCAGAAGTACTACCCGGACGCCCCGGTGCCCGACCAGTTCCAGCCGACCGACAAGTAGGCCGCGACCATGGACCAGCTCCAGACGCTCCTGCAGTCGTTCTTCAACGTCCCGGACATGCTCGTCGTCCTCCCCGACATCCTCGGGTACGGCCTCTGGAACACCCTGCTGCTGGCCGCCGCGGCGACCGTCGTCGGCATCGTCATCGGCCTGGGCCTCGCAGCGCTCGCCGTGTCCCGCAGCCGGACCCTCCGGGTGCTCTCCGGCATCTACACCGACGTGTTCCGCGGCCTGCCCGCGATCCTCACCATCCTGGTGCTCGGGCAGGGGCTCGCGCCGCTATTCAACCCGATCACGAAGGGCAACCCGTACCCGCTCGGCATCCTCGCCCTCGGACTCATCGCCGGCGCCTACATCGGGGAGATCTTCCGGTCGGGCATCCAGTCGATCGACAAGGGCCAGCTCGAGGCGGCCAGGGCGCTCGGCATGGGCTACGGCCCGGCGATGCGGCTCATCGTCATCCCGCAGGGCATCAGGCGGGTGCTACCCGCCCTCGTGAACCAGTTCATCGCGATCGTCAAGGACTCGTCGCTGGTGTACTTCCTCGGCCTGGTCACCTCGCAGCGTGAGCTTTTCCGGGTCGGTCAGGACGCCGCCGTGACGTACGCGAACCTCTCGCCGCTCGTCACCGCGGGGATCTTCTACCTGCTCATCACCGTGCCGCTCACCCACCTGGTGAACGTCATCGACCGCCGGCTCCGCACCGGCCGTGCCGCGGTCGACGCCGGTGACGCCGGTGGCCCCGGGCAGTCGACGGCCGCACCAGCAACCGCCCCCGCCGGGGCCGTCACGATCGGACAGGACGGATGACCATGACCACGCCCACCAACGGCACCACCACGCCGGGCGTCGACACCGGGGTGACCGACCTCGTCGGCGACATCCGCGGCGCCGGACTCGAACTCCACGGGATCACGAAGCGGTTCGGCGCGAACGAAGTGCTGCACGGCGTCGACCTCGCCGTCCGGCCCGGCCACACCGTCTGCATCATCGGGCCGTCCGGATCCGGCAAGTCCACCCTGCTGCGCTGCGTGAACCGGCTCGAGGAACCGACGTCGGGCACGATCCTGCTCGACGGAGACGACATGACGACCGGCGATCCCGACCGTCTCCGCAGCCGCGTCGGGATGGTGTTCCAGCACTTCAACCTGTTCCCGCACAAGACGGTCCTCGACAACATCGTCCTGCCGCTCCGGAAGGTCCGCGGCCTCGGCATCGAGGAGGCCAGGGACCGCGCGGTGCGATCGCTCGCAGACGTGGGACTCGCGCACAAGCGTGACTTCCGCCCCGCGAGCCTGTCCGGCGGCCAGCAGCAGCGCGTCGCCATCGCCAGAGCACTGGCGATGCGACCTGAGGTGATGCTCTTCGACGAGGCGACCAGCGCCCTCGACCCCGAGCTGGTGAAGGAGGTCCTCGACCTGATGACCGGGCTCGCGAAGGCCGGCATGACGATGCTCGTCGTCACGCACGAGATGGGGTTCGCCCGCCGGGCCGCCGACCACGTGGTGTTCATGGACCAGGGACGGATCGTCGAACAGGGCGAGGCCGCGACGATGTTCGAACGCCCCGAGTCCGAGCGGCTCGCCGGGTTCCTGTCGAAGGTCCTCTGATGGCGCACGGCCCGCGCGTCGCCGTCGTCGGGACGGGCACCATGGGCGCGATGACGCTCTGGCAGCTCGCCCGGCGCGGGATCGACGCCGTCGGTTTCGACCGCTGGGCACCGGGGCACGCCTTCGGCGCGGCGGGCGGTGAGACACGACTCTTCCGCAGCGCGTACGCGGAGGGGCCCGAGTACGTCCCGCTCCTCGCCGAGTCGCTCCTCGAGTGGCGAGCGCTCGAAGCGGAGGCCGGCCTCGACCTGCTGACGCTCACGCGCGGTCTGATGATCGGTCGGCCGGACTCCGCCTTCATGCGTGGCGTGGTCGCGTCGGTCACCGAGAACGACCTGCCGCACGAGGTCCTGACCGGCCAGGAGGCCCGTGACCGGTTCCCCGAGACCGTGATGGGCGACGACGAGATCGCCGTCCTGGACGAGCGGTCCGGCGTGATCCGTGCGGAGGTCTCCGTCTCCGCCGCGGCGCGCGCCGCGACCGACCGCGGATCCGTGCTCCGCATCGGTGACGCGGTGGTGGCGGTGGAGCCGGGGCCCACCGAGGTGACGGTCGTGACGGAGAGCGGGGCGCGCCTCCCGTTCGACCGTGTCGTGGTCGCCGCCGGAGCCTGGTCGAACCACATCGCCGGCATCGAACTGCCGCGACTCGACGTCCAGTCGATCGCCGTGCACTGGTACCCGGTCCGCCACCCGGCGCGGTTCGCTGCCGAACGGTTCCCGTTCGTGTGCCGCGACGCCGGCGTCGACTTCTGCGTCTGGCCGACCACCGACGGCGCGACCGTCAAGGTCGGCCTCGCGGCGGGACTCGACCACCTCGCGAACGCCGACGACCTCGACCAGCGCATGCCGGACGAGCTCGTCCCCGTCGTCGACGAGTACGTCCGCCGCTACGTCCCCGACGCCGTCCCCGCCGCGGTCCGACACGCCGTCCAGGTCGACGCGTGGACCGCGGACCACGACTTCATCGTGGACACCGCCGGCGACGACCGCATCGTCGTGCTCGCAGGGTTCTCCGGGCACGGCTTCAAGATGTCGCCCGTGGTCGGCCGCGCTGCCGCAGACCTCGCGCTCACCGGGGAGACCGCGCTGCCGGTCGGCCGGTTCCGCGCGGACCGCTTCGCACGGAACCCGACGCTCCGATGACCCGGTTCGATGCGGAGGTCGGCGTCGTCGGCGTCGGGACCATGGGAGCGCAGACCATGTGGCAGCTCGCCCGGCGCGGTGTCTCCGCGATCGGGTTCGAGCAGTTCGCCCCGGGACACGACCGGTCCGGTGCCGGCGGCGAGTCCCGGCTGTTCCGGACCGCGTACCTCGAAGGCAGTCACTACGTGCCGCTCCTGCGCCGGTCCCGCGCCGAGTGGGAACGACTCGGTGCCGACACCGGTGTGCGACTGCTCCACATGACCGGTGGCCTGATGATCGGGACCGACGGCTCCGCGTTCCTGGAGTCGGTCGGCCGGTCGATCGCCGAGCACGGCATCGACCACGAGTTCCTCGACACGGATGCGCTCCGCAGCCGGTACCCGCAGCACGCGGTCCGCACCGGGGACGTCGCCTACCTCGACCGCGAGTCGGGGTACCTGCGCCCCGAGGTCGCCGTCGCGCTCGCCGCGTCCGAGGCTGAGCGGCTCGGCGGTGTCGTCCACCGACGGGCCCGCGTGACGGAGATCCGGATGACGGACGCCGCGGTCGAGGTGCACACCGACGACCGGGTCTTCCGCTTCCCCCGCCTCGTCGTCTCGGCCGGCGTCTGGACATCCCAGCTCCTGCCGGGCATCACGCCCCTGCACGAGGTCATCCGGATCGTGATGACCTGGTTCCCGACCACGACGCCGGAGCGGTTCACCGAGGACGTGTTCCCGATTTTCGTCCGCCAGTCGGACGGGTTCGACATCTCCGGCTGGCCCTCGATCGACGGCGCCACCGTGAAGATCGGCCTGAACAACGGGTGGGACCGGGTCGCGGACCCCGACCTGCTGGACCGCACACCCCCTGACGCGTTGTTCGACGAGGTCCGGGACGCGATCCGCACGCTCGTCCCCGGGGTCGTCCCCGAGGTCGTCCGCGCCGGCGTGTACATGGACGGCTACACGGCCGACCACGACGCGTTCGTCGGGCCGCTCGGGTGGGACGACCGCGTCACCGTCCTCGGCGGCTTCTCCGGGCACGGCTTCAAGCTCGCGCCCGCGATGGGCATCGTCGCCGCGGACCTGGCGACGACGGGCTCCACCGACCTGCCCGTCGACTTCCTCGATCCCTCCCGATTCGCCGTCAACGTCACCGCGGCCGACCGCCTGCGCTTCGGCCGTCGGGTCAGCCGCTGATCCAGCACACCCTCGAAAGGAACCCCATGGAGACCATCACCACCGACGTCGTCGTCGTCGGACTCGGCGCCTTCGGATCAGCGGCCCTGTGGCGTCTCGCCGCACGTGGGGTCGACGTCGTCGGCGTCGACCGGTACGGGCTCGGACACCACATGGGCTCCTCGCACGGAGCAACCCGCCTGTTCCGCATCGCCTGTCAGGAGCACCCCGGCCTGACACCGATCGCGCAGAAGTCCCTCGAGCTCTGGACCGCGCTCGGTGCGGCGAACGGTGAGACGTACGTCCGGCAGACGGGCTGCCTGTCGACCGGTTCGCCATCGTCCCGCCCGGTGTCCGGCGTCACGGCCGCCGCGGCACGCGCCGGCCTCGACGTCACGCACCTCGACCACGACGAGCTCCTCCGGGACTACCCGCAGTACGGCGGCACCGCCGAGGACACCGTCGGCGTGCTCGACCCCGGTGCAGGCATCTGCTACCCCGAGAAGAACGTCCGTGCGCAGGGAGAAGCGGCGATCGCGCTCGGCGCCCGGGTGCTCACCGACACCCGCGTCACGGCGGTCGACCTCGTCGACGGCGGCGTGCGCGTCACGACCCCGACGGTCGTGATCGAGGCCGCCCAGGCCGTGGTCGCAGCGGGAGCGTGGAACACCAAGCTCGTCCCGGGACTGCCGCTCCGTCCGCGTCGCACCCCGCTGTACTGGTTCAAGCCGAAGGACGACGCGTCCGCGTCCTTCGCGCTCGACGCCTTCCCCGCGTTCATCCACGAGCTCCCGGACGGTCGGCACCTGTGGGGCCACGGCTCTGACGAGGACTACCTCGTCAAGATCGGCATGGAGGACTCCGGCGCGAACTTCGCCGACACCGACGCCGACACCGTCGACCGGTACATCCACCCGCGCGACGACATCGAGCAGCTCTCGTCGTGGGTCGCCGACGCGTTCCCGGAGATCGACCCCGTGCCGGTCAAGGCGATCCCGTGCATGGTCACGAACTCGCCGGACGGGCAGTTCCTGGTCGGCCGTCCGGACGGTGACCCGCGCCTCGTCATCGCGGGCGGTGACCACGGGCACGGGTTCAAGCACGCCGCCGGGGTCGGCGAGCTCCTCGCCCAGATCGCGGTGGGGGAGACGCCGTACACCGCGATCGACTTCCTCGACCCCGATCGCTTCGCGAACGGCGCCGTCCCGGAGGAGGGGACGGTGCACGCCGGTTCCGTGGCGGTGGTCGGCGCGTGAACGGGCGACCGGTCGCTCTGGTCACCGGCGCGTCGCGAGGCATCGGGGCCGCCGTCGCGCGTGACCTCGCCCGCACCCACACCGTGATCGTCGGCGCTCGATCGAAGGAGGCGCTCGCCGCGCTCGTCGCCGAGCTGCCCGACGTCGTCCCGTTCGTCTGCGACGTCGGCGACGGAGACTCGGTGACCGCTGCTGTCGCGTCGCTCGGGCTCGCCCGGCTCGACGTGCTCGTGCACTCGGCGGGCATCGCCGACGAACGACGGTTCGACACGTTCGGACGCGACGACTGGCGTCGGTCGTTCGAGGTCAACGTCTTCGGCGTCGCCGACCTGACCGCGCGGATGCTCCCGGCGCTGCGGGCAGCTCGCGGCACGGTCGTGTTCCTCAACTCCGGTTCGGGGATGTTCTCGTACCCGGACGGTGCGGTGTACTCGGGCACGAAGTTCGCGCTCCGGACCATGGCCGACTGCCTCCGTGAGGAGGAACGGGAGCACGGCGTCCGTGTCGTCTCGGTGCACCCGGGGTTCGTCGACACCGACATGGCGCGGACCATCCGGCGAGCGTCCGGGCGCGAGGGCTCCGACGAGTCGTACGTGCAGCCGGAGACCATCGCCGCCGGGATCCGCGTCGCGGTCGACGCCCCGCACGAGGCGCAGTTCGAGACGATCTCGATCCGGCCGACGCTGAGGGCGTGACGCGGGCGGGCGCGCGCCCGTGGGTGGGTGCGCCGTGAACTCTGTGCGGACGCATCGGGAATAGCGGGGCGTCGCACAGGACTTGGACCGTTACGTCGTGCGTCGTCCCGCGCGCACGAGATTCGGACGGTCGACCGCCCGGGTGTCAGGATGGACGGCGCCCGGTGACCCGACCCGAGCCGCAGCAGCGACCACCCCACGGTCGCCACCCCCACCACTTCCCACGAGGAGCAGCATCGTCATGAGACGCCCCAAGCGCCTGACCATCACCGCGGCGGTCGCCGCAGCAGCAGTCCTGGTCCTGACCGGCTGCTCGGGCGGAGGGGCCTCCGACGACGCATCGGCCGGCACGGCCAAGGGCGGCACGCTCAACATCCTGACGACGGCGACCGCGGTGCACCTGGACCCGGCCACCAGCCAGAACCTCAACATCACGACGCTCGGGCTCGTCCTGCGTCGCCTGACCGCGTGGGACGTCGAGCCCGGCAAGACGGCGAAGGTCGTCCCGGACCTCGCGACGAACACCGGCGACTCGAGCGACGGCGGCAAGACCTGGACCTACCACCTCAAGAAGGGGCTGAAGTTCCAGGACGGCACGGCGATCACCACGAAGGACATCAAGTGGGGCATCGAGCGCTCGTTCGCTCCGACCCTGACCGGTGGCCTGAGCTACCACAAGTCGCTCCTCGTCGGCGGTGACACCTACAAGGGCCCGTTCGACGGCAAGACGCTCGACAGCATCGAAACGCCGGACGACTCCACCATCGTCTTCAAGCTCAACGCGGCCTACGGCGACTGGCCGTGGCTCGTGTCGATGCCGGCGTTCGCCCCGGTCCCCGAGGGCGAGGGCACCGACACCGGCGCCTACGACGCCAAGCCGGTCGCGTCCGGCCCGTACGAGGTGCAGTCGAACACGCAGGGCTCGCAGATCACGCTCGTCCGGAACAAGGAGTGGAGCGCCGAGACCGACGACGTCCGCACCGCCGGTCCCTCGAAGGTCGTCTTCAAGGAGAGCCAGGACCCGTCCACGGTCACCCAGACGCTCATCGCCGACAACGGCGACGCGAAGGACTCCTTCGGTGCCACCTACCTCGGTGCGGCCGAGCTGAACCAGGTGCGCTCGAACCCGTCCGCGCAGGACCGCCTCGCCACGTCGAAGGCCGGCCCGATCACCTACATGGCGATCAACACGCAGAAGGGCTCGCTCAAGGAGCTCAAGGTCCGTCAGGCCCTGCAGTACGCCGTGGACAAGAAGTCGTACCGGATCGCCGCCGGTGGTGCACTCGCCGGCTCGTACGCCACGACGCTCATCACGCCGGGCATCGCCGGTCGCCAGGACTACGACCTGTACAAGCCGGGTGCGTCCGGTGACGTCGCCAAGGCGAAGAAGCTCCTGCAGGAGGCCGGCGTCTCCGACCTCAAGCTGACCCTCGCCACGCCGAACGACCCGTCGAGCCTCGCCCAGTCGCAGGCCCTGCAGGCCGGGCTCAAGCGCGCCGGCATCACCGTCACGCTGAAGCCGCTCGATTCCGACTCGTTCTACACGGCGACGACCGACGGCACCGACTTCGACCTGGCGCTGTTCAGCTGGCAGCCGGACTTCCCGAGCGCGAACGCCAACATCCAGCCGCTCTACGACTCGTCGCAGATCGGAGGCGGCGGCTACAACGTCTCGAAGTACAGCAACCCGGAGGTGGACGCCCTCATCAAGCAGGCGAGCGCGACCGTCGACCAGAAGGACGCGCAGAAGCTCTGGGCCGAGGCGGACAAGAAGATCATGGGCGACGCCCCGATCGTGCCGCTGACCTACGCGAAGCAGTCGTTCCTCGCCGGCTCGAACGTGCAGAACTTCCAGATCGCGGACTTCCCGGCGTACCCGAACTACCTCAAGGTCTCGCTCGCGAAGTGAGTTCACCGCTGCTCGAGGTCGAGGGGCTCCGCGTCGCGTTCGGCGACGCGGAGCCCGTCGTCCGTGACGTCTCCTTCACCCTGACGCCCGGCCGGGTGCTCGCCCTGGTGGGCGAGTCCGGCTCGGGCAAGTCCGTCAGCGCCATGAGCGTGCTCGGTCTGCTCCCACCAGAGGCCCGGGTCTCCGGCAGCATCCGGTTCCGCGGCACCGAGCTGGTCGGCGCGACGGACGACCAGCTGCGCGCGGTCCGCGGCGCCGGCATCGGCGTCGTGTTCCAGGAGCCGATGAACTCCTTCACCCCCGTGCTCTCGATCGGGACGCAGATCGCCGAGGCCGTCACCGCGCACCCGACGGAACTCGACCGCGCTGGGGTCTCGGCGCGCATCGACGAGCTGCTCCGCTCCGCCGGGCTCACCGATCCGCAGCGGATCCGGAAGGCGTACCCGCACGAGCTGTCCGGCGGGCAGCTGCAGCGCGCGATGATCGCGATGGCGCTCGCGGGCGACCCGGTGGCGCTCATCGCGGACGAACCGACGACGGCACTCGACGTCACGGTGCAGGCGGGGATCCTCGACCTGCTCCGGACGCTCGGGCGCGAGCGGGACCTCGCGGTGCTGCTCATCACGCACGACATGGGCGTGGTGGCGGACGTCGCCGACGAACTCCTCGTGATGCGCCGGGGCGACCCGGTCGAGCACGGGACGGTCGCCGAGGTCTTCGCGCACCCGACCGCCGAGTACACCCGTGCGCTCCTCGACGCGGTCCCCAGCCTGGAGGCGCGGGGTGCGCAACCCGCCCACGTCACGACCGCGGGTGGGTCACCGGAGGCGAGCCGTGCCTCCAGTCCGGACGTGGTCGCGCAGCTGCGCGACGTCGCCGTGCGCTACGCACGCCGCGGCGAACCGACCGTCTCCGGCATCGACCTCGAGCTCCGCGCCGGCGAGACCCTCGGCCTCGTGGGGGAGTCGGGCTCCGGCAAGTCGACCATCGGGCGGGCGCTGGCCGGCCTCGTACCGGTCGTGGCCGGCTCGGTCGAGGTGGACGGCAGTGACCTCCGCACGGCCCGGGGCGGACGTCTGCGAGAGCTCCGCAGTCGTGTCGGCATCGTCTTCCAGGACCCGGCGTCCTCGCTCAACCCGCGCCAGACGATCGGGTGGAGCATCGCCGAGCCGCTCCTCGTGCACGGCACCGCCTCGGCGGCCGACCGTGCCGAGCGGGTCCGCGAACTGCTCGTCGCGGTGCAGCTCGACCCGTCGTGGGCCGAGCGGTTCCCGCACCAGCTCTCCGGCGGCCAGCGGCAGCGCGTCGCGGTCGCACGGGCACTCGCCCTCCGGCCCGCCCTCGTGATCGCCGACGAACCCACCTCGGCGCTCGACGTCACCGTGCAGGCGGCCGTGCTCGACCTGCTGTCCGACCTGCAGCAGGACTTCGGGTTCGGCATGCTGCTGATCAGTCACGACCTGGCCGTCGTCCGGCAGCTCGCCGACGAGGTCGTGGTGCTGCACCGCGGCCGTGTCGTCGAACGCGGCACGACCGATGCGGTGCTCGACGACCCGCAGCAGGACTACACGCGCATGCTCCTCGCGGCAGCGCCCGTCGCCGATCCCGTGCGACAGGCCGCCCGTCGCGAGGCCTGGCGTGCGTGGGAAGGGGTGGCCTCGTGACCGCCAACGTCGTCGACCGTCCGGTCGCGGCCGCCGGGAACCGGAGCACCGGGTTCCGCGCCGTCGTGCGCCGGGTCCGGCAGGACCGCTGGGCCGTGGCGTCCGCGGTCGTCATCGTCGTGTTCGTCGTCGTGGCGATCGCCGCGCCGCTCATCGCCGCGATCACCGGCCAGGACCCGTACGGCTACCACATCGACGCACTGAACTCCTTCGGCGCCCCGAAGGGCGTGGGCGGGGGGATCAGTGGCGAGCACTGGTTCGGCGTCGAGCCGCTCACCGGCCGCGACCTGTTCGCGATCGTGACCTACGGCGCGCGGACCTCGCTCGGCATCGGCCTCGCCGCGACCGTGTTGTCGATCGTCATCGGCGTGCTCGTCGGCGTCACGACCGGGTTCTTCGGCGGCTGGTACGACCGGGTGCTCTCCCGCGTCGTCGACGTCATCTTCGGGTTCCCGTCGCTCGTGTTCATGATCGCGCTCACCGCGATCGTGCCGACGTCGTTCCCGAAGCCCGTGCTCGTCGTGCTGGTGATCGGCTTCTTCGGGTGGCCGTCCGTCGCCAGGGTCGTCCGTGGCCAGACGCTGTCGCTCGTGAGCCGGAACTACGTCGTCGCCTCGACCGCGATGGGTGCCGGCCGCTGGCACGTCATCCGGACGCAGCTGCTGCCGAACCTCGCGGCGACGATCACCGTCTACGCGACGATCTCCATCCCCTCGATGATCGGTGCCGAGGCCGCCCTGTCGTTCCTCGCCGTCGGCGTGACCCCGCCGACACCGTCCTGGGGTCGGAGCATCGGCGACGCGATCGGGTGGGTGCAGACCGACCCGATGTACCTCGTGTTCCCCGGTTTCGCGCTGTTCCTGATCACCCTGGCCTTCAACGTGCTCGGCGATGCGCTCCGCGATGCCCTCGACCCCCGTGGAGGTGCACGATGAGCACGTTCCGCTTCATCGCCATCCGTGTCCTCGGTGCCGCGGTCGTCCTGCTCGTCGTCGCCGCGATCACCTACGCGCTGTTCATGCTGCTGCCGACGAACCCCGCCCGGGCGATCTGCGACAAGCCCTGCACCCCTGACCGGCTGCGAGAGGTCCAGGCGTTCCTCGGCACCGACAAGCCGTGGCTCGCCCAGTTCGGCGCCTACCTCGCCGGCATCTTCGCGGGTCGCACGTTCGGGTCCGGCGCCTCCGTCATCCACTGTGCCGCACCGTGCTTCGGGTACTCGTTCCAGCTGCACGACAGCGTCACGAACCTGATCCTGTCCCGCCTGCCCGTCACCGCCTCGATCGCGGTCGGCGCCGCCGTGCTCTGGCTCGTCGCCGGGGTCGCCGGGGGAGCGCTCTCGGCGCTGCGTCGCGGGACCTTCGTCGACCGCGCCGTGATGACGGTCGCGGTCGCCGGGGTGTCCGCGCCGTCGTACCTGGTCGGGTTGCTCGGCATCCTGCTGTTCGGGTTCGTGCTCGGCATCCTGCCCACCAGCGGGTACGTCGCATTCGGTGACGATCCGATCGGGTGGCTGACGCACTTGATCCTGCCGTGGTGCGTGCTCGCGTTCATCAGTGCTGCGATCTACGCCCGGCTCACCCGGGGCGAGATGCTCGAGTCGATGTCGCAGGACTTCGTCCGGACGGCGCGCGCGAAGGGCCTGCGCGAACGCCAGGTCGTCGTGCGCCACGGTCTCCGGACGGCGATCCTGCCGGTGGTGACGCTCTTCGGGCTCGACCTCGGGTCGCTGCTCGGTGGCGCGGTCATCACCGAGAAGGTGTTCTCGATGCAGGGTCTCGGTGCGCTGCTGATCGACGCGGTGCACACGCTCGACCTGCAGGTGGTCGTCGGCTTCACGCTGTTCTCGGCGCTGCTCATCGTCACGGCGAACGTGATCGTCGACGTCGTGTACGCGTTCGTCGATCCGCGGGTGCGCCGCCGGGCGTAGGGGCGGGGCCGCGGCGGCTCGCACGGTGCGAGCGTCACGCGGGGCGTGCGCCGTCCCACCACCGCAGGACCCGCGTACCCGAGAGCGTGAGCCACCGCGACGGCTCACCAGTGGGGACGTCCACCTCGAACCACTGACGCCCGGCCGGCCGCTCGCCCTGCGTCCAGGTACCGTCCGGGTTCTGCGCGGCGCGGACGAGCTCGACGGCCTCGGCGGCGCGCGGGTCCGGCGGGGTGCCGTCGTGCAGGGATGCCGCGCGCAGGTGATCCGTCACCCGGAGCGCCGTGTAGATCCAACGGAACGGGTAGGCGAAGCGGTGGACCCAGGGGCCGACGACCTCGCCGTCGGACTTCCGGTGCAGCAGCCGCCGTTCGAGCAGGTACTCCGCACCTCGGTGTCGGGCGTCCCGGAGTTCGTCGGCGCGCGGGTGCCGGCCGCCCGTGAGCTGCTCGTGTTGCAGCAACCCGTCCAGCACGTTGAGTGTCGAGTGGAACGAGGACACCGTCGAGCCCTCGACCCACTCACAGTTCCAGCCGCCGTCGGGCTGCTGGTGCTCGAGGAGCCAGTCCGCGATGCCGTCGACGTCCGCACCGAGCCACGTGCCGTTCGCGAGCGTGAAGGCGTTGATGCAGCAGTCGACCTCGCCGCCCCAGTACGGCAGCTGCTCGTACTCCCACCGGCTGTTCGCGTCGAGCCGCGCGGCAGTTTCTCCGAGCACGGCGGCGTCGAGGCCCCAGTCGCGCAGGGCGTTGAGCGACCAGGTCGTCGCCGTGTACGGCTGCCCGGGCTCCTTCGCCTCGGGGCCGTCGAAGTCGAAGTCCGCGGGGAAGTACGCGCCGCCCGCCCACTGCCCGTCCGGGCCCTGGTGGGCGAGGAGTGCTGCGCCGAGCCCCTCGGTGGCGACGCGTGCGCGGGTGGCTTCCCACGTGGACGCGGGCAAGCCGACGATGTCCCGCTCCACCTGCCAGCGGATCGCCGGGTCGGAGTCGAGCAGCCAGTCGACCACGTCGTCGTCGCTCATGGCGCGGAGACTACGCCGAACCGCCCGACCCGTCCTGGCCCACGTACCGGTAGGCCGCGCCGTCGTCCGTCCGCTCGAGCACGCCGAGGTCCACTGCGTCCCGCCGCACGACCGCGACGTCCTCGGCGAACATCGCGATCGCCGCGTTCAGCACCGGTTCGGGGACCGGACGGGTCGCCCCGAGCCGTTCGAACACGAGCTGCACGATGCGGATCGACAGCGGGTGCCGCTGGTCGTCCGGCGCGGGCATCCGTGCGATGCGGTCGAACTCGAGCAACGCGGCGGGTGCCTGCAGCCGCTGCAGGTCCTGCGCCGTCCGCCCGAGCAACGGGGTGTCCGGGCCGTCGGCGCCGAGCCAGTCGAACGCCGCGATCGCCGACCGGGTCCGGTCGTCGAGCTCGGCGTCACCGACCACGGCGGCGCGCAGCGTCGGGCTGGCCAGCACCGCGACCGCCTGCCGCGCTCGACCCACCGACCGGCCGACGTCCATCAGAAGTACGTGATCCCGTGCGGTGTCCGCGGCGGCGTCAGCATCGCACGGAGCAGCGCCGGCGCAGCCGGGTCGGCTGCGCGCAGCAGGCCGGCGGCCGCCAGCGTGACCGGCGACACCGAGCCGAGGAGCAACGCGCCGAGGTCAGCGATGTCGAGCTGGACGTCAGAGCCGGCCACGTCGGCGACGTCGGCGGTCTTCGTGACGGTGCTCCGTGCCTCCAGGACGTCCAGACGGTACGTGCCGGTGGTGAACCCGAGCGCGTCCGTGACGGCGAGCGTCAGCGAACCGTCGACGGCGTACGGCCGCGAGGCCAGCACCGCCGGAAGGTCGAGGATCCGCAGCCAGACGTGGTCTTCCTCGTGGTCGACGTCGTACGCACGGTTGTCGCCGAGCGCCGCCACGATCGGGTCGTCCAGCCGCGACCGGTTGTACTTCACGACGTCGTTCAGGTCGATCGAGAGCAGGAACTCCCACAGCGACAGGTACGCGGCGTCGGTCGCGTAGACCAGGTCGACGACCTCGAGCACGGTGTCGCCGTCGCGGCTCTCCTTGACGCGCCAGGTGACGTAGCCGTCGACCTCGTCGGAGTCGTCGGGGCGGTGGACGGCGGCCCGGACGTCCTTGGCCTCCTTCCCCTCTTGGTCGAGGAGTCCGAACACGACCGGCCAGGTACCGGCGTTCCGGACCATCGAACCCGGGGTGCGCGCGTTGAAGCGGTCGAACACTGCGCGGCCGGGACCGCCCGCGAGCCACTGCGGCGTGACGACGCTGACGACGCCGGTCGTCGGCGACAGGAACGGCAGGGCGCGGTTCCGGCGGACGCTGACGGCGCGCTCGCGGATGGCGCTGCCGAAGCCGAAGCGGCGGTAGATGGTGCCCTCCGACGCGGTGAGCGACGCGACGGCGTAGCCGTCGGCGACGCCGCGCTGGAGCGCGTGCGTCATCATGCTGCGGAGGATCCCGCGGCGTCGTTCGGTCGGTCGGACCGTGACCGCGGAGATCGCCTGCGTGTCGATGGACGATCCGTCGCCCCAGCTGAGCGACTTCCGGAACCACGCGAACGTGCCGGCCGGCCAGGTCTCGTCGACGGAACCGGTCGCGGGGCGGCGCACGTAGGCGCCGAGCCAGGTGTTGCCGTCCTCGACGAAGTGCTCGACCATGCGAGCGGCGTGCTCGTCGCCGGGGTGCGTCTCGTGGAACCCGAGTCCGACGGCCTGCATCCAGGCCTCGGTCTCGGAGTCGGGTGCCCCCTGGTCGCCCGCGCCGGGCGCGAACTCGCGCAGTTCGTAACGGTCGTCGAATGCCTCGTTGCTCACCCTTCGACACTATCGGTGGCCGGTGACGAACGAGAAGGGCCGGCCTGGAGGCACGGGTCGGCGCCGCCTCGTCGGTCGCGTCGTGCGGTTCGCGGCCTGTCGGTCCGTGGTCGGCTCGGCCGGTTCCGTCACTTCGCGCGGCGTCGGGCAGCTGACCGCGGCGGGTTCGCGCGCAGGTGCCCGCTGATCGTGCCGAGGATGCGGGCGAGGTCGGCGGCGTCGTCGTCGGTGATCGACGCGAACAGGAGCCCGTGCACCGTGCTGATGTGGCCGGGGAACACGGCGGCGAGGACCTTCCGCCCTGCATCGGTGATCGAGACCATCGTGCTGCGCTCGTCCTCCGGTGACGGCGACCGGGTCACGAGTCCGCGCTGCTCGAGCAGCTGCGCCTGGTAGGTCAACCCGCTGCGGCTGTACACGACCCCGTCGGCCAGGTCGGTCATCCGTAGGTGTCCGTCGGAGGCATCGCCCAGGGTGGCCAGGAGCTGGAACTGGACGTAGCTGAGCCCGCCGACGTCCTTGAGTTGCTGCTCGACGGCGGGGCGGAGGAGCGCGCCGACCTCGGTGAAGGCGAAGTACGCGCCCAGCTGCGTCGGGGTCAGGGAGGTCGGCGCATCGGACATGACTCGATCCTACCTGTTGCTTCGAGTTCGAAGCAGTGGTACGTTCGCGGTAGTCGCTTCGAATTCGAAGCAAACCCCGAAGGAGATCATCATGAAGGCAGTGCAGTTCCACGAGGTCGGCGGACCCGAGGTCCTCCAGTACGGCGAGGTCGAGCAGCCCACGCCCGGTACCGGCGAGGTGCTCGTCCGGGTCACCGCGTCCGCCTACAGTGCGGCCGACAACGGCATGCGCGCCGGGTTGCTCCCGATCCCGATCGAGCTCCCGCACATCCCCGGTTACGACGTCTCCGGCGTGGTCGACACGCTCGGCGACGGCGTCACCGACCTCGCGGTGGGGGATGCCGTGATCGGGTTCCTGCCGATGGAGCGCGACGGGGGAGCGGCCGAGTACGTCGTCGCCCCGGTGGACGCCCTCGTCCCGGCACCGACGAGCATCCCGCTGGCCGACGCCGCCGCATTGCCGTCCGTGGCGTTGACCGCGTGGCAGGCGCTCGTCGACTCCGGTCGGCTCGAAGCAGGGCAGCGGCTGCTCATCGTCGGTGCGGGCGGTGTCGTCGGCAAGTACGCGATCCAGCTCGCGAAGCGTCTCGGCGTGCACGTCATCGCGACCGCCAGCCCGCGCAGCGCCGACGCGGTCCGGGCTGCCGGTGCCGACCAGGTGATCGACCACACCGAGACGGACGTCCTGCAGGCGGTCGAGGGGCAGGTTGACGTCCTGCTCAACCTCGCGCCGCTCGAGCCCGAGCGGTTCGAGGCGTTCGTCGCCGCGGTCCGAGACGAGGGAGCGGTGGTGAGCACCACGGCGTTCATCGCGACGCCGGGCGACGAGTCCCGCGGCGTCCGTGCCGAGACGGTGTTCGTCCTGCGGAACCGGGAGCGCCTGGCCGAGCTCGTGTCGCTTGTCGACGCCGGGGAGCTCACGGTCGAGGTGACGCGGCGGGTGCCGCTGACGGAACTCCGGGCCGTGCACGCGGAGGGCGCCGCTGGTCGGATCGCGGGCAAGGTCATCGTCGTCGTCTGAGCGCGCGATGGTGCGGCGCACCGACCACCGACACGGATCGTCCGCTCAGTCCGTCGCACCCCGTGGCGGATCGACCAGCAGTCCCACCCGGTCGGCGAGGTACCCCTCGAGCGGCACGGCCGCGCCGGCGGCGGGGGACCAGCGCACGAGCGGGCTCCCGTCGTCGACGAACAGCACGGCCGAGGACCCGACGAGCGACTCGTCGAGCGGGATCGGCGTCACCCCGTGGTTCACGGTGTCCCCCGGCGCGAAGTGCCCCTTCTGCGCTGCCGCCCGGTACGCCCGTCGCACCTCGGCGGACACCGAGACGAACTGGGAGCGGCCGGGGTCGGTGACCCGCGTGATCAGGCCCGTCGACCAGACGCGCCCTCCGGTCTCGAGCGAGGAACCCACGAGCAGTGCGCCGACCCGCCAGACGCGGCCGAGCGACCGCATGGTGGGTTCGCGACGGATGC
>Ga0308167_1001738_pt1 | contig 23455 bp, 24 predicted proteins | sample PhyCR1_2_FD_202138 | JGI IMG/M metagenome (GOLD analysis project Ga0308167, IMG submission 202138) | Phyllosphere microbial communities from UC Gill Tract Community Farm, Albany, California, United States - DLSLRC.R1 | ecosystem: Host-associated > Plants > Phyllosphere > Unclassified | place... | reverse complement strand
TTGCGGGGTGCATCGTCCACTCGGAGGTGCGCCGCCGGGTCCGGGCTACTCGCTGACGCTGTCGCTCTCGCCGGCGAGCTCGCCGCCGTCGATGACGAACTCGGCCCCGGTCTGGAAGCTGGACTCGTCGCTGGCCAGGTAGACCACCAGGTTCGACACCTCCTGGGGCTCGCCGATGCGGTGCAGGGCACCGAGCTGGTCGCCGAGCTCGAGGCCGTCGGTCATCGGGGTGCGGATGACGCCGGGGTGCACCGAGTTCGAGCGGACGTTCGCCGAGCCGAGCTCGAGGGCGACGGACTTGGTCAGGCCGCGGAGGGCGAACTTCGACGCCACGTAGCCGTGCAACGCCGTGGTGCCCTGCAGCCCTGCGGTGGAGGAGATGTTGACGATGCTCGACGGGGCGGACGCGACCAGCGCCTCCTTGGCTGCCGTGATGCCGAGGAAGGCTCCCGTGACGTTGATGCCGAGGATGAGGTTCCACTGGTCGAGCGTGTACGTGCCGAGGCGGCCGAAGTTGACGATGCCGGCGTTGTTCACCAGCACGTTGAGGCCGCCGAACTCGCTGACGGCCGTGGCGACGGCCGCCTCCCAGTCGCCGGGCGACGTCACGTCGAGGTGCACGTAGCGGGCGGCGTCGCCGAGCTCGTCCGCGAGGGCGCGGCCCTCGTCGTCGAGCAGGTCGCCGATGACGACCTTGCCTCCCTCGGCCACGATGGCTCGGGCGTGCGAGGCGCCCATGCCTCGCGCGCCTCCGCTGACGAGGGCGATCTTGCTGCTGAGTCTGTCCATGGTGGCTCCTTCGCCATCGGGGTGCTGCGGGTCCGGCAGGTGTCGCGGTGGGCGACGGGTGTTGCCGTCCGGGCACAGTAGCGACCGAACCGTCGGGTTCGCTGAGGAAGTCTCGACAGGGCCCGGGCGCGACGCGGCGGCTCGTGATCGTCGTCGTGTCCCGTCTCGTTCCGAGCGTCCCGTCTCGCCGTGATGAGACGTGATGCTCGGAACGAGACGGGACGAGGACAGGTGCATGTGTGGGCGCGCGGCGGTGGCCGGCGCGAGCGAGGCGGCGGCTCCCGCGGCCTCTACTGCTCCGTCAGGGCCGCCGCATACGCCTTCACCGAGCGGTGGTACCGCGGCAGGGTCGGCTCGACGGCCTCGATCGCGACCCGGAGCGCCTCGTCCGCACGGCCGGCGCTGTGCAGCGCGAGCGCGAGGAACACCCTCGGCGCGGCCCCGGTGGCAGGGTGCTCGGGAGCGTCACGCAGCATCGCGATCGCCTCCTCGAGCCGGCCGAGGTTGCGGAGGGTCGAGGCGTGCTGCACCACCATCTGTGCCGCACGCTCGGGGTCGACGACGTCGAGACCGGCCGCGGTCGCCGCGGCGTAGTGGACGTCGGCCGCCGCCTCCTGCCCGCCCGAGTCGTGGGCGCCGCCCAGCTCGAACGAGCCCAGGGCCGGGTGGGGCGCGGTCCGGGCCAGCGCCTGCATCAGGGTGATCCGCTGCTCGTCGTCGATCTCGGTGTCGGCCCAGAGCGCGGCGACGCGGGCCTCCCAGTCGTCGGTGCCGGTCCGGGCGTCGGTGCTGGTCCTGTCGTCGGTGCTCATGTGCCGAGGCTAGGGCGTGCGGTCGGTCTCGAGGCGGACCGCGCCGCGTTCCATCAGCCGCCACGACCCGCCCGCGAGCGGCGTGAGCGTCACTGCCACGTAGACGGCCGCGACTAGGCCGAAGGCGACGGTGAGGCCGATCGTGTCGGCGGCGACTCCGCCGAGGAGGGCTCCGAACGGGACACCGGCCCAGGCTCCCGCGTTGAGGAGCCCGAACACGCGGCCGCGCAGGTGCTCGGGCACCCGCTCGAGCTCGACCGTCGCCAGGATCGGGTTGAGCGCCCCCGCCGCCAGACCGGACAGCGCCGTCGCCGCGACCAGCACGGGCAGGGGCGCGCCGAGCGCGAACGCCAGGCTCGAGGGGCCGCCGGCCAGCGCGAAGCAGAGCGCGAACGTGACCCGCCGCGGCACGCGGTGGGCGACGAAGCCGAAAGCGACGTTGCCGAGCAGGGCGCAGCCGCCCATGGTCGCGACCAGCAGTCCCAGGGCGGCCGCGCCTCCTAGTCGGTCGTTCGCGTAGAGGGGCAGCAGGGTCGATCCGCGGGCCGCGTCGAGGAGGTTCGTGACCAGTACCAGCGCCACGATCAGCCGCATCAGCGGGTCGCGGACGACGAAGCGGGCCCCCTCGGCGAGGTCCTGCCAGTAGGAGGCGCGGGCCGGCTCGGTGCTGCCGATGCGGCTGCCGATGCGGTTGCGGTTCCGGCCGCGGTCGCTGGGCTCCTCGGCGCGCTCGCCGGCAGGCGCTGCGGGGCGGGGGTTCGTCGAGCTGGCTGATCCGTCACGGGACGGATCAGGCCCAGGCACCAGTGCCCAGGTCAGCACCGCCGAGACGGCGAACGTCGCCGCGTTGACGAACAGCGACGGGACAGGCCCGACGGCGGCGACGAGCAGGCCCGCCAGCGACGCCCCGATCAGCTTGGCGAAGCGCTCGGAGCCGTCGAGCAGGCCGACGCTCCGCTCGATGCGGATGCCGGCGCGCTCGGTGAGGCCGGGGAGCATCACCCGACGCGCGGTCTGGCCGGGGGTGTCGAGCAGGCCGGCGACGAAGACGAGCGCCAGCAGGGCCCAGAACGGCAGCCCGACGGTCAGCGCCAGCAGCGGCATCGCCAGCACGGAGGCGCCGCTCACCACGTCCGCCACGATCGCGGCGCGACGATGGCCGACCCGGTCGACGACGACCCCGCCGAGGGGCCCGCCGATGATCACCGGCGCGGTCGCGAAGGCAGCGGCGACGCCGATCTCGACCCCGGAGCCGCCGAGCGCGAGGACGTAGAAGGGGACCGCGAAGGCCGTGACGACGTTGCCGGTCTGCGAGATCGCGTGGGCGGCGACGAGGGCAGAGAGGGCGGTGCGGGAGGTGCGGGCTGCGGGCGTTCGGGGCTCGGCCCCGCCGTCGGCAGGTCCCGGGGCGACCGTCTCGGGGGCCGGGGCGTCCTCGGTCACGAGTCCGCGCCTCCGGGGTGCCGGTAGGCCTGGTAGGCGAGGACGACGGTCTCGGCTCCGTCGTCGTCGGCAGGGTCGTGCGCGTCGCCGACGTCGACCCAGCGGTCGACGACGGACTCGAGTTCGGCACGGAGGGCGGCGAGCTCCGTGACCGTGAGGCGGATCGCTCGGTCGCCGCCCGCCGCCGCCGCGACCCACTCGCGCGGCAGGGCTGGCATCTCGTCGACGTACTGGGTGTACCGCGCGGCGTTCGACTGGACGATCGACTTCTCGAGCGCCGCCGACGCGCTGAGGCGCTCGGGGTCGTCGAGCAGGTCGGCGGGCTCCCACGAGGTGAGGAGGGCCGTGGCCTGCCACCAGCGCTCGCGACGGTCGGCGCTCTGAGGCTCGGCAGCCTGGATCAGGTCGCTCGCTGCGAGCTTCGACAGGTGGTAGCTGACCGTGCCCGGCGCCTCGTCGACCACGTCGCCGAGCTGCGCCGCGGTCTGCGGACCGCGCTGGCGCAGCAGGCCGAGGAGGCGCAGCCGGGTCGGGTGGGCCAGCGCGCGCATCGAGGTGGCGTCGGTGAGGGTGGAGCGGGTGGTGTCGCGGGTCATGGGGGCAACGGTAGGCGCGCAAGGGATGTTGCGCAAGGGTCGTTGAGCAGTTCGTGCCCGGCAGTGGCCCCGTGGATCTCGGAACGCACAAGCGGGGTTTTCTGAGATGATGCGTTATCTCAGAAAACATGCTGAGTTCGGACTGAGGAGGCACCGTGGCGGCGACACCATCGCCCTGGCCTGCGATCGGCCACGAGACGCTCGAGTGGACGAGCCGCTCAGCCTCGTTCGGGCCGCGTGCTGCTCGGCAGGGCCCGTTGCGCGCGAGCTATCGGGCAGCAGTCCCGCCTCTCATCGCCGATCTGTCGCCCGTCGTCAGCCCCGAGGTGGCGACCCTCGCCGACGAGGCGTCCACGGCCCTGGCGGTCTTCGATGCCGAGCTCGGCTCGGACGTCGCGCCCTTCGCCTCCTTGTTGCTGCGTTCCGAGGCTGCTGCCTCGTCGCAGATCGAGCAGCTCACGGCCAGCGCGCGCCAGATCCTGACGGCAGAACTAGGAGGCGGCAACAGGCGGAACGCCTCCGCGATCGTCTCGAACACGCGAGCCATGCGTCGAGCCGTCGACCTCGCCGACGAGCTGGACGCAGCGGCCGTCCTCGCGATGCACGAGGTGCTGCTCGAGCACGACTCGCGGCACGATGCGGGGCAGTTCCGGAGGGAGGCCGTCTGGATCGGGTCGCGCTCGGACAGTCCCGTGGGCGCCGACTTCGTCGGGCCACGGTGGGAGCGCATCCCCGATCTGATCGACGACGTGCTCGCCTTCGCGCGCCGGCTCGACGTGCCGCGTCTGATCCAGGTGACCGTCACACACGCGCAGTTCGAGACCATCCACCCGTTCACCGACGGCAACGGACGGACGGGACGCGCGCTGCTCCAGTCGATGCTGCGGGCCAACGAGCTGACCCGGAACGTCACCGTGCCGGTCTCTGCCGGTCTGCTCGGCGACACCGCCGGCTACTACGACGCTCTGACCGCGTATCGCCGAGGCGAGCTGGACCCGATCACCCGGCTCGTCGCCGAGGCGTCGTTCGAGGCGGTGCACAACGCCCGCGAGCTCGTGGCCGAGATCAGCGGCATCAGGGAGGGCTGGCGCGAGCGCCTCCGCGCCCGCCGGGACTCGGGCATCTGGGCGGCGCTCGACGTGGTCGCGCGGCAGCCCGTGCTGAACCCGAAGGTGCTCGCCGCCGAGCTGCGCATCGAGCCCAAGAACGCCTACCCGCACCTGCGGCGACTCGCGGAGGCGGGCGTCCTGGTGTCCAAGACTGAGCACGTCGGTGGCCAGATGTTCCGGAGCGACGAGATCCTGGCGGCGCTCGACGCCTTCGCTGCGCGGTCGGGGCGGCGCCGGTCGGCCTGAGGACGGCTTCGCGTCGGCAGCTCACCAGTGTCCCGGGCGAGCGATGTCGACGGGCAACGCCGTGCGGTCGTCTCCCTGCGCCGAGTTCACCTGCGCCTGCGTGAGGAAGAGCGCCCCGGCGACATCGGCACCCTCCAGCCGGGCGTCCCGGAGGTCGGCACCGAGCAGGTCGACGCCCGTCAGGTCGCTACCCCGGAGGTCGGCACCGATCAGCACGGCACCACGTAGGTCCGCTCCACAGAGCGCACGAGCACGCAGGTCGCGCCCGGCCAGATCGGCCGACGGGTGCAGGTCCCCGGCCGTGTCGTCGCGGTGGCCCGCGAGGTACCCGGCGCGCGCCTCCTCGCTCACGTTCATCAAGGTCTGCCGGACCTCTGCCCGGAGCCCGTCCGCGTCGACGGCGAGTATCTCGGCCGTGGTGCCGTCGAGGAGGTGGTCGATGCGACGGGCGAGCCCGGTCGCTTCGTCCACGGAGCCGGGTGTGGTCGCTAGGGCCGAGTTGCCCCGATCTGTCGGGTGCGGGCGGGGGAGGCAGCGTTTCGGGGCAAGTCGATCTGGGGGTGCGGGCGTGCCTCGCGGGGCTGGCGGGCACCTCCTCGGCTGTCCGGATCGCGCAGAACCGAACGGGGGGTGTCTCGACGGTCGAGATTCTCGCTAATCTAATGGTCGGCACGGATGCCGATCTCAGCGCAGGAGCGAACATGACCACCCCGACACTCTCGACCCGCCCTAGGCACATGACCCGACCGAACACCGCACCGGACCCGACCCCGGCCGCGGCACCCTCTCTCGACGGAGGCGCCGGTCACGACGCCGGCGTCGGCCCCGACTCCGTCACCGGCTTCATGCAGGCCTTCGGCGTCGCGCAGATGCGCGCGGAGGCCCTGATGAAGATCGTGGCGGCCGACCACGGGATCGGCGTCTCGGACCTCCGCGCGCTGTACTTCGTGCACGGCGGCACCGACGTCACGCCGCGCGAGCTGGCCGCGTACCTCGAGCTCTCGTCCGGCTCGGTCACGAGCCTCGTCGACCGGATGGCCGACGCCGGGTTCCTCGCCCGCGCGGCTCACCCGACCGACCGGCGCAGCAGCGTCCTCGTGATCGCCCCCGACGGCGTCGCGCTGATCGAGAGCGAGATCGGCTACTACCTCGAGGTCTTCGACGGGCTCGCGTCGCGGCCCGAGCTGGCCGTCGTGACGACCGCGCTGGCCGAGCTCGCCCGCTCCATGGCGCGGCACGCGGCGGCGCGTGGCGCGCGCACGGTCTCTGGCTGACCGTCGCCCCGCGCTCCAGCACCCTGCGCCAGTACCCGCTGCCTCGTGGTCCCGCCCTGGTCAGCGCTCAGCTTCGACTCCGTAATGTGACACTGAAATGTCACTACGTCGACCCGATCTCCGGGCGACGAGAACGGAGCAGCACCATGAGAAGCAGCACCATCACGAAGATCAGGTCATCGGCGGGCGCGGTGGCCGCGGCCGCCGTCGTCGGAGGAGCCGTGCTGGGCGCCGCCCCCGCGTCCGCGGCCTCGTACCCGCCGGCGGTCGAGGTGAGGGCGGCATCGGTGGGCCAGGCGGACGGGCTGGTCGCCGTCGACTTCCGGCACCAGGTGGGCACCAGTGCCCTGTTCACGGCGCCGGAGGGAGCTCTCCTGACGGCCCCCGAGCCGACCGGCGTCGCAGGGCGCATCTGCGTCAGCACGGACACGGGGCAGCGTCTGGTCCCGGGGCGCGACTTCGCTCCCGAGATCCGCTGCGACTCCGTGGGCGGCATCGCATGGACCTACGGGACGTTCTCGCTCGCGTGGCAGTCCCTCTCGACCACGAGCCCCGGTGCTCAGCTGGCCGGCTTCCACGCCGGGCTCGACCTCGACGGCACCACCGTCGGCGCCGTCGACGCGGTGCTGCCCGTGGAGGGCCTCGTCGCGCCCAGCGCGTTGGCGGCGACGGCTGACGGCGAGCCCGCGACGGTCACCGTGACGGGTCGCGTCGACGAGCTGCCGGGGGTCTCCCAGCAGGTCGTCGTGCGGGACTCGGAGGGGACCGAGCTCGGCTCGGTCGCTGCGGACGGAGCGGAGTGGACGCTGACGACCGAGGCGGGCGCCCTCCCGGTCGGCCACAGCACCCTCTCGGCGGCGACGTCCGTGAACGGGGTCGAGTCCGAGGCGGCGACCACCGGCATCGACATCGTCGCGTCCGCCCCCGAGTTCCTCAACCCGACCGACGGCTCCAAGGCCCTCAGGAACATCGTCGTCGTCGGGACCGCTGTCCCCGGCAACAGCGTCTCCCTCTGGAACGGGGCTGCTCTGATCGGCACCACGACGGTCGACGAGGACGGCTTCTGGCGCGCCGAGGCCGACGAGCCCCTGCCGCTCGGCCTCGCGTCGCTGTCGGCGTCGCAGACGGACCCGGCTCACCCTGATGCCGTCTACCCGCGCTCGGAGACGGTCTCCGTGACCGTCATCCGCCTTCCCTGGGAGTAGCGCGCCGCGCGACCACGGCGGCGGGGGACGGTGTTCCGTCCGCCGCCGCCGTGGTCGCGCCCTGACCCTCCCGTCTCGTGTCGAGCAGATTCAGCCCTGCGGGCGAAGCGGGCGACGACGGTTCGACACGAGACTGGATGTCGAAGACAAGGACCCCATGCTCGCCTCCTCACTGCACCTCGTCGTCCCTGCGACGGCGACCGTCGTCCCCGTGACGCTCGTCGCCGTCGTGCTCGTCGCGCTGCGCTCGCGACGGGCCGGGGCCGAGCTCGGGGCGATCCTGTGGCGGGCGTCGTTCGTCGCGTACCTCGGTGCTCTGATCGCCGTCACGTTCTTCCCGTTCGTGATCGACCTCGACGCCCCGCCGGACTCGCCGTGGCGCCCGATGATGAACCTCGACGCGCTGAGCTCGCTGCACCTCCGGTCGTTCTGGCTGAACATCGTGATGACGGTGCCGCTCGGGGCGTACCTGACGGGGCGCCGCCCCGCGGGACTCCGTCGTCTGCGCGGCATCGTGCCGGTCGCTGCGATCGCGTTGGTTGCCAGCGTCTCGGTCGAGCTGCTGCAGCTGGTGCTGCACCTCACGATCGGCGGGAACCGCGCGACCGACGTCGACGACGTGATCGCCAACACGGCGGGAGCCGTCGTCGGCGCGGTGCTCTGGCGGGCCGTGCTGCTCGTCGGGCGCGCGGCTTCGTCGCGCTCGCGGGCGCGGCCGGCCCAGCCTGCGCAGCCGGCCCAGCCGGCGCACCCCTCAGAACCGCGCGCATCCGCGCGCGCGAGCGAGGGTGCGCGCGGGTCCTGAGGGTGCGGACGGACCGTTCGCGGCCGAGCACGTGGCCGTGCCGCACGCGACGGCGCCGGCGGGCGGCTCGGGCGTAGGGTCGGGGCGACCGAGGAGGCGCCGTGACCGATCCCCGGACTCGCCGTGGGGAGCCGACGACCGGCCGTTCCGCACCGCGGCCGGAGCCGCGCGACGTCGTGTGGGCCTGCCTCCGGCCCGCGCTGAGGCTGCGGCTCGCCCTCTTCCGCCGGGCCGTGCGTTCCGGGACGTTCCCGCCTGCCGCCACCGCGCCTCCTTCGTTGCTCGACGACGTCACCGCCGACCGGGTCGCCTACGTCGGCAACGCGGCCGCGGCCCGGTTCGGCGTGCTCGAGGAGGAGCTGACGACGCTCAGCCGCGTCGCCGCCGCGGTCGCCTCCGCGCGGGGTCGGCCGTTCGTCTGGGTCGAGGGCCCGGCCCAGGTGCTGACCGTGCGCGAGGCGGCCGACGAGCCGGCCTCGGCCGTGCCGGACGTCGACGCGGTCGTCGTCGCGCTCGGGTTCAGCGACGTGCTGTTGATGACCTCCGCCGCTGCGTGGCGCCGCGACCTCGACCGGCTGCTCGACGCCGCACGGCACCCGGGGAGCGTCCTCAGCCCGGTGCTCGTCGCGGGGATCCCGCCGATCGACCGGCTGCGGCTGACGTCGCGGGGGGCGCGAGGCCGCGTCCACGGACAGATCGCGCGGCTCAACGCCGAGTCCGAGCGGCTCGTCCGGGACCGCGGTGACTGCGTCTTCGTGCCGTTCCCCGAGCCCGAGCCGGCCGTCGGCAGCGCCCGCCTGAACGGTCAGCTCTGGTCGTGGCGACGCGTCCACGAGCTGTGGGCGGCGAGCATCTGGCCCGAGCTCCTGCGCGTGCTCGACGAGTCGAGCTGAGGGGACGCAGTCTCGACGAGTCGAGCTGAGAAGGCGCGGCCGGTCCCGACGTGGAAACGACGAACCTCCGCGGGGGATCACGGAGGTTCGTCGTTCTCGGGGAGGTCCGCGTGCGACAGGCGCAGCCGGTCCCGGCTACCGGGCTGCCGCCTCCTCGGCGTCGCGGGCACGCTTGCGCTCGTTCAGCGCGCGCTCGTCGCGGCCGACGACCGCCAGCAGGACGATGGCGAGCACCACGCAGGCGAGGATCAGCACGAACGTGACGTCCCAGCCGAACGCGTGCACGGCCAGGCCGATGCCGGTGGAGGCGAGCGTCGCGCCGAGCACGTAGCCGAACAGCCCCGTGAACCCGGCCGCGGTGCCGGCGACCGAGCGCGGGCTGAGGTCGAGCGCCTGCAGGCCGATCAGCATGACCGGGCCGTAGATGAGGCCGCCGATGGCGACGAGCATGGCGAGCGAGATCCAGAGCGGGCCCTCGACCGGCGACAGCCAGTAGACGGCCACGGCGACCCCGACCGCGGTCATGAACAGGATGCCCGTGGGGGAACGGCGGCCCTTGAACACCTTGTCGCTGATGTAGCCGCAGAGCAGGGTGCCGGGGATGCCGGCCAGCTCGAACAGCGAGAACCCGGCGATGCCCTCGCCGAGGCTCGCGCCGCGCACCTCGGACAGGTAGACCGGCGCCCAGACGAGCACCCCGTAGCGCAGCGTGTAGACGAACACGTTGGCCAGGGCCAGGTTCACCATGGTGCGGTTCGTGAGCACGTAGCGGCGGATCGTCGACCAGGTCGAGGCACCCTCGTCGGCGGCGTCGGTCTCGACGGGGGCCGGGTCGTTCCGGTACTCCTCGATGGGCGGCAGGCCCTCGGACTCGGGGGTGTCGCGCAGCAGCACCAGCGCGACGACCGCGATGACGAGGCAGACGACCGCGGGGAACCAGAACACGCTCTGCCAGGTGCCGAACGACGCGAGCGCGACACCGGCGAGACCTCCGGCACCCGCGCCTCCCACGTTGTGCGCGACGTTCCAGATCGCGGTCTTGCCGCCGCGCTCGGAGGTGGAGAACCAGTGCACCAGGGTGCGCCCGCTGGGCGGCCAGCCCATGCCCTGGAAGAACCCGTTGAAGATCATCACCACGGCGAAGAACGCGACGGAGGCGCCCACCGCGGGGACGAAGGCGATGAACAGGTTCGCGAGGGCCGAGAGCGCGAGGCCGATCGGCAGGAAGAACCGCGCGCTGCTCTTGTCGCTGACGATCGCGCTGAGGAACTTGCTGAAGCCGTACGCGAGCAGCACGCCGTTGGTGATGACGCCGAGGCCGACGGTGCTGAAGCCGTTCTCGTCCTTGAGGATCGTCGACACGAGCGGCACGTTGTTGCGGATCAGGTAGTAGGCGGCGTAGCCGATGAAGATGCCCAGGAACACCTGCAGCCGGAGGCGCGGGTAACGACGCGCGACGGTCGCGTCGTCGAGTCGAGGAGCAGGCGGCGGGGCCGCGAGGAAGGCGGTCAGGCCCTTCTTCGCCTGGACATCCGCACGGGGGGAGGGGGAAGTCATGGTGCCTTTCTTGTTCGTCGGTCAGTGCAGCGGCTCGAGGAGGGCGTCGTCGCCCGCTGCCTTGGGCAGCAACCAGCCACGGTCGGGGGCGATGCTCACCCGGACGCAGTCCATCGGCGCGAGGATGTCGTCGACGACGGGGTCGGACACCGAGGCCACGATGGTGCCCGAGTCGGTCTCGATCTCGTACTCGACGCTGTCGCCGTGGAAGATCGTCGTCAGGACGCGGCCGACGTCGTCGTGGACGTCGTCGGCGTCCACACGGGACGACAGCCGCACCGACTCAGGGCGGATCATGAGCAGCACCTCGGACTCGAGCGTCACATCCGCGTGGCAGGCGGTCTCGAACTCGAGGCCGAGCGCGACGATCTTCGCCCGTCCGTGCTCCGGGGCGCACACGACGGTCGCGTCGAGGAACGTCGCCCGACCGATGAAGTCGGCGACGAACACGGAGGCGGGGCGCCGGTAGACGGCATCGGGCACGTCCACCTGCTCGATTCGTCCCTTGTTCATCACCACGATCCGGTCCGACAAGGTCATGGCCTCGTCCTGGTCGTGCGTGACGAAGATGCTCGTGATGCCGAGGCGGCGTTGGAGCCGGCGGATCTCGTTCCGCATCTGCACGCGGAGCTTGGCGTCGAGGTTCGACAACGGCTCGTCGAACAGGAGCACCTTGGGGCGCATCACGAGAGCCCGAGCGAGCGCCACGCGTTGTTGCTGACCCCCGGAGAGCTGGTGCGGTGCTCGCTCGGCGTAGTTCATCAAGTTCATGATGGTGAGGATGGTGTCGACCTCCTCCTTGATGCGCGGCGAGGGGACCCTCTTCAACTTCAGGCCGTACGAGACGTTCTCCCGCACCGACAGGTGGGGGAACAGCGCGTACGACTGGAAGACCATCGACATGGGGCGACGGTTCGGCGCCACGCGGATCATGTCGGCTCCGTCCAGGTCGAGGGATCCGGCGGTGGGCTCCTCGAAACCCGCGATCATGCGCAGGGTCGACGTCTTCCCGCAGCCGGAGGGCCCCAACAGTGTGATGAACTCGCCCGGCTCGATGTCGAGGTCGACCGAGTCGACGGCGAGGGGGTCGGAGGCGTGTGCCCCGTACCGCTTGCTGAGGCCGGCGAGGGTGATGCGGCCCGAGCTCGCGGGGGACTCGAGGCCGACGGCCTCGGTCAGGGCGTCGGAATCGTCAACGGCTGTGAGTGCGACCACGGAAGATCACCTTTCTGACCAGGAGGTTGATGAGCAGGATGAGCGACAGGACGATCACGATCAGGACGGTGCAGTAGGCGAAGGCGTTGCCGAACCGGCCGGAGTCGACCTCGGCGAGGATCTGCGAGGTCATGATCTTGAGCCCCGGCGTCGTGAGGAACACGATCGGCGAGAGCGTGGTCATGGAGCGTGCGAAGGCGAAGGTCAGGCCGGAGACGAGCGCCGACTGGATGAGCGGCAGAGTGACCTTGCGAAAGGTGGTGCCGGAGGCTGCGCCCAGCGATGTCGACGCCTCCTCGATGGCGGGGTGGATCTGGTTCAGCGACGAGATGCCGGCTCGTTGGCCCGAAGGCAGCGATCTCGTGATGTAGACCATGACGATCGCGATGCCGCCCGAGAAGGCGGCCGTTCCGCCGGCGAGGGCAGGCAGCACCTGCACGCCGAAGAAGACCGTCGGGGTGATGTAGCTGAGGGCGTAGCCGATGCCGAGCACCGTGCCCGGGACGGCGAGGCCGAGCATGCCGACGAAGTCGAGCAGCGCGGAGGTGCGGCGCAGCTTGCGGACGACGAGCCAGGCGATCAGCATGCCGAGCACACCGGCGATCGGTGCGGCGATCAGAGCAAGGGCGGCGGTGTCCCGCATCGCCTTCGAGCCGATGCCGGTGAGGACGAACCGGAAGTGGTCGAGCGTGAGCTCGTTGTTCACCCCCGGCACCTTCATGAAGCCACCGGCCAGCACCGTCAGGTAGATCGTAACGATGAGCGCACTCAGCGCCCCGACGATGACCAGGACGGGCACCCGGATGCTGGCAGCGCGGATCTGCTCGCTGTGGCCGGTCGGCTTGCCCGTCACGGTGACGACGCTGCGCTTCGAGACCCAGTAACGCTGAACGAGGAAGACGAGCAGTGCCGGCAGCAGGATCGTCAGCGAGTAGGCAGCGCCCGCGCTCGTGTTGTAGTCACCTGTCACCGCGAGGTACGCGCGGCTGGAGAGCACGGTGTAGTCGCCGCCGAGGACGAGGGGGTTCGCGAGGTCGGCGATCGACTCGACGAAGAGGAGCAAGAAGGAGCCCGCGAAGCCCGGCACCAGCATCGGCACCGTGACCGAGAGGAGGATCCGCAGCTTCGTCGCCCCGAGTCCGGAGGCGGCCTCGTCGAGCGAGGGATCGAGCGACTGCAGCATCCCGCGGAAGTTCATGTAGGCGACGGGGAAGAACGACAGCGACAGCACCAGCACGAGTCCCGAGAGGCCGTAGATGTCTCCCTTGATGCCGAAGATCCCGTTGCTGATGGCACCGTTGCGCCCGAACAGCGTGATCACGGCGGTGGCGACGGCGAACGGCGGCGCCACGATGGGCACCATGGCCAGGAGGTGCAGGGCGCGCTTGCCGCGGAACGCGACGCGTACCTGGGCGAAGGCGAACAGGAACCCGATCAGCGTGCCGACCACGCCGACGATCAGGCCGAGCACGAGCGTGTTGAGGACGATGCGGTGGTTGGTGGGCTCGGTCACGATGCGGCGCAGCACCTCGAGGCCGTCCGGCGCGAACGCCGCCGACAACAAGTTGAGCACCGGGTAGCCGACCAAGAACGCCAGCACCACGGCGACCGCGAGGCCGAGGGCGACGACGCCGCGATCGGCTCGGGCGCGCGTGCGCGGCGAGGAGCGACGTCCGGGGGGCGCGACGGGGGGCGTCGCGAGGGCGGGCTGCGCCCCCGCGACGGTGTCGAGTGTCGTGGTCATGGCGTCGGCGGCTACTCCTTCGGAGCGGGCGCCACCTCCGAGTCGAAGCGTGCGACGAGCTCGTTGCGGGCGGCTCCCGCTGCGTCGATGTCGACCGGCTCGAGCGTGATGTCGTCGAGGTCGACCATGTCGTCCGTGATCGTCGCGTCGGGGTTCGTGGGGACGCTGTAGCTGCCGACCGTGGCCGCGAGGTCCTGCGCCTCCGCCGTCAACGTCCAGTCGATGAACGCCTTCGCGCCCTCGGGGTTGCGCGCGTTCGCGAGCAGCGAGACGGCGCCGACCTCGTAGCCGGTGCCTTCCTCGGGGAACGTCGTGGTCAGGTTCGTGAAGCCCTCGTTGATGAACTTCTGGCAGTCCTGGGCGAAGATGACGCCGGTCGCGACCTCGCCTCGGCCTGCCATCTGGCCGGGCGCACTGCCGCTCTTCGAGTACTGCAGGATGTTCGAGTGCAGCTCGCCGAAGTAGTCGAGCGCCGCGTCCTGGTCGCCGTCGTTGAGGTCGACCTCCGTCCAGAGCGCCTGGTACGCAGTGCCCGAGGTGCCCGGGTGCGCCATCGCCACGTTCGACTTGAAGGCCGGGTCGAGCAGGTCGTCCCATGACTCGGGAGCGTCCGCACCGATCTCGTCGAGCACGTCCGTGTTGGAGCAGAAGCCGAGTGCGCCCACGTAGACGCCCGTCCAGCGGCCGTCGGCGTCCTTGTACTCGTCGGCGATCTGGTCCGCGTTCGGCGACGTGTACGGCTCGATGAATCCGGCCTCGTCGGCGGCGAGGTGGCCTTCGGCTCCTCCCCCGAACCAGGCGTCGAACTCGGGGGTGTCGCCCGTGGCGCTGAGGCGGGCGACTGCCTCTCCGCCGCTGAGGCGGACGTAGTCGGCCGGGATGCCCGTCGCCGAGGTGAACTCCGAGGCCACGAGCTGGCACCAGTCCTCCTGCGGCGTGCAGATGAACGTGACCGGGTCGCTCGACCCGTCCGCGCCTCCTTGACCACCAGACGGCGCACAGCCGGCGAGGACCGCCACGGCGACCGCCGCGGTGAGGGTGAGGGGGACCGTGCGACGGTGCATGGGTGAACTCCTTCGTTCAGGCGCCCGGGCGTCAGTGCGCCGCGGGGTGTCAATGCGGTGCGGGCACGGATGCCTGCTCTGCAAGGTTAGGAACGCACCGGCCCGAGGCGCGTGACACGTCGGTGACGGACGGTGACGATCTCGTCACCGTCCGTCGGGTCAGGCTCCGGTCCGCAGCACGTAGCCGGTGCCGCGGATGCTCTCGATCGCGGCGGAGCTGCCCGGCGATGCGGCGTCGAGCTTGTGCCGCATCCGGTAGATCGCGGCCTTGATCATGTCCCTGTCTCCCAGCCTGTCCGACTCGCCCCATCCCAGGAGGAGGAGCTCGCGGAAGGTCACCGGGACGTCAGGTCGCGCCATCAGGGCAGCGAGCAGCCGGAACTCGTTGACGGTGAGGGGGACGCGCCGCGATCCGACGACGACCTCGTGGCTCGTGACGTCGAGTTCCATCCCCGCGGCACCGGTGACCGGCTCTCGTGCATCGCCCCGGCGGACGAGACGCTGCGCGCGAAGAGCGAGCTCGCGAGGGTGGAAGGGCTTCGCCATGTAGTCGTCTGCCTGGGCCTCGAGCCCCGCGATGCGATCGGGCGCCTCGCCCTTCGCCGTCACGAGCATGACGGGCACGTCCCACCGAGCCTTGATGCGCGTGCACAGCGTCATGCCGGAGGCGCCCGGCAGCATGACGTCGAGCACGACGAGGTCCGGCCGGGACACGGTCAGCTCGGCCCAGGCCGACTCTGCCGACCGGAACGAGCGGGTCTCGAAGCCCTGCGTCTCCAACGCGAACGTGACGATGTCGAGCATGGCGGGTTCGTCGTCGACGACGAAGGCCACGGGGAGGTGGCCGGTCACGAGCGTGCTCCCGCCAGCGGCAGCGTGAACATCATGGTGGTCCCCTTGCCCGAGATCGTGTCGACGTAGATGCGCCCGCCGTGCAGGCGGACGAACTCCTGCGAGATGAAGAGGCCGATGCCCGTCCCGTTCCCCAGCGGCCGACCGCTCGAGAAACGACGGAAGAGCTTCTCGCGCTGTTCGTCCGTCATCCCGGTGCCGCCGTCGCTGACCGAGATCGAGACCTCCCCGTCGCCCGGGACGATGCGGACCTCGACGCGGGCCCGTGAGGGCTGGCTGCTCGCGGCGTTGTTGACCAGGTTGACCAGCACCTGCCGGACGAGCTGGGGGTCGACCGAGGCCCTCACCGGGGCCCCCGGCGCGTCGAGCACGATCGTGGCGTCCGAGACCTGGTGCAGGTCGTCGATGACAGCACGGAAGAGGGTGCGCAGGTCGACGACCTGTCGGTCGAGCGAGAAGAGGCCGGCCTCGAGACGAGCTCGCGTCAGGAGCTGCTCCGAGAACGTGTGCATGCGGACCGCGTTGTCGACGATCCGGTCGACGAAGACGGACTGCTGCGGCGTCAGCGGCCCGGCGTCCCCCTCGGCGAGCAGCTCGCCCGCCCCCTGGATCACGGCCAGCGGCGTCCTGATCTCGTGGCTGAGCATCGACGCCTGGTCGGCTCGTCGTGCGTCGAGGTCGGCCAGCTCGGCGAGTCGGGCCTGGGCCGCGGACTGTCGGCGGCCCGCGCGCAGCAGGCCCACCCAGGACGCGACGACCGCGACGAGCAGGAGAGCGGTGGCCGGCGCGGCGTAGCCCAGCGCATGCGCAGCGACGGCGGCGCACGCGAGGGCGGCTGAGCCGAGGAGCGTGGCGGACGGCCACGCGGGTGATGCCTTCACTCGAGGAATCTAGCCTCTCGGCACTCGGACTGCGTCGACCCGCACGAGGGGTGCCCTGGCAGTGCCTGTCACGGCAGGGCCTGTCGACGTGCGGAGGGCGTCCGTAGCGTGGGACGCGACGCCGCAGGTCGGCGTCTCCCACCCCCATCCCCGCTGCCTCGACGCCGAGAGGATCCGTCGTGACGAACGCCCCTGCGCCCGCTGCCGCCGCCTCCTCCGCTGCCGCTGCCGCCGCCGCCTCCGCCTCCGGCGAGCCCGGCACGCCAGGATCCACCCCCACCTCGACCCCTGCCCGTCTGCCGCTCTTCTCGCTGGTCGTACTCGCGACGATCGGCTTCGTGCTCGTCGCGATGGAGACGATGCCCGCCGGGCTGCTGCCGCAGATCGCCTCCGGGCTCGACACGGGCGAGGGCGCGGTCGGGCTGCTCATCAGCGCGTACGCGCTCGGCACCGTCGTCGCGACCGTCCCCGCGATCACGCTGACCCGTGGGCTGCGGCGTCGCCCCGTGCTCGCGGCAGCGCTCGCCGGGCTCGTCCTCGCGAACGTCGTGACCGCCTTGGCCCCGACGGTCGGCGTCGCACTCGCGTCCCGGTTCGTCGCCGGGGCCTTCTCGGGCACGATCTGGGGCATGCTCGCCGTGCACGGCCGCCGCATCAGCCCGCCCGGCAGCGCGGGTCGCGCGCTCGCGATCGTCTCGGCGGGAGCTCCCGTCGGCTTCGCGTTCGGGACGCCCCTCGGCTCCTGGCTCGGCACGACCCTCGACTGGCGCTGGTCGTTCGGCGGCCTCAGCCTGATCGGGCTCGTCGCCCTCGTGCTCGTGCTCGCCGTGGTGCCCGACGCGACCCCGGCGCCCGCCCCGCCCTCGGGTCGCCTCCCGCTCGGCCGCGTCCTCCGCCTCCCCGGGGTCGTCGTGGTCCTCGCCGTGATCGCCGCGTGGATGATCGCGCACAACACGATCTACACGTACGTCGCGCCGTACCTGCGGGCCGGCGGCTCGGGCCTCGGCATCGACCTGACGCTGCTCGTCTACGGGGTCTCGTCGATCGGCGGCATCGTCGTCACCGGCGCGCTGCTCGACCGGCACCCCCGGCCCCTGCTGCACGGCAGCCTCGCCCTGTTCGTCGTCGCGGGGGCCGTGCTGCTGGTCGGCCAGGCGTCCCCGGCCGCCGTGCTCGCCGCCTCCGTGCTCTGGGGGCTGACCTTCGGCGGGGCCTCGGCCCAGCTGCAGGCGGCGCTGACGACCGCAGGAGGCGCGGAGGCGGACGTCGCGAACTCGTTCCTGCCGGTCGCCTTCAACGTCGCCATCTTCGCCGCGGGTGTCCTCGGAGCGCTGCTGCTCGGCGGGGTCGGCCCTCTCGCGCTCCCCGTCGTCATGATGGGAGCAGGCGCCGTCGCCCTCGGCCTGACGGTGTGGGGCAGGCGCAGCGCCTTCCCTGCGCGGTACTGACGCGTCGCCTCGCCGACCCGGGCGGGCTCCGCAGCCGGAACCGCGCCTCCTTCTCTCTTTCCTCTTCTCCACCACTTCCCGACATCACCACCGAACACGAACACAGGAGCACACATGCGCACCGTCAAGGCCTACGCGGCACCGTCCGCCACCGAGCCCCTCGTCCCGACGACCATCGAGCGCCGCGACGTCGGCCCGAAGGACGTCATGATCGACATCGCCTACGCCGGCATCTGCCACAGCGACATCCACACCGTCCGCGGCGAGTGGGGCGACATCCAGTACCCGCAGGTCGTCGGCCACGAGATCGTCGGCACCGTCTCGGAGGTCGGCTCCGAGGTCACGAAGCACCAGGTCGGCGACCGTGTGGGCGTCGGCTGCATGGTCAACTCGTGCGGCGAGTGCGAGTACTGCCAGCGCGGCGACGAGCAGTACTGCGCGAAGGGCAACACCGGCACCTACACGAGCGTCGACCCGGCCGACGGCACCGTCACCCAGGGCGGCTACTCGCAGGCCGTCGTCGTCACGGAGGACTTCGTGCTGCGCGTGCCCGAGTCGCTCGACTACGACAAGGTCGCTCCGCTGCTCTGCGCCGGCATCACGCTCTACTCGCCGCTGCACCACTGGGGCGTCACCGAGGGCACCAAGGTCGCCATCGTCGGGATGGGCGGCCTCGGCCACATGGGCGTCAAGATCGCTGCGGCGCTCGGCGCCGACGTGACCGTGCTGTCGCAGACGACCTCCAAGGAGGAGGACTCGCTGCGCTTCGGCGCGAAGGCGCACTACGCGACGAGCGAGGAGCAGACCTTCACCGACCTGGCGAACTCGTTCGACCTGATCGTCAACACGGTGTCGGCCAAGATCGACATGGGCGCCTACCTCGGCCTGCTCGCCGTCGACGGCACCCTCGTCAACGTCGGCGCCCCGTCGGAGCCCCTCGAGGTGCCCGCGTTCGCGCTGATCCCGGCTCGCCGCAGCTGGGCCGGCTCGGCCATCGGCGGCATCCGCGAGACCCAGGAGATGCTCGACTTCTGCGCCGAGCACGGCATCCTGCCCGAGACGGAGCTGATCAGCGCCGACCAGATCAACGAGGCCTACGACCGCGTGCTGAAGTCTGACGTGCGCTACCGCTTCGTGATCGATGCGGCGACGTTCGCGTAGGTCGCACCCGCTGGTCGCACGAACGCCCTCGCCGTGCGCGGGGGCGTTCGTGCGCGTGCGTGCGTGCGTGCGGCTCAGGGGCGCAGTGCCAGCAGCGCGAGGTGCGCGTCGAGAGCCGTGACCGCCCAGGAGGCGTCGGTCCCGACGGCCTGGGCGAGCAGGTGCAGGGCCAGGCCGTCCACGACGGCGTGGGTGAGCTCGACGTCGACGTCCGCCAGCTCGACCGAACCGGCCGCACCGGCCACGCCGCGGGCGCCGAGGTGCGCCAGCGCGAGCGCGCAGACGTCGTGCACCGCCGCGTGCGTCTGCTCGTGCGCCGCCCGCAGCGAGGGGTCGGTCAGGGCGAGGGCGGCGAACGCGACGGTCACCTCCATCTCGGCGCGGCGTTCGTCGTCGAGGGGGAGCAGCTCGAGCAGGACGGCCCGGGCCGCGTCGTGCCCGCCGGTCGCCGACGCCGCTCGGTCGACGCGCTCGCGCAGCCGCGACACCAGCAGCTCGACCGCAGCGTCGCGCACGCTCGCCTGCGTCGGGAACGTGTAGCGGAGCGACGAGGGAGGCAGACCGGCCTCGGCGGCGACCTTGCGGACCGACACCCCCGTCGGGCCCTCGCGCACCAGCACCCGCCAGGCGGCCTCGCCGACGATGCGGCGGCGGTCGTCGAGGTCCACGATGCGGGGCATCCGTCGATTGTGGCACGACTGTGCGAAAACGTGCTAGAACTGATTCCGTACGACTGTGCGACAACGAGCCGCGCAGGGTGTCGACACGAGGTCGGCTCGGTGCGCCGGAGGAGAGGGTCCCGTCATGGCCTGGTTGCTGTTGATCGTCGCGGGGGTGCTCGAGGCCGTGTGGGCGTCGGCGCTCGGCGCGTCGAGGAACTTCACGAAGAAGGGCCCGACCGTGCTGTTCGTCGTCGCGCTCGTGCTGAGCATGGTCGGCCTCGCGCTGGCGATGAACGACCTGCCGGTCGGCACCGCCTACGCCGTGTGGGTCGGGATCGGCGCCGTGCTCACGGTCGTGATCGCCGTCGTCCGCGGCCAGGAGGTGCTGACCGTCGCCCGCGCACTGCTGCTCGCCGTGCTCATCGGCTGCGTCGTCGGCCTCAAGGTGGTCAGCTGATGCCGTGGATCGTGCTCGTCGTCAGCGCCGTGCTCGAGGCGGTCTGGGCGACCGCGCTGGGTCGGAGCGAGGGGCTCTTGATGCTCGCCCCCTCCGTCGTCTTCGTGGTCGGCCTCGCCGCCTCGATGCTGACGCTCGGCTGGGTGACGCGGCACATCCCGATCAGCACGGCCTACGCGATCTGGGCCGGCCTCGGCGCGGCGTTCACCGTGACCTGGAGCATGCTCACCGGCGGCGAGGCCGTCACGGTCGTGCGCGTGCTGCTCCTCGCGGGGATCGTCGGCAGCGTCGTGGGGCTGAAGCTGCTCAAGTCGGGGCCGACCACGAGCCAGGCGGCGGTTGTTGCTGAGGGTGCGGCCGGCGGCGACGAGACCGGCGCGGCCGAGGAGGCGGCCGGGCGACGTCCTAGGCGCTGAGGCCGAGGAGGGACAGCATCCCGACGACGAGGCTGGCGCTGGCGGCATCGAGTTGCCCCGGACTGCTGCTTCCCTGGGCTCAGGGCAGCGGTTCGGGGCAACTCGTCGAGGCGGAGGCGAAGGCGAGAGCGAGGGCCACTCGTCGAGGGCGACAGGAGGCGCGGGCGGCTAGCGCAGGCCCGCCTGGATCGTGCGGATCGCCTCGCCGAGCGTGCCCGACGCGAGCAAGCCCGTGCCGAGGGGGCCCGAGCTGTCCTCTCCGAGCTGGGGGAGGCGCGCGAGGGCCGTGCGGACCGGTGGGCTCAGGTGCCGCAGTTGCCAGGCGATCTCGGCCGCGCCTCCTTCAGCCGCGCCCTGCGAGGACCCGGTGGCCAGGGTGACGGCCTTCACGGCGTAGGCCGCGGCGCCCAGGGCGTGCGCGCCCATGTGCGCGACGCCCGACGCCTGGCCCGCCGACCATGCGGCGGCCCTCGCCGCGGGCGACGTCACGGACTGTGCGGCACGACCGGCGACGAAGCGGCGACGGATCTCCCCGGCCGCGTCGAGCTCGCCCCGGGCGAAGGCGCGGGCGCGCGCGATGCCGTCGCGGGGGCGGTCGTCGTCGGGCGCCTCCTGCTCGAAGAGGGGCAGGACGCGCTCGGCGCAGTCGGCCGCCCAGGCGGCGACGAGCCGGCGGTCGGCCTCGGAGAGCGCCTGCGGGGAGGTCATCCCTGCACCCTGGCACGGCACCCGCGCCGCGTCGACGACGAGTTGCCCCGACGTGTTGCCTCACCCGCGTGGAGGCAACCGTTCGGGGCAACTGATGGCTGTGGTGCATGACCGTGCGCTCGCGTCGCGAACTCTGGAGGTCGCGACCCGCGCCTCCTGAACTGTGCCCGCCTCAGGAGGCTGAGTCCTGCGCAGTGCGGACTCAGGACTCAGCTTCCTGAATGAGGAGAGCGAGCGGCGGGGCAGGGCTACTCGGCGGGGATCTCGCCCGTGGCGACGAGGGTCGCGCGCGCGAGGATGTGCGACGCGATCGTGAAGTTGAGGAACGCGGGCGTGCCGTCGGCGGGCACCTCGATGTCCTCGACGTCGAGCGCGTGCACCGTGACGAAGTAGCGGTGCTGACCGTGGCCCGCAGGAGGTGCGGCTCCGATGAACGAGGGAGCCCGCGAGTCGTTCGGCAGCTGGTACGCCCCCTCGGGGAGCTGTGCGCCGGTCGCGTCACCGGCGCCCTCGGGCAGGTCGGTCACGGACGCCGGGATGTTCGCCACGGCCCAGTGCCAGAAGCCCGACTGCGTGGGGGCGTCGGGGTCGTAGACGGTGACGGCGTAGCTCTTGGTGCCCTCGGGGGCGCCCGACCACGAGAGCTGCGGCGAGACGTCCTGGCCGCCGGGGACGCCGAACGCCCCGGAGTACTGCTGCTGCGCGAAGGGGGCGCCGTCCTCGACGGTGGCGCTCGTGACGGTGAAGCTCGGCACCTCGGGGAGGCGGGCGTAGGGGTCGTTTCCGGTGGTGTCGCTCATGACGGTCCTTTCCTGGGGCGGCCGGGTGGCGCCTCCTGGGGGATCATGCTCCCGGCACCCTCGGAAACCGCGCAGACCCCCGTGCGCGCACGAGGGTCTGCGCGGATCCCGCGGGTGCGGACGCCGGCATGCCCGCAGGAGGCGCGCTAGCGGTCGAAGAGACCGCCGAGGTCGCCCAGCCCGGGGATCGGGAAGCCCTCGCCGAGACCGCCGACCTGCTCGCCGAGGCCGGTGAGGTACTCCTCGCCGCCCTGCGCGATGCCGTCGACGCCCTCGGTCAGGCCGCCGAGGCCCTCCGAGAGCCCGGCGATGCCCTCGAGCCCGAAGTTCTCGGCGAGGCCGCCGAAGTCGACGCCGTTCGCGAGGGCACCGGAGAGGAGCGGGCCCGCGACGCTGCTGACGGCGGCGCCTCCCGCCACGGCGAGGGCGAGGCCGCCGAGGGCGGCGACTCCGGCGCCCGCCGCTGCTCCCGCGGCGAACTTGCCTGCGCCCGAGCCCTGACGTGCGCCGGTCGCGTGGCCGCTAGCGGCGCCGCCCGAGCTCTGGCCGGGGCGTCCGTGACCGCCGAAGACGCGCTGCATCAGCCCGGGGTGCACGGTCTCGCCGCGGGTGGCGGCCCGTGCGAGGTCGTCGGTGCTGCCGCTGCGGGGCTGCTCGTGCGCGGGCAGCTCTTCCGTGAGGCGGGCCTGGACCAGCTCGCGCTGCTGCGGGGTCAGGCGGGCGAACGCGTCGCGGTGCACCTGCTCGAGCTGCTCGGGCTCGGCCGTCCGGAGCAGGTAGTCGTACTTGCCGAGGGCGACGCGGTCGGCCTCGGTGTCGCGGGGTGCGCCGTCGGCGGCGTGCTGCGCGCCGGCCTGCTGCCGGTGCTGGCCTTGCTGGCCGTAGCCCTGCTGGTGCTGCTGGCCGTGGCCGGCCTGCCCCTGCTGCGGGCCGCCTCCTCGCTGGTCGCCCTGCTGCTGGCTGCCGTCGCCGGTGAGCTTGTCGGCCGCCGTGCGGACGAGGTCGCGCCAGTCGGTGCCCGAGCCGGAGCCGGAGCCGGCGCCCGGTCGCGGCGGCTGGCCGTTGCGGGAGGACGAGGAGAGGTTCGAGTCGCCGAGCGCTTTCGCGGCGGCGCCCAGGAGGCGCTTGAAGTCGGGCATGCCCCCATGGTGCTGGCCCCCGATGTGCAGACCCCCGGGAGGACCTGCGGAAGTCATCCGAACTGCCTCGTCTGCTCGCCCGCCTCCTCGGCTCGTCCGACCGATCGACCACGGGCGTGTTCGTCGGGAGCGGGCCGTCGCGACAGCCCGGCGACGACGAACCCGCCCGTCCCGCGTGC
>Ga0308167_1001737_pt1 | contig 23456 bp, 19 predicted proteins | sample PhyCR1_2_FD_202138 | JGI IMG/M metagenome (GOLD analysis project Ga0308167, IMG submission 202138) | Phyllosphere microbial communities from UC Gill Tract Community Farm, Albany, California, United States - DLSLRC.R1 | ecosystem: Host-associated > Plants > Phyllosphere > Unclassified | place... | reverse complement strand
GGACCCGGGTGCGCGAGGCCGACGGCCGCCCCGGCCAGTGGTACCTGCACCTCTTCGCGCCGGAGCAACCGGACTGGAACTGGGACGACCCCCGCGTGCACGAGGAGTTCGCGACCACGCTGCGCTCATGGCTCGACCGTGGTGTCGACGGGTTCCGCGTCGACGTCTGCGACGCGATCGTGAAGGCGCCGGGGTTGCCGGACTGGCCGCACGCCACGCACGGGGTCGTCGAGCCGGTCGACGGCGTCATGCCGCCCATGTGGGACCAGGAGGGCATCCACGACGTCTTCCGCGAGTGGCGCCGCATCCTCGACGAGTACGACGGCCAACGGATCCTGTGCGCCGAGGCGTGGTTGCCGCCCGAGCGCACCGCCAGGATCGTCCGCCCGGACGAGATGCACCAGGCGTTCAACTTCGCCTACCTGTCGCTGCCGTGGGACGCCGACGCGATCCGCGCGACCGTCGACACCAGCCTCGCCGCGAACCAGGCCGTCGGTGCGCCCACGACCTGGGTGCTCTCGAACCACGACGTGATGCGGCACGCCAGCCGCTTCGGCTACGACGGACCGGTCGAGCTCGAGTCCGGCGTCGGCACCGACGACCCGCAGCCGGACCGTCCCCTCGGGCTGCGGCGTGCCCGCGCTGCGACGCTGGTGATGCTCGGGCTGCCGGGGTCCTCGTACCTGTACCAGGGCGAGGAACTCGGTCTGCCCGAGGTCACGACGCTGCCCGACGACGTGCGGCAGGACCCGGTGTGGGAGCGATCCGGCCGGACGATCCGGGGCCGGGACGGCTGCCGCGTCCCGATCCCCTGGAACGCGGACGAGCCCGCGTTCGGCTTCGCCTTCGGTGCCGACGCCGACACGTGGCTGCCGCAGCCCGACGACTTCGGACGGTTCGCCGTCGACCGGCAACGCGACGATCCGCGGTCGACGTTGACGATGTACCGCGCGGCGCTCGCGGTCCGCCGTGCGCACGACCTCGGCGCCGGGGAACTCCGGTGGCTCGACGACCTGACCGTGCCGGGTACCGGCGTGCTCGCGTGGTCGAGCGGCTCGGTCGCGGTCGTCGCCAACACGGGCCGGTCACCGGTCGCGCTGCCGGACGGCGAGGTGCTCGTCGCATCCGTCCCCGACGCCGTGCAGGACGGACACCTGCAGCGCGACGCGGCCGTCTGGGTGCTGCTGAGCGCGCCGAGGCGCTGACGGACGACGGCTCGACCGTCGAACCACGGAAGCGACGTCGAACCACGGGCACCCCCTGGTTCGGCGTCGCTTGCGTGGTTCGTCTCGAGCGCGGCGGCGGCGCTGGAGCCGGTCAGCGTGCGAGCAGTTCCTCACTCAGGTCCCAGAGCCGCTCGGCGGCCTCCGGGTCAAGTGCCCACGGGCGCACGCCGACGAGCGGCACGTCGTCGGACGCCGGGACCGCCTCGGCGCAGTCCTCGAAGTAGCGGCCGCCGACGCCCTCGACCAGCGGCGAGGCCGCGAGCAGCACCGACGTCGCAGCTCCCTGCTCGGGCGTCTTGAATCCCTCGGCCGGCGAGCCGTCCTCGTGGACGATGCCGATCGCGAGCGCCTGCTCGTGCGACAGGTGCCGGGACAGGTCGGTGAGGATCCCACCGGGGTGCACGGCGTTCGCCACGATGCCCTCGGAGCGCCAGCGGCGCGTCGCCTCGACCGCGAACAGGACGTTCGCGGTCTTCGACTGGCCGTAGGCGACCCACGGGTCGTACGGGCGGCGCGCGAACATCGGGTCGTCGAGGTCGACGCCCGCGGTGTGGTGCCCGGCGGAGCTCACGAGGACGACCCGGGACGGTCGACCGCGCTCCTCGGCTCCGGCACGGAGGGCGTCCCGCAGGCCGGTGACCAGTGCGTGGTGCCCGAGGTGGTTCGTGGCGAACTGCAGCTCCCACCCGTCCGCCGTCCGGCGTTCCGGTGTCGCCATGACGCCGGCGTTGCCGACGACCACGTCGACCGGCCCCGTCCATGCGTCGACGAAGGCACGGACCGACCCGCGGTCGGACAGGTCGAGCGGCCGGACCTCGACCTCCGCCCCCGGCACGGCACCGCGGAGACCGTCGGCCGCGCGCTCGCCCTGCTCGGTGTTCCGGACGGCGAGGACGACGCGGGCACCCGCGCGCACGAGCGACTCGGACGTCGCCGCACCGATGCCCGACGCGCCGCCGGTCACGATCACCCGCAGGCCGTGCAGGTCGAGTCCGCGGAGGACGTCGTCGGCGGTGGAGGTGGCGTCGAAGGGGGTGGTGGTCCTCGTCATCTCCGCAGCCTACGCGACAGGTGTCGTCCTTCCCTGCTGAGCGGTCCAGGACCGGGTCCCGTGTGTCCGGCGGCACACGACGACGAGCCGGTGGCGGTCCCGCGTCGCGGGCGTCGTACGCTCCCGGCCGTGGGGGAACTCGTGCTCGCCGCCCTGGTCGTGGCCGCCGTGGTGGTCGCGGTGGTGACGGTCCCGGGGCTGCGCCCGCACGACCGACAGCGCGCCGCGAGCGTGTGGCGGCACCCGGGTACGTGGCTCGGCGTCACGGTCGCGCTGTTCCTGGTGAACCAGGTCCTGGTCACCGCGTACGTCGAACAGACCTGGCACGGCGACCCGCGTCCCGTCACGCGGTACCTGCCGTCCGGGTGGTTCGCCCTCGCCGACCTCGGTCTGCTCGCCTCCGCGCTGCCCGCGTGGCCGTGGACCGTCCTGCACGTCCAGGCGGGCCTGGAGCTGCCGTTCGTGCTCCTCTCGTACCTGGTGGTGTGCCGGTGGTGCGGCGCGACGGTCTTCGCCCGGGTCCTCGCGGCGCGCTGGCTGGTCTCCGGGGCCTGCACCGCGACCTTCTGCCTCATCGAGCTGGACCTCGCCAACCCGTGGACGCCGGTCGACCTCGTCGTCCGCGTCGCCTCGGGCATCGTCACGCCGCTCTTGGTCGCGGGTCTCGCGCCCGGTGACACCCGACCGACCGGGCTCGTGACGCTCGCCCTGTCGGCCGGGGCGCTCGGCGTCCTGGTCCTCGCGGTCTACGACACGGCCACGCTCTACAACACCGCGCACCTCCCGGGGTGGGCGCCGGGGGTCGTGGCAGCCGGGGCCGTCCTGGCGGCGGCCCGGTGGGCGACGGCCCGACGAGCCTCCGATCCGGGTCCGCTCGTCACCTCGGCGACCAGGTCGATCGGCTGGTTCCTGGTGCTCTTCGCCGTCCCGTCCCTGCCGCTGCGGTACGGGATCACGTTCGGACTCCGGCCCCTCGCCCTGGTCGCCGGCGCCGTGCTCGTCCTGCTGGCGCTGTGGCTCGGCTGGGACCGCCGGCGGTTCCGGGCGCTCGGGGCGGCCGCCGCCGCCGCCCTGGTCGCCGCGGTGGGCGGTGCCCTGGTGACCCCCGGGTACCCGGAAGCGCGGCTGCTCGCCGGCGGGGTGGCGTTCGTGCTCGCCGCCGGAGCGGCGTGCACGGTCGTCGACCGGATCCGTTCCCGTCGCGGCGGCGATCGCACTGCGTCGTGAAGCCGAGCAGCTGACGGCCAGCAGCCGGGAGGCGCGCCCCACCAGGTCACGCGGCACCGGTCCCAGCCCGGTCGGCTCGGGGGACGCCGCACCGTCGACGACGCGGGCCGCCGTCGACGAGCCGCACCGCGCCTCCCGTCCGGGTCTGCGCAACCTGGCGATCCGCCATCCGCAGCGTGCTCCGCGAAACGACGAGACCCCCGCCACCCGGCCGGACGGCGGCTCGGGTCGACGGGGGCCGGTCGGTGCCGGTCGGACCGGTGTCAGCTGGTCACGCCCGCCTGCCGCTCGCGCTCGGCCTTGCGGGCGGCGAGGGCGTTCTCGTCACGTCCGACGAAGGCGAGCAGCACGATCGCCGCGACCACGCAGGCCAGGATCAACCCGAAGGTCACGTTCCACCCGAACGCGTGGACCGAGAGGCCGACACCCGTCGAGGCCAGCGTGGCGCCCAGGACGTAGCCGAACAGCCCGGTGAAGCCGGCTGCGGTCCCGGCGACGGACCGGGGGCTCAGGTCGAGCGCCTGCAGCCCGATGAGCATGACGGGCCCGTAGATGAGCCCGCCGATGAGGACGAGCATCATCAGGGACACCCAGAGCGGACCCTCGACCGGGGACAGCCAGTAGACCGCGAGCGCGACGCCGACGGCGGCCATGAAGAGGATGCCGGTGGGCGAGCGCCGACCGCGGAACACCTTGTCGCTGATCCAGCCGCAGAGCAGCGTGCCGGGGATGCCGGCGAGCTCGAACAGCGAGAAGCCGGCGATGCCCTCACCGAGGCTGGCGCCACGGACCTCGGCCAGGTAGACCGGCGCCCAGACGAGCACGCCGTAGCGCAGCGTGTAGACGAACACGTTGGCGACGGCGAGGTTGACCATCGTGCGGTTCGTCAGGACGTAGCGACGGAGCGTCGTCCAGGTCGACGCACCGTCGTCGGCGGCGTCGGTCTCGACCGGCGCAGGGTCGTTCCGGTACTCCTCGATCGGGGGCAGGCCCTCCGACTCCGGGGTGTCACGGAGGAGCACGAAGGCGATCACGGCGATCACCAGGCACACCACGGCGGGGAACCAGAAGACGCTCTGCCAGCCGCCGAACCACGCCAGGCCGAGCCCGGCCAGACCACCGGCGCCCGCCCCGCCGACGTTGTGCGCGACGTTCCAGATCGCGGTCTTGCTGCCGCGCTCCGAGGTCGAGAACCAGTGCACGAGCGTGCGACCGCTGGGCGGCCACCCCATGCCCTGGAAGAACCCGTTGAAGATCATCACCACGGCGAAGAACGCCACCGACGCCCCGACACCGGGCACGAACGCGATGAACAGGTTGGCGAACGCGGAGAGCACGAGCCCGATCGGCAGGAAGTACCGCGCGCTGCTCCTGTCGCTGACGATCGCGCTGAGGAACTTGCTGAACCCGTACGCGAGCAGCACACCGTTGGTCACGATGCCCAGCCCGACGGTGCTGAAGCCGTTCTCGTCCTTGAGGATCGTCGCGACGAGCGGGACGTTGTTGCGGATGAGGTAGTAGGCGGCGTACCCGATGAAGATGCCGATGAAGACCTGGAGACGGAGTCTCGGGTACTTGCGGGCGACGGTGGCGTCGTCGAGTCGCGGGGCGGGCGGCGGGGCTGCGAGGAAGGCGGTCAGGCCCTTCCTGGTCGCGGCGCCGGTGCGGGTGTCACGGTTGGTCATGCGGTCCTGGTCCGTCGGTTCTGCGTGGATCGGTCGTCGGGGACGACGCCGGTGTCGTCGGTCGTGTCGCGCGGGAGCAGCCATCCCCGGTCGGGTGCGATGCTGACGCGGACGCAGTCCATGGGGCGGAGGATGTCGTCCACCGCCGGGTCGGAGACCGAGGCGACGATCGTGCCGGAGTCGGTCTCGATCTCGTACTCGACGCTGTCGCCGTGGAAGATGGCGGTGAGCACCCGACCGACGTCGTCGTGCACGTCGTCGGCCTCGACCCGTCCCGACAGCCGCACCGACTCCGGCCGGATCATCAGCAGCGCGTCGGTCTCGGCGGTGACCGCGTCGTGGGACGCCGTCTCGAACTCCGTGCCCAGGGCGACGATGCGGGTCCGTCCGCGGCTCGGCGTGGCGACGACGGTGGCGTCGAGGAAGGTCGCCCGCCCGATGAAGTCGGCCACGAAGACCGACGCGGGACGCCGGTAGACCACGTCGGGGACGTCGACCTGCTCGATGCGGCCCTTGTTCATCACGACGATCCGGTCGGACAGCGTCATCGCCTCGTCCTGGTCGTGGGTCACGAAGATGCTCGTGATGCCGAGACGTCGCTGCAGGCGGCGGATCTCGTTGCGCATCTGCACGCGGAGCTTCGCGTCGAGGTTCGACAGGGGCTCGTCGAAGAGGAGCACCTTCGGCCGCATGACCAGGGCCCGCGCGAGCGCGACGCGCTGCTGCTGCCCACCGGACAGCTGGTGCGGCGCCCGGTCGGCGAACGCCATGAGGTTCATGATCGTGAGCACGGTGTCGACCTCGTCGTGCAGCCGTGCGCTCGGCACCTTCTTGAGCTTCAGGCCGTACGCGACGTTCTCGCGCACCGACAGGTGCGGGAACAGCGCGTACGACTGGAACACCATCGACATCGGTCGACGGTTCGGAGCGACCCGGATCATGTCGGACCCGTCGAGCTCGAGCGAACCGTGGGTCGGCACCTCGAACCCGGCGATCATGCGCAGCGTCGACGTCTTGCCGCATCCGGACGGGCCCAGGAGCGTGATGAACTCCCCCGGTTCGATGACGAGGTCGATCGAGTCGACCGCCAACGGGTCGTCCGGCCGGCTGCCGTAGCGCTTGCTGAGCCCCGAGAGGCTGATCCGACCGGACCCGTCGCGGGCGTCGAGACCGGTGGCCGCGGCGAGGGCGTCGGGATCGTCAACGACTGTGAGTGCGACCACGGAAGATCACCTTTCGGACGAGGAGGTTGATGACGAGGATGAGCGACAGCACGATGGCGATGAGCACCGTGCAGTACGCGAATGCGTTGCCGAAGCGGCCGGAGTCGACCTCGGCGAGGATCTGCGAGGTCATGATCTTGATGCCCGGCGTGGTCAGGAAGACGATGGGCGACAGCGTCGTCATCGACCGTGCGAACGCGAACGTCAGCCCGGACACGAGTGCCGACTGGATGAGCGGCAGCGTGACCTTGCGGAAGGTCGTTCCCGAGGCCGCGCCGAGGGAGGTGGAGGCCTCCTCGATCGCGGGGTGGATCTGGTTGAGCGACGCGATGCCGGCCCGCTGGCCCGACGGCAACGACCGCGTGATGTAGACCATGACGATCGCGATGCCGCCCGAGAAGGCCGCGGTCCCGCCAGCGAGCGCCGGCAGCACCTGCACGCCGAACAGGGTCGTCGGCGTGATGTAGCTGAGGGCGTAGCCGATGCCGAGCACGGTCCCGGGGACGGCGAGCCCGAGCATGCCGACGAAGTCGAGCAGCGCGGCCGTACGCCGGAGCTTGCGGACGACGAGCCAGGCGATGAGCATGCCCATCACCCCCGCGATCGGTGCCGCGATCAGCGCCAGGGTCGCGGTGTCGCTCATCGCCTTCGACCCGAGCCCGGTCAGGACGAACCGGAAGTGGTCGAGCGTGAACTCGTTGTTCACGCCCGGGACCTTCATGAAGCCGCCGGCGAGCACGGTGCAGTAGATGGTCACGATGAGGGCGCTGACACCACCGACCAGCACGAGGACGGGGACCCGGATGCTCGCCGCGCGGATCGGTTCGCTGTGCCCGGTCGGCTTGCCCGTCACGGTGACGACGCTGCGTCGCGAGACCCAGTAGCGCTGCACGAGGAAGACCAGCAGCGCCGGCACCAGGATCGTCAGCGAGTAGGCCGCACCGGCGCTCGTGTTGTAGTCACCGGTGACCGCCAGGTACGCCCGGCTCGCCAGCACGGTGTAGTCGCCACCGAGCACGAGCGGGTTCGCGAGGTCGGCGATCGCCTCGACGAAGAGCAGGAGGAACGAGCCGGCGAACCCGGGGACCAGCATGGGGATGGTCACCGAGAAGAACACCCGGAGCTTGCTCGCGCCGAGGCCGGCAGCTGCTTCGTCGAGCGACGGGTCCAACGACTGCAGCATGCCGCGGAAGTTCATGTACGCGACCGGGAAGAAGGACAGCGAGAGGACGAGCACGAGCCCGGTCAGGCCGTACACGTCGCCCTTGATGCCGAAGATCCCGTTGCTGATCGCCCCGTTGCGCCCGAAGAGCGTGATGACCGCGGTCGCGACCGCGAACGGTGGCGCGACGATCGGCAGCATCGCCAGCAGGTGCAACGCCCGCTTGCCGCGGAAGGCGACCCGCACCTGGGCGAAGGCGAAGAGGAAGCCGATGAGCGTCCCCACCGCACCGACGATCAAGCCGAGCACGAGCGTGTTGAGCACGATCCGGTGGTTCGCCGGCTCGGTGACGATCCGGGTGAGCACGGCCAGTCCGTCTGGCGCGAACGCCGCCGAGAGCAGGCTGAGGACGGGGTAGCCGATGAGGAGCGCCATCACCACCGCGACGGCGGTCCCGAGGGCCACGACACCGGGGTCGGCCCGTGCACGCTTGCGGGCGGGGGCCCGACGACCGACGGGTGGCGGGAGGACGGCAGGGGTGGTCTGGGCGCCGGCGGCGGCGTCGAGTGTGGAGGTCATGTCGTGTCGGCGCTCACTCCTTGGGAGCCGGCGCCACCTCCGCGTCGAACCGTGCGACGAGGTCGTTCCGCGCAGCGCCGGCCTCGTTGATGTCGACGGGCTCCAGCTTCACGTCGTCGAGGTCGATCATGTCGTCGGTGATGGTGGCGTCCGGGTTCGTCGGGACGCTGTAGCTGCCGACGGTGGCGGCGAGGTCCTGCGCCTCGGCCGTCAGCGTCCAGTCGATGAACTTCTTCGCCCCTTCGGGGTTGCGGGCGTTGGCGAGCAGCGAGACCGCGCCGACCTCGTACCCGGTCCCCTCCTTCGGGAACGTCGTGGTGAGGTTGGAGAAGCCCTCGTTGATGAACTTCTGGCAGTCCTGCGCGAAGATCAGGCCCGTCGCCACCTCGCCGCGGCCGGCCATCTGACCGGGAGCGCTGCCGCTCTTCGAGTACTGCAGGATGTTCGAGTGCAGCTTGCCGAAGTAGTCGAGCGCCGCGTCCTGGTCGCCGTCGTTGAGGTCGACCTCGGTCCAGAGCGCCTGGTAGGCCGTCCCCGAGGTCCCCGGGTGCGCCATCGCGACGTTGCCCTTGAACTCCGGGTCGAGCAGGTCGTCCCAGGACGTGGGCGCCTTCGCCCCGATCTCGTCGAGCACGTCGGTGTTCGAGCAGAAGCTCAGGGCACCGACGTAGACGCCCGTCCACCGGGCGTCGGCGTCCTTGTACTCGTCGGGGATGGCACCGGCGTTCGGCGACTCGTAGGGCTCGATGAAGCCCGCGCCGTCGGCTGCGAGGTGGCCTTCCGCGCCGCCGCCGAACCAGGCGTCGAACTCGGGCGAGTCACCCGTCGCGTTCAGACGCGCCACCGCTTCGCCGCCGCTGAGCCGGACGTAGTCCGCCTTGATGCCCGTCGCCGAGGTGAACTCGGAGGCGATCACCTGGCACCAGTCCTCCTGGGGGCTGCAGATGAAGGTGACGGGCTCGCTCGAGCCGGACGCGCCTCCCGAGCCGCCCGTGCTGCATCCGGCGAGGACGGCGACGGCGCTGAGCGCGGCGAGTGACAGGGGGACCGTACGACGGCGCATGGGTGAACTCCTTCGTTCGTGGCGCGCGCGGGACACCGGGACGGTCCGCGCAGCGGGGTCGCGGCCCGTGGAACCGCTCCTCCGAGGGTACGGAGCGAAGTGCACCGCACCCGTCACAGGACGGTGACGGACGGTGACGGACCTGTCACCGTCCCGGCGGCGGGGTGCCGTCAGTCGTCGGCGTCCGCCCGCAGGAGGTACCCGGTCCCCCGGATGCTCTCGATGACCCGTGAGCTCCCCGGAGCGACGGCATCGAGCTTGTGCCGCATGCGGTACACGGCCGCCTTGATCATGTCGCGGTCGCCCATCCGATCGGCCTCGCCCCATCCGAGGAGCAGCAGTTCCGTGAAGGGGACGGGCACCCCCGGCCGCGCCATCAACGCCGCGAGCAACCGGTACTCGTTCGCGGTCAGGGCGACGCGTCCGGAGCCGACGACGACCTCGTGTCGGACAGCGTCCAGCTCGAGCCCGCCGGCGCTCGTCACCGATCCACGGTCCGGGTCCGGACGTCGCACGAGTCGCTGTGCACGCAGAGCCAGCTCCCGCGGGTGGAAGGGCTTGGCCATGTAGTCGTCCGCCTGCGCCTCGAGTCCCGCGATGCGGTCGGACGTGTCGCCCTTCGCGGTGACCAGCATGACGGGGACGTCCCACTGCTCCTTGATCCGGGTGCAGAGGGTCATGCCGGACGCACCGGGGAGCATCACGTCGAGCACGACCAGGTCCGGCCGCGAGCGCACCAGGTCCGGCCACACCGCCTCGGCGGAGCGGAAGGACCGCGTCTGGAAGCCCTGTGTCTCGAGGGCGAACGTCACGATGTCGAGCATCGCGGGCTCGTCGTCGACGACGAACGCGAGCGGGGCACGGCTCGTCACCGGCGGACTCCGCGCGGCGCTCTCCGCGGTGCCGCTCGACCGGCGCCGGAACTGCCGGAGGGCGCGAGCGGGAGGGTGAACATCATCGTGGTCCCCTTCCCGGAGATGGTGTCCACGAAGATGCGCCCGCCGTGCATCTGAACGAACTGCTGCGAGATGAAGAGGCCGATGCCGGTGCCGTTGCCGAGCGACCGACCGCTCGAGAACCGCCCGAAGAGCCGGTCTCGCTGCTCGGTGGTCATCCCCGTACCGCCGTCGCTGACCGAGACGGAGACCTCGTCGTCGATCGGCAGGATCCGCACCTCGATCCTGTTGTCGGGCGTCCCGAGGTGCGCGGCGTTGTGGACGAGGTTGACGAGGACCTGCCGGATGAGCTCGGGGTCGATGTACGCCTGCACGGGGGCTCCGGGAGCGTCCAGCACGATCGACGCGTCCGTGACCTGGCAGAGGTCGTCGATGACCCGGCGGAAGAGGGCGCGCAGGTCGACGACGGAACGGTCGACCGTGAAGAGCCCGGCCTCGAGCCGTGCCCGCGTGAGCAGTTGCTCCGAGAGCGTGTGCATCCGAGCGGCGTTGTCCACGATCCGACCGACGAAGACCGCCTGCTGGGCGGTGAGCGGCCCGGCCTGCTGCTCGGCGAGCAGTTCACCCGCGCCCTGGATGACCGCGAGGGGTGTCCGGATCTCGTGGCTGAGCACGGCGACCTGGTCGGCGCGGTGGGTGGCGAGGTCGGTCAGCTCGGTGAGCCGCTCGCGGTCGGCCGACTGGCGACCGAGTGCCGCGACGAGACCGACACCCACCACCAGCGCCGCGGACCAGCAGAGGACGAACGCCGTGACGCCCGCGCCGGACACGAGGCCGACGATGCTCGCTGAGGCCAGGACCGCGCCACCGATCAGCGCGACGTGGAGCTGCCTCGGTGATGCCTGCACCAGGAGAATCTAACCGCTCCGTCACGGAAGGCCGGCCACCGACGTCACGGGACGGCGCGGCCCCCTCTCCCGCCGTCCCGTGGTCAGCGGAGCGTGAAGCCCGCGACGAGCAGGTCCTCCGCGCGCGAGGACGGCCCGGCCAGGAGCTCGAAGTCCCCCGGCTCGACCCGCCGCACCCCGTCGGCGTCGACGATCGAGCACGCCGACGCCGGCAGCTCCAGTCGGACGGTCTCGGTCTGCCCGGGCGCTACCGCGACCTGGACGTGCCCCTTCAGCTCCTGGTCCGCCCAGCTCACGCTCGTGACGACGTCCCGCACGTAGAGCTGGACCGTCTCCAGCGCCGGACGGCTGCCCGTGTTCCGGAGCTGCACCTCGGCCACGACGGTGTCGTCTGTGCCGAGTTCCGTCCGGTGCAGACGGAGGTCGCTGTACGCGACGGTCGTGTACGACAGGCCCTGGCCGAACGCCCACGTCGGCGTCTGGTCGAGGTCCGCGTACCGGTCGCCGTGCTGCCCGCGGACCTGGTTGTAGTACGTCGGCTGCTGCCCGACGTGCCGGGCGAAGGAGATCGGCAGGCGACCCGAGGGTTCGACCCGTCCCGCGAGGACCTCGGCCAGCGCCCGCCCTCCGGCCATGCCGGGGTTGCCGGCCCAGACGACCGCGGCTGCTCGAGCGACCGACGGCGGCAGCACGAGGGGCTTCGACGCGAGCAGGACCACGACGACGGGCGTACCGGTCGCGATGACGGCGTCGAGGAGCGCCTCCTGTCCACCGATGAGCTCGAGCGTGGCGGTCGACCGGCCCTCGCCGACGAGCTCGATGCGGTCCCCGACCACCGCGACGACGACGTCCGACGCCTCGGCGACGGCGGCGGCCTCGGCGAGGAGCCCCTGGTCGGGCGGGCTCGGGACGACCACGCTGGGACGGGGCTGCCCGTCCTCGAACAGCGGGCCGCGCGGGTCGTCCTGGAGCGTGAGGATGTCGGCACCCCTGGCGTACCGCACCGACCAACCCGGGATCCCCCGACAGCCGTCGAGCACGGTGGTGATCATCTCCCGTGGCTGGCCGTCGAGCCAGCCCGCCTGCCCCGATCCGCCCGCCCAGTCGCCGAGCTGGGTCTGTGCGTCGTCGGCGAGCGGTCCGACGACCCCGACGCGGAGCGCGGTGGTCGCGTCGTCGGCGAGCGGGAGGATCCCGTCGTTCTCGAGGAGCACGACCGAGCGACGCGCCACCTCGAGGTTGAGCGCGGCGTGCGCGGCGGTGCCGACGACGGCGTCGAGGTCCGCGACGGGGAGCCGCGGGTCCTCGAAGAGCCCCAGGTCGAACTTCAGCGTGAGGATGCGCCGGACGGCGGCGTCGAAGGAGTCCTCGTCGAGGAGCCCCTGTGCGACCGCGTCGAGCGCGCCCTCGAAGAACTGCGGCGTCGTCATGACCATGTCGTTGCCGGCCCGGACCGCGGCGGCCGCGGCGTGCGTGTGGTCCGGCTGGACCCGCTGCTCCCAGACCATGCGTCCCACGTTGTCCCAGTCGGTGATGAGCGTGCCGGTGTACCCCCACTCGCCGCGGAGCACCTCGCTCAGCAGCCAGTCGTTCACCGTGATGGGGACACCGTCGGTGCTCTGGTAGCCGAGCATGAACGTCCGGCACCCCTCGCGGGCGACCCGTTCGAACGGGGGCAGGAACCAGCTCCGGAGCTTCCGCCGGGAGATGTCCGCCTCGCTGGCGTCGCGACCGCCCTGCGTCTCGGAGTAGCCGGCGAAGTGCTTGGCGGTCGCGAGGATCGCGGTCGGGTCGTCGAGCCCGGCGCCCTGGTAGCCGCGCACCATCGCGCTCGCGAGTTCGCCGATCAGGTACGGGTCCTCGCCGAAGGTCTCGCTGATCCGACCCCAGCGCAGGTCACGGGCGATGCAGAGCACCGGGGAGAACGTCCAGTGCACACCGGTGGCGGCGACCTCCTCGGCGGTCGCACGGGCGACGCGTTCCAGGAGCCCGGCGTCCCAGCTCGCCGCCATCGCGAGCTGCGTCGGGTAGATCGTCGCGCCGGGCCAGAACGAGTGCCCGTGGATGCAGTCCTCGCCGACGAGCAGCGGGATCTGCAACCGGGTCTCGGCGGTCAGGCGGTTCGCCTCGAGGATCCGCTCCGGCGAGGTGTGCAGCACGGAACCGACGTGACGACGGAGCACGTGGTCGCGGAGGTCGTCGCGGGCGTCCAGCTGCAGCATCTGGCCGACCTTCTCCTCCACCGTCATCCGGTCGAGCAGGTCGGTCACCCGCTGCTCCGTGGGCAGGGAGGCGTCGCGGTACGGCGGCGTCCGGGTGGCGGACGGGATCGTGGCGCTCACGCGTCGCTCCGTTCGTTCGTGGGATCGGCGCCGGGGACGGAGCGGACCTGGGTGACGGCGGCGTTCGCGTTCATGCCCTTCCGCTTCATGAGACGAGCGCGCTCGCCCGCGGAACGCAGGCGGGGGTTCACGTACTCGTCGATGCCGAAGTTGACGAGCGACAGCGCGACGCCCAGGAGCGCGATGCAGAGACCGGCCGGGACGTACCACCACCAGTAGTCCGGGAAGGCGTTGTTCTGCTGCGCCCAGAAGAGGATGGTGCCCCAGTTCAGGTTGGACACCGGGATGACACCGATGAACGCCAGGGTGGTCAGGCCGAGCACTGCGGCCGTCATCGTGCCGACGAAGCTCGATGCGATGATCGCCATCAGGTTGGGGAGCATCTCGACGAGGATGATGCGGTGCAGCGGCTCGCCGTTCGCACGCGCGGCCTGGATGAAGTCGCGGTTGCGCAGCGACATCGTCTGCGCCCGCAGCACCCGGGCGCCCCAGGCCCAGCCGGTGAAGCCGAGGACCGCTGCGATCACCCAGAGCGGCGGGTCCTCGAACTGCGACGCCACGATGATCATCAGCGGCAGGCCCGGGATGACGAGGAACACGTTGGACAGCGCGGAGAGCGACTCGCTCTTCCAGCCGCGGAGGTACCCGGCGGTCACGCCGACGGCGATCGCGACGACGGTGGCCATGATGGTCGCCAGGAACCCGACGACCAGGACACCGCGGGTCCCGTAGACGAGCTGGCTGAAGACGTCCTGCCCGATGTGCGTGGTGCCGAGCAGGTGCCGCCACGACGGCGGCTCGAGCGTCGCGGTCAGGTCCTGGGCGTTCGGGTCGGCCGGGGCGATCACCGGGGCGAGGAGCGCCACCAGGACGAACACCCCGAGGATGATCAGTCCGGCTGCGGACTTCGCGTTGCTGAACATCGCGGTGGAGGCGCGGAGCTGGGTCCAGAACGTCCGGTCACCACGGACGGGCGGCAGGCTGCCCGCTCCGTCGGTCAGGACCGCGGCGGTCTCGGGGGCTCCGGCACCGACGGGGTGGATGATGACAGTCTTCTCGGCTGGGGTGGTCATGATCAGGCCTCCGTCTGGCGGGTGCGGGGATCGAGGACGGCGTAGGCGATGTCCGCGATGACGTTCGCGACGAGGACGGCGAGGACGAGGACGAGGAAGATCCCCTGCATGAGCGCGTAGTCCTTCGCGTTCGTCGCGTTGAGCAGGAGCAGGCCGATGCCCGGGTAGGAGAAGACCATCTCCATGACGAGCGTCCCGCCGACGATGAAACCGATCGCGAGCGCGAAGCTCTGGATCTGCGGGAGGACCGCGTTGCGGGCCGCGTACCTCCAAAGCACGCGGCGGTCGGGCATCCCCTTCGCCTGGGCGACGGTGATGTAGTCCTCGTCGAGCACGGTGAGCATCATGTTCCGCATGCCGAGGACCCACCCGCCGAGCGAGACGATCACGATCGTGACGACCGGCAGGACCGCGTGGGAGACGACCTCGCTGATGAACGGGCCGTTCCACCCGGGCTCGACGCCGATCTCGTAGGCGTGGCCGGCCGGGAACCAGCCGAGCGCGGTGGAGAACACGGCGATGAAGATCAGGCCGAGCCAGAAGTACGGGATCGTGCCGAGGAACGTGGTGACGGGCACGAGGGCTTCGAGACGGCTGCCGCGCCGCCACCCGATGACCGCACCGACCGCGGTGCCGACGAGGAACGAGATGATCGTCGCCACGCCGACCAGGGCCAGTGTCCACGGCAGGGCGGAGGCGATCGCCTCCCCGACCGGCGCGAGGCCCGTCGAGAGCGAGATACCGAGGTCCCCGTGCAGGAGGTTGTCCCAGTAGCCCAGGTACTGCTGCCACAGCGGCACCGACTTGTCGAGTCCGAAGAGCGTGCGGAGCGCCTGCTCCGCCTCGGGCGTGACCTGTCCGCGGCTGCGCGCCATGAACGCCTGGACCGCGTCGCCCTTGAGCATGCGCGGGAGGAAGAAGTTGAGCGTGATCGCCGCCCACAGCGTGAACACGTAGAACAGCACCCGACCGCCGATGAACCGCCACGGGATGCGACTGCGCTGCCCGTCGGTCGTGGCGGCGGTGGTCCCGACGAGCGTCGGGTCGACCGGTGCCGGGTCGACCGGGGTCTGCACTCCTGCGCTCACCGCGCACCTCCTGCGTTCTGCGCCGCGAGCTCCTGGAAGTGCTTCTCCGGGTCGGGCGATGCTGCGCGGAGTTCGCGCGTGTAGGGGTCCTGGGGGTCGAGGATGACGTCGTCGGCGGCGCCCCGCTCCACGATCCGGCCTTGGTTCAGCACCATGATCTCGTCACTGAAGTGCCGGGCCGTGGCAAGGTCGTGCGTGATGTAGAGGACGCCGAGGCCCTCCTCGCGCTGCAGCTCCGAGAGCAGCGCGAGCACCCCGAGGCGGATCGAGACGTCGAGCATCGACACGGGTTCGTCGGCGACCAGGACGGACGGACGTGACGCGAGCGCGCGGGCGATCGCGACGCGCTGTCGCTGGCCGCCGGAGAGCTCGTGGGGACGCCGGTCGATCACCGCATCGGCGTCGAGACGGACGCGCTCGAGCAGGCGTCGCACCTCGGCGTCCACCTCGGCGGGCGGCACGACCCGGTCGAGCCGGAGCGGACGTTCGACGTGGTGCCGGATCGAGTGGTACGGGTTGAGCGACGCGAACGGGTCCTGGAACACCATCCGGAGCTGCTGGCGGTACCGGCGCAGCCCCTTGCCGAAGGTCGGCACGGGCTTGCCGTCGAGGAGCACCGTCCCGCTGGTGGGTCGTTCGAGCTGCGTGAGGATCTTCGCGATGGTCGACTTGCCGCTGCCTGACTGGCCCACCAGGCCGATGGTCTGGTGGGAGGTCAGGCTGAAGCTGACGTCGTCGAGGGCCTTCAGCTGTCCGGAGCCCCGGACGTTGTAGACCTTCGTGACGTGCTGGAACTCGAGGGTCGTCATCGTGCGACCACCCCTTTCTGGCCGGTGAGGCGCGGGAACGAGGCGAGGAGCCGCTGGGTGTACTCGTGCTGCGGGGCGTTCCAGATCCGCTCCGCGGAGGCGAGCTCGACGATCTCGCCCTCGCGCATGATCGCGATGCGGTCGCTGATCTCCAGCAGCAGCGGGAGGTCGTGCGTGATGAACACCACGGAGAAGCCGAACTCGTGCCGCAGCTGGGAGATCTGTCGGAGGATCTCGCGTTGGACGAGCACGTCGAGCGCCGTCGTCGGCTCGTCCATGACCATCAGCTGGGGCCGGAGCGCGAGCGCCATCGCGATCATCACGCGCTGTCGCATGCCGCCCGAGAGCTCGTGCGGGAAGGAACGCCGGCGCTGACCGCCGACCTTGACGATCTCGAGCAGCTCCACCACGGCGCGGCGACGCTCCGCCCGGCCGAGCTCCGGCCGGTGGACCTCGAACACGTCCTCGAGCTGCGACCCGATCGTCGCGACGGGGTTCAGTGCGTTCATCGCGCCCTGGAACACCATCGAGATCTTGTCCCACCGGAACCGCCGCATGTGCTCGGCGTCGAGGGTGTTGAGGTCGACGTCGATGCCGTCCTCGTCGTGGAAGGTCACGCTGCCGCTGGTGATGACCGCCGGCGGCCGGAGCAGCCGCTGGACGCCGTAGGCCAGGGTGGTCTTCCCGCAGCCGCTCTCGCCGGCGAGCCCGACGATCTCGCCGCGACCGATCTCGAGGTCCACGTTCTTCACCGCCCGGACGGGCGGGTCCACGTCGTACACGACCGAGAAGTCGCGGACGGAGAGGAGTGTGTCTGTCATGCTCTCTTCGCTTTCGTCCTGAACCGGGCCGGGCGGCGCCGACGTCGTCGGCGCCGCCCGGCATCGACCGCTGCTACTCGGCGGGCTTCAGCTGCATGAGCACCTGGACGGCCCAGGGCTGCGTCGGGTCTGCCGTTGCGTACTGGTTGCTCTCGCTCGGCCACCCGGTGAAGTTGCGGGTGTTGTACTCGGCGAGCTGCGGGTGCGTGCCGACCGGGATCGCGGGGACCTCCTCGACGAAGATCTTCTGGATCTGGTCGAGCAGCGTCTTGCGGGTCGCCTCGTCCGAGGCCGCGGCGTACTCCTGCAGGAGCTTGGTCGCCTCGGGGTTGTCGTACCGGCCGAAGTTGTCGGCGACCTGGCCGCCGTCCTCCTGGTCGAGGTAGGCGCCGTTCATCGTGTCGTCGTAGATGTGCCATGGGTTCGATCCGGAACCGGTCCAGTGCAGCGCCGCGTCGAAGTTCCCCGTCGCGATGTTCGAGGTCCACGTGTCGGCGTCGGGCGTCGCGACCTTCACGTCGGCGCCCAGGGTCTTCTCCACCTGCGTCGAGATGAGCTGGATGCCGGTGACGTAGTCGTTCCAGCCCTGCGGGTTCTGCAGCGTGAAGGAGACCGCCTTGCCGGACGGGTCCATCAGGGCGCCGTTCTTCCAGGTGTACCCGGCGTCGGTCAGCACCTTCTTCGCGCCGTCGACGTCGATCGAGAACTCCTTGTCCTTGTACTCGTCCGCGATGTACTGGTCACCCGTCGGCTGCGGGATGCCGGTCACGTTCTTCAGCTCGGGGCCGGCGTTGCTCCGCGCCTTCTCGGCCTGGGCCTTCCGGTCGACGACCATGTTGACGGCCTTGCGGAACGCGACGTCGTTGAACGGCGCCTTCGTCGTGTTGACCGTGATCATGTCCGGGCTCAGGATGTTCGCGCCCCAGAAGACGTTGTGCTCCGGGTCCTTGTCGACGTAGTTCTTCTGGTAGTCGGTGATGAAGATCTGCGCCCAGTCGGTCTCGCCGTTCTGCAGACCACGGAGCAGGCCGGTGTTGTCGTTGTACTCGAGGTACTTGAGCTGGTCGACGGGGACCTTGCCACCCCAGTAGTCGGTGCGTGCCTTGAGCACGACACCCTGCGAGGAGAACGTCGAGATGGTGTACGGCCCGGTGCCCACGGCGTCCTTCACGGCGTCCTTGGACGGGTCCGCGATGTCCTTCCAGAGGTGCGCCGGCACGATGGGGACCTGGAGCACGTCGCCCTGCTTGACGAACTTCGACTCGCTGAACTTCAGGACGACGGTGTCGCCGGACTTCGCGACGTCGCTCAGCTTCATGCCGGCGAGGTCGAGCGCGGGGTTGTCCTTGATCAGCTGGTACGTGAAGACGACGTCGTCGGCCGTGAACGCCTTGCCGTCGCTCCACTTCACGCCCGACCGCGGGGTGACCGTGAGCTGCGTGTAGTCGCTGTTCCACTCGACCTTCGACGCCAGCCACGGCGTGGTCTCGTTCTTGCCGATCGGGTTCACCATCGCCAGCGGTTCGAAGATCATGCGGTCGTACCCGAGCGACATCCCGGAACCGGTGCTGATGAAGGGGTTGTTGATCTGCGTGGACAGCACGGCGGATCCGTCGGGCTTCGCGATGGTCAGCGTCGAGCTGCCGGAACCGTTCGAGCCCCCCTGGCCGCCGCCGGAGCACCCGGTCAGCGCCAGCGCGCCCAGGGTCAGGACGGCGGTCGCCGCGATCAAGTGTTTCTTGAGCATCTTTGCTTCTTCCGTGGGAACGACATTGTTTCCGCAACCTGTCGAACAGGCGACTGGCCCAGACGGTATCCGACTTACTGACCAGAAAGCAAGTAATCACTGACTCTTCAGTCAGTGCCGCGTCGAGGAGTCGTTCGCAGCGCCGGGGCGCGAGACTGGTGCCATGACGATCACGCCCCACGGCACCGGTCCGCGCCCCGAGACCGGACGCCGGCGCCAGGACATCCTGCGCGCGGCCATGGAGACGTTCGGGGCGAAGGGATCGACGAACGGAACGCTCGCCGACATCGCAGAACGGGTCGGGATGACCCGTGCGGGCGTGCTGCACCACTTCGGCTCGAAGGACGCGCTCCTGCGCGAGGTGCTCGAGTTCCGCGACCGCGACGACGTCGCGCACCTCTTCGACCAGCAGATGCCGGGCGGCCCGGCACTCTTCGCGCACCTCGTGGGGACGAGCCTGCGGAACCGTCTCCGCCCGGGCATCGTGCAGGTGTACACCGTCCTGTCCGCCGAGTCCGTCACGGACGACCACCCCGCCAGGGCCTACTTCGAGAACCGGTACCGCACCCTCCGCGCCGACATCGACCGGGCGTTCCGCGCGCTGTGCACCGAGCAGGGCGTCTCGGACACGACCAGGATCGACGTGGGCGCCGCATCGATCCTCGCCGTGATGGACGGTCTGCAGCTCCAGTGGCTGCTCGACCCGTCCGAGGTCGACCTGGCGGGTTCCAGCGAGTTCGCCATCCAGGCGATCGTGCACGCCGTCCTGCACCCCACGACACCGGTGTCGTCGTACTCCGGCGACGAGTGAGCCACACCCCGAGGGACCCTCACACCTTCGGGATGCCTCAGCCGATCCGCCGGACGACACCAGGAGCGGCGGAGCAGCGTGGGCAGCGAACCCGCACGCACCCACAGGAGGAACCATGCTGCTCGAAGGCAAGACCATCGTCGTCACCGGCGGCAACAGCGGGATCGGTGAGCAGATCTGCCTCGCCGCCGCCGCGGAGGGCGCGAACATCGTCATCGACTACGTCGCACACCCCGAGGCGACCGACTCCCTGATCCACCGCATCGAGCAGGCCGGCGGCCACGCGGTCGGCGTCGACGCCGACATCACGAGCGCCACGGACCTGCACACGATGGTGCAGAAGGCCGTGGACGCGTTCGGTTCGCTCGACGTCCTCGTGAACAACGCCGGGATCGAGGACCGGAAGTCCCTGCTCGAGGAGACCGAGGAGGGCTACGACAAGGTCATGGCCGTCAACATGAAGAGCGCGTTCTTCGGGACCCAGGCCGCGGCGAAGCAGTTCATCGCGCAGGGGCACGGCGGCCTCGTGCTCAACATCTCGAGCGTGCACGAGGACTGGCCGATGCCCGGCAACCTCGCCTACTGCGTGTCGAAGGGCGGGATGCGGATGCTCGCCCGCAGCGGTGGCGTGGAGCTCGGCCCGCACGGGGTCCGCATCGTCAACATCGCACCCGGCGCCGTCGACACCCCGATCAACACCGCGACGACCTCGGACCCCGACAAGCTGAAGCAGCTCGACGACGCCATCCCGCTCGGCCGCCCGGCGAAGCCCCACGAGATCGCGGAGGTCGTCGTGTTCCTGGCCTCGGGCAAGGCCGCCTACATGACGAGCACGACCGTCACGATCGACGGCGGGATCTCGCAGGGCAGCGTCGGCCTCTGACCGCAGGCCGCGGTCCGCTGTCGGCCGCTGCGCGTCGAGCGCGACCACGGGACGGACGGGAGGCGCGGTGCCGGCTGGCACCGCGCCTCCCGTCCGTCGACCGGTCGTGTGCCGCGCCGGGTCGCCCGTCCGTCAGCTGGCCACGCCCGGCACCGCGACCCGGACCGCGCTGATGCGTCCGGTCCGCGTCTGCGCCGTCACGTCGGGGTCGTAGCTGTCCGCGGTGGCGAGGTACAGGGTCCGGCCGTCCTCGCCGCCGAGCGCGCAGTCGATCGCGCACAACCCGGGGGCGTCGATGCGGTCCGTGACCGCTCCACCCTCGACGACGCGGAGGAACTCCCCCGTGTCGACGGAGCAGACCCAGATGCCGCCCTCCGCGTCGACGGTGCTGCCGTCCGGTGTGACGCCCTCCGGCAGTGCCGCCCACTCCCGTCGACCGCTGAGCGACCCGTCCGCCTCGATGTGGAACTCGGTCAGGCGACCGCCCCAGGTCTCGCTGACGACGAGCGTCCGGGTGCCGGGCAGCACGTTCATGCTGTTCGGGAAGACCAGGCCGTCGGCGGCGGGACGGACCGAACCGTCCGGATCGACGACGTAGAGCGGTCCGGGACGCAGGGACTCGCCGGCGTAGAGGTCGTAGCCGAACGCGCCGACGTAGGTCCGACCGGTGGCCTCGTCGACGACCAGGTCGTTGATGAGCGAGGACTCGATCGGTGCGAGGTCGGCGAACACCGAACCCGTGCCGTCCGCCTCGACGGCGACGATAGTCCGCGCGTTCATGGCACTGACGACCAGTCGACCGTCCGACAGCCAGCCGAGGCCGGACGACTGACCCTCGATCGTCGTCTCGAGCCGAGGCCCGGCGTCGACACCGGGGTCGATCGAGAAGACCTCGCCCGTGTGCATGTCGGAGTACCAGAGCCGGCCCTCGTGCCAGCGGTTGCCCTCGGGGAAGCGGATGCCGGAGACGACCTCGGTCGCGGAGTCGATGGTGGTGTGCACGGCTCCACCATGCCAGGCAGGGTGGTGTGCTCGTTCGACGTCGCCGCGGGTGGGACGGTCGGCCTCAGTGCACCAGGATCGGGAGCATGAACGAAGACCTGACCCCGATGTACCTCGCCTTGATGTGGATCAGCGTCGCGATCCTCGCCGGCGGGTACGCGAGGACACGGAACCGCTCTGCGTGGACGTGGTTCCTCCTGACCGTCATCGCCGGCCCACTCGCGCTGCTGTTGCTCGTCACCTGGCCGGTTCGCACTCCGCGGGAGTGAGGGGCGGTACCGACGACGAGCGGCGACCACGGCGTCCTCCTGCGACGCCCCGGGCGGGCACGCGCCCGCCCGGAGGGGTCACCTCGTGCTCGTCCGGATGGCCGCGAGCTGCCCGAGGAGCCGCGAGAGGTCCTCGAGGTCCTCGATCGGCCACGCGGTGAGCCCGCGGCGGAACTCGTCGCGCAGGTCGCTCCGGACGGCCCGGACCCGCTCCACGGCGGTGTCCGTGGGGCGGATCACGACGCCACGACGGTCGGCGGGGTCCGGTTCGCGGGCGACGAGTCCGAGCTCCTCGAGCTGGTGCAGCTGACGGCTGAGGGCGCTCTTGTCGAAGCCGATCTGCTCCGCGAGGGCACCGGCTCCGAGCGGCCCGCCCAGGACCAGCTCCAGCAGGATCCGGTACCCGGCGGGTTGCAACGAGGGATCGAGCTCCGCCGCCTGCTGGCGCAACCGCACGCGGTAGGCGTCGGAGAGGATCGCGAACTGCTGCTCGATGTCGTCGATGGCGGCCCCGGCACCGTCCGTGTCCGGCGCTCCGTCACCGACGCGGGCGGCGTCTGTCGTCACGAGCGTCCGCCCCGGGCGGGGACCTCCCGGCCCGGCTGGACGACGGGCGTCGAACCGGTCACGGTCCCGATGCCCGCGACGTCCTCGGCGGAGCCCGCCATGGGGCCACCGTCCGTGGACCGCTCGGCGACGGTCTTCGTCGTGAGGGGCTTGTTCGGCATGAACACGATGGCGACGACCAGGATGATCGCGATGGGTGCGGCGATCAGGAAGACGTCGGCGACACCCCGCCCGTAGGCCGACTCGATGATCTGGCGGACACCGTCCGGCAGCTCGCTGACCGCCGGGATGCTGCCCGACGCGAGTTCCTTCGCGACCGCGGCACCCTTGGTGCCCAGCGCTGCGATGGCGCGGCCGAGGTCGGCCTGCCGGTCGGCGATGAGGTCGGTGACGCGGGTGCCGAGGACCGTCCCGAGGATCGAGACGCCCAGGGCGCCACCGAGCGACCGGAAGAACGCGACGCCGGCCGAGGCTGCGCCGATGTCGCGGGGCTCGGTGGTGTTCTGCACGACGAGGACGAGGTTCTGCATGACGAGCCCGACGCCGGAACCCATCACGAACATGTAGACGGCGACGACGACGTAGGTGGTGTCGTAGCGGATCGTGCCCATCAGCGCGAGGCCGACGACGAGGGCGACGGACCCGATCAGCATGATCGGCTTCCACTTGCCCGTCTTCGTCACGAGCGCGCCACCGACGGTCGAGGCGATCAGCAGCCCGCCGATCATCGGGATGGTCAGCAGGCCGGACTGCGTGGGCGTCGCGCCACGGGCGAGCTGCATGTACTGCGCCAGGTAGACGGTTGCGCCGAACATCGCGATGCCGACCGCGATCGACCCGAGGACCGACATCGTGAAGGTGCGGTTGCGGAACAGGGTCATCGGGATGATCGGCTCTTTGGCGCGGAGCTCGACGAACACCGCCGCGGCGAGGAGCACCGCTGCACCGATCACCATGACGAACGACGTCGTGGAGACCCAGTCGAAGTTCTTGCCGGCGAGGGTCACCCAGATGAGCAGCAGCG
>Ga0308167_1001734_pt1 | contig 23490 bp, 23 predicted proteins | sample PhyCR1_2_FD_202138 | JGI IMG/M metagenome (GOLD analysis project Ga0308167, IMG submission 202138) | Phyllosphere microbial communities from UC Gill Tract Community Farm, Albany, California, United States - DLSLRC.R1 | ecosystem: Host-associated > Plants > Phyllosphere > Unclassified | place... | reverse complement strand
CGAGACCTGATGGCCTCACCGGGAGCGTGTCGGTCGCTCACAGATAGGACGTGCGAGGGTGCGCGTTCGTCACAAATTCGTCCCGAAAGGTCGGACAGACCCGATGGCGTGCCGATCGTGGTTGCCGTTCGGAGGTAGTGAGTGTACAGTCACTCATATGTCCTCCACGCGCAGCTCCGTCCTCTCCACGGCAGATGCCCGCCGCCCACTCGTGGCCGCGGCAGCTCTGACCGAGTTCGCGCGAGGCGGCTATCACGGCACCACGGTCGCCGATGTGGCACGCGAGGCGAAGATCTCGCCGGCGTACGTCTTCAAGCTGTACTCCGGCAAAGAGGCGCTGTTCATCGCCGCACTCGAGGCCTGCTTCGAGGCGATCCTCGTCGCACTCGCAGAGGGAGCGGATGCTGCGCCCGACCAGTCAGCCGGCAGCACGCTCGAGGCGATGGGCGATGCGTACGCGCACCTGATCTCCGACCGCACGCTGCTGATGCTGCAGGTGCACGCACAGTCGGTCGCCGACATTCCCGAGATCGGAGCCGCTCTGCGATCAGGGCTCGGCCGCGTCACGTCGTTCGCGAAGACCCGGTCGGGCGGGAGCGATGCCGAGGTGCAGCGCTTCATCGCCTTCGGTCAGCTGTGCCATCTCATCGTGACCACGCAACTCGACGGTCGACCAGAGGACTGGGCCCAGCTGCTCACCCATGGCATCCGCCACCCCGACTGATCCCGGGCCGAGCCACCGGCCTTTTTTCTTGCCCGAAAGAGTGAGTGAACAATCACTCTCCACCCATTCGAGAAGGAGTTCCCATGACCAGCCTCACCCAGGCCACGCGAGTGACCGGCCCGCGCAGCACTCGCCGCTGGCTCGCCCTCGGCATCCTCGCGCTCGCACAGTTCCTCGTCGTGCTCGATGCCTCCATCGTCAACATCGCCCTGCCGGTACTCGGGCGCGAGCTCGGCATGGACACCCTGGGCCTCTCGTGGGTCATCACCGCCTACGTGCTCGCCTTCGGCGGGCTGCTGCTGCTGGGCGGGCGCCTCGCCGATCGCTACGGCCACCGTCGGGTGTTCCTGATCGGCACCGCCGGGTTCGTGGCCGCATCGGCCCTTGCCGGCCTGTCGATCTCGAGTGAGATGCTGCTCGCCGCGCGCGCACTCCAGGGGGCATCCGCCGCGCTGCTCGCGCCGTCGGCCCTCGCGCTGCTGACCCATCTGTTCCCCGATGATCGCGAGCGCACGAAAGCACTCGGCGTGTGGGGCGCCGTCGCCGGCATCGGTTCCGCGGCCGGCGTTCTGCTCGGCGGCGTGCTGACCGCTTCTCTCGGCTGGCAGTCGGTGTTCTTCGTGAACGTTCCGGTCGGTGCGGTCGTGCTCATCGCCATCCCGCTTCTCATCACCCGCGACACGATGCGCGCGTCCGGCCGCCTGGACGTCGCCGGCGCGGTCACGATCACCACCGCGCTCGTCGCACTGGTCGGCGCGCTGAGCGCGGTCGAACAGCTGGGCTTCACTCATCCGCTGCCGATCGTGCTCCTCGCCGTCGCCCTCGCGCTCGGCGCCGCGTTCATCGTCATCGAGCGTCGCAGCCCCGAACCGGTGCTGCCGCTGTCGGTCTTCCGCAACCGCGACCTCGCACTCGGCAACATCGTGATGCTGCTCGCCGGTGCCGCGATGGTGGCCCTGTTCTTCGCCCTCTCGGTCTACATGCAGGCCGTGCTCGGCTACGACGCTCTCGCCACCGGGCTCACGCAGCTTCCGCTGGCCGGCGCCCTCGTGCTGATCGCCGGAGCGGTGCCCGCTCTGATCGTTCGACTGGGCACACGCCCGGTGCTCATCGCATCTCTGCTCGTGCTCGCGGCCGGACTCGTCTGGATCGCGTTCGCCCCATCCGATGCCGTGTTCCTCACGCACCTCCTCGCGCCCACCCTGCTCATCGGCGTCGGTCTCGGTGGAGCATTCGTCGCCACCACGCAGCTGGCCGTCGACGGCGTCGAGGGCGGCGAAGCCGGACTAGCCGGCGGCCTGATCAACACCAGCCAGCAGATCGGCGGCACAGTCGGCCTCTCGGTGCTCGGGACGATCGCGGGACTGCGTACATCCGCGCTCGAAGCGGGAGGCGCATCAGCGGCAGATGCCCTCACCGGCGGCTTCGCCTGGTTGTTCCTGTCTGCCGCGGCACTGTCGGCGATCGCGGCGCTGATCGTTGCGCTCTGGCGCCGAGCATGAGGACTGCGGGATCGGCGGGATTCGCGCGAGGCATGGCCGCTGACGGTCTGGCCCACGCCGCCCTCGACCGCGAGGATGAGGGCATGAACCGAGACATCGCCACCGCACTGCTCGTCATCGACGCCCAGGAGTCCTTCCGTCAGCGGCCGGACGAGTGGGCGGCCACCGCCAACCCTGATGCCGTCGACAACATCTCACGGTTGGTCGATCATGCCCGCGAGATCGGCGATCAGGTCGTCTGGGTCACTCACTCAGAACCGGGCAGCGGCGGAGTGTTCGACCCGGTCAACGGCTTCGTCCGAGTGATCTCAGACCTCGATCCGCAGGGCGACGAGATCGCCGTGACGAAGACCACCGTCAACGCCTTCACGTCGACAGACCTCGAAGAGCAGCTGCGGCAGCTCGGCGTCGGACGCGTGGTCGTGTGCGGGATCCGCACGGAGCAGTGCTGCGAGACGACCGCTCGGATGGCGTCCGATCTGGGCTTCGCGGTCGAGTTCGTGACGGATGCCACGACGACCTCGGCGATCGAGGCGAATGACGGACTCGCGGCCGTCTCGGGTGACGAGATCATGCGACGCACCGAGAGCATCCTCGCCGCGCGTGGATTCGCGACCGTCATCCGCACGTCCGATCGGGTCGGCATCTCCGCCTAGGTTGGAGGGCATGTCCCCCTCGCTCGCGCTCCCCGATCTCGCCGGCCGCACGATCCTCGTGACGGGGGCGAACGCCGGCATCGGCTACTGGTGTGCAGAGATCCTCGCCGGGCACGGTGCCAGGGTGCTGCTCGGATGCCGGTCGACCGAGCGGGCGGAGGTCGCGGCATCCTCGATCCGCGCGCACGCGCCCGGCGCCGACCTCGGAATCGTCCCGCTGGATCTCGGCTCGCTCGTGAGCATCACCGCTGCCGCGGCATCCATGGGCGAGCGCATCGACGCCGTGATCTGCAACGCCGGAGTGAAAGCAGCGGATCGCGGCGCCCGCACCGCTGATGGCCACGACCTGATGGTGGGCACGAACTTCGTCGGGCACTTCGCCCTGATCGCCCAACTCGGCGATGTGCTCGCCGATGACGCCAGGGTCGTGGCAGTGGGTTCGCTGGCTCATCGCTTCGCGGAGATCGACCCCGCCACGCTCGCGCAGCCGTGGACCGGTCCGTCGCTGCGTCAGTACGGCCGGTCGAAAGCCGCGCTGATGGCCTTCGCGTTCGAGCTGAATCGGCGCTGGAGGGGCTCCTCGCGGTCAGCGCTGTGCGCGCACCCGGGCTACGCGGTCGACCCGCTGACTCCGCACCGCGACGGCCTCGCCGAGGTGTCGACAGTGACGCGCGCCCTCGCCGCACTCAGCCGCCCGCTCGTGCAGGGCAAGGATGCCGGAGCCGCGCCCATCGTGCATGCGGCGGTCGCCGCCGACGCCACGGGTGGAGACTACTGCGGGCCCGGCGGGCTGCTGGAGTTCCGCGGGGCACCGAGACGCGTCGCCGCGAGCGCGCAGGTGCGCTCGGTCGATGTGGGGGCTGAGCTGTGGGCCGTCGCCGAGCACATGGCAGGCGTGCGGTTCAGGATCTGACGCTCGGCGCGTCGGTCAGTCGAGCTCCTGCAGGGTCGCCGTCATGTCTCCCCCGGCGTCTCCCGTGTTGACCGTGCCCTTCGGCTCGAACAGGATCGCGTGCACCTCGTCCTCGGCCTTCGGGCAGTGCTCGACTCCTCGCGGCACGACGAACACGTCATTCGGGTTCAAGACCACGTCGCGAAGTGCACGTTGCGAACATCATCTGTCATGGTCGAAAGCCTATCCACGCGGATCGTCGCATCGGCGGAGCCGGCTACGCCGCAGCGATCCCCCTGGCAGGGATCTCGTCGAGAGATCGGTACACGGGCAGGCCGCGCTCGAGGGCGATCTCGACGTCCTTGTCGGCGCCGGCAGAGTCGCCGGGCAGGCGGAGCACCGCGTCGCAGTGCTGCAGCAGTCGGTGCGCGGTCTCGTACATGACGTCGCCCTCGGCGGCATCCGTCTCGTCCATCCCCCGGAGGATCGGCAGGGCTGCCCACTCCCCGATCATGGGCACGTGACCGAGGCGATGGATCGGCGCCGCCGCCTCTTCGAGTCGTTCGAGGTTGCGGGCGATCAGGGCGGGGTCGCCCCCGGTGCCGGAGCGGTAGGGACCGGCGATGAGGATGAGGAGTGGAGTCGTCATGGAGAAGACTGTAACGTTAAACGTGCAAGAACGTGCAACTTCGCGAATGAACAAGATTTTGAGGAGTCGGATGCTGGGCGCACAGCGCAAGGACCACCTGCGAGAGATCCTGCGCAGGGACGGCCGTGTGGTGGCGAAGGATGTCGCCGCCGATCTGGGCGTCTCAGAGGACTCGATCCGCCGCGACCTCCGCGAGCTCGCCGACGCCGGTGAGATGGTGCGGGTCTACGGAGGTGCTCTGCCGATTCCGCCGGCCGACCGCCCCGTCGACCAGCGGGCATTGCTCGCCACCGAGAGCAAAGAGCGCGTCGCCCGTCGCGCCGTCGAGCTGATCACCCCGGCCTCGACGATCGTGCTGGACGCCGGCACCACGACTCTCGCGATGGCGCGCATGCTGCCGCGCGGCTCCGACCTGACCGTGATCACGCCCAGCCCGACGATCGCCCTCGCGGTCGCTGAGCACTCCGATGCCCGCATCGTGATCATCGGCGGTGAGCTCGCTCGCTTCTCGATGGTCGCCAGCGGCCCGCTCGCCATGGAGGCGGTGCAGCACCTCCATGCCGACATCTTCTTCCTCGGCGCGACCGGCATCGACCCGGTGCGCGGGCTGACCACCGGCAACCTCGACGACGCCGTCACCAAGCGCGCGATCGCCGCCCGCTGTGCGCAGGCCTACGTGCTCGGCAGCGAAGAGAAGATCGGGGCGACGTCGCGCCACCCCGTGCTCGACCTCGAGGCCGTCGCCGGTGTGGTCGTCGACCCCGTCGACTCGAACCCCGTGATCAGCGAGCTCGCAGAGCGTGTGGCCGTGCTGCGCTGAGCGCGCGTCAGCCGGGCACCTCGAGGCCGTCCTCGCTGAGCTCGCCGAGCCTCGGAATCCGCCTGAGGTCTTTTGAACTGACCATGACGACCACAGTCGCGATGGCAACCGTGGCTGAGAACACCAGGGGCACGAAAGGTCCGAAGTGATCGAAGAGAAGCCCTCCACCCAATGCACCCACCGGCATGAGCAGCATTCCCGGCACACCCGATGCCGCCGTGACCCTCCCCATCAACGGTGCAGGCGTGACGGTCACGGTGTACGCGCTGATCGCTGCGTTGAACGCCGGAAGCGGAACCGCGGAAAGGAACAACACCACGACTGTGAGAGGCAGCGACGGATACGTGAACACGACCATTGCCTGCCCTAGCGCGAACGCAGCGAGCGCGGTGCCCCCGAGACGGCCAAGCCGGAACCGTGAAGAGAGCGTTCCTGCCATCAGTGCGCCAGCGACGACACCGGCCCCGAACGCTGTCGCGAGAATTCCGATCGCAACAGGCGCTTCTCCACTCTTCTGGTAATACGCGATCAGCGTGAGCGGCAGGACGATGATCGGAAGGTTCGCGAGCCCGGCGACGATCGCTACGCCACGAAGCCCCGGCTGCCTCCAGACGAAGACGAACCCTTCCCGCAGTTGTGCGATGTACCCGCTCGGTGACGATTCGTATTCGGCTACTCGCGACGGCCGCGGTGTGAAGATACCGGCGACCACATTGAGGGCGACTTGAGTCCCAAGTGCCCACGCTCCACCCAGCGAATACAGCAGGCCTCCTATAGGTCCGCCGACAAGTCCGGCACCGGCCTCCCGCCCCTGCGAAACGGCAGCCGCCTGGCCGAGTTGACCACGAGGAACGATCACCTTGACCAGAGCCTGTTCGCTAGGTCCGTCAAGTCCCGACGCGGCTCCCGCGAGCGCCGCCCCCAGAATCAGGACCGGCAGCATTCCCGGCTCAGGGAAGAAGATCGCGAGCAGCGCGAGCGCCCACCCGGATGCCTGCGTGAACGACGACAGACGCAGGACGAGTGACGGTGAATGCCGATCCACTAGCGCGCCACCGAAGGCCTGGGTGGCGATCAGAGCGGCATTCGACGCGAAGAGAACCAGACCAGCGAGAGTCGCGGATGCCGTCACCCCGAGGACGATGAGTGGCAACGCCACGTTTCCTATCGCCGACGACAGCTCGTTCGACACCTTCGCGACGACCAGCCGCTGAAACGCCCTGTTCCGACGCAAGGCGCTGCCCCCCTTGAGCTCGACCGTCTCACCCATGTGGGCACCCCTCAGGTACCTCGACCACGTATGAGTGACGGTAGTCGAACATGTTCTGGTGGAAGGCCCGACCGATAATCCACCTCCTCGTGTCTCGTGGAATCACCACGGTAGGCACGGCCACAGCAGAGGTACCGACACCGCTCGCAGAAGTCGCGGTGCTATATCGGAATGCGATCCGAGACCCGGAATCAGGCAGGCAGAACGCACCAGTCGCGGACGATATATGCCAACACGAACGCTCGAAGGGTCTTCACATCACTGAGCTGACGGCTCATCACGGCCGGGACAGATTCGGATGGATGCTGACGACACCCGCCATCACCGGTGCCGCCCCGGCGGGTCGTCCCCGATCTTCGAAATCGTGCCCGGCGCGGGCCACGCCGGAGCGGCGCGTCAGGTGATGGTCGCGGCCACGATCGTCGGGGTCATGACGGCCACCATCGCCGCGGTGATCGCGTCGTTGACAGCCTTGGCGACGGCGTCCCCCGCCGGCGACCCCGCCGTGAGCTCTTCGATCCGCTTCTTGAGGTCGCGCGCCGACATTCCGCCGCATTCGTCGCGCAGGATCGCGTGCGCGCAGTTGAGGTTCTGCAGGATGGAGAGCAGCGCCAGGTCGGCCTGCGTCGGGGAGCCCGTTCCGGCGAGCACGGCGGCGAGTCGGGCGCGCAGCATCTGCTCGGGTGCGGAGTCGGATTCGGGCGTGCGCGCCGCACCCCAGCCGAAGAACCCGCGCTCCCCGCGGATCAGGACGCCCTGTGCGATGAGCGACTCGACCACCACCTCGAGCGGATCGAGCTTGGGCCGCACCACGAGCGACTGCAGTCGCTTGCCGCGCAACGGCACGAGGCGCTGCAGCGTCGTGTCGAGGATCGGGTTGCCCGTCGGCTCGGTCGACACGATGTCGATGACGGGGTTCTTCTCGTCCGAGACCGAGATGCGTCCGTGCAGGGCGAGGTCGACGATGACGGCCGCGACCTCGCCATAGAGGCGGTTCACGCTCACCGGACTCTCGACGCGGCCATCAGGCCGGAGAAGCAGCAGATGGAGTTCTTCGACGATCAGCATGCATCCACGCTATGACGGCTCTGCGGGCGTCGGCATCCCCCGGACGGATGACTTCGGATGCCGAGCTCGATACCGTGTCCTGTCAACCCCGTCGCCGTGCAGGCGCCGAATCCATAGGTTTTCAGGATGACATCCGACACCGCCCAGACGCAGGAGGAGCCGACCCGGCTGCGTCGCGCCATCACCGGCCCCCTCCTGTTCGCCTTCATCCTGGGTGACGTTCTGGGCGCCGGAATCTACGCCCTGATGGGAGTGCTCTCCGAGAAGGTCGGTGGAATGCTGTGGGCTCCGCTGCTGCTCGCGCTCCTGCTCGCCCTGTTGACCGCGGGGTCGTACGCCGAACTCGTCACCAAGTACCCGCGCGCGGGCGGGGCGTCCGTGTTCGCCGAGCGCGCCTTCCACAGCCCGGTCGTGTCCTTCCTCGTCGGATTCAGCATGCTCGCGGCGGGCGTGACGAGCGCCGCGGGTCTGGCGATCGCCTTCGCCGGCGACTACCTGGGCACCTTCTTCGACCTGCCGACGATCCCCGTCGCGATCGTCTTCCTCGCCATCGTCGGAGCGCTCAACGCGCGAGGCATCCGCGAGTCGCTCGGTGCGAATCTGGTGATGACCGCTATCGAGTTGAGCGGTCTCGTGATCGTCATCGTCGTGGTGGGGGTGTTCGTGGCCGGTGGCGGCGGTGACGCCTCGCGGCTCACTCAGACACCGGAGGGGACTCCCGTGGCCATGGCCGTCCTGGCCGGGGCCGTGATCGCGTACTACTCGTTCGTCGGCTTCGAGACATCGGCGAACATGATCGAAGAGGTGAAGGACCCGCGGCGCACCTATCCACGCGCGCTCTTCGGTGCCCTCTTCACCGCCGGCGCGGTCTACGTGCTCGTCGGCGTCGCCAGCTCGATCGCGCTGCCGGCATCCGAGCTGCAGGAGTCGAGCGGGCCGCTGCTCTCGGTCGTGGAGGCGGCGGGCGCCAGCATCCCCTCGTGGCTGTTCAGCCTGATCGCCCTGATCGCCGTCGCGAACGGCGCCCTGCTGACCATGATCATGGTCAGCCGCCTGACCTACGGGATGGCGGAGCAGAACCTGCTGCCCCCAGTGCTCGGCCGCGTGCTGCCGAACCGCAAGACCCCCTGGGTGGCGATCCTCACCACGACCCTCGTCGCGATGGGCCTGACGCTGGTCGGCGACCTGGCTACGCTCGCCGAGACCGTCGTGCTGCTGCTGCTGTTCGTCTTCCTGAGCGTCAACGTCTCTGTGCTCGTGCTGCGACGCGACCGGGTCGAGCACGATCACTTCCGCATCTGGACCGTCATCCCGGTGCTGGGAATCGCGTCGTGCATCCTGCTGCTCACCCAGCAGCGCCCCATCGTCTGGCTCTTCGGTGCGATCCTGCTGGCCGTCGGCGGCGTGCTCTATCTGCTCGCCCGCTGGGGGCGGAACCGCACCCGCAAGCAGAGCCAGAGTGCAGACCCCTCATCCACCACCACGAAGGAGAACCATGAGCACGCCTGATCACACCCCCGAGGCCGACGACGCCATGACCAGCGAAGAGAAGCGACACGACCAGCTGACCTCGGCACCGGAGGCGACCGAGGCCGACGCCGCGCCCCGCATCGAGGTCTCCGAGCACGACGGCAACACCCGCATCGACATCGCCCCCGATGCTGCGGTGCGCCCCGGCCCCGGCCCCGGAGTCGAGATCGACGACGAACCCGAGCGGTAACAGTGCGGGGCGACAGCCCTCTCTCGCGGATATGCTGATATATCACAGATATCCCTGAACAGCAACCCCTGAGCGTATGCTGACATCGAGGTCGTGTCGTCGGCCTCGAGGTCGGTGACAGACGTCGTCACCATGATCGGGGGGATGCCGTGAGCCTCACCGCAGATCCGAGCACTGACACGAGGTCGGACGCCGAGCTGGCCGACGCGACTCGCAACGGCGACGCTCAGGCGTTCGCCGTGCTGTGGCAGAGGCACGCCGAGGCGGGACTCCGGGCGGCCCGCGCGGTGACGCGCTCGATCGACCCGGACGACCTGGTCAGCGAGGCCTTCACGAAGACCTTCAGCGCGATGCAGAACGGCGGCGGACCGACCGACGGCTTCCGCGCCTATCTGTACGCCGCCATCCGCAACGCCGCGGCGACGTGGGGCGGCAAGCAGAAGGACATCCCGATCGAGTTCATCGAGGAGATCCCCGACGAGGCACCCGACGCGATCGAGCAGCTGTCGGACAGAGCGATGCTCGCCGCCGCCTTCAAGAACCTGCCGGAGAACCACCGCACTCTGCTCTGGTATCTCGAGGTCGAGGGCATGAAGCCGCGAGAGATCGCGCCGCTGATGGGACTCACCCCGAACGCCGTCTCCGCCCTCGCCCTGCGTGCACGAGACGGCTTCCGTCACGCATGGCTCGACGCACTCATCGCCGACCCCTCCCGCCCTGAAGAGTGTCGCTGGGCCTGCGGACGGCTCGTGCGCCGCACCCGCCGCCCGGTCAGTCGACACGAGCGTCCGCGGCTCGAGACTCATCTCGAGGGCTGCGCGGGGTGCACGATCATCGCTCGGGACATCGACACGGCCTCGTCGAAGCTGCGGGCGGTGCTTCTGCCCCTCGCGCTCGGCAGCGCCGGGGCCGCTGCGTTCGCGGCGCTCGAACCCGGCGCCGCGGCGAGCGCCGCTGTCGTCGGACCATCCGCAGTCCTGCGATCCCGGCGCGTTCTCACCCTCGGGGTCGCCGCGGGCAGTGCAGTCGCGCTCGCGGCGACCGTCGCGGTGGCGAGCGCCGCTCCGTGGACGCAACCTGCGCCCGGCACCGACCGCAGCGAAGCATCCGGACCGGTCGCCCACCCCGTCGACCCGATTCCCGGCACGCCATCCGCGACGCCGGTCGGCACCTCTCCGACGCCTCCTCCTGTGCCCCCGCTGGTTCCGGCGCCGGTGGAGCCCCCGCCTGAACCGGTCCTCGAGACCACGCCGCTGACCTCCACTGACCGAGCCGTTCCGGAGACGAAGAGTCCTCCCACTCCGGCTCCCCCCGCGGTGGACTCTCCGGCAGCGACTCCGCCGGCCCAGACTCCGCCGGCCCAGAAACCGCCGGTCGAGAAACCACCGGTCGAGATCCCCTACGCGTTCAGTCTCGAGCCGGCCGGCTGGGACACGAGCAACCCCCTTGCGGTCTCGGCGCGCGGCACCGGCATCCCCGGCAGCACGGTCGCGATGCTCGACGAGCTGGGTGCAGTCCTCGCCGAGGTGCCGGTCGACGACGAGGGCATGTTCGAGATCTCGGTCGCGGGCGACGACCTCCGTCAGGGCATGACCCTCACCGCGCAACACACGTCCCCCACCGGTGACATCGACCTCAGCGAGCCGTTGGGGCCCCTCGCGTTCCCTGTGCCGGTCATCTCCGGCGGGCCGTCGCGCATCCACCTCGACGGCGCGGATGCCGACGCAGACGGCGAGCGCGATGATGCGCTCGTCTCCCTCGAGGGAATCCCGGGCGGATGGGTGCAGGTGGCTGTCGACGGCGTCGTGAACCCTCACCTCATCGCCATCGACGAGGTGACCTCCGACGACTACATCCCCGACATCCACCTCGGGTTCCACCTGCTGACCCTGCGGTACGTCGACGTGGAGTCGGGCCTGATCGGCCCCGGCGCCGAGTACGCCGTCGTCGTCACCCCCGGTGGAAGATGACGACCTCCGGCCGAGTGGCTACAGCCACCCCTTGCGCTTGAACGCCCAGTACAGACCGACACCCATACCCACCATGAGCGCGATCGCCATCGGGTAGCCGAGCGTCCAGTGCAGCTCGGGCATGTGGTCGAAGTTCATGCCGTAGACCGTGCCGACGAGAGTCGGCGCGAAGAGGATCGCCGCCCAGCCCGAGATCTTCTTCACCTCGTCGTTCTGACGGATGCTCAGCTCGGTCATCCGCCGCATCTCCTCGTTCTGCCGCCGCGCCACGATCGTCGACTCGACGGTCAGGGCGCTGTCGAGCACCGTGCGGAAGGTGTTCGCGCGCTCCGACACGCGCAGGGTGTGGTCGAGCACGTCGCGGAGATACCGCTGCAGCTCCTCGTCGACCTGGTACTTCGCCGACCCCCGCAGCAGCGAGTCGAGCATCCCCGCCAGAGGCTGCACCGCACGCTGGAAGTCGATCACCTCGCGACCGAGCTCGTAGATGCGCTGCGTGGCGTCGACCCCGTCTTCGAAGAGCTGGCTCTCGATCTCGTCGATGTCGTTCTCGAGGCCGGCCAGCACCGGTGCGTACTCGTCGACGACCTCGTCGAGGATCGCATAGAGCACGGCCTCAGGGCCGAGCTTCAGCAGCCCCGGGTCGTCTTCGAGGCGGCGCCGAACGCGCCCGAGGTCAGGTGACTCCGCGTGGCGGATGGTGACCACGAAGTCGGGCCCCACGAGCACGTGGATCTCCCCGAACTCGACCTCCTCCGCCTCATCCAGATACCGGGCGGAGCGGAGCACCATGAACAGCACCTCGCCGTAGCGCTCGAGCTTCGAGCGCTGGTGACCCGAGAGGGCATCTTCGACGACGAGCGCGTGGATGCCGAACTCGTCGGCCACCTCGCGGATCTCGGCCTCGCTCGGCCGATACAGGCCGATCCAGCTCATGCCCCCGCGTTCCCGCAGCACCTCGAAGGTCTCGCTGAGGCTCCGCGGATTCTGGGTGCGGATGCCGTCGACATAGATCGCGTTGTCGATGATCGCCATCGGCGTTCCTCCCTCGATCGGGGCCGCGGAGCGGTCGTGCGCCTCCGAGATCAGCCGGCGGGCGGTGCGACGCAGGCGATCGCGGAATCGGTGATCTCCTGGTGGTACTGCTCGGCCGTGAACGGCAGCCCGAACTCGGGGGCCGTCTCGCCTGCGGCTGCGGGAGCCTTCGATGCGATCGCGGCCAGCTCCCATGCCAGGAACATCGCGGTCAGCCCGCCGGTCGTCGAGTCGTTGAGCGACACCGCGACCGTGAAGCCGCTCTCAGGGTCGGAGAACGCCGACGTCTGGTACCCGGGGGTCCACCCCGACTGTCCGATCATCGAGCCGACGAGCAGGGCTCCTCCGGTGGCCTGGAACCACGAGGGCGCCTCGGGGCTCTGCGGCAACGGGGATCCGAAGCGATTCGGCTCATCCTTCGTCCGCAGCTTCTGTGCGGCCTCGGCCTGGGCGTAGCGGCCGAGGTCATCGATCGTCGACACGACGCCGGAATCGGTGTAGCCGGTGCTCGACGACAGCGTGGTGATGTCGGTCGGAGCCGCGCAGTCGTATCCGCCTTCGACTGGCGTCAGGTAGTGCCCGTTCATGACCGGACCGGTCGAGGGCGCAGCCGCGGCCGGCGAGGGCAGCGACGTGGCGGCGAGACCGAGCGGCTCGGTCACGTACTCGGCGATCAGCTCGGATGCCGTGAGGCCCGACGCGCGCTCGAGGGCGAGGCCGAGCAGCAGGTAGCCGGCGTCCGAGTTCGTGTATGTCGTCTTCGGCGTCGCGCGCGGGGCGCCGAGGCCGTAGGAGGCGAGCTCGAGCGGCGCCCACACGCGCTCGGGGGTGGTGAACCACGCGGCCTGCGCGGTGGCCTCGGACGAGCCGGCCCCGCTCGTGCTGTTGCACAGATCGAGGAGCGTGATGTCCTTCATGTCGGCGACGCCCGAGACGTACTCCGGCACGAGGTCGTCGAGCTCGACCACGCCCTCGTCTGCGAGGCCGTAGAGCACGTCGCACGTCATGAGCCGGGTCATGTCCGCGACACGGAAGGCCATGTCGGTGCTGATCTCCTCATCGGAGCCGGGGCCCTGCGTGCCGACGCCGGTGACCCAGCTGCCGCTCCAGGGAGCCCAGACGCCAACGACAGCACCCGACGCCCCCGACGCGGCGAGCGCGTTGGCGACGGCCGCCTCCATGGCGGCGACGGTGTCGTCGGGCAGTGCGCCCTCGACCTGAGACGGCGGCTCGTAACTGAACTCCGGCTCGGCGGTGCAGCCGGTGAGGAAGAGTCCGAGCGCGGCGACGCCGGCCGCTGCTGCGCGGAACGTGCGCGACGAGAGAAGCTGCATGAAAGGGGACCCCCGGAAGACGTGTCTCCCGAGTCTAGAACGCCGTTCCTGAAAGAAGGCATCGCCGGGGCCCCTTTAGGGTGATCAGCATGCCCCACATCTTCGAGGCCGACGTCGTCTCCGCCATCCTGCGCCACATGAACGGCGACCACACCGACGACAATCTGCTCATCACGCGCGCCTTCTCGGCCGTCGAGGACGGCGAGATCACGGATGCCGTGATGACGGACCTCGATGGCGACGGCGGCGTCTGGAAGGTCACCCGCTCGGGGGTCGCCTCAGAGCTGCGCATCGCGTGGCCCTCGGGCTCGATCACCGAGCGCCCGGCTGTGCGCCGCGAGGTCGTCGCACTCTACGATCTCGCGTGCGAGAAGCTCGGGGTCGATCCGCGTCCGCACGCATGACGCTCTGAGATATCGGGCTATCGCTCCAGGTTAGGCAACCCTTACACTGGGCACATGTCCGAGATCCTCTCCTTCTCCGCAGCCCTCCGTGAGCGCTCCTCCGGTTCGCACTCGCGCAGCGAGGGGGCGGGCTTCATGTCCGACCTGCTCAAGGGCGAAGGCTCGCGTGAGGACTACATCGCGCTCGTCGCACAGCACTACTTCATCTACGAGGCCCTCGAAGGCGCGGGAGAGCGCATGCGCCGCGACCCCGTGGCATCCGTGTTCCTCAGCGACAAGCTGACCCGTCTTCCTGCGCTGGAGGCCGACCTCGAGTTCCTGCTCGGCGCCGGCTGGCGCGACGAGATCGTCGCTCTCCCCACCACGCGGCGCTACGTCGAGCGCATCCGTCAGGTCGGCGCGACCTGGGCCGGAGGCTTCGTCGCGCACCACTACACCCGCTACCTCGGCGACCTGTCCGGTGGCATCTTCATCGGACGAGTGATGGCGCGCCGCTTCGGCTTCGAGACCAACGGCATCGGCTTCTACCTGTTCGACGACATCGCCGACCCCGCGGCCTTCAAGGACGTCTACCGCGAGCAGCTCGACGCAGCGCCGTGGGACGACGCCGAGCGCGAGCGCGTGATCGACGAGGTGCTTCTCGCCTACCGCTTCAACACCGAGCTGTTCGAAGACCTCGACCGCGCACGCGTCGCCGCCTGAATCGCCTCAGCCCCTGCCGACCTCGGGGGTGGATGCCGCGAGCCATGCGTCGCGCATGAAGCGGCGCACGTCCTCGTCGACCCGGATGTCGCTCGGGCGCAGCGCCCTCGACAGGTAGAGCCCGTCGAGCGACGTGAGTCGCGACAGCGCCACGTAGGTCTGCCCCGGTGCGAAGGCACCGGACCCGAGGTCGATGATGGCGCGGTCGTAGGTCTTGCCCTGCGACTTGTGGATCGTGACCGCCCAGGCCAGACGCAGCGGGAACTGGGTGAACTCCGCGACGACGTCTCGGGAGAGCTTCTTCGTGCTCGGTTCGTACGAATAGCGGAAGCGTTCCCACACGGCCGGCTCGACGTCGACCTCGTCTCCGTCGATCTCGACGCGCACGGTCTCGCCGAGGATCCGGACGACCGTGCCGATCGTGCCGTTCACCCACCGCGGCGGCTCCCCCGACATAGAGGTGTCGTTGCGGAGGAACATCACCTGCGCGCCGATCTTCAGCTTGAGCTCCGACTCGGCGGGCAGCGACGCCTCCCCCCTGCCGAACTCGCCGCTCACCTCGGCCTTCGCCGTCTGCTCCTTGCCGGGAAGCGCCGCGAGATGCCGGCTGTTGATCGTGTTCACGATGTCGTTGCGCGTGGCGAGCGTGATCATCGGCACCTCGCCCGGTTCCGGGTCGGGGGGTGTGCGTGCGCCCTGCGCGTTCAGCACCCCGGCGATCTCGGCGGTGACCCGGCCGTACCGCACCGCGTTCAGCATGGCCTTGAAACCGTCATCCGACTGCCGGTGGATCTGCACGAGCTCGCGCACATGCAGCTCGGCGCGGGTGTCCACGGCGAAGAGTCCCTCTTCCTCCGGATCCTCCCCGCCGGCAGCGCCGGCCCACACCTTGGCGTCGAAGAACCAGAACGAGCGGTAGTGGTCCTTCACGTACCGCAGCTCGTCGCCCCGCGGGGGCACGGGAGCCAGCTGATACGGATCGCCGAACATCACGATCTGCACGCCGCCGAACGGGATGCCGCGCTTGCCCCGCGCCTGCCGGAGGGAGCGGTCGATCGCGTCCATGAGGTCAGCGTTGACCATCGAGATCTCGTCGATCACGAGCGTCTCGATCGCGTTGAGGATGCGTCGTGTGTTGTCGTTCTGATCGATGTCCGAGTCGCCGATCAGACCGATCGGCAGCCGGAACAGCGAGTGGATCGTCTGACCCTCGACGTTCAGTGCGGCGACACCGGTGGGAGCGCAGATCGCGATCTGCTTCTTGGTGTTCCACGAGAAGTACTGCAGCAGGGTCGACTTGCCTGTGCCCGCTCGGCCGGTGATGAAGACATGCTCGCTGGTGTCCTCGATCAGCCGGAACAGCTCTTGCTGCTCTTCGGACAGGGCGGGAAGCGACACGGTTCTCTCACACGGCTGGAGGCGGGAGTGCACGTTGAGATCGTGCCTCCCCATGCTACGTGGCGCCGCCGCCCGGCATCCGACGGACACAGCGATCACCGCCGACGCACAGCGACCCACGCTCGGCTCCGTCCCAGGCCGCGCTCCTAGACTGACGCCATGCAGCAGGTCGAGACGAAGGCGCCCCGGCGCTCCCGCCTCGCTGCCGATCTCGCGCTGCTTGCAGTGGTCGGCCTGGTGCTCGTCGCCGCTCTCGGCGCAGGCGGGGCCACTCTCTACCAGCAGTTCTACGGCCCGTCGGCGTTCGTCGTGCGGTATCTCGATCTGCTCTCCGAAGGCCGCGCGGCAGATGCCCTCCGCGTGCCGGGCGTCGCGATCGATCGCGAGACGCTCGAGGTCGCCGGCATCGGAGCCACGGCGTCAGAGGCTCTGCTGCGGCACTCGGCCCTCGCCCCGCTCACCGACGTGGAGGTGCTGTCGGAGAAGCAGGACGACGCAGGCAAGACCGAGGTGACCGTCTCCTTCTCGGCGAGCGGACACGCCGGCACGACCACCTTCACGGTCGAGCAGGACGGCTGGGCGGGCGTCACCCCGAACTGGCGCTTCACGACGAGCCCTCTCGCCGTGGTCGAGCTCACGCTGCGCGGCGCCGATCAGTTCGCCGTCAACGGCTTCGAGATGGACCGCCGCCAGGTGTCGGCTGCGGGCGCGCAGGCCGCTCCGCTCGATCCCCTGCCGCTGCTGGTCTTCACGCCGGGGCTGTACTCGGTCACCGTCGACACGGCGATCGCCGACTCCGACGGTGTCGGCGTCCTCGCAGACACCCCGCTCGCCACCACCCCCATCGACGTGCAGACCGAACCCACCCCCGAATTCGTCGCGGTGGTGCAGCAGCGTGTCGAGGAGTTCCTCACGGGGTGCACCGCTCAAGAGGTGCTGCAGCCGACCGCCTGCCCGTTCGGCCTCGAGGTGTACAACCGCCTCGCGTCACTGCCGAAGTGGTCGATCACGGCTCAGCCCCAGGTCAGCGTCGTGCCTGACGGCGGGCACTGGAAGATCCCTCCGACCGATGCGGTCGCACACGTCGACGTCGAGATCAGGTCACTCTTCGACGGCTCGGTTCAGGAGGTCTCGGAAGACGTGCCGTTCCAGGTCAACGGGTCGATCACGATCCTGCCGGACGGCAAGGTGTCGATCCGCGTCGGATCTCCCGGCGAGGAGCCGACGGGCTGATCCGCCCGCCCGCGGCAGTGCGGGCGCAGGGTCAGCGTGCTTCGCGCTCGGCCTGACGCAGGTCGCGCTCGGCGAGGGCCGCGAGCCTCTCGTTGTACTCCTCGAGCTCGGCCTCGCCCGTGCGGTCGGCATGACGGTCGCGACGCTTCTGCAGCTTCGTGTCGCTGCGGCTCCACTGGATCGCCACCGTGATCGCGAGGATCAGGGTCGGGATCTCACCGATCGACCATGCGATGCCGCCGCCGATGTACTGGTCTTCGAGCGGCGACGGGCCCCAGGTGCGCCCCATCGACCCGAACCAGTCGGCGACCATCAGCCCCTCCTGCATCATGATCGCGACGCCGAAGAAGGCGTGCATGGCCATGATCGCGATCAGGGTGATGAGGCGCCCCGGGTAGGGCAGACGGTACGGCACGGGGTCGGCGCCGACCAGGCTCAGCACGAAGAGATATCCGGAGATGAGGAAGTGCGCGACCATCCACTCGTGGCCGAGGTGCTCGAACATCGACCAGCGCACGAGGTCGGTGAAGTAGAAGGCCCACAGCGACAGGATGAAGATGCCCGCCGCGACGAACGGGTGGGTGACGACCTTCGAGAACGGCGAGTGCACCGCCCACATGATCCATTCGCGGCCGCCGCGGGTGCCGTCGTCGCGCTTGTGGATCGCACGGAGGGCCAGGGTGACCGGCGCCCCCGAGACCAGCAGCAGCGGGATCGCCATCGACAGCATCATGTGCCCCAGCATGTGCACGCTGAAGAGATACTCCTGATAGTCGTTGATCGGGCCACCCGTGACCCACAGCAGCATCAGCATGCCCAGCACCCAGAACACGGTGCGATGGATCGGCCAGCGGTCGCCCCGCAGGCGCAGACGGCGCACCCCTGCGAGATAGAAGAAGAGGCCGAAGCCGGCGGCCACCAGCCAGAGCACGTCGATGTCCCACGCCGTGAACCACCGGTCGATCGTGAACTCGGGGGGCAGGGGCGAACGGGTGAGGTTCTCCGCAGGCGTCTGCACGAACGCGGCTTCCTCGCCGGTGGGCGGAGGAGTGCGCGCGAGCGCGGCGGCCGCACCCGAGGCGAGACCCATCAGCGCGACCTCGCACAGCACCAGCATCCAGAACCAGCGCGCTGCTCCAGCGCCCTCGAGACGAGGGATCAGGCGGATGCGGTACCAGGCACCGAGCAGGCCCATGCCGACCAGGAGCACGACCTTCGCGAGGAGGATCGTGCCGTAGGGCGTCCAGAGCTGTGAGATGTCGCCGAAGGAGACGATGGAACGCGCCAGGCCCGAGATCGCGACGACGGCGAAGGCGGCGATCGCGAGACTCGAGTAGCGGCCGACCAGCCGCGCGGTTCCCACGCCGGAGCGGTCGCGCAGGATCACGACCAGCAGCAGACCGCCGAGCCACACCGCCGCGCCGATCGTGTGCAGCAGGATCGAGTTCACGGCGATGTTGTGGCCCGCGAGCTCACCCGAGTGACCCTGGGTCGCCAGCGGGAGGAAGGAGGCGGCGGCGAGGATCGCCGTGATCAGGGTGGGCGTCCACGTGCGCCACGCGAAGGCGAGCACGGTGATCACCGAGCCCATGATCGTGGTGATCAGCCACGACTGACCGAGCGGCAGCTGCAGCAGGAAGCGCCCGAGCTGCTCGCCGAACTCGCGCTCGGCGCTCAGCTGCGGGTTGAAGGCCGCCATGAACGTGAAGAATCCGCTGATGCCCGCGGTGACCGTGAAGACGGCCGCGCCCGCTGATGCCGTGTTGAGGGCGGTGTCGAACGACTTCTCCTCGCTGCGCAGCGCGAACAGCGCCAGCACGAGGGATCCCAGCATCGCCGCAGCCGCGATGTTCATGACGAGCTTGACGATGGGGGTGGCCCAGCGCACGAACGGACCCGGATCCTGCAGCAGCAGCGGCGCCGCGCCCCCGCCGATCACGAGGGCGATGAGCACGCCGATCAATCCGGTCGCGAGCAGGATTCCGACTCCGGCCGCGCGATACGCGGAGCGGCTCGGGGTCTGCACGGCGCGGGCACTCACCCCTCAAGCCTAAGCCGCGGATTCGGGGTGGGAGCACGAAGGCCGCCCCCGACGGATCGGGAGCGGCCTTCGAAGAGGTGCAGTCTTACTTGACGGCAGCCTTGAGCTTGGAACCAGCGGTCACCTTGACGCGGTGGCCGGCCGGGATCTTGATCTCGGCACCGGTCTGCGGGTTGCGGCCCGTGCGAGCTGCGGTTGCGACCTGCTCGAACGAGATCCAGCCCGGGATCGAGACCTTGCTGCCCTTGGCAACAGCGTCGGAGACCGAGGAGAACAGCGCGTCGAGGACACCCGAGACGGTGGCCTGGCTCTGGCCGGTGGCAGAAGCGATGCTCGCGACGAGCTCGGTCTTGGTGATGGACTTGTCAGCCATGTCATCCTCCAGCGACGAGGTTCCCGTCGCATCGTTGGTGTTCGAAGGGCGACTGCCCTCCGTTGGTCGAGTGACCGCCTTGAATGTACCAACCACCACCCACATTTCCGCGTCATTTCGCGGGTTTTGGGGTTTTCGGCGGCGTGTCGTGGTGCAGAAGTGACGAAAGTGACCCCTGTGGTGCCCTGTTCGGCAGCCGAACACCGCCGTTCCGCGGCCCGCAGCGGGCTGCGACGGGCCGGCCTCGTCGACTCCGCACTGCGCTCCGGGAGGAGTCCGTACCGTCGACTTCGCGCTGCGCTTCGGGAGGAGGACTGCGCTTCGGGAGGAGAGATCTGCTGAGCCTCTCCTCCCGAAGCGCAGCGTTCCTCCCGAGGCGCAGTCCCGAGGGATGCGCACAGTCTCGAGGCGCAGTCCCGAGGGATACGCACAGTCCCGAGGCGCACTCCTGACGGATGCTCAGTCCCGAGGTGCAGTCCCGAGAGATGCGCGCATTAGCGCGGGCGGTGGGACTCGACGACCGAGCGGGCGGTGCGCGCGAATGCCGGGGTGACGCGCTCGTCTCCGTCGAGGTAGCCGCCGACGAGCGCTGCATCGCGCAGCAGGACGAGGGATGCTGCGACATCGGCGGGGCTCTCGAGGCCGGCCTGCTCGGCGACGGCCTGCAGGGTGGAGCGGAACCATTCGCGGTGCTCGTCGATCAGTCGTCGCACGGCGCCGTCGGCATCCGGATACTCCGCGGCCGCGTTGATGAACGGGCAGCCGCGCGTGTGCCTGAGGCGGATGTCGGCGGCGATGCCCTCGATCACCGCGTCGACCAGCTGAGCCGGATCCGTGACCTCCGCCCCTGCCTGGGCGAACAGCCCCCGAAGCATCTCGTCTTCGTTGCGCAGGTACGCGAGGACCAGGTTCTCCTTGCCACCGAACTGGTTGTAGAGCGTCGCCCTGGTGACCGCGGCCTCGTCGATGATGCGGTCGACCCCCACGGCATGGATCCCCTCTTCGTAGAAGAGCCTGGTGGCGCTGTCGATCAATCGGGTGCGCGCGGCGCTCGGACGCTTCGGGGTCGGCGTCGGAGTCTTCGCCGGAGCCGGGGTGGGAGTCGTGGTCTTCATGGTGATCCCTCTCATCGTGTCATCCGAAAGCGACTTTCGGGAATAGGTTGCAGTAGATAGAACGTTCGGTCTACTATCAGCGTAACGCATCCGCACCGGGCGGGAGCAGAAACAGGAGAAGAGACCATGAACAGCACCGAGAAGACCCCGATCGTCCTGATCCACGGACTCTGGATGACGCCGAAGAGCTGGAACACCTGGGCCGAGCGCTTCCGCGCACAGGGTCACGAGGTGATCATTCCGGGCTGGCCCGGCATCGACGACCGCTCCGTCGAGGACATCCGCCGCGATCCGTCCGCGCTCAAGGGCATCGGCCTGAAGCAGATCGCCGACAACTACGAGCGCATCATCAGAGCGCTCCCGGTGAAGCCGATCATCATGGGCCACTCGTTCGGCGGCGTGATCACGCAGATGCTGGCAGACCGCGGCCTCGGTGCCGCCTACGTCGGCGTCGCCCCCGGACAGACCGCCGGCGTCACCGCACTTCCCCTCTCGACCCTCTGGACAGGAACGCCGATCCTCTCGAACCCGTTCGGCCGCAACGGCGCCAAGCCGCTCTCCAAGCGCCACTTCCACTTCACATTCGGCAACGACCTGTCGCGCGCGGCATCCGACGCGCTCTGGGAGGAGTATGCCGTGAACTCCTACAACCGGGTCTTCTTCGAGGGCGTGACTTCGGTGCTCAACGAGAAGCGGGGCGTCACGCACGTCGACTACGCTCGTGCCGACCGCGCTCCGCTGCTCGTCATCACCGGCGAGATCGACCACGTCGTGCCGCCCGCCATCGGCCGCGCGATCGTCAAGAAGTACCGGTCGAGCGGCAGCCCCGCGGTCGTCGAGTACAAGGAGTACGCCGGCCGCACCCACCGCCTCGTCAGCCAGGACGGCTGGGAAGAGATCGCCGACTACGCACTGACCTGGGCGGTGGCGCACGCGACAGCATCCGCCGCCTGATGTCGGGCTCGTGCAGGGGTGGGCCCTTCGCGACGGGGCCGGCCGCGGCGCTCTCGCCCCACCTCGGGCAGCGCCCCGGGAGGAGAACTGCGCTTCGGGAGGAGAGATCTGCGGATTCTCTCCTCCCGAAGCGCAGTCTTCCTCCCGAGGGATGCAGCAGCGACAGGGATGCGGATCATTCACTCCGCGACGTGCAGTCGCTGCCCGATCGCGGTCAAGATCACCTGTTGCACCTGCGCCCATCGGCTCATCAGCTGGTCGTAGCCGATGCGGATGACGTGATAGCCGTGCAGCTTCAGAAGAGCGTCGTGGGCGATGTCGCTCGTCCGCTGTTCACCGACATGATGGCCGCCGTCGATCTGAATGACCAGTCGCTCACCGATGACGAAGTCGACCCGATGGCCGAGTATCCAGACCTGCGGCACGACGGGGATCCCCAGCCATCTCAGCCGCACCTGGAAGATGCTCTCGGTACCGGAATCGGCGAACTGCCGCGCGTCCGCGAGCAGACGTCGAGCAGTGGGCGGAAGCGGAGCCCGCTCGAGGATGCCGGGGGCGATGAGATTCTGACGCATGGCCGACTCCCAGGTTGCGAGCGCGCTCTCATACGGCTGGCACCCCGCGATCAGGATCAGCGCGTTCTCGAGGGAGTCCTCGCGCGAGTCCGGATCCCGCGGGAACACCGGTTCGTTCCAATGCACCGTGCCGCGGGACACCTTCACATGGCCCGATCGCGCCGGCGCAGCGACGTGCGGCTGTGAGTCGCCGAGCACCCACACCCCTTTCCGCGACGCGAGCGTGACGCAAGTCAGGAACACTCCGCGGCGGGCAGCCGCGAGAAGCATCGGGTCGGCATCCGGCAGCGCGACCCACCCTCGGCGAACAGCGATGACGTCACCTCTCTGGACCGACGATCGGAGCACGTGCCTGCTGACCCCGAGCCGTCTCAGGGTCTCGGTGCGGGCCACGCCGTCGCGCTGCGTCAGCGCCTGTCTGGGGTTCACCCGTCGAGGATCACTCACGCTCGCATCCGCGATCGACACGGCATCCACGATTCGTGCCCCGCCGCCTCAGATCCCCATCCGTGCAGAAGAGGTCACGCCGCCCTCGACCCCTGCCCCGTGCGTCGTAAAGCCCGACCATTCGACGGCACCTCGCGGCAGTCCACGGCCCACACGTGCGCACACGGCCCACTCACCCCCCACGCCCCCACACGTGAACATCCGTCGGGAGGAGGACTGCGCTTCGGGAGGAGGAATTGTCGAGATAGCTCCTCCCGAAGCGCAGAGGAGACCGAACCGAGTGAGGCGATGCCGGGGCGAAAGAGCGGATGCCGGGGCGAAGCCCCCAGGCACGCGAAAGGGGCGAGGATCCGAAGATCCTCGCCCCTTCAGGCTTGTCTGCTGAGACTTACCAGCTCGACTTGGTGACACCGGGCAGCTCGCCACGGTGTGCCATGTCACGGAAGCGGACGCGCGAGACGCCGAACTTCGTGAGGACACCGCGGGGGCGGCCGTCGATGACGTCGCGCGAACGCACGCGAGCCGGCGACGCGTTGCGCGGCAGCTTCTGCAGGCCGACGCGTGCGGCCTCGCGGGCCTCGTCGGTGGCGTTCGGGTCGACCAGGGTC
>Ga0308167_1001728_pt1 | contig 23551 bp, 19 predicted proteins | sample PhyCR1_2_FD_202138 | JGI IMG/M metagenome (GOLD analysis project Ga0308167, IMG submission 202138) | Phyllosphere microbial communities from UC Gill Tract Community Farm, Albany, California, United States - DLSLRC.R1 | ecosystem: Host-associated > Plants > Phyllosphere > Unclassified | place... | reverse complement strand
CGTCGGCCCGTTGCGGTGCTTCGCCACGATGAGGTCCGCCTCACCCTGCCGCGGGTTGTCCTTCTCGTACGCCGACTCACGGTGCAGCAGGATGACCATGTCGGCGTCCTGCTCGATGGACCCCGACTCACGCAGGTCGGAGATCTGCGGCTTCTTGTCGGCACGCTGCTCGGGACCACGGTTCAGCTGCGACAGCGCGATGACCGGCACGCCGAGCTCCTTCGCCATGAGCTTGAGGGCACGCGAGAACTCGGAGACCTCTTGCTGGCGGGACTCGACGCGCTTGCCCGAGGTCATCAGCTGCAGGTAGTCGATGACGACGAGCTTGAGGTTGTGCTGCTGCTTGAGTCGCCGGCACTTGGCCCGGATCTCGACGAGCGTCATGTTGGGGGAGTCGTCGATGAAGAACGGGGCGTCGTTGATCCGCCCGCGGGTCTGCGCGATGGTCGTCCAGTCGCGGGAGTCCACGGTGCCCTTGCGCATGTTCTGCAGCGGCACGCTGGTCTCGGCGGAGAGCAGACGCATGGCGATCTCGGCGCGCCCCATCTCGAGTGAGAAGAACGCAGCGGTCTGGTTGTGCTTGACGGCGGCCGCGCGGCACAGGTCGAGCGCGAGCGTCGACTTGCCGAGCGCGGGTCGTGCGGCGACGATGATGAGCTGTCCGGGGTGGAAGCCGTTGGTGAGCCCGTCGAGCTGCGCGAACCCGGTCGGCACGCCGGTCATCTGCCCGTCGCGCCCCTTGGCCGCCTCGATCTCGTCGATCGCTGCGCCGATGGCGTCGGTGAGCGGCACGTAGTCCTCGGTCTGCACCCCGCCGGCGACGTTGTAGACCTCGGCCTGGGCGCTGTTGACCAGGTCGGTGACCTCGCCCTCGGACGCGTAGCCCATCTGCACGATCCGGGTCCCGGCATCGACGAGTCGGCGGAGCACGGCCTTCTCGGCGACGATCGCCGCGTAGTACCCGGCGTTCGCGGCCGTGGGGACCATGCTCGTCACGCTGTGCAGGTACTCGGCGCCGCCAGCGCGTGACAGCAGCCCGGTCTTCGTCAGCTCGTCGGTGACGGCGATGACGTCGGTGGGCTCACCGTGGGAGTAGAGCGACAGGATCGCGTCGAAGATGACCTCGTGCTTGGGGATGTAGAAGTCCACGCCCCGTGCGGTCTCGATGACGTCCGCGACGGCGTCCTTGGACAGGAGCATGCCGCCGATGGTCGACTGCTCCGCCAGCAGGTCGTGCGGAGGCGTCCGCTCCATCCCACGGTCGGCCATGTCCTGGGGGGACGGATCGAGATGCGCGATCGACACACAGACTCCCTCTTGTTCGAACGGTGCGGTGCTCCCGCACGGGCATTCCTACCCGCGACGACCGACATCACCGAGTCGCTGGGCCAAGCTACGGGTACGGAGTTATCCCCAGCAAACAGCCCTGTGGATAACTCTGTGGAGAGCCTGCGGAACACGCCGGGGTGTCGTGTGGAGAACTGTGGACGGTCCTGTGGACAAGCAGCCCGTAGAACACACTTTCGACTATTTGACCTGGGGTTTTCGTTTCCACACCGTGTGTGGAGAACTGGGGTTCAAGTACCCATTGAAGGTTGCGTCCGGCGGTGTTTCACCTGTGTAAAAAGCGGTTGACAAACCGTAACCTGAGAGAGTCTCTTCCACGGGTTTACCAGCTTCCCCGACCCGTCGCGGACCGTAACCGGTCAGCCCAGCAGGAGCCGTGCCTCCCGTCCGATCCGGACACCACGAAGGGCGGGCCTCCTTTCGGAGACCCGCCCTTCGACGGATTGACCGCAGCCTTACTTGGCGGCGACGACCTTGAGCGAGATCACCGCGGTGATGTCCTCGCGCAGGCGCACGGTGGCCTCGTGGTCACCGGTGGTCTTGATGGTCGCGGGGACCTCGACCTTGCGCTTGTCGAGCGAGCCGACGCCCTGCGCCTCGACCGCTGCGGCGACGTCCGCCGGGCGGACCGAGCCGAAGAGACGGCCGTCCTTGCCTGCCTTGACGGCCAGCTGGATGGTGGCGTTCTCGAGCTTCATCTTGAGGTCCTGGGCCTCTTCGATGGTGGCGAGCTCGCGAGCGGTACGCGCCGCACGGATCGACTCGACCTGCTTCTCGCCGCCCTTGGACCACGCGACGGCGAAGCCCTGGGGGATGAGGTAGTTGCGGGCGTAGCCGTTCTTGACGTCGACGACGTCACCGGCGGAACCGAGGCCGGAGACCTCGTGGGTGAGGATGAGCTTCGACATGGGAAGTCCTCCGATCAGCGGCCGGAGCCGGCGTAGGGGAGGAGCGCCATCTCACGGGCGTTCTTCACGGCACGGGCGATGAGGCGCTGCTCCTGGACGGAGACGCCGGTGATGCGACGGGCGCGGATCTTGCCACGCTCCGAGATGAACTTGCGCAGGGTCGCGACGTCCTTGTAGTCGATGACGCCGACCTTGATCGACTTCGCGGGAGCGGCGTTCTTGCCACCCTTGCCGCGAGGCTTCCGGCGGTCGCCGGTGCTCTTTCCAGCCATTGTTTGTCCTTAGAGAAGAAGAAGTTGTGTGTCCGTCAGACCGCTGAGGATCAGAACGGGGTCTCGTCGTCGTACGAGCCGCCGGGCTGGCTCCACACGTCGTTCGACTGTGCGTTGCCGCCCTGCTGGCCGCCCTGGGGCGACCACGGTGCGTCCGACTGACCGCCGCCGCTGTTGTTGTTCCAGCCGCCGCCGTTCCCGCCCTGGCCACCGCCGGAGGCGTTGCCGCCGCCGACCTGGCCACGACCGCCACCGGAGCCACCCGCAGCGCGGGTGATCTGGGCGGTCGCGTAGCGGAGCGACGGGCCGATCTCGTCGACCTCGAGCTCGATGCTCGTGCGCTGCTGGCCCTCACGGTCCTGGTAGGAGCGCTGACGGAGACGACCCTGCGCGATGACGCGCGAGCCCTTCGTCAGCGAGCCCGCCACGTGCTCGGCGAACTCGCGCCACACGCTCGCACGGAGGAACAGCGCGTCGCCGTCCTTCCACTCGTTCGCCTGACGGTCGAACGTGCGAGGGGTGGAGGCGATGGTGAAGTTCGCCACCGCGAGCCCGTTCTGCGTGTACCGCAGCTCCGGGTCCGCGGTGAGGTTGCCCACCACCGTGATGACGGTTTCGCCGGCCATGACTTACTCGGCGCTCGCGGTCGCGTTCGCGGCCTTGCGGGCCGCGCGGGCCTCGTCGCGCTGCTTCTGGGCGGCGACCTGGGCGATCGCCTCTTCAGCGCGGAGGACCTTGGTGCGGAGGACGGCCTCGGAGAGACCGAGCTGACGGTCGAGCTCCTTGGCGGCCTCGGGGGAGGACGTGAAGTCCACGACGGCGTAGATGCCCTCGGACTTCTTCGCGATCTCGTAGGCGAGACGACGACGGCCCCAGACGTCCACGTTGTCGACGGTCCCACCGTCGTTGCGGATCACGGCCAGGAACTTGTCCAGGCTGGGAGCGACGGTGCGCTCGTCGATCTCGGGGTCGAGGATCGCCATCAGTTCGTACTGGTGCATGCGGAACCCACCTCCTTTGGTCTCGGCGGCTCCGGGCGGTTCCCGGAGCAGGAGGGTTGATGCATGTGTCGTGCGCAGACGCGCAGAGGACAACCCGGGTAGCCTACCGGACCGCCTGGAGGCGCGCCACCCGCCCGCCGGACCGGCACCGGTCCTCCCGTCGGTCACCACGCGCCGCACCAGCCGCGGACGTCGTGCGGGTGCGAGTGCGAGTGCGGGTGCGAATGCGGATGCAGATGCGGAACCAGGTTCCGGACACAACACCGCGAAGAAGCGTGGTTCCGTGTCCGGAACCTGGTTCCGCCGGGCAGCACGCGCCGCCGCGCGCTCAGCCGGCGCGCCGCGGCGCGCTCAGCCGGCGGCGCGGGACGCCCACCACGTGCGCAGGCGCGCTTCGGCCTCGTCCGGGCCGAGCGGCCCCTCGTCCATGCGCGCCTCGAGCAGGAAGCGGTAGGCCTCACCGACCGCGCGCCCGGGCGGGATGCCGAGGATCCGCATGATGTCGTCGCCGGTCAGGTCCGGCCGGATGGCGTCCAGCTCCTCCTGGTCCGCGAGCTCCTTGATGCGGTGCTCGAGGTCGTCGTAGGCGAAGCCGAGGCGGTCGGCCTTTCGGCGGTTGCGGGTCGTCACGTCGGACCGGGTGAGCTCGTGCAGACGCTCGAGCTGCGGCCCGGCGTCGCGGACGTAGCGTCGGACGGCGGAGTCCGTCCAGGCGCCGTCGGTGTAGCCGAAGAACCGCAGGTGCAGCTCGATGAGCCGAGCCACGGCGGCGATCGTGTCGTTGTCGAAGCGGAGCGCCCGGAGCCGCTTCTTCGCGAGCTTGGCGCCGACCAGGTCGTGGTGGTGGAAGCTCACGGCACCGCCCGGCTCGAGTTTCCGCGTCGCCGGCTTGCCGATGTCGTGCAGGAGCGCGGCGAGGCGCAGGACCGTGTCGGGCGCCTCGCCGGGGTGGCGCTCGGCCTCGTACCCGATGGCCTGGGTGAGGACGGTCAACGAGTGTTCGTAGACGTCCTTGTGGTGGTGGTGCTCGTCGATCTCGAGCCGCATGGCCGGGACCTCGGGCAGGAACCGCTCGGCGAGGCCGGTGTCCACGAGCAGACGGATGCCGGGGACGGGGTCGGCGGTGTTGAGGAGCTTCACCAGCTCGTCGCGCACACGCTCGGCGGAGACGATGTCGATCGACTCGACGAGCTCGGTCATCGCGTCACGGACCTCGTCGGCCACGGTGAACCCGAGCTGTGACGTGAAGCGGGCGGCACGCATCATCCGCAGGGGGTCGTCGCGGAAGGAGACGGTCGCGGGCTGCGGGGTGCGGAGTCGACCGGCCAGCAGGTCCTCGACGCCACCGTGCACGTCGACGAGTTCCCGGGCGGGCAGCCGCAGCGCCATGGCGTTGACGGTGAAGTCCCGTCGGAGCAGGTCGTCCTGGATCGTGTCGCCGAACGCGACCTCGGGCTTCCGCGTCGCACCGTCGTAGACGTCGCTGCGGTAGGTGGTGATCTCGACCTGCTCGCCGGCGACGCGGGCGGCGATGGTGCCGAACTGACGCCCGACGTCCCAGGTCGCACTGGCGATGGGTTCGACGATGCGCAGGATGTCGTCCGGGCGGGCGTCGGTCGTGAAGTCCAGGTCCGTCACGGGGCGACCGAGGAAGGCGTCGCGCACCGGTCCGCCGACGAGCGCGAGTTCGTGTCCGGCGTCCGCGAAGGCCCGTGCGAGCAGGTCGACGGGTCGGGTTTCGGCGAGTGCGTCGAGACGTTCGACGGCCTGGGCGACGGAGTGCATGACGGTCCTCATCTTCCCAGATGCCCGCTGGCGAGTTCTCCACATCCTGCGCGCGCACGGGAGGTGTTCACGGCGCGGCCTCATACACTCGTCACGGCCCGAACCGACCCGGGGTCCTCTCGCATGCAGATCTTCCGCTCCACGCTCGCCGCCGCCGCGTCGGCCCTCGTCGCGCTCGGACTCGTCGTCGCGCCCGCCGCAGCGGACGCCGCGAGCGCCACCTCGGCACCCACCACAAAGACCCGGGTGGCCCACCCCGCCGCGGTGGACGAGGGGAAGGCGACGATCAGCGTCGCAGCCGCGAACCAGGGTGTCCTCCGCCGCGACGAGGACCTCACGCTCTCGATCACGGTGACCAACGACACCGACCAGGACCTGCCCGCGGGCACGGCCGACCTGGACATCTTCCGCTCCGTCAGCACGCGGGACGTGCTCTCTGACTGGCTTGCTGACACCAGCACGACCGGTTACCTCGGCGCCCCGATGGACTCGGTGGACGTCCCGGCCGTCCCGGCGCACCGGTCGGTCACCCTCGGCTCCGTGCAGGTGGTCGCCGGCAACGTCGCACTGGGCGGGTACTCGTCGTTCGGTGCTCGCCGCATCGCAGCGGAGTACACGGCCGGTGACACGTACGCCGTGGCCCGGTCCGCGATCACCTGGTACCCCGACTTCGAGGAGACCCCGGTCGGCGTGTCCGTGGCGATGCCGATCACGATGCCGAAGGGCTCCGCCACCGTCCTCGGTGCGGCAGCCCTCGCCTCGGCGACCGCCGTCGACGGGACCCTGACCCAGCAGCTCGACGCCGCAGAGGACCACAACGTCGCCGTCGCCGTCGACCCGCGCATCATCGCCTCGATCCGCCTGCTCGGCGAGAGCGCCCCGTCGTCCGCGACCGCCTGGCTCGAGCGGCTCGAGCAGCTGCGGAACGAGACGTTCGCGCTCTCGTGGGCGGACGCCGACGTAACGGGTCTGCGCCAGGCCGGTGCCGACGGCGTGCTCGCGCCGATCTCTCTCGACCAGCAGGTGAACGCCGAGGACTTCCCCGGCGCGGTCACCCCGGCACCGACGTCGTCCGCCACGGCCAGCGCGACGGCGACCGCAGGACCGTCCGCCACGGCGACCGCCGACGCGGACACGAACGCCGACGCCGAGCCGCAGGAGACGCTGCCGACGACCGCGTCGCTCCTCGACTTCCCGTACTCGATGACGTCGGTGTCGTGGCCGGTCGAGGGCACCGTCAACTCCGGGGACCTCCCCGCACTCGAGGCATCGGGCACGAAGACGACGATCGTGTCCAGCGGCAACACGTCGGCCGGGGCGGACACCACCGTGGCCGCGTCGGAGCGCATCGGCGACGACCACGTGCTCGTGTCGGACGAGTCGATGTCGGCGCTCCTCCGCCGCGCCGCGACCGCGGGCGACCAGCAGACCTGGTCGACGGCGGTCGCGGAGCTGACGGCCACGCTCGCCACCGCCGCGCGCTCGGGGACCGCGACGAGCCCGGTCCTGCTCACGCTCGGTCGGGACTGGCCGACCGACTCCGAACGGTTGAGCCAGGCGCTCGACGCCCTGGAGAGCACGCCGTGGGTGTCCCCGTCGGACCTCTCCCGCGCGGCCTCCGCGACCCCGGGCTCGCTCAACCTCACCAGCCGGTCCACGGGCGAGGGGCGCATCGACCAGCTGCAGCGCCTCGTGGCGGGGGAGCAGTCGATCACGGACTTCTCCACCGCGCTGGACACGCCGCAGGACCTCACCGCCCCGGCCCGGCTGGCCCTGCTCGCGGCCGCCTCGAACGCGTGGCGCGGCGACGACGCGGGACTCACGACGGCCGTGGACGAGCTCACCACCCGCTGGACCGCGACCGTCGCCCGGGTCGAGGTCGTGCACTCGAGCAGCCTCACGCTCCTCGGCGACCGCTCGTCGCTGCCGGTGTCGATCCGGAACAGCTCGAAGTACCCCGTCACCGTCCGGCTGTCCGTGCAGCCGTCGAGCTCCGCGCTGCGCGTCGTCGAGAACGACATCGAGGTCAAGATCCAGGCCGAGTCGTCGACGCGCACGACCGTGCCCGTGCAGTCGGTCGCGAACGGCAACGTCACCCTCACCATGTCGCTGGCGAGCCCCACCGGCGTGGCCATCAGCGACCCCGCGACCGTCTCCCTGAACGTGCAGGCCCAGTGGGAGACCGTCATCACGGCGATCGCCGCGGTCGGGCTCGTCGCGGTCTTCGGGTTCGGGATCTTCCGCAGCATCCGCAAGCGCATCCGGCGTCGCAACGGCGAGCTCGACGACGATGACGACGACCCCAACCGCCCGCTCGCGGTCCAGCCGACCGCTCCCGGCCACCACGACCGGCCAGGAGGCGCGGCGCGCGTCCCCGGGACCGCCGACGCCCGAGCGGTGGCCGGCTCGGCCGCGGTGGCCGGCTCGGCCGCGGTGGCCGGCTCGGCCGCGGTCGCCGCCGGCACCGACGCCGCCGTCGACGGCACCGGGACCGCGGCGGGCGCCGCCGGGGGCGACCAGCTGCAGGACGCCATCGCGCGGGCCGGGGGCGAGCCGCGCCTCCCGTCCGAGCCGTCCGAGGGGTCCACGCGCTCCGAACCGCAGCACGACACCGAGGAGCCCACCATCAGCGCCACCCAGCCCGAACCGTCCGTCGACGCCGAGCCCGCCACCGAGCGGAGCCTGGGTCGGGCGAGCGCCATGCTCGCGGCCGGCACGATGCTGTCGCGCATCCTCGGGTTCGCGAAGACCTTCGTCCTCGCCTTCGCGATCGGGCAGAACCAGTCGGTGTCCGCCAACGCCTTCGCCGTCGCGAACCAGCTGCCGAACAACATCTACGCGCTCATCGCGGGCGGCCTGCTCTCCGCGGTCCTCATCCCGCAGATCGTCCGGGCGATGAAGCAGCACACGGACGGTGGGACCGCGTACGTCAACAAGATCGTCACGCTGGGCGGGACCGTCTTCGTCACCATCACGATCATCGCGACGGCGCTGGCGCCGCTGCTGGTCACGCTCTACACGTCGTCGTCGACGTCGACGTCGGACGACCTCACGGGGGCGGCCACCGACCTCGCCGTCGCGTTCGCGTTCTGGTGCCTGCCGCAGATCCTCTTCTACGCGATGTACTCGCTGCTCGGCGAGGTGCTCAACGCCAAGCAGGTCTTCGGGCCGTTCACCTGGGCGCCGCTCATCAACAACGTCATCGCCGTCGCCGGCCTGGTGGTGTTCATCGCCCTCTTCGGCACCGACAACAGCGCGGTCGGCGAGTGGACGCCGCTGAAGATCGCGGTGCTCGCCGGCAGTGCCTCCCTGGGCGTCTTCGCGCAGGCCGCCTTCCTGCCCTTCTTCTGGAAGCGCGCAGGCCTGACCTTCCGACCGGACTTCCGCTGGCGCGGGGTCGGCCTCAAGGCCACCGGGACCGCGGCGGCGTGGCTCTTCGCGATGATCCTGGTCACGCAGGTCGCCGGGATCGTGCAGTCGCGCGTGGCGTGGCTCGGCGGGGCGGACGGGCCCGGCAACGCGGTGCTCGCGAACGCCTGGCTGCTGTTCATGCTGCCGCACTCGATCGTCACGGTCTCGATCGCGACGGCGTACTTCACACGGATGAGCCACGACGCTGAGTCCGGGGACCTCGATGCCGTCCGCCGGAACCTGTCGTTGTCCCTGCGGATCGTCGGGCTGTTCACGGTCTTCGCGACCGTCGCGCTCATGGTCGTCGCGGTCCCGTTCGGCCGCGTCTACGAGGGTCGCTTCGAGGACTCGCTCCAGGTCGGGGCCGTGCTCATCGCGTACATGCCCGGGCTCGTGCTGTTCAGCATGCTCTTCATCATCCAGCGGGTCTTCTGGGCGCTGCACGACCACCGCACGCCGTTCCTCATGCAGTGCATCCAGTCCGTCCTCTTCGTGGTGGGTGCCCTCGCCGCGACGACCCTGCCGTCCTCGATCATCGGCATCGGCGTCGCCGCCTGCACGACCCTCGCCGGCTCGGCGCAGACGATCGTGGCACTGGTGCTCGTGCGCAAGCGGCTCGGTGGTGTCGAGGGGCCCGTGGTCACCCGGTCCCACGTGCAGTTCATCATCGCAGCACTCATCTCCGGCGTCGTCGGGCTCCTCGTCGTGAACTTCTTCGGAGCGTTCTCGCCCGACGGGTTCGCGATGTCCGACCGCACCGGTGCGCTCATCACGATCGTCCTCACGGGCGCCGTGATGGCGATCGTGTACTTCGCGGCCCTGGTCGTGGCGAAGAACGGGGAGATCCAGAACGCCGTCGGCATCCTGCGGAGCAAGCTCGGCCGCTGAGCCTCGTCCGGTCTGCGTACCGGGCCGCCGTGGAATGCCGCGCCGGTACCATGTGTTGACCCGGTCAGCACTCTCTACGGAAGGGCAGCGAGGCATGCGCCAGCTCATCATCATCGGTTCCGGCCCGGCCGGGTTCACCGCCGGCATCTACGCCGCGCGCGCGGAGCTCAAGCCCCTCATCGTCGCGTCCAGCGTCGAGACCGGCGGCGAACTCACCAAGACCACCGAGGTCGAGAACTTCCCCGGGTTCCCCGAGGGCATCCAGGGCCCCGACCTGATGATCAAGATGCAGGAACAGGCCGAGAAGTTCGGCGCCGAGGTCCTCTACGACGACGCCGTGTCCGTCGACCTCACCGGCCAGGTCAAGAAGGTCACCGTCGGCTCAGGCGAGACGTACGAGGCCCTCGCGGTCATCTACGCGACCGGTTCCGCCTACCGCCACCTCGGGCTGGCCGACGAGGAACGTCTCTCCGGTCACGGCGTCTCCTGGTGCGCGACGTGCGACGGCTTCTTCTTCCGTCAGAAGAACATCGCCGTCGTCGGCGGAGGTGACTCCGCGATGGAAGAGGCCACGTTCCTCACCCGCTTCGCGGACAAGGTGACGGTCATCCACCGCAAGGACACCCTGCGCGCGTCCAAGATCATGCAGGACCGTGCGTTCAACGACCCCAAGATCGAGTTCGCCTGGAACAAGGAGGTCACCGGCATCACGGGTGACTCCGCGGTCGAGGGCGTCACCCTGAAGGACACGGTCACGGGCGAGGAGTCCGAGCTGGCGCTCGACGGTCTGTTCATCGCGATCGGCAACGACCCGCGCACGCACCTGATCCACGGGCAGATCGACATCGCGCCCGAGGGCACGATCGCGGTCCAGGGCCGGTCCTCGAAGACGAACCTGCCCGGCGTGTTCGCCGCCGGCGACGTGATCGACCCGACCTACCGGCAGGCCATCACGGCCGCTGGCTCGGGCACGGTCGCCGCCCTCGACGCCGAGAAGTACCTCGCCGAGCTCGATGACTCCCTGACGGAACAGGCCGAGGGTGTCACGCCCGAGTCGCCCGTCACGATCGACGTCGAGGCCGCACGGGCCTGACCCGACCGGAATACGACGGCGCCCCCGCCGTTGTACCCACTGCACGACTTCTCGAAGGAGCACACATGTCCAACGCCAAGGCAGTCACCGACGCAACCTTCTCGGACGAGGTCCTGAAGTCCGACAAGACCATCCTGGTCGACTTCTGGGCCGAGTGGTGTGGCCCGTGCCGCGCCGTCTCGCCGATCCTCGACCAGATCGCCGCCGAGCACGCGGACAAGATCGAGATCGTGAAGCTCAACGTGGACGACAACCCGCAGTCCGCGATGCAGTACCAGATCACCTCGATCCCGGCCATGAAGGTCTTCAAGGGCGGTGAGGTCGTCAAGACCGTCATCGGCGCGAAGCCGAAGCCGGCGCTCGAGGCCGACCTCGCCGAGTTCCTCGCGTAGGCCCACTCCTGCTGAGCCCCGCCCCCGCACGTCGGGGGCGGGGCTCTCGCGTTCCCGGGGCCACGCGTCGGCGATCGGACCCCGGGTTTCCCCGACGGATGTCGTAGTGTGGCGGGAATGTCTCACTGAACGGAGCAATCGATGACGAACGGCAACAGCCTCGACCCCTGGTACGACTCCTACGCCCAGCGCACCGCCGGGCTGAGCGCCTCCGAGGTCCGAGCCCTGTTCGCCGTCGCGTCGCGCCCCGAGGTGGTCTCGCTCGCCGGCGGCATGCCGTTCGTCTCCGCGCTCCCGCGTGAGCTCGTCACCGGGTCGCTCGACCGGGTCATGGCCGAGGACGCGGCGATGGCGCTCCAGTACGGCGGCGGACAGGGCCTCCGTTCCCTTCGCGAGCACATCGTGGACGTCATGAGCCTCGAGGGCATCCGCGCCAGCGCCGAGGACGTCGTCGTGACGACCGGTTCGCAGCACGCGCTCGACCTCGTCACGCGGCTCTTCATCGACCCGGGCGACGTCGTCCTGGCGGAGTCCCCGTCGTACGTCGGCGCCATCGGCGTCTTCCGCTCGTACCAGGCGGAGACCGTGCACGTGACGACGGACGAGCACGGCCTGGTGCCCGAGGCGCTGCGCGAGGCGATCGCGAACCTCCGGACCCAGGGCAAGCGGATCAAGTTCCTCTACACGATCCCGAACTTCCACAACCCTGCCGGCGTCACGATGAGCCGTGAGCGCCGCATCGAGGTCCTCGACATCTGCCGATCCAACGGCATCCTCGTGCTCGAGGACAACCCGTACGGCATGCTCTGGTTCGATGAGCCAGCGCCCCAGGCGATCCGGTCCATCGACGAAGAGGGGGTCGTCTACCTCGGCTCCTTCTCGAAGACGCTCGCGCCCGGGTTCCGCGTCGGCTGGGCGCTCGCGCCGCACGCCATCCGCGAGAAGCTCGTGCTCGCGAACGAATCCGCCGTCCTGGCGCCGAACTCCTTCGGTCAGTACGTCGTCAACGCCTACCTGGACGCCGCGGACTGGAAGGGGCAGGTCGACACCTTCCGCGGGCTCTACGCGGAGCGCAGGGACGCGATGCTGGCCGCTCTGGGGGAGTTCCTGCCCGACCTCAGCTGGACCCGACCCAACGGCGGCTTCTTCGTCTGGCTCACCCTGCCCGAGTCGCTCGACTCGAAGGCGATGCTCCCGCGAGCCGTCAAGGAGCTCGTCGCGTACACGCCCGGCACCGCGTTCTACGCCGACGGCCGCGGCGGCGGCCACATCCGGCTCTCGTTCTGCTACCCCACGCCCGAGCAGATCCGTGTCGGGATCAAGCGACTCGCCAACGTGGTGAACGACGAGCTCGAGCTCATCGAGACGTTCGGCCAGGCGAAGCGGCCCTCCGCTGCGACCCGGCAGTCGTCGTCCGTCAGCGCGCCGCCTCCGAACATCTCCTGACCAGCACTTTCGTCACCCCAGCACCACCGGAGGTCCACTCGCATGGCCGAGCTCACCCGTCGTCACGTCGTCGTCGTCGCCGGAGGGATCTCGCACGAGCGAGACGTGTCGCTCCGCTCTGGACGGCGCGTCGCCGACTCGCTCACCGGGTACGGCTGGCGCGTGGACCTGCGCGACGCCGACGCGTCACTGCTCCCGGCGCTCCGCGAGTCACGTCCGGACGTGGTCTGGCCGGCACTGCACGGCGCGTCCGGCGAGGACGGCGCGCTTCGCGGCATCCTGGAGGCACTCGACATCCCGTTCGTCGGCTCACGTTCGACCTCGGCTCGGCTCGCGTGGGACAAGCCGACCGCGTCGGCGCTCGCTGCACGAGCGGGCGTCCGCGTCCCGCGATCGGTCACGCTCTCCCACGACGTCTTCCGTGAACTCGGTGCAGTCGGTGTCCTCGAGAGCATCTCTGCGGAGCACCCGGTTCCACTCGCGGTGAAGCCCGCTCGGGGCGGCAGCGCGCAGGGGGTCACCCTGGTGGAGGACGCCGACGACCTGCCACGCGCCATGGTGACCGCGTACACCTACTGCGACGACGTCGTCGTGGAGCAGCTGATCCGCGGAACCGAGGTCGCTGTCGGGATCATCGACACCGGCGATGGCCCCGTCGCGCTCGCTCCGGTCGAGATCGTCCCGCGCAACGGAACCTACGGCTTCGAGGCTCGATACAACGCGGGGGAGACCACGTTCTACACCCCGGCACGCCTGTCGGAGGACTTCACGCGCGCCGCCTCCGCCGCGGCTGTCGATGCGCACCGGGCGCTCGGCCTCCGGCACCTCTCGCGGGTCGACATGATCGTCGATGCCGCGGGCACGCCCTGGTTCCTCGAGGCGAACGTGCTGCCCGGCCTCACCGAGACCTCGCTCCTGCCCCAGGCGCTCTCCGCGTCCGGGTTCGACCTCGGGTGGACCTACGCCGAGCTGGCCGAGCAGGCCATCCGGGACCACCGCAGCTGAGGAACCGTCCGCCTCACGCGAATCGATGTTCCACGTGGAACACTGCCGGGATCGAGGCGGTGCATGTTCCACGTGAAACGGCGCCGACCGCCCGAAGTTGATTCTGGCGACCATCGGTGAGCGCCGCGGTCGCTGCTGCGGTGTGGCACAGTGATCCCGTCGTCCGTCGGGGGAGGCAAACACTGCCGCCCGTCCCCTGGTGTCCTCGCATCTGCTGGCTTCGGCGGCGGCCCCGTCCTGGTCACGCTGTGGAGAACCACCTTCGCGATACCCAATACGCCAGCCTCGGGACGATCAACCGAGACCGTCGGGTAGTCCCTCGGCCAACCCGCGAGCGGGATCGGCGCGGCCCACCGCGAGCACCCGCCGTCAACCCGTGTACGCGCGCGGCTGCGCCGTGGTGCCGTACCGGACCACCGCACCACCGAGCCCCCACCGGGAGTCGCCTCATCCTCGCGGGCACACCGGGGCGGGGCGGACCCCCGCCATCCGTTCCTCTTGAGCCGTGAAGCGTGTCTGAGATGAGCGTGGTCTCCGACCCTTCCGCTGGCCCGTCCGATCGGGGTGGGCGCCGGTCGACTTCGGATCCGGACACGCCTTCGGGCCCCAGAGGCGCACTCGAGACCGAGAGCTTCGCGCCGAGCTCGCGATCTACATCAACCGCCTGGTGGCAGCTGCCGTGCGGCGCCCGCGGTCTGCGAGCCGTTCGCCTCGTCTCGCGGTACGCCCAGCGGGGGACGGAGCTCGAGTCGGAGCGGTTCCGCTGACCCCGGGGGAGCTGCCGACCAGCGGGCCGTGCTGCCGCACGCAGCAGCCCTCTTCCACCCTCGGGCGCGTCCGCGCCAGGACGCGATTCGCGGCCCGTCGGTGCTCCGCGTGCCGGGGTCGACTCACTCCAGAACCCGCTCGCCGGGACGCACCGGAGCGCTCCGGGACGGCAACCATTCCGGTCTTCCGTCAACGGCGACCGACGGACGGCGCTCGGGACTCCTCCTCACCGCGACCATGCCGGATTGCCGAGCTGTCTACCCACCTGGCCGTCCGGCCAGCTCCCGTCAGGCCGCGCCGCGACGCCACACACCACGGCGTGGGGTCTGAGCGCCGACGGCACCTCGATCAGGTGCGGAAGCACCGGCGGATCGATCCGCGGCAATGTGCGCTTGGACCGTCCGCGGGTCCGCGGGTCGCGATGGGTCAGGGTGAGCGAGCAACACCCGGCGAGCTCGCTCGTGCGCTCGTCGCCGCGCCTTCCGCATCGCATCAGTCCTGGTAGACGCCTCCGGCCCGGCGTCGGCGAGTCGTAGGCGCCGGTTCTCGCTGGCGGTGACGACGCCTCACCCCGAACGACCAGTCCCGCAGCAGGAGCTCATTCCACTGGTCCAGATACGCGAGAGAGTCTGCTCGCCCCGATGTTCCACGTGGAACGTCCGGGGTCGCTCGCTCGTCGACGACGGCACGCGGCCCGCTGACGGCTTTTCAGGACCCACGGCAGGACGATGTACCCCGGGCGCCCGTCCATCGCTCTCCGCGGCGCACAGCGCCCGAGAGGCTACTCTGCGACGTCGCCGATCCCCAGCTCGGACAGGATTCGGTTGAGATCGTCGCCGTTCGCGAAGTCGATGGTCACCGAGCTCTTGCGAGCTCCCACCGCGATCTTCACCCGGGTGTTGAGTCGATCACCGATCCGCTCGGCGAGGTCGTTGAAGTGCGCCTGCGCCTTGGAGGGTTGGGCCTTCGGCTTGACCGGGGTCTTCGCGGCCAGCTGCTGCGCGATCGCCTCGGCGGCTCGCACCGACAGGTCCTCGTTGACGATCTTCTCCGCCAGGTACTCCATCGCCTCGGCGTCAGGCGCTGCCAGGATCGCTCGCGCATGGCCGGCTGACAGTACTCCCGCGGCGACGCGTCGCTGCACGGGGGAGGGGAGTCGGAGCAGGCGGATCGTGTTCGTGATCTGAGGACGGGATCGCCCGATGCGCTGGGCGAGCTGCTCCTGGGTGATGCCGAAGTCGGCAAGCAGCTGCTGGTACGCCGAGGCCTCTTCCAGCGGGTTCAGCTGCGCGCGGTGCAGGTTCTCGAGGAGGGCGTCCCGCAACATCGCGTCATCAGGAGTGTCCTTGACGATCGCCGGGATCGTGCTGAGCCCGAGCTCCTTCGTGGCCCGTAGACGTCGCTCGCCCATGATCAGCTCGAACTGCGGATCGGTCCCGCTCGCGTTCGGGATCGGACGGACCACGATCGGCTGCAGCACACCGATCTCGCGGATCGAATGCACCAACTCCTGGAGTTCCTCTTCGCGGAACTCCTTCCGCGGCTGCTGAGCATTCGGGACGACGTCGAGCGGGTTGAGGTTCGCCAGGCGAGCACCCGGCACCGCGACCAGGTCCTCAGCGGTGGGAGCCGACGCCGGGGAACCGCCCGTCGGGAAGAAGACGTCCACCGGCCGGTCCTGCGTTTCCGTGGCGGTCGGGATGAGTGCGCCGATGCCTCGGCCGAGTCCGGTTCGCTTCGGTGCCATCAGTGCTGCGCTCCTCGTGCTGCGATCTCGGCTGCCGCCTCCAGGTAGGACAGCGAACCGGTTGAGTTGACGTCGTAGGCGACCACGCTCTGCCCGTAGCTCGGTGCTTCGCTCACCCGGACGGAACGCGGGATCATCGCCTGGAGCACCTGGTCCCCGAAGTGCTCACGCACATCCGCAGCGACCTGGTTCGCCAGGTTCGTCCGACCGTCGTACATGGTCAGCAGGATGGTCGACACCCGCAGTTTCGGGTTCAGGTGGCGCTCGATCAGCTCGATGTTGCGCAGGAGCTGGCTCAGCCCCTCCAGCGCGTAGTACTCACACTGGATCGGGATGAGGACCTCTTGTGCCGCGACGAAGGCATTGATCGTCAGCAGCCCCAGCGACGGCGGGCAGTCGATGAAGACGTAGTGGTACGGCTCGTCGAGGGACGCGAGGTACTGGTCGAGCGCAGTGCGCAGCCGCTGCTCGCGAGCCACCAGCGACACCAGTTCGATCTCGGCGCCGGCAAGGTGGATCGTGGCAGGCACGCACCAGAGAGTGTCGGACTCGGGGGAGCGCTGCACCGTGTCGGCGATGGGAGCTTCGTCCACGATGACGTCGTAGATGCTCGCGACCTCGGCCTGGTGGTCGACTCCGAGCGCCGTCGACGCATTGCCTTGCGGGTCGAGGTCGATGACGAGGACCCGAGCGCCCCCGTGCGCCAGCGCAGCGGCGAGGTTCACGGTCGTGGTCGTCTTCCCGACGCCACCCTTCTGGTTCGAGACCGTGAAGATCCGCGTCGCATTCGGCAGCGGGAACTGCTGCGACGCGATCGCGCGGCGACGTCGGTTGAGGTCTGCGATCTCACGAGCGAGCGGTGTCGACGCGTCGTAATCGGTCGATGAACTCAACGAGTGCCTCTTCCCCGGTTCGGTGTTTCACGTGAAACGCGGAGCCGCCGGCGTTCGGTCGCAAGGACCAGAGCCGCAGCGTCAGTCAACTGTAGCCCGGAAGACGCGCGTGGTCTCCTCGACCACACCGACTCCGAGCTCGAGGACCTCGACGTCCTCTAGGCGCTTTCGCAAGATCACCTTGCGCGCCTTCTCGATCTCCTCGTCGACGCGCGCGCCCTTCATGAGGATCAGCTGGCCGCCGGATCGGACCAGTGGCACCGTGATCGGGATCAGCTTGGACAGCGCACTGACCGCCCGCGCCGTGACCTGGTCGACCACGATGTCGTCGGCGACGTCCTCAGCACGACCACGAACGACGGTCACGTTGTCCAGCTCGAGACGAGCGGCCTCCGACGACAGCCACTCGCAGCGGCGTTCCATGGGCTCGATGAGCGTGAACGAAACGTCGGGCCGGGCGATGGCCAGGACCAGGCCGGGCAGGCCGGCACCGGAGCCGACGTCGGCGACCCGACCCCGTTCCTCCAGGAGCGGGGCCAGCAGAGCAGAATTGAGGATGTGTCGCGTCCATAGCCGTGGGAGCTCCAGCGGACCGATCAGACCGAGCTCCTCGCCCCGCCGGGCGAGCTCCGCCGTGAAGGACCGGGCGAGCTCGATCCGGTCGCCGAACAGCGCGGCAGCAACCGCGGGTTCGGCTTCGAGCACGGGTTGCGTGCTGTCGGTCATCGCGTGATGACGGTGTGGCGGTCCCGCCCCTCGCCCTCGGACTCCGAACGGAAGCCCTTCTCGGCGACCAGGTCGTGCACGAGCTTGCGCTCGTAGGACGACATCGGGGGGAGCGCCGCCGACGCAGAGCCCGCCTCGATGCGCTCGACGGCGGTGTCCACGAGCCGCTGGAGCTCGGTGGCGCGAGCGTCACGGGACCCACCCACGTCCAGGATCAGGCGGCTGAACTCGCCGGTCTCTGCCTGGACGGCGATGCGGGTGAGCTCCTGCAGCGCCGAGACGGTGTCCGGCTTCGACAGGACCCGCAGGGCGCCGCCCTCGTCCGTCACCGAGAGGTACACGCGACCCGCGCGCTCCTCGATCTCGATGTCCCCGTCCAGGTCGCAGATGTCGAGGAGTTCCTCGATGTAGTCGGCCGCGATGTCCGCTTCGTCGCGGGCGTCCTCCTGCTGGTCGTCGACGACCTCGGCCGGTTCTGCGGTGGTGGTCTCGTCCGTCACTTACTTCTTCCCGTTCTTCTTGGCGCGGTTCTTGCCGACCGGCTGCTGACGCTGCGTGTTCATGCGGACCGGCTCCACTTCGACGGCACCGGCACCGGCGCCCGCCTCGGCGAGGACGGGAGTCCCGCGACGCTGGGCCTTCTTCGCCAGACGGGCCTCCCGGGCGAGGGCGGCCTCCGAGCCGGGCGTCGGCATGCTGCGGATGACGAAGTACTGCTGCGCCATCGTCCAGATGTTCGAGGCGAGCCAGTAGAACATGACGCCGAGGGGGAACGAGAGACCCGAGATGACGAAGACGAGGGGGAGGATGTACAGCATCAGCTTCTGCTGGCGGTACATCGGGGACTCCTTGGTCTCCGGGGACATGTTCTTCGCGACGAGCTGGAGCTGCGTGATGAACTGCGACGCCGTCATCACGACGATCATGGCGCCGGCGATGACCCGGACTTCCCAGCCCTCGGCGTTCGTGAACGTGTTGTGCAGCGGAGCGCCGAACAGCGCGGCGTCACCGAAGGACTTCGCGAGGTCGCTCGTGAGCAGGCCGATGCCCGCCTTGTTGATCTGTGCCTCGTGTAACACCGAGTACAGCGAGAAGAAGATCGGCATCTGGATGAGCAGCGGCAGGCAGGAGCTCAGCGGGTTGGTGCCGGTCTCCTTGTAGAGCGCCATGGTCTCGCGGCTCATGGCCTCACGCGAGAACTGGTCCTTCTTGCCCTTGTACTTGTCCTGGATCTTCTTCAGCTGCGGCGCGACCTCGAGCATGCGCCGCTGCGACTTGATCTGGCGCACGAAGATCGGGATCAGCGCGGCACGGACCACGAAGGTCAGGAAGATGATCGACAGCACCCAGGTGGTGCCGGCGCCGGGGTCCATGCCGAGCGACTCGAAGATCCAGTGGAAGCCCACGAGGATCGCCGAGACCACCCACTTGAGGGGCCAGAGGATCGTTCCGATGATGTCCATGGGGACGCTCACGCCTTTCGAGTGCGCTGGGGGAGCAGGACCGGCCGGGCCGTTCCGACCGCTGACTGCGGCTGCTTCGGGTCCGGAGCGAGCACGAAGCCGAACCGGGAGACGGGGTAGGGGCGACGACGGTCGCGGACGTCGTCGATGCCGCCGGCGGCCCAGGGGTTGCACCGGGCGATGCGCCAGGCCCCCATGGCCGACCCGCGGACGACGCCGTACTGCTGGATCGCCTCGAGGGCGTACCGCGAGCACGACGGGTGGTACCGGCAGACGTTCCCGTAGAGCGGCGAGATGACCGCACGGTAGGCGCGGAGCACGACGACGCACGCGTTGCGCGGGAGCAACGCGACGACCCAGGCGAGCCGGGTCCACAGGGTGCGGTTCATGCTGCCTTCTCAACCCCGCGCGCGAAGGAGCGCGAGACGTCTTCGAGCAGGGTAGGCCATCCGGCCTGCGCAGCGGCTGGCAGTGCGCGGACCACGACGTCGTACCCGACGGGGGCGTCCGCGAGGAGTCCGTGGGCGATCGCCTTGAGACGACGACGGACGAGGTTCCTGGTCACGGCGTTGCCCACCGTCTTGGCGACGATGAACCCGAACCGCGTCGGGTCGGCCGAGCCGTCCGGGTGACGGACCACCGACACGACGACGTGCGCCGTGGCGCTCCTGCGACCACGACGCACGACGGACCGGTAGTCGTCACCCCGGACGATGCGGTTGGCACTCGCCAACACGGCGCGACCGGTGTCAGACCCGGGACCGGATCAGGCGCTGAGCCAGATCAGGCCGAGAGCTCGGTGCGGCCCTTGGCGCGGCGCGCAGCGAGGATGGCGCGGCCCGCGCGGGTGCGCATGCGGGCGCGGAAGCCGTGCTTCTTGGCGCGGCGGCGGTTGTTCGGCTGGAAGGTGCGCTTGCTCATGATGTTCTCCACACGGCTGCTCGCGGCGAGCCGTCACGTATGCGTAGTCGTCCGGAGGTGTCGAACGACGCAGATGGGCGCGACCGTGTGGCCGCAGTCAACTGGTTAACGGTACGTGACAGCGGCGGACAGGTCAAACGCGGTCCGGCCCCGCACGGCCGCACGTTCATTCTCCACATTGGGGAGAACTCTCGTTCGGTGGGACCCGCCACGGTCACGTACAGTGGGGGGATCGATCGGCCCGGACGCCCGGTACGACGGGGGAGTGCCCGTACGGCGCGCAGTGGCCCGATCGTGGACAGGACTGTGGACAACCCTGTGGGAAGCGCCCGGTCGAAGCGGCCCGACCCGCCGGTCCACGCCGCCCGGCGAGCCCGCCCCACGAGACCAGGAGACCAGCGCGAATGACGATGCCGGCCGACCCCGTCGAGGACCTCTGGTCCTCCGTGCTCGGACTCCTCGCCGAGGACGACCGCATCACCCCGCAGCTGCACGGCTTCCTCAACCTGGTCGAACCGAAGGGCGTCCTCGCCGGCACCCTCTACCTCGAGGTCCCGAACGACCTGACCCGCGGCATGCTCGAACAGCGGATCCGGATCCCGATCACCGAAGCCGTCTCCCGCATCGGCGACGACACCGTTGCGAACTTCGCCATCACGGTGAACCCGGACATGGCCTCCGAGCCCCGGGTCGAAGCCCCCGTCGCCACCAACGTCCCGGAGTACGCCGAACCGGTGCAGGGCGCGGTCGAGCAGAGCGCGGCCCCCCGTCAGTACATCGAGGCCCCCTTCGTCCCGAGCCAGATCGACTCCCCGGGCACCGGCGGTCGTCCGGAGTCCCGGCTCAACCCGAAGTACAACTTCGACAACTTCGTCATCGGCTCGTCGAACCGGTTCGCGCACGCCGCCGCCGTCGCCGTGGCCGAAGCCCCCGCGAAGGCCTACAACCCGCTCTTCATCTACGGCGACTCGGGCCTCGGCAAGACCCACCTCCTGCACGCGATCGGCCACTACGCCGAGAGCCTCTACCCCGGGATCCGGGTCCGGTACGTGTCGAGCGAGGAGTTCACCAACGACTTCATCAACTCGATCGCCAACAACCGGTCGAACCAGTTCCAGCAGCGGTACCGCGACATCGACATCCTGCTGATCGACGACATCCAGTTCCTGCAGGGGAAGGACTCCACACAAGAGGCGTTCTTCCACACGTTCAACACGCTGCACGACCACAACAAGCAGGTCGTGATCACGTCGGACGTCGCACCGAAGCACCTCACCGGCTTCGAGGACCGGATGCGCTCGCGCTTCGAGTGGGGCCTGATCACCGACGTGCAGGCACCCGACCTCGAGACGCGCATCGCGATCCTCCGCAAGAAGGCGCAGTCCGACCACCTGCAGGTGCCCGACGACATCCTCGAGTTCATGGCGTCGAAGGTGTCGAGCAACATCCGGGAGCTCGAGGGGACGCTCATCCGGGTGACGGCGTTCGCGAGCCTCAACCGGACGGCCGTCGACATGGCGCTCGTGCAGACCGTCCTCAAGGACCTCATCACGCTCGACGACGACAACGTGATCGCGCCGACGGACATCATCAACCACACCGCGGAGTACTTCAAGCTCTCCGTCGACGACCTCTACGGGTCCTCCCGCTCGCAGGCGATCGCCACCGCTCGACAGATCGCGATGTACCTCTGCCGCGAGATGACGAGCCTGTCGCTGCCGAAGATCGGGCAGCTCTTCGGCAACCGCGACCACACCACCGTGATGTACGCGAACAAGAAGATCACCGAGCTCATGAAGGAGCGCCGGTCGATCTACAACCAGGTCACTGAGCTGACCAGCCGGATCAAGCAGGACCGCCGCTACCGCTGACGCAGATCACCGAGGCAGTCCCGCCGACGCCCGCGAAGGAGCGCCGGTCGATCTACAACCAGGTCACTGAGCTGACCAGCCGGATCAAGCAGGACCGCCGCTACCGCTGACCGCCCGGCACCGGACGGACTCGCCGAGCCTGCGGGCTCGCGTCCGTCCACCCGATCCCGTCCTGGAGGCGCGGATCGCCCCGCCGGATCGGCCTCCGCCAGCGCGCGTCCACCATCTGAGACGGTTCCACGCGCCGAACTTCTCACAGTGTGGAAAGCCTGTGGATAACTGTGGAGGACACGCCGCCCGGTTGTTCACAGCAGACAGGCCCTCTGTGGAAACTGGGGATGGAAGTGGATAGATGAATTTCCCTCATCCAGACGGTGCTCACACGCTGCCCACAACTCACAGACGTGTAGTTCCCTGTGGACAAGCGGTCTCAACAGAGTTATCCACACTGTGCACAGGCGTTAACACCATTGATCCTGGTTAACGATCTGATTCCGCGGGCCAACCTTGTGGACGGCGGGATGACAAGAAATCCGGCCTCCGCTCCGCTGTGCCACAATGGGGCGGCCGGACAGTCCAACCGATCGACAGGGGTCCCAGCTGTGAAGTTCGAGGTCAACCGGGACGTCTTCTCCGAAGCCGTCTCCTTCGCGGTGAAGCTCCTCCCACAGCGCACGACCCTCCCGATCCTCTCGGGCGTCCTCATCCATGCCGACGGCGACAAGCTCACGCTCTCGTCGTTCGACTACGAGGTCTCGGCGCAGACCTCGATCACCGCGCAGATCGACGACCCCGGCACGGTCCTGGTCTCCGGCCGGCTGCTCAACGACATCGCGAGCCGACTGCCGAACGCCCCGGTCACCTTCACGACCGAGGACTCCAAGATCTCGGTCACCTGCGGTTCGGCGCACTTCACCCTGCTGTCCATGCCGGTCGAGGAGTACCCCACCCTCCCGGAGATCGGCGAGCAGACCGGCGTGATCCCGGGCGACGCGTTCTCCGAGGCCGTGTCCCAGGTCGCCGTCGCCGCGAGCCGCGACGACGTCACCCCGGTCATCACCGGTGTGCAGCTCGAGGTCGGTGACAACGACCTCTCGCTCATCGCGACCGACCGGTACCGCGTCGCCGTCCGCACGATCGCGTGGGACTCCGGGCGGGTGGGCTCCGACCCGCTGCACGCGCTGGTCCCGGCCCGGACGCTGCAGGAGGTCGGCCGCACGTTCGGCTCCGCGTCCACCGTCTCGGTGTCGATCAGCGGGACCGCCGAGCGCGAGCTCATCGCGTTCCACGCGGACGACAAGACCGTGACCTCCCTGCTCATCAAGGGCAACTACCCGCCGGTCCGCCGGCTCTTCCCCGAGACGGTCGAGGACCACGCGGTGATCAACACCGCAGAGCTGGTCGAGGCCGTCCGACGGGTCTCCCTCGTCCTGGAGCGCGAAGCGGCGCTCCGGTTCTCCTTCACGGTCGACGGGCTCACGCTCGAAGCGATCGGTTCCGAACAAGCGCAGGCGTCAGAGTCGATCAGTGCGTTGCTGACCGGTGAGGAAACGGTGGTCTCGTTGAAGCCCGCCTTCCTCCTGGACGGGTTGAACGCGGTGCACTCCGAGTTCG
>Ga0308167_1001726_pt1 | contig 23592 bp, 21 predicted proteins | sample PhyCR1_2_FD_202138 | JGI IMG/M metagenome (GOLD analysis project Ga0308167, IMG submission 202138) | Phyllosphere microbial communities from UC Gill Tract Community Farm, Albany, California, United States - DLSLRC.R1 | ecosystem: Host-associated > Plants > Phyllosphere > Unclassified | place... | reverse complement strand
TGCTGACGAAGCTCGACGTCCTCACCGGCCTCGAGACCATCCCGGTCTGCGTGGCGTACGAGGTCGACGGCGTCCGCGTGGACGAGGTCCCGGTGAGCCAGTCGGACTTCCACCACGCGAAGCCCGTCTACGAGGAGTTCCCCGGCTGGACCGAGGACATCACCGGAGCCCGCTCGTTCGAGGACCTGCCGGCGAACGCGCAGGCGTACGTCCTGGCGGTCGAGGCGATGTCCGGTGCACGGATCTCCGCGATCGGCGTCGGCCCCGGCCGCGACGCCATCGTGGTGCGCCACGACCTGCTGGGCGCCACCGAGGTCGCTGCGTGACGATGCGGGTCCTGTTCGTCTGCAGCGGCAACATCTGCCGCTCGCCGCTCGGGGCGCAGGTCCTGGAGGCCCGGCTCGGCCCCGACGCGTCGGCGTTCGTCGTCGAGTCGGCCGGCACCATCGCCGACGACGGCGCCGTCATGGACGACACCGCCGCGGCGCAGTCGTCGCGGCTCGGCGGCGACCCCACGACCCACCGGTCGCGGTACCTGACCGAGCAGATCGCCGCGTCCGCCGACCTCGTGCTCACCGCCGAGCGTTCGCACCGGGCAGCCGTGGTGTCGCTCGCGCCGCGGGCGGCGAAGCGGGCGTTCACGATCAAGCAGTTCGCACGCGTGCTCGACGGGCTCGAGCCGGGCGACCTCGACGGCATCACGACCGCGCAGGACCTGGTCGAGCGGGTGGCCCGGCTGCGGGGCACCGTCCCGCCGCCGGCCGACCCCGCGGACGACGACGTCGACGACCCCTACCGGCGGTCGGAGTCGATGCACGTCCGGGTCGCCGACGAGATCGACGCGGCACTGACCCCCATCGCGGACGCCCTGCGCGCCCTGCGCTGACCGGGCTGCGGCCGCCGCACCGCGGCGGCCGCAGCTCCGTCCGTCAGGCCTCGGGCAGGCGGTACGTCCCGATCGTGATCGTGTGCGCGCCCTGGCCGGCGAGCCGCCGGACGACGGCGTCGGTGCGCGACCGGTTCGGCACCGGGTGCTTGCGCGCCAGGTCCGTCACGAGGCCACGGAGTTCGTTCTCGTTCGTGACCACCGCGGTCGTCGCCGAGCGCCCGGTCGGGGTCGTGCTCGTGCTGCGGTCCTCGGCGTTGACGTACGCGGCGGCGTCGCCCGAGTAGAACACGCAGGAGTCGACCCACTGCGGACCGTTGCCGTCCTCGTCGACCAGGAAGCGCTGCAGCCGCCGGGCCTGCTGGCGGACCTGGCGGGTCGGGGCGGTGCCGCCGGCCTGCACGCGGACCTGCCACCAGTGCTCGACCTCGTCGGCGGAGTCGAGCACGCGGCGGCTGCGCACCTGGATCGCGAACGACCCGGTCAGCGACGACTCGTCGAGCAGGTTGCGGAACGCGTGGTGCACGGCGCTCGGCTTCCGGCCGTCGAACACGATCCCGTTCCACCGCTTGTTCTCGATGACGAGCACGTGCCCGGACTCGAGGACGAGCACGTGGTCGAGCTGTGCGGCGAAGCTGCGGTCCTGGGTCCGCTCGCCCTGCGCCACCGGCACGAAGACGACGTTGGTGCACAGGGCGCCGTCGACCCCGGCGGCCTTGCAGGCCTCGAGGATCGTCCGCTGGGACGCCTCCTCCCACCGCATGCCCGTGCGCGCGAGGGCACGTGCCTGCTCGGCCTCGGTCCGTGCCTGCTGCTCCGCGCTGTCCGCATCGGCGAGCCGACGAGCGTGGTCCGACTCGGCGGCGGCGGTGCGCTCGCGGTGCTCCCGCTCGAGCGTGCCGGTGCGGTGGTCGAGCCGGACCTCGGCATCGGCGAGGGCGGAACGGCTGCGGGACTGGGTCCGCCGGAGGACGATCGCCAGGACGACCACGACGACCGCGAGCCCCCCGGCGACCAACCACGGCACGAGGTCGCTGGTCATGGCCCAACCACACCACAGCCCGACCCCGGCAGCCGTGCCGCGGCCCGGCGCGTCCCGAGGACCGGACTCCGATGTGTCCCGCGGTGCACGGCCGCCGTCGTGGTCGGGCACGTGTCCTCCTGCTCGGTACGGTGTCCGGATGCACGGGGGAGAGCGCAGCAGCGCACGGCAGGTCGGCACGGGACTCGCGGTCGGGATCGGTGCGGCCGTGGTCGGACTGCTGCCGTGGATCGTCACCGGCATGCGCCTGCCGCTGCAGAACACGTGGGCGACCGCGACGACGGACCCGTCGGACATGCCGATCGCGCTCCTGCCGTTCAGCCAGTACGCGGCGACGATCGTCGCCGCGGTGCTGCTCGTCGGGGGAGCCGTGGCCGGGATCGCCGTCCGCGTGCTCCGCGCACGACGGGTGCTCACCCGGAGCGGTTCGCTCGCGGCGGTCGGGGGACTCGTCGGGCTGCAGCTCGTGGCCGTCGTGGAAACCGCGGTCGTCACGGGCGCGGGGATGCGGATGGACGGAACACCGGGCACCGGAGCGTCGATCAGTGCCTCCCAGCTGTACGTCGTCGCGCTCACCGTCGGCTCGCTCGTGTGCGTCGGGGTCGCGGCGGTGCTCGCGGTGCTCGTCGCGCGGGCGGCACCGGGCGGAGCGCTCGTCGCGCTCGCGGTGTCCGCCGTCGCGCTCGGCGTCTGGGCGGACGCGTTCGTCGTCCCGCCGGTGTCGTCCGTCGGGGGTGCCGCCGGCGTGGTGCTCGCGTTCCTGCGGTGGGTGCCGGCCGTGGCGGTCGGGGCGGCGATCGCGTGGACCGGGCTCCGGACGCTCGGGCAGGGCGTCGCCGCCGTGGTCGCGCTCGGCATCCTCTGGTCGGGGACCGCCCTCGTCACCGCGGTGTCGTACGCGCTGGGCAGCCGCGTGTACCTGCCCTACCCGGTCGAGATGGCCGCAGCAGGGGCGTCCGTCTTCGTCTCGGCGCTCGGGCCCGCCGGCGCGAGCCTGGTGCCCGTGCTGGTCGCCGCCGTCGTCGGGGCGGCCGGAGCGGTCGCGGTGCGCTGGTGGTCGAGCCGGACCGCTCGCACCGCGGCCTGACCCGCCGCAGGCCTCAGCGTGGCCAGGTCGCGACGACGGCCACCAGGTTGAACACCACGTGCGCGACGATCGCGCCGCCGATGCGGTTCGTCACCGCGACCAGGGTGCCGGTCAGCAGCCCGAGCACGAACGTCGTCAGGAACACCTGGAACCCGCCGAGGGTCGTCGTCGCCGAGCCCAGGAACAGGTGGGACAGCGCGAACAGGAACGCCGTCAGCAGGACCGCGAGCCACCGGGTGCGCGGCGTGAGCTCGGCGGCGAGCAGGCGCTGGAACAGCCCGCGGAAGAACAGCTCCTCGAGCACGGGGCTCACGAGCACGATGCCGATCGCCGACACGAGCAGCAGGCCGACGTCCGGAGGGCCGAGCGACGGCGCGGGGACGAGTCCGGTGGTGCCGGAGAACGACAGGGACAGCACGGCGTCGAACACCCGGGTCAGGATGACGATCCCGAGCGCGAACACCAGGTCGCCGATGTCGACCCGGATCCGGCCGAACAGGTCGCGGCCCGTCCGCCGGACGACCCACACGATCCCGAACACGAGCGGCAGCCACACGGCGACGTTGCCCACCAGCACCTGCAGCACCGGGCCCGGCACCGCGCCGCGGAGCGTCAACGTGCTGACGATCCGCGCGAGCACGACCGCCAGCACGAGGGCGATCAGCAGCGCGACGAGGTCCCGCTGGCGGTCGGTCGAGGGCTCGGTGGGAGCCGCTTCCGGCTGCGTCGTCATGGGGCGAGCGTAGAGGACCGCCGGTCCGGATCGAGCAGAACAGGCGAGCCGTACTCATCCGTGTGGCACTATTTGAATGCCGTCTGCTGGGACAACCCCTCGCGGACCTGTGCAGGGACCACAGGAACGGCGAGGATCGGGGAAGGCGGGCCGCGTGGAACTGCGCGACTACATCACTGTGCTGCGGAAGGGGTGGGTCCTCATCGTCGTGCTCGCCCTGGTGGGTGTCGCGGCGGCAGCAGGGTTCTCCCTGCTGAAGAAGCCCGTCTACTCCGCCTCGGCGCAGGTGTTCGTCTCCACCGAGACGTCGGGCAGCGCGAGCGACCTGGCGCAGGGCAACACGTTCACGCAGCAGCGGGTCCTGACCTACTCGAACCTCGTGCAGACGCCGATCGTGCTCCTGCCGGTCATCTCGTCACTCAAGCTCGACATGAACGCCGACCAGCTCGCGACGATGGTGTCCGCGACCGCGCCGACGAGCACGACCCTCATCACCATCACGGTGAACGGCACCGACCCCGTCCAGGCCACCGAGATCGCCAACGCGACCTCGCAGAGCCTGACGAACGTCGTGCAGAACATCGAGGCCACCGACGCGAACGGCACGAGCACCGTCAAGCTCACCCGCGTCAAGCAGGCCGACGTGCCGCAGAAGCCGATCAGCCCGAACGTCCCCGTGAACATCGCCCTCGGCCTGCTCGTCGGGCTGGCGCTCGGTGTCGGCATCGCCGTACTGCGCGAGACGCTCGACAACCGCGTCCGCACCGAGCCCGACGTCGAGAAGATCAGCGACAAGCCCGTCGTCGGCGGGATCGCGTATGACAGCAAGGCGTCGGAGCGGCCGCTCATCGTGCAGGTCGACCCGCGCAGCCCCCGCGCCGAGTCCTTCCGCACGCTCCGCACCAACCTGCAGTTCCTCGACCTCGGCACCGGCTCGCGCACCTTCGTCATGACGTCGTCGATGCAGTCCGAGGGCAAGAGCACCACGGTCGCCAACCTGGCGATCGCGCTCGACAACGCCGGCTTCAAGGTGATCCTCATCGACGCCGACCTCCGTCGTCCGCGCGTCAGCGAGTACATGGAAGTCGACGGCTCCGCAGGCCTGACCGACGTGCTCATCGGCCGTGCCACCCTCGAGGACGTCGCCCACCCGTGGGGCCGCGGCAACCTCGTCGTGCTGCCCGCCGGCCAGATCCCGCCGAACCCGTCGGAGCTCCTCGGCTCGAAGGCCATGCAGGACCTGATCACCACGCTCGAGGAACAGTTCGACTACGTCCTGTTCGACGCCCCGCCGCTGCTGCCCGTCACCGACGCGGCGATCCTGTCGAAGAAGGCGTCCGGCGCCATCCTCGCCGTCGCCTCGGGCAAGACCCACAAGGGCCAGCTCGCCGCCGCCGTCGCCTCGCTCGAGAACGTCGGTGCCCCCATCGCCGGCTTCGTCATCACGATGATGCCGCTCAAGGGCCCGGGCGCCTACGGCTACGGCCGCTACGGCTACGGCTACGGGTACGGCCTCGACGAGGAACAATCCACCCAGCGCCCGTCGCAGGACTCGGGCAGGACCCGGGGCAAGCTCGGCGTGCTGCGTCGCGCGAGCCGCTGAGGGCGGCCGGGGGATGAGTCAGCGCCGGGGGGCCCGAAGCCTCGGGAAGTCGCTGCCACGCACGACCCTGATCGCGGTCGCCGTCCTCGTCGTGGCGCTCGTCGTCGTCGACGTCGTGCTGGTCACGCTGGCACTCGCGCGGACCGCTCCGCAGGCGGAGGGCGAGCCGCGCCCGATCCCCACCTTCGGCGCGAGCGCATCCGGCCCGGCGACGCCGGGCCCGTCCGCTCCGGCGGATGCCGACGGGGGGTCGGCCGACCACCTGCTGTCGGCGGTCGACGGCCTGGAGGCATGGCGCGCCTCCAGTACGTCGTGTGACGTCGCGCAGGTGGTGCTGGAGCGCACCACCGACGGTGGCAAGGAGTGGCAGCCGGTCACCATGGGTGACGACGTCCGCACCGTCAGCGCGCTGCGCGCGACCGCCGACGGCGTGTCCGTGCTCATCGGCGTCGGTGACGAGTGCGATCCCGAGGTCCGCAGCAGCACCGACGACGGAGCCACCTGGACACCGGGGGAGCCTGGAGCGGCCGGAGCCGGCATCACCGCGCGGGGACTGGTGCTGGGCGACACCGTCGTCCCGTCGCCGTGCGAGGACCCGATCGACGCGTTCCGCGGTGACAGCACGACGCTCGTCGCCTGCGACGCCCAGCTGGAGTGGCGTTCGGGAACCGGTGACTGGGTGGACGTGCCCGTGGGCGGCGTCCGCGCGCTCGCGGTGAACGGCGATGCGTACACGCTGGCCCGTGTCGGGACGGCGAGCTGCGACGGGGTGCAGATCGAGACGATGCCGGCGACCGGTGTGGACGCCGCCAGCACGACGACGCCCATCGGCTGCAACAGCGTCCCGACCGATGTGCCGATCGCGATCGATCGCTCGGGCGAGGACGTGTGGATGTGGGCCGGCGACGACGTCGCGGTGTCCGGCGACGGCGGAGCGACCTGGTGAGCGGGTGGCGGCCGTGACGGCCGAGGCCGTCCGCCCCGGCGTGGCGACCGGCAGCACGCAGGAGTGGAGCCGTACGTACTCGCGGCGAGTCCTGGCGACCGACCTGCTCGTGCTGATCTGGGTCGTGTTCGGCGTGCAGATAGCCTGGCTGGGCATCGACTCGAACCTGGCGACGAACACCGCCGACCTGCGCCTCAGCTACACCGGGATCTCCCTCGTCGTGATCATCGTGTGGATGGCCGCACTCGCGCTCTACGACACCCGGGGGAGTCGCGTGATCGGTGTGGGCAGCAGCGAGTACCGGCTCGTCGCCGACTCGAGCGTCCGAGTCTTCGGGCTGTTGGCCATCGCCGCCTTCCTGTTCCACGTCGACCTGGCGCGCGGGTACGTCCTCATCGCGTTCCCGATCGGGATCCTGGTCCTGCTGCTCTCCCGTTGGATGTGGCGGCAGTGGCTCGTCGCCGAACGCAAGCACGGCGGGTACTCCGCGAAGGTGCTGCTCGTCGGTTCGACTGCGAGTGTGCTGCACCTCGGACGCGAGCTCGCCCGCTCGCCTGAAGCCGGGTACCGCGTGGTCGGTGCCACCGTGGCGGACGGCAGCCGGGGTCTGCTGCCGGGCTCGACCATCGAAAGTCACGGCGGTCTCGACGACGTCGCTGCTGCACTCACCGCCACCGGTGCTGACACCGTCGTCATCACGAGCTCCGACGATCTGTCGCCCGAGCGCGTCCGGCAGCTCAGCTGGTCACTCGAGCCCGGACGCCAGCACCTGGTGGTCGCGCCGAGCCTGACCGACATCGGTGGTCCCCGGATCCACACGCGCCCGGTCCAAGGGCTGCCGCTCATCCACGTTGAGACACCGACCTACTCGGGTCGGAAGCTCTACACGAAGCGCGCCTTCGACCTGATCGGCTCGGCGGCGCTCATCATCATCCTGTCGCCCGTCCTGCTCGTCCTGGCACTGCTCGTGAAGCTCACCTCACCCGGCCCGGTGTTCTTCCTGCAGGAACGCGTGGGGCTCGACGGAGCGACCTTCAACATGATCAAGTTCCGCTCCATGGTCGTCGACGCCGAGCAGCGGCTGCAGGAGCTCAGCGCGCTGGACCGTGCCGAGGGCAACTCCGTGTTGTTCAAGATGAAGAACGACCCGCGCGTGACCAGGGTCGGGGCGTTCATGCGGCGGTTCAGCCTGGACGAGGTGCCGCAGCTGTTCAACGTGCTCGTGGGAACCATGTCGCTCGTCGGACCGAGGCCGCCGCTCGCGAGGGAGGTCGAACGCTACGACCAGCACGTCCACCGTCGTTTCCTGGTGAAGCCGGGGATGACCGGGTTGTGGCAGGTGAGCGGAAGGTCAAACCTTTCGTGGGAAGAGTCTGTGCGGCTGGATCTTTTCTACGTCGAGAACTGGTCACTTGTCGGGGACATGATGATCTTGTGGCGGACAGTCAGAGCCGTGGTCAGCTCAGCTGGCGCATTCTGATGAACTCCTAGTGCCGTTCTGCGCCGCTCGGACGGCATCGGCAGGCCAAGATTCGTGGTCAGGCGAGCGATTCGTAGAGTGTTGAGAAAGCTCGTTGAGACAGCGATCCGTCGAGCAGTCCTCGAGGTAGCGGTTGCGTCCCCGCACCAGCTTCTTCGCGCGGAGACGCCAACCTGTTCCCCACAGCATTCGTCCAGTCGGACAGCTCGCGCCCTCGGATCTTCGTGAACTGACTCGGTAGCAGGAACTCGGACGCCCCGGTTGTCTCTCGACAAAAAACGTGCAGTCCGTGCGCTGCAGCATCGAGGAGCGCCAGTCCGAAGGACTCGACCGATGGTGCCAACAGCGCCGACGATTGTGTGTACAAGGTGCTCAACGTGCTGCGTGAGACAACCCCGAGGTACTCGACCTGGGGGAACTGCCTCATCCACTCGATCACTTCCCTAGGAGCGGGGCCCGCCACTCTGAGCTTCAAGGGGGCTCCTAGTGCTCGCACTGTCGCTACGGCGAGGTCCAGGCCCTTGTACGCGTCTCCCCGGCCCACGTAGAGAAGAGGAGCGGTCGAGGACGAACTCGAACTCTGCGATGGCGTCCCCGGACGAGACCCGCCGGCGAAACTTGTGTGCACGGCGAGCGGAGCAACAACTAACCGCCTTGTGTCGAAGCCTCGAGCCTCGAACGAAGCCGCCGCGACCTTTGAGTAGACGACTATCTGATCAGCTCGCTCGTACTCCTCGGTCAAGTAGGAGCGGAGGGGGTCGAGCCGGGCTCTTTGCGGGAAGCCGAGGAAGGTCGGGATCGCAGTTTCGAAGACCTCATGATGAAGGTTCCTCCGTTCCATCACGCTGTACTCGAAGCTCGTCGATCTCTTCTGCAGCGCGACGTGCCCCAGCCCTTCGACGAACTGGAAGACCTCGGTGTGACGGAGTGCTCTTGCAACCGCCTTTGCCGACTGGTGGTTCACGCACCGGATGAGCGCCCCAGGGGCAGGACGGCCGATGAGCCCGAGCATCGGAATGCTGAACTGAGCCGCGCCGAGCCCCACTAGCCGGTCAGCACTTGGAGCGTCACGTAGGCGTCGGTTCATCCGGTTGCGCAAAACTGCCGTACCGGGGATCTTGTCGAGCAGTTCGATCCCGTTCTGATCGGGCTCGAAACGTCGTTGCAGGGTTACGTGGTCGAAGTGGCTGCGCATCGCGGCCAGTGCGTCGTCGTAGTGGTAGACGTTGGTCGCGTAATGGATGGTGCGAGTCATGTTCTTCCGATCAGGCGGATCCCGATGCGGATGCGCACGAGTTGTGTGATGACGAAAACCAGGCCCTGGAGGATGAATGACATCGCCACTTGGCGTGGTTCGCGCAGATCGAACGCGAATGCGGTGATTAAAGCCCACACCACGATGAGCGGCGCGTACGACCAACTACCGGAAAGCCATCCTCGGGCTTGCGAGAGGAAATTCAGGCAGTAGCCAAGGTTGTACGTGGCATAGCCCGCAGCAACCAGTGTGAGTTCTACGTTAAGCCCTCTGAAGCGGCTGCCCAGTAGGTCGAGGATGGGGTCAGAGAAGACCCAGACTAACCCGATCAGGATCAGCGAAAGGACGGCGTACCCACCCGTGGTGGCAAACATCCTCAACAGGATGGCCCGTGCGTCGTTCGAGGCGTGCGCGACGATCGGAGCGGCCACATCCGAGACCAGAGAATTGAGGACCAAGAAGACCACGCCGAATCTCGAGAGCGCGGTGAAGGTTGCGAGAGCTTCCGTCGAACCGTTCGTCGAGATCAGGCCGAGGAATACCTGCTCCCCGGCGATGAGGAGCGCGACCATCGGCAATGTCTTGAACACACTGATTCGATACGTCGGCAGATGGGTCCGGTCCATGCGGATCGTGCCGTCAACGTACGTGCGCGTCGCGAGGCGGATGTAGATGTTGCCCAAGAGGGCTGAGATCGCCATGACCGCGAGGTAGTACTCGGGGCCAGGAGATCCGAAGAGCGGCCCCAGGAGTGTCAGCACCAACCGGAAGGCCGCTTGGCCGAGTGCCAGGTGACGAAGGACGCCCAAGCGCAGGTGAAGGCGGTGAACCACCTGCTGCAGGGCTATGTCCAACGAACTGAACACGGTGACGAGCGTCAAACCGATACAGACGAGACTGCTCGAGGTCGACGCGGAGTTCGCGGTCAACAGGAAGAATGTCCAGATCCCGCCGAGCGCCACTACGGGTAGGCTGACGACCCAGCGACTCGCTGCTGCTGCTTTGAAGAGGCCGGTGAACTGCGCTCGGTCTTCGAGGAGGGAAGCTCCTCGCGCCATGAGCGTTGCCGAGGTACCTGAATCGGAGAGCATCAGGAGCGCTGCGAGTACCGCGGTGCAGATTGCGTAGTGCGCGTAACCAGTTGCGGACAGCTCCCGAACGATGAGAACGCCCGCCGCGAACGACAACAGTTGTGTTCCGACTTGGAACGTTGCATGAAGACCCATGCGCCTGAGCAGGCTGGCCAAGCGCTCTCGCATCATCGGGCCGTCGCGGGGTGTCGCGAGGGTGGCAGCTGGAGAACCGCACCGCCGACGGCCAACTTCCGGTAGCGCTCACAGAGGACTAGCACACCTATCGTGATCGCGGTGCCCGCCTGCGCACTCGGCGTCTGAGTGAGCGAGCCGGAGAAGAGTGTCGGAAGAAAACTGGCCGAGACGAGCGCGAAGAGCCACTGCCCGTCCCCGATCCGGCGCGCCGTCAGCACGACCAGCCACACGAAAGCGAGAACGCGAACCAGCGCAAGGACGAAGCCGAGGAGACCCAGCTCCGCAACCCACCGGTCGTTGTCGATCTCAAGCCACCCTAGGGCCGAGCCGGCTGCGATGCCCACCTGACTCCTGGAACCCGGTCCGGTACCGATGAGCGTCAGGGGCGAGTCGACGAATCCGATTGCCTGATCCACGAGGCGACCGAAGGGGTTCTCCGATCGCGACGCGTCGTTGAAGCGCTGCGCGAAGGACGTCAGGATCGAGCTGAAGAGGATGGACGCCACGGCCGCGGACGCGAGGATGAGTGTGAGTAGGGGAGCGAGGGGCAACCGCCTGGGGCGACCCCAACCGACCGCTGTGCAGACGATGTACGCCGCGACGACGACTGCCACGCCGAGGACGACGCCCCTTGCTCCGGACAGCGCGACGATGAGGAAGGTTGCGGCAGTCAAGACCGTTGCGAGCGCTGCGCTCTTCGTGGTTCGTGCAGAGAACCTCTCGAGCGCGAAGGCCAGCGCGAGGGGAACAAAGGTGAGGAGCCCAGCCGGCGCCGAGAACGTGCCGGATGGACGAACGACTCCGAAGTTGACGAAGGATGCTTCGTCCGAGCCCACTTGTGCATTCGCCCAAGAGCGAGCCGGACTGAACGCTTGCAACGCGGACAGAGCGAGTTCGAAGGGGACAGCAATGAGGACGATTCGCTGGACTACCTGAATCGTGCTGGGGCGTCCCCACACTGCGACCACGGCAACGAACAGCGCAGGGGCGAGGTAGCTGCGTGCGCCCAGGGCCGCGACTGTGGGGCTCACGATCCCCAAGAAGATCTGCACTACTGAGAGGGCAACAATCGAGAGGGACACCGGCCAGAACCAACGAGCCGTGCCCGCGCGACTACTCCGGCCGAGCGCGAGTACCACGACGGTTGCAGCGAAGACGATGTCTCGTGCGACGTAGAGCACAGAAGCTGTCTCCGGTACCCATTTCCGGAAGGCTCCTTCGAGGATCCACAACAGCACGTAGATGCCGACGGCGCTATTGATCCGACGCTCCGTTCGAGCTGCCGCTGCTCCCTCGAGATCACGGAGCGTCGTTGAGGCCGTCATCGAAGTTCTGCCAGGATCAGATCGGCCAGTTTCGCGTGCCCCGCCCTGTTCGGATGGAAGTGGTCCGCGAGGTAGTCATCCCATTCGTGGAGGTGTCGTCTCGTCTCCACAGCTCGATGGCCGGCTACGGCCCGAGCGGCGTTCCAGTACGTCATCTGTCGTTCGGACGCCGACGGGAAGAATGCTTCATCGATGGCTGTCGGTTCGAGGATGATGATCCGCACCTGGTCATCTTCGAGCTTGTCGAAGACCTGGCGCACGATCGAGGCGTAGGCCGGCAGTTCCTCCAACACCTCGAAGCCTTGATTACGGATGAGTAAGTTCTTCACGCGCCACCTGAGTGCCGATTCGAGGCGCTCGAGCGCCCTCCGCCGCAGCTTGGAGGAGTAGTAGGGCCGTGGGTCCATCCATCCGAGCCTTCTCCACCGCTGCGGCAAGAAGCGCATTGAAGCAGTAGTGGGCCGTGGGATGGGCTCGGTGATCCCGTGCGCGATGATCATCACGTCAAGCGAGGGACCCGTGTACTCCAGGTAACGTTGCCAGGATTGACGGAGAGTGGATCCCGTTCGTGAGAAGTCAGCCAGAGCGTACTGCTCCTCGGCGCAGACCAGCTCGATGTACCGCTCGGACCTGACTCCGAGGCCGCTAGCGATGGAATCACCCATCAAGCCGATGCGTACTGAGGCATCTGTCATCGGCCAGTTCCCTGTCCGTTCATGATCTCGAGCCACTTCTCAGCCACGAGCGGCCAACCGAAACGTTGGCTGGCGGCGTGAGCTTCGCGAACCAGGTCGGGACGGGCGCGTCCGCGGATCGTTCCGACCGCTTCGGCAATCGCTCCAGGTTCTCGGCTGTCCAGCTTCTCGACGAAGTCGCCTTCGAGTTCAGCTAAGGCGTCCACCGCACGAGAGCCGATGATCGGCAGACCCGCGGCGACTGCTTCGGCAGAAGCGATACCGAAGTTCTCGTCGTCGGACGGCGCGAGGAAGATGTCCGCAGATTTGAACAGGTTAGCGACCTGTTCACTGTCCTGGTGCCCCAAGAACGTGACGCTCTCACGCAGCCCGAGGTCGTCGGACAACTGCTTCAGCGTTCCGACTAGAGCGTCGTCCCCGTCGCCCGCAATGGTGAGCACTACGGACTCGCCTTGGTCTTGGAGTGCTCTGACGGCTCGTATGGCCAGATCGAGACGCTTCTTGGTCGCCACGCGAGACACGGAGAGCAACTGCAGTTCGCCGTTCCATGTCTCGCTCGCGATGGGTGTAGCGCGCAGCGGAGTGCCTACGCCAGCCACCGCTACGTCGAGTGCAGGAAATCGCTCTGCGAGTTCTGCCTTCTCCCGACCCGAGCCGGTGACGAATGTGTCGACGGCCCGTCTCAGGAGCCAGCCGACTGTTGCTTCGAACACTCTCTTCTTGCGCACGCTGAAGCGTCGCTGGTAGGTCGTCAGTGATCCGTGAGGAGTGAGGAGGACGCGCTTCCGCAGGAGTTTCGACAGCATTGCCACTGGCCCAGCCCACCAGAGGTAGTACCCATGGATGACGACCACGTCCGCCGCGGCGAGCGCGCGAATCAGGCGCCGTAGGCCGTGCCGCTCAGCGCGGCCCCAGACACCACCGGACAGCGAGCCGTTCCCCCAGTCACGCGCCAAGGAGTCCTGGCGCGTGCCGTGCATCCAGACAAGCCCCTGCTTGATCCCTGCTGGAAAGGCGCCGAAGAGGTCCCAAGCGTTTCGAGCCGGACCACCGTCACTTGTCGAGAGGGTGTTGACAACTTGCAGAAGCTTCAACGACCGTGCTTCTGCTGAGGAGTTCCGCTGGGTCACGCGCGCGCCCAACAATCTCTCAGGTCCTTCATTGCGTGCTCCTCGGCTGCATGCTTCGCGTTGGGAAGTCGACTGGCACGTAGTGCCTCAAGATCAGTTTCGCTGTTCGCGCTGCGCGGACTTCAACTCTCTGACCTTCAGGCCGATCTGCCAGTAGTAAGCAGCGAGAGCGAAGGCATAGTCGAAACCGGCTCGGCCGTCCAAGAAGCCGCCGCGGGCTACGAAGGAGTACGCGAAGAACGCCCCAGGCTTGAAGGGGACGCGGTCGAACAGCTGCCCTTGCTTCGAGCGGCGATTCGCGATCGACTGGCGAAGCGCCGGTCGAGACCGAAGGTGAGCTTCCCAGTCCGAGTACCGATTGTGTCGATCGAACCAGCTGCTCACCGGATCGCGATCGTCATGGAGGATCGTTCCGCGGAGCCTGCCCACTGGCCCCTCGACTGCGGGTTGGTAGTGCCCCTCTACTTCTCGAATGCCCGGAAGTGCTTCGTCGCCGACGTCCGGGAACTTCGCGTATCCGACACGAAGTAAAGACCGTTTGGTGACACGGTGCCCGTGGCGGAGCACCTTGCCCGAGAACCGGTACAGCAGCGGGATGTCGTAGGCGTTGTGAGCCGTGGGGTCTTCCACGATGCTGCGCAGTTCAGTCACGAGTTCCGCAGTCGGCGTCTCGTCTGCATCGAGGAGCAAGGCCCACTCGTGGCCAGCTGCCGCGTTTTGGAGACTCCACTGCTTCTTCTTAGGGTACTTGCCGTCCCAATCGAATTGCAGGACGCGAGCTCCGTGACGCTCGGCAATCTGCACGGTGGAGTCGCTGCTCCTCGAGTCGACCACGACGACTTCAGCGAAGTCCTCGAGGCAGCGCAAAGTGGTCGCGATCTGCACTTCCTCGTTCTTTGTGAGAACGATCGCGACGATCGGCAGGGGTTTTGATGTGATACCTGGATTGATCATGATCCGCCCTCGAAGTTCGATTGACGTTGCGCTATTGGTCTCGGCCTCTGCCAGGAGCGTAAGTCGGCGCGACCATGCCTCACCGGGCGGAAGGTGCTCTCGCGGTGGGGTACTCCTGGGCGGCGACGAGACGAAGGTCGGTCCGGCATCGGCCTGGTCATTCGATTCCAGGAAATCGTGGGCCCTTGAAGGACGCGGGATTGCCGCCCACTACGGCATTCGGTGCTACGGCACCGTTCACCAGGCTCATGGGTTGCACCAGAGCGGATCGGCCGATCTTGCTCCCACCGAGGACCATGCACCGCGACGTCACCCAGGCACCATCGTCGACAACGATCGGCTTCGTGATGAGGGCCATGTCCCGCCGGTGAGCGTGACTGCCTGTGGTCAAGAACGTCTCTTGAGAGATCACGACGTCATTGCCGATGTCGACCTGCGCCTGATTGTGGATCCAAACCCCTTCGCCAATCCACGCTCCATCACCGACCCGGAGCTTCCAGGGGAACCGCACCCTCGTGCGCGGTCTGAAGACCACCCCTTCGCCGATGTCAGCTCCGAAGGCACGCAACGCCCTGATGCGGATCCTCGAGCTTATCTGCCACGGGTTGGTGACGAGGACGAGCTCGACGACCGACCAGACGAGTACGGTCAAGAGGCTCCGGTTCCAAGCGCTTCGTTCCCCGGGAGCGCTGCGCAGCGGGATGACCGGGATGGTCGTGCCATCCGCAGGTGTTCGTTGCACTCCGGTCTCCCTGAACTCGGCGGTGAGGGATGCTCCGACTCGGCCCCCTGCGACAGCATAGGCGTCGGACGGCCCGATCAGGATGATCGTCCAGCCCGAGGTGGAGCGGCAGGTCCTGGTGGGGTGGAGGGGGGATCGCCAGGTCGAAGCTGGGTTGCGCGCCGATGCCGCTCCGGGCGATTCTGACCCGCGCCTGAGGAGCGCGCGCTCAGCTCGATCGCCGGCCGGGATGGCAGCCGCGAGCGGGGGCGACAGAACGCTCGGCAACTCCCGCGTCCCGTCCAACCTGTCCGGCCTGATCGCGAGCTCGTGATGCCGACAGGCGGGCGACCCGGAGAGATCGGCGGTCCGAGCCAAACTCCACGAATGTGCGGGCGCCTGCTCAGTGGCGAGCACGCTGCATTCGGACACGATCCCCGCCCTGAGCGGTTCGAATGCATCACGGCTGTTATGTTCAGCCGGTGACGACCCCCTTGTCGGTCCTGCTCATCGGCATCAACTTCGCCCCCGAGACCACCGGGATCGCGCCGTACTCATCCGGCTTGACGGAGGAACTCGTGCGGCGCGGGCACCGCGTCCGAGTCCTGACGACGCATCCGCACTATCCGCAGTGGCGGTTCGACGGCACGCCCCCGAGGATGTCGCGCGAGACGCGGGGCGGCGTCGTCGTCGAGCGCTTCCGTCACCACCTGCCGGCGAAACCGGGTGGGCTGGCGCGGGCGCTCTCCGAGATCTCCTTCGGTGCCGCATCGAGCTTCAGACGCCTCGGCCGCGCTGACGTGATCGTTCTCGTCTCCCCGGCGCTCCTGTCGAGCGCGGTCGCGTTCCTCCGTTCTCGGCTTGTACGTCGTGCGCCCGTCGTCGTCTGGGTGCAGGACCTGTACTCGCTCGGCTTGCGGGAGCTTGGCGAACGTCCTGGGCTGCTGGCGCGCGCCGTCGCCGCGCTCGAGGGGTGGTTGCTTCGCCGGGCTGACTCGGTCGTGGTCATCCACGAGCGGTTCCGCGACACCGTCGTTGAGGACCTCGGAGTGGAGCCGGACGCCGTCACGGTGGTGCGGAACTGGTCGCACCTGGAGGACGGCGAGCCCGTCGACCGTGCAGCGGCGCGAACTCAGCTGGGGTGGGGTGATGACGAATGCGTCGTCCTGCACGCCGGCAACATGGGAGTCAAGCAGGGGCTCGAGAACGTGGTTGAGGCGGCCCGGCTGGCGGAACAGCAGGCAAGCACCGTCCGGTTCGTGCTCGTCGGGGACGGAAACCAGCGCCCGTCCCTCGAGCGAGCCGCCGCGGGGGTCGGGGCACTCCAGATGCTCGGCTCGCTTCCCGACGAGCAGTTCCGGCGCACTCTCGCGGCGGCAGACGTCCTGCTGGTCAACGAGAAGCCGGGCGTCGCCGGAATGGCGGTCCCGAGCAAGCTCACGTCGTACTTCAGCACGGGGCTGCCCGTCATCGCAGCGACCGACCCCGGCAGCGTCACCGAGAGTGAAGTGCTGCTGTCGGGGGGTGGTGTGGCAGTCCCCGCGGGGAACCCGGACGAGCTGCTGCGGGCGGTGGAGTCGCTCGCCGCAGACACCGGTCATGCTGCCGCGATGGGGCGTGAAGGGCAGCGGTTCCGGAAGGAGCGCCTGTCGAGTGAGGCCTCCTTCGACACCTATGCTCAGCTTTTGCAGGAACTGGCGCGGGGCCGCCGGACTGCCTCACCTAGGGGATCGGGAAACGGTTGACGAAGCGCGCGCTCATCACGGGCATCACCGGACAGGACGGGTCGTACCTGGCCGAGTTGCTCCTCCGCAAGGGGTACGAGGTGCACGGGGTCATCCGTCGCGCGTCGACCTTCAACACCTCGCGGATCGACCACCTGTACGTCGACCCGCACAACCCGGACGCCAAGCTGTTCCTGCACTACGGCGACCTCGGTGACGGCGCGCGTCTGGTGAGCCTGCTCGGCGAGCTGAAGCCGGACGAGGTCTACAACCTCGCCGCGCAGTCGCACGTTCGGGTCTCGTTCGACGAGCCCGAGCACACGGGCGACGTCACGGGTGTCGGTTCGATGCGCATGCTCGAAGCCGTCCGCATGTCGGGCATCCACACGCGCTTCTACCAGGCGTCGTCGTCCGAGATGTTCGGCGCGACGCCGCCGCCGCAGAACGAGGAGACGCCGTTCTGGCCGCGTTCGCCGTACGGCGCCGCGAAGGTCTACAGCTACTGGGTGACTAGGAACTACCGCGAGGCCTACGGCATGTTCGCCGTCAACGGCATCCTGTTCAACCACGAGTCGCCTCGACGGGGCGAGACGTTCGTCACGCGCAAGATCACGCGCGCGGTTGCTCGGATCAAGGCGGGCATCGAGGACCACGTGTACCTCGGCAACCTCGACTCGGTACGCGACTGGGGCTACGCCGCGGAGTACGTCGAGGGCATGTGGCGCATGCTGCAGGTCGACGAGCCCGACGACTTCGTCCTGGCGACGGGTGGGAACTTCACCGTCAAGGACTTCCTGTCGACGGCCTTCTCCCACGCCGGGCTCAATTGGGAGGACCACGTCCGCTTCGACGAGCGTTACCTGCGCCCGAGCGAGGTCGACGCACTCGTCGGCGACGCATCGAAGGCCAAGGAGAAGTTGGGCTGGGAAGCAACGGTCGACACCGCCGAGCTCGCACGGATCATGGTGGATGCGGACGTCGAGGCGCTCGAGCACGAGGGCCGGCCCTGGATCGACACCGTCAAGCTCGCGAGCTGGGAGTCCTGATGGCGGTCGAGTACACCCCGGCCCCCTTGGACCGCGACGACCGCGTCTACATCGCCGGCCACCGCGGCCTGGTCGGCTCGGCCGTGCAGCGAAAGTTCGAGTCAGAGGGCTTCACCGACCTGGTCGGCCGGACCTCGGCAGAGCTCGATCTGAAGGACCGTGGTGCCGTCTTCGAGTTCTTCGCCCAGGAGCAGCCGAAGCACGTCGTCCTGGCGGCCGCGAAGGTCGGCGGCATCCTGGCGAACGACACCTACCCGCACGACTTCCTCAGCGAGAACCTGCAGATCCAGGTGAACGTGATGGACGCTGCGGTCGAGCACGGCGTGCAGCGCCTCGTGTTCCTGGGGTCGTCCTGCATCTACCCCAAGCTGGCCGATCAGCCCATCCACGAGGACGCGCTCCTCACCGGCCACCTCGAACCGACGAACGACGCCTACGCGATCGCGAAGATCACCGGCATCCTCCAGGTGCAGGCGGTGCGCCGTCAGCACGGTCTGCCGTGGATCTCCGCGATGCCGACGAACCTCTACGGCCCCGGCGACAACTTCTCGCCGAAGGGGTCGCACGTGCTGCCGGCGCTCATCCGTCGGTACGACGAAGCAGTGCAGCAAGGCGTCGATCGTGTGGAGAACTGGGGGACCGGTTCGCCGCGTCGTGAGTTCCTGCACGTCGACGACATGGCGGCCGCGGTCTTCCACCTGATCGAGCACTACGACGGTCCGGACCAGGTCAACGTGGGTACCGGCTCGGACGTAACGATCCGCGAGATCGCCGAGACGATCGCGAAGGTCGTCGGGTTCGAGGGTGAGACCATCTGGGACACCTCCAAGCCTGACGGGACACCGCAGAAGCTCCTCGACGTGTCCAAGCTCGCCGATGCGGGATGGACCGCGCAGATCGGTCTCGAAGACGGCCTCCGCAGCACGATCGAGTGGTACCGCGAGCACGTGGACTCGATCCGCCAGTGATGCTGATCGGACATGAGGGACCGTAAGATTGCCCCATGTCCGACCAGCCCGAGTCGCGACGCACTGCAGCACCCCGGGGGTCCAGGGCCCGCGTTGTCCTGTGGATCGTCCTGGCCGTCGTCCTCCTGCTGATCCTCGCCGTCGTCTGGGTGGGTGCTCGAGGCGTGCTCGCGAAGGGACACCTGGAGCGCGCGGTCGCCGACGTCGAGACCCTGCGGTCGCAGCTCGGTGGCGGGGACACGAAGGCGGCACAGCAGACCGCCGGTCACCTGGAGGACGAAGCGTCTGCCGCACGGTCGCTGACCGGTGACCCGGTGTGGGGTGCCGCGCAGTACGTCCCCTTCTTCGGCACGAACCTGCGGGCGGTCCGCCAGGTGTCGGAGGTCGTGGACGACGTCGCGACCGGAGCGGTCAGCCCAGTTGCGGGTGTCGTCGGGGGTCTCAGTACTGACTCGTTCGCGCCGAAGGACGGCAAGGTCGACCTGAGTCCGCTGGTGACGGCGCAACCGGCTGTTGCCCGGGCGGCTGCGACGCTGACGAACGCCGACCGTGACGCGAAGGCGATCGACACCAGCGACACGCTCTCCCCGGTCACCACCGCGGTGAACCAGCTGCGGAACGCGCTCCGTTCGGCCTCGGACCAGGTCGACATCGCGAACCGCGTCGTGCAGCTCGCTCCGGCGATGCTTGGCAACGACGGCGAACGCGACTACGTGCTGCTGTTCCAGAACAACGCCGAGCTGCGCGCGGGCGGAGGGATCCCCGGAGCCGTGGCACTGCTGAAGGTGCAGGACGGCTCGATCTCGCTCGGCGACCAGGCCGCGGGCTCGTCGTTCGGCCCGTACCTGAAGTCGGTCCTGCCGCTCGATGCCGGCACGAGAGGCCTCTACGGCGAGATCACCGGCCGCTACATGCAGGACGTCACGCTGACGCCTCGGTTCGACGTTTCGGCGGAGCTCGCGCGCGAGATGTGGAAGCAGAAGTTCGGGCAGCAGGTCGACGGTGTCCTGGCGATCGACCCGGTGACGCTGAGCTACATCCTCCGTGCAACGGGTCCGGTGCAGCTGCCGACCGGTGACACGTTGACGTCGGACAACGCGGTGCAGCTGCTGCTCAGCGACGTCTACGCCAAGTACCCGGACCCGGCGGTGCAGGACCTGTTCTTCGCATCGGCGGCGAGTGCGGTGTTCGACAAGGTCTCGAGCGGTTCCTTCGACGCGAAGGAGTTCATCGGCGCGCTGACCCAGGGGACCCAGGAGGGGCGTCTGCGCCTGTGGAGTGCGACCGAGAGCGAGCAGCGGCAGATCGCCGGGACACTGCTCGCCGGCGAGCTCCCGAAGGTCACCGAACAGACCCGTCAGCTCGGCGTGTACCTGAACGACGGCACCGCGTCGAAGATGGACTACTACCTGCAGAAGACGGTGTCGGTCGGTTCCTCGGTTTGCCGGTCCGACGGGCGTCCGACCTCGGCGGTCGAGATCACGCTCACGAACACGGCGCCTACCGACGCGGCCACGAGTCTGCCGGAGTACGTGACCGGCGGCGGAGCGTTCGGGACGGAACCCGGCAAGATCAAGACCCTCATCGCGGTGTACGCGCCGACGAACGCCATCTACCTCGGCTCCTCGCAGGACGGCAAGCAGGTGCCCGTGCAGACGGTGATGGACGACGGACACCCGGTCGTGCAACTGCAGACACTGCTGGCGCCGGGCGAGAGCACCACCTTCCGTGTCGCGTACCTCGGTGAAGCGAAGTTCGCCAAGGCCGGTGTCGACGTGCTCTCCACCCCAGGCGTGCGACAGAGCAAGACCCTGCCGCTCCGCTTCGACTGCGCCGACCCGACGCCGGCCGGATGAGCGCGAACAGTACGTCCGTCGGGCGCTGACGGCGCGGAATGTCGAGCGGCGATCCTCCACTGAGCGCGTTCGAGTTGGCCCCAGAGCGGGGGGCAAGCAACGAACCTGTGTGGTGGGCCAGCCCGCTCAAGTGCTGTTCAGCCGGGGCGGAAGCGGCCTTTGTCTGTTGCGGAACAGCGCTCTCAACGGGGCTTCCTTCGGCACGACCCACTCTCGAGGGTGGCTCCGGTCGCCAGATCGGGTCGTGAGCGTCGCCCGGACGGCGTGTTAAATCTCCTGAAACATTCGACCCAGATGGCAACATCCTGAGCATTCCCGCTAGATTGAGAGAACTTCGCCATCGCGACCGCTTGAACCATGGCGGCCCGTGGACAGGGGAGTACCACGGGCTCTGGGTGTCAGGGTCTGCAGGATCAGATCTAGGGGAAAACACTTCATGAAGAAGCTCATCGCCGCTGCCCTCCTCGCGGGCGCAGCCTTCGTCGCGGTCCCGACCGCTGCCAACGCAGCCACCACCGGTTACGCGCCGGAGTCGGCTGGTTCCGTCTCGGGCACCCTCGCCCCCGGTGGCACCGCGGTCGCGTCCTTCTCGGACAACGTCTTCGCTGCCAACGAGAAGGTCCGCGTCCAGGTCACCGGTGCCGGTGCCGTCACGCTCGGCGCGCTGCCGATCACCACGGTCTCGAAGGACTACACCTCGACCTCGACCGGTTCGCTCGCGGTCCGCGTGACCTTCCCGGTCGGCGGCTCGGGTACCTACAACCTGACCGCGACCGGCGCCACGTCCGGCATCACGGTCCCCGGTTACTTCACCATCGCCCCGGCTGCTGCTGGTGGCACCGGCACCACGGTCGGCTCGACCGGTGGCACCGGTACCCCCGGTGAGCTCGCCTTCACGGGTGGCACCATCTCCACCCTCGGCCTCTGGGCTGCCGGTGGCGCCCTCGCCCTCGGTGGCGGCCTGCTGGTCGTCCGCAAGTCGGTCCGTCGTCAGCGCGACGCCGCCTGAACTCAGCTCGACTGAACGAGACCCCCGGCACCTCGGTGCCGGGGGTCTCGTCGTCTCCGCGGGGTCGTCAGGGCTCGCGGTTGCCGACCGGCGCCCCGGGCCGCCTCGCCCGCCCCAGCACCACGATCCCCACCAGCACCCCGAGCACCGTCCCCGCCGTGTTCGCCACCACGTCGTCCACCGACGCGAACCGCGCCGGCAGGAACAGCGCCTGCACCGTCTCGATCGCGCAGCTCGCCACGAAGCCGCCGAGCATGCCGACCCACCACGCCCGCGCCCCGAAGAGCAGCAGCACGAAGAAGCCGAACGGCACGAAGAAGACCACGTTCGCGGTGAACTCGACCGCGTCGTACCCGAGCCACCCCGGCGCACCGAGCCGCTGGCCCACGGCGATGGCCCGCACCAGCCACGGGTGCACGCCACCGTCCACGGGGGAACCCGCGGTCGCCACCAGGACGACCACGAGCCCGTAGGCCGCCGCCAGCGTCCACGCCACCCTCCGGGTGCGGTCGGACGCGTGCGCGGCCCGCGAGCGAGCGCCCCAGGCAGCGTCGGCCAGCGCCCCGACGGCGACCCCCACCAGGCCGGCCAGCACCACCGAGCGGAACCGGTCGCCGGGGTCCGCGGCCTGCACGGCCGCAGCCGCTGCCAGCACGAGCACGACGCCTCCGCTGATGACGGCCCGTCGTCGGACACCGTCAGGACGGGAGGCGCTGCTCGCCCCCACCAGCGCCACCGGCAGCAGGGCGGTCACCACCGTCACCGCCACGGCCAGCACGAACCCGTCACCGACCGCGAGCGTGCCGTGCCCGAGCGCGCGCAGCGCGCCGGCCGCGGCCACCAGTCCGGACCGCAGCCGGTCTGCCAGGCCGGGCACCAGGAGCGTGGCGAGCACGAGCACGACCGCGACGGACAGCACGACCCGCACGGTCGTGGTCCTCGTCGCGGTGGTCACGGGAACCGACGCTAGTGGGCCGCGCCTCCCGTCCGGGGGAGGCGCCGGAGCGGTCGTCGTGGGTCGGGAAGCAGTTCATCCACGAAACGAGTACCCCGTTCGTCCCCCTGTACCCCGTTCTCCGGCAGTGCTTCCCCGAGAATCCGGGGGTGTACCCCGATGCGCATGCACGGAAACCGTGAATCAACGGGCGTCGGTGGCGAGGCCGGGGGACGTTCTCGTAGGTTTGTCCCGTCAGCAGATGTACCCCGGATCGCGAAGGAGAGCGACATGAGCACCACCGTCACCACCGACACCCGCGAGGTCACCCTCGACACCGACACCGTCGACGTCATCGCGATCCTCGAAGCGGAAGCCGAGCAGTCCGGCCGCGCCGCGCGTGCCAAGACCACGTGGACGCAGGAGGACGACGACGGGTGGGTCGCCAACTACGGCGGCTACTTCGGCGGCAGCGTCGACAAGCGCGACGGCCGCTTCGTTGCCTCCGACACCTTCGGTCTCGTGGTCGGCGAGTTCGCCAGCCTCGAGGAGGCCCAGGCCAAGCTCTCGGACCAGCTGCACGTGATGCTGCCGTCCGTCATCCGTCCGGTCGCGTAGTGCCCGACGACCATCCCGGCCGCACGGCCACCAGCACGGCACGCACCACCAGCACCGCAGGCACCATCAGCACCAGAGCACCACGAGGAGTCACCATGCACGCCAGCGTCACCACCAGCCCCCAGGCCGAAGTGACCGTGGACACGGCGACCATCGAGGTCATCACCGGCATCGCAGCCGGTGTCGTGTCGCCCGACGCCCCGGCCCGAGCGCACGTCGTGTGGTCAGAGGCCGACACCGGCTTGTGGGCCGCGAACTACGGCGGCTACTACGGCGGCGTGATCGACCAGCAGGGTGCGCACTTCTTCGTGT